>OLND01000014.1_pt1 | contig 180005 bp, 182 predicted proteins | sample 1672031 | NCBI WGS metagenome assembly OLND01 (sample SAMEA3136638, study PRJEB25190) | human gut metagenome | biome: human gut; feature: human-associated habitat; material: faeces | place: Austria | collected 2013 | reverse complement strand
ATCCCACATTATTTTTAAATGTGGGATTTCTATCATCTTAACTTAATGACATTGGGGTATAGGGGGGGGTGAGTGCCTGAATGTGCGGGTGTGTAGGTGTGTGGGGGTATAGGTGTGTAGGTGTGTGAGTGCGTAGGTGTGTGGGTGTTTGGGTGTGTGAGCCCACTCGATTTCAAGTTTTTTTAGTTTTTGAGTGGGTGTGGGCCCACTCGATTGAGGAAGTTTTGCCGGAATGAGTGGGGCAAGACCCACTCGTCTGAGCTTTTTTTGTTGTTTTGAGTGGGTGCAGGCCCACTCGAAAAGCTGCTTTTTTAAGAAACGAGTGGGGTCACTCCCTTTGCAAATTTTACATATATTATAAATTTTGGCCATGAAAATACACTTTTTTGCTTTTTACCCTATTTTCTTCCCCACTCATTTTGAAAATTTTTATCGGAACGAGTGGGTGTAGACCCACTCGATTAAGTTTTTTTGTCCTTTTGAGTGGGTGCCTACCCACTCATTTTCAAATTTTTCAGGATTTCGAGTGGGTACAAGCCCACTCGTTTAAACATTTTTTAATTTCAAGGAAACCCACTGCCCCACTCGAAACAGTACTTTTTCCGAAAACGAGTGGGCCAAACTCTTAAGAGACAAATCTGTGCCGTCCGTAAAACAGGTGATTCGAACTGGGGCCATAGGCCCCAATTCAAAAACACCAGTTCAACTGGTGTTTTTGTTACCTTAAAATACAATAAAACCACGAAAGGCTGAACCGACCGCCTCCCAATCGTTAGTTTTTTTGGGAGGAGGGAAGGCACCTCAGGCCTTTCGTGGTTATCAGCTCGCTACTCTATCCCTTAGAACAGTACAGCGCCCGGGTTTCTGTCAAAATATATGCTCTTAGAAGTAGCGTTGAGGGGAATTCCGTAGCAGACGCGTATCTTATCCGGCAGCAGCCCAAGTTCGATAGCGCCTCTGCCTGCCGAATACATTACCCTGTTATCTACTCTGTTGTCGGCGGCCAGGGAGACGGCCGAACCTACGGCAATACCCAGATCGGACAGGTTGAAGGCGCAGACGCCTCCTGCCTTTTTCATGGCCGCGCAATTTTCAAAGCCGCACAAAGCACACCTGTTAAGGCCGTAAGGTCTTTCCTTGCAACCTATGAGCACCACGCACACGCTGTTATCTACGTTCCCAGCGTCTCGTATGCAAAACTCTTTTTCCTCACGTTTGCCTATCTCTCTCATGGCCATAGCCAATCTGTCTTTGTCCTCCCCTGTGACGACAGCGGCAACTATGCTGTCTTGTCCGCTGGCCTTAGGAGCGGTCTTTGCGGCGGTAACCATCTTGTCGGCTACGGTTAGCACCGCATCAAGTTCACATTGCTCCATGTTCTTTATCATAAATCTCGCCTCTTTTCTTTAATATAATTACATTATACATAAACTTGCGGTATGGGTAAAGTTGTTATAGAATATAAGCAAAGAAATTTTAGGAGTGTACTCACAAATGAAGAAACCTACTTTAGTTATAATGGCGGCAGGCATGGGAAGCCGTTTCGGCGGTCTTAAACAGATAGAACCGGTAAGCGACAAAGGCGAGATAATCCTCGATTTTTCGCTGTACGACGCCGTCATGGCAGGATTTAAAAAAGCAATATTCATAATAAAAAAAGAAAACGAGGAGGCTTTCAGGGCGCTGGTAGATGACCGGGCCGGAAAATATATAGGCGTAGAATATGCTTTTCAATGTCTTGACGATCTTCCGGAAGGATATTTTGTGCCGGAGGGCAGGGAAAAGCCGTGGGGTACGGCTCATGCAGTTCTGGCGGCAAGGCGCCTGGCAGACGGTCCGATAGCAGTGATAAACGCCGACGACTATTACGGTCCCGGTGCATTTCAGAGCATATATCAGTTCCTCGAAACTGCCTGTGATTCCGATAAATATGATTTCTGTATGGCAGGATATAACATAGAAAACACATTGACAGAAAACGGATATGTCTCCAGAGGCGTCTGTCAGACGTCAGAGGAGGGTCTTCTCAGAGAAATAACCGAGCGTACTAAAATACAGTGGCAGGGGGATAAGATCGTATACACTGAAGACGAGGGCGCCACATGGCAGGAACTTCCCCGCGGAACCGTGGTGTCCATGAACTTCTGGGGATTTACCCAGTCCATGATGAAAGAAATGGAAGAAAGGTTCCCTGCCTTCTTAGACAACGCTTTAAAAGAGAATCCCATGAAGGGTGAATACTTTCTTCCGGGAGTAGTGGATCAGCTCATAAAAGAAGGAAAGGCCCGGGTCAAGGTTCTCAGGTCTCAAGACCGCTGGTACGGTGTAACTTACAGGGAGGACAAGGACAGCGTAGTCTCGGCCCTTCAGTCGATGAAAGACAAGGGAGAATATCCTGACGTCCTATGGAAATAACATCTTTATCATCGGATATAGAAAACCGGCGTCTTCCTAAAGGAAGAGGCCGGTTTGATTTTAATCGCATATATAATCTTTATGTCCCAGCATCAGATGAAGAATTTCCTTATCTGTGTTTTTCATTCCATATCGCCCTATCTTACCCACATTGTCGATGGTCTCTTCTATATCGTCTTCTACGAAACCTTCTCCCGGCTTGAATCCAAGATCATCTTCTGCCATGTCGTATCCCAGAAATGCCGCGTCGAGGGAAGAGGCTATTTTGGCCGCGCAGGAGGCTTTGGCTCCGTCGCAGACTATTCCTCCCACATTTCCCAGCGTGTTGGATATGGTGCGGCATATCTTTGAATAGTCCGCTCCTTTGAGGTATGCGACGGCGGCGGCGCTTCCGCAGGAGGCGCTGACTGCGCCGCAGAAGGCTGAGAGTTTTCCTATGTGATGTTTTATATGTATAGATATGAGATTACTTACGGCGAGAGCCTTATACAAAAGCTCCCTGTCTATGTCCATCTCTGCCGCATATTCTGCCACAGGTACAGTCACTGTTATTCCCTGATTTCCACTGCCGGAGTTGATCACTACCGGCATGGTGCAGCCGTTCATTCTGGCGTCGGATCCTGCGGCGGCTTTTGCCACTGCTCTGGTCTTGACGGAGCAGCCTTCTCTGAATTTTAAAATGGTTTTTCCCACCTTAGCGCCGTAGTCGCCATTCAGGCCTTCCTCGGCTATGGCTGTATTGTATTCTACCTGTTCCTCGAACAGCTCTTTGCCGTCTTCTGCGCTCATCATATCGGCAAAAGCCAGTATTTCTCTTACCGTCAGGTGATCTTTGAGTTTTTCGGCTCTTTCATCTTTCTTTTCGCCTTTTTCACCTGAAAGTTCTCTGCCGTCGACGACCCTGGACACGATATTCGTATGGCTTTCTTCTACGGTCACCTGAACTTCGTGATCTTTGTTCTTTGCGATAACTTTTATATAGAGGTTAGGTGTATCTTCTTTTAGCCGGCAGACGCAAATATCTTTTTCTATCATTTCTTTGGCTTCTGCAATCTGGCTTTGAGTTATGCTGCTGAGTATTTCAAGATCTTTGGATTTTTCAGCATCACTTTGTCCGGCCAAAATCCCCAAAGCCGCAGCTGCCTCTATGCCTCTCATTCCGCCGGAATTGGGGACGGTCACGCCTTTGACGTTCTTTATGATATTGCCGCTGCACCATATCTCGACAGAGTCCGTCTCTCCTTTTAGAAGCTTTCCGGCTTCGGCTGCGGCGCAGGCTATCGCCCCCGGCTCAGTACACCCCAGAGCCGGGACTAATTCTGAGCGAAGTATTTCTTTAAATTCTTCATAAAGCTTTTTATCCATAAATCATACCTCCGTGCGTGTAGATACAAGTCTGATTATATTACTGATAATATCAGAAATATTATTTGAGGTCAACCCATCTTTTTTATTTACTTTCCATTAAAAAAGTGCTATATTCAAAGCAGAAAGCGAGAGTTGCATGAAAAAAGTAAATCTTAAGAAAAAAGTGTATGATGATGTCCTGCAGTCGATAGTGCGGGGCGAATATTCGGCTGACGATATAATAAGCGAAGGTATGCTGATAGAAAAATATAATGTCAGCAAATCTCCCGTAAGAGAAGCTCTGGTACAGCTTTGCAGTGAGAATGTCCTCAAGAGCATACCCAGATGCGGATATATGGTGGTAAAGCTCACCGAAAGCGATATAAACGATATACTCAACTTTAGAATGGCCTTTGAGTCCGGTATGCTGACGCAGATAATAGATAATATTTCCGAAGATCAGCTCAAAGAGTTAAGAGAGATAGACGATATGTGTACGGGAGAAGAAGCCGTCAAAGATTTCTGGCTCCACTGGGAGTATAACAAGAGATTTCATCTCAGGCTCATGTCCTTTACCAACAACAGATTCGCATATCTTTCTCTCGAACACGCTCTGAACACTTTGACCAGAGCTTACGCTCAGTTTTATTGGAACCAGTGGCAGGACATTTCTTTTCCGTCGGATACGAAGTACCACAAAGATATCATAGCCGCCATAGAAGAAAGGGACGCAAAGAAAGCTTCTTTTTATCTCAATGCCGACCTGCAGGATTTCGGCAGAAAGTAGCGGCCGTCATTCAAAATATCTTTTCCTTCGGCGGTGAAATTCGGTTTTTAGCCAGCAAATCCTGACAGTAAGGTCAGACGATATTAACCTAAAATGCCTGCTCTATAGAAAAAAATTGTAATTATCAGCTTTTTAAATGTCCGGATCTTTGAATCCCGTTAAAATTTTCTTGCAATTTCAATATTTTGTAGTATAATTATAAAGCATGAGTTTTGACATGCAATCTCTGCGGCAGTAGAAACTGCCGCCATTTAGACCATAGGGAGGTGAAAAAATGAGAAACTATGAAGTTATGTTCGTTATCGATCCTGCTTTAGAAGATGCTAAGAAGGATGCGACAGTCGAATCAGTTCAGTCCATCATTGCTGCTGACGGTGAAGTCGGAAAAGTAGATGTGTGGGGAATGAGAAAGCTTGCTTATCCTATCGATAAGAAAGAAGAAGGATACTACGCAGTAGTTGAATTCCAGGGAAACCCTACACTGCCTAAGGAGCTTGACAGAAGGCTCAAGATTTCCGACAATGTAATCAGACACATCATCATCAACAAAGACGAGCAGTAAGCGAGGTAAATGTATGAACAGTGTTGTTTTGATCGGAAGATTGACAAGAGATCCCGAACTTCGCTATACTTCCGGTTCGCAGATGGCGGTGGCTACCTTTACGATAGCTATCGACAGACCTGTCAGAGCCGGCGGTGAAAAGCAGACTGATTTTCCAAGGGTAACGGTTTTCGGCAAGCAGGCGGAAAACTGTGAGAAGTACCTTGCAAAAGGCAGATTGGTCGGCGTTCAGGGAAGACTGCAGACCGGCAGTTATACAAACAAGGACGGAGCTACCGTCTATACGACTGACGTAGTAGCAGACAGAGTAGAATTTTTAGAATGGGGAGACAGGCCTCAGGGAGGTTCGCAGGGCGGTTTTGCCAGAGGCGCATCTCAGGGCGGATACGGACAAGGTTCAAAGGACGACGATGTTGCTCCGGCCGGCTTTTCCGCAATCGATGAAGACATTCCATTCTAACAGGAAAGGAGATAATGAATCATGGAAAAGAGACGTGGCGGCGGCATGAGAAGAAAAAAAGTTTGCCAGTTCTGTGCCGACAAGACTGAAGTTATCGATTACAAAGACGTTGAAAAACTGAAAAAATATGTAACCGAAAGGGGCAAGATCCTGCCTAAGAGAATCACAGGAACTTGCGCTATGCATCAGAGAGAAGTGACGACTGCTATCAAGAGAGCAAGAATTGTCGCATTACTTCCTTACGTTGCAGACTAATCCGAGAATAAAATTACCGGCGGCGTTCATACGCTGCCGGTTTTATTTTGCTTATCTCTTTTATACGAACAATTCGGTTTCGGAATATAAGGCTGCCTTTCCTGCCAATTTTACGCGGTCTGCTTCTATGCCGCAGTATAATATACCTCCGCGCCGTGAGGCCTGGCAGGCGATGATATCGTCCTTTCCCTCTTTCTTAGCCCAGTAAGGCACGATATGACATTATCCCGATCCGCAGACCGGATCTTCAGGGACATTCAGCTTAGGGGCAAAGCTTCTGGAAACGCAGTCATATTCTCTTCCCTTTGCCGTTACTTGCAGCAAAAGGCCGTCCAGAGTCTTAAGCTTTTCCATATCCGGCGAAAGCCCTCTGACCACATCTTCACTTTCAAATATGCACAGGAGATCTCTTCCCATATAAGCCTCCACCGGCCGGGCTCCTATAGCATCTTCCATGGCGGAAGTGACTTCTTTAGGCTTAAGCTCATATGCCGGAAAATCCATCTCGTACAGGTCCTGTTTTTTCTTTACGGTCAATACGCCGCTCAGGGTGTCGAAGGCGACTTCCTCAAGATGCGTATCGTAATAATTCATGATGACGAAAGCCGTCGCCAGGGTAGCGTGCCCGCAGAGGTCTATCTCTCCGCCGGGAGGAAACCACCTGAGCTTATATCTGTCTCTTTCTTTAACAGCGAAAGCCGTCTCCGACAGGTTGTTTTCTCTGGTGATATTCATCATCAAATCATCGCTGAGCCATTCTTTTGTTATACATACGGCAGCAGGATTTCCCGAAAAAACCTCATCTGTAAACGCGTCAACTACGTACTGCTTCATGTCTTTCCTCCGTAAATATTATATTTTCCGGCCCCTCTTTTATCTCGAAGTGTTCCTCTTATATACGCTCAATAGGCCTTTCAATATGAGATCCTCATCCAGGATCATCTTTCGTCTGCACAGGGGCATGATGAGAGGCGCCAAGCCTCCCGTCGCTATGACGGTACACTTTTCACCCAGTTCCTCTTCTATGCGCTCTATCATGCCGTCAAGACCGCAGGCGGTGGTATACATGATGCCGCTCTTGATGCAGTCTACAGTGTTGGTCCCTATCAGCTTACGGGGCTTTTCAAAGTCTACCTTGGAAAGCTGAGAGGTGTTTCTTGCCAGAGCCTCGGCGGAAACCGCCATTCCTGTAGTTATCACGCCGCCTATATAAGCCCGGTTCTTATCTATTACGGAAAATGTGGTTGCAGTCCCCATGTCGATGATTATCTGCGGAAGGGGATACTCGCTGATTCCGCCTACTGCGTCGGCCACCAAATCGCTTCCGAGCTGAGCCGGGTTATCTATCTGAATACTCAGTCCCGTCTTTATTCCGGGTCCTATGACCATGACTTTGACGCCGGTCATCTTTTCTACCGCCCTTTTTAAAGTATCGGTTATAGGAGGCACCACCGAGGAGAGTATGGCGCCGGTGACTTGTCCGGGCGCAGCGCCGTACATCTCCAGCGCCGTCTTTATCATGGCCGCATATTCCAGATCTGTGGCTACCCGGTTGCTGGATATCCTCTCTCTGAAAATCAGCTTCTCCTGATCGAAACAGCCTAAAACTATATTTGTATTTCCTATGTCTATTGCTAAGATCATCTCTTTCCTCCGGTGAGTCCTTAATATGTTCTATTATTGTATCACATTTTTCTTTGGTGTTACAGACTTTTATGACGTCACCGGCAGTGGATAATAGCTAAAGGAGCTTTGTCTGCCATGCTGAATTATCAGTGTTGCCTTAATATGGAGCCCCTGCCAGTGTTAATTGAAGCTGCTCAAGAGAGTTGCCATTCCCGGTATATAGCCTTAAAATCCGTTTTGCCGGGACTTGCCGAAGTTACAGACAAATCAGCCGCAGAAATTTCCGTCTATGGCTTTTGTGGACTGCCTCCTCTTTTATACATGAGCCACGATGCGGCCAGTGCGCCTTAAAAGATTTTACTTTAAAGCCGACAAATGCTATAATATACCCATTGATGAGGCTTCCGCCTGCAAGATGAGGCCGGCGGCAATACTAGATGCGAGGTAAAGTTATGTTAAAAGAAAAAACTATAGTTCTGGCAGTATCGGGAAGCATCGCCGCCTACAAGATACCCAATCTGGCGAGGATGCTCAAAAAAGAAGGGGCCGATGTTCAGGTTCTCATGACAAGAAATGCGGCGCAATTTATAACTCCCGTCACTTTTGAATCCCTTACAGGCAATAAATGTCTCATAGATACTTTTGACAGAAATTTTAAATACAGTGTGGAACACGTCGCCTTGGCAAAGCGGGCAGACGTGGTCATGATAGCGCCGGCCTCCGCCAACGTCATCGGCAAGATAGCATGCGGCATCGCCGACGATATGCTGACGACCACAGTCATGGCTTGCCCCTGCAAAAAAATCGTGGCGCCGGCCATGAATCACAATATGTACCACAATCCTATAGTGCAGGATAATCTTTCCCGTCTTTCTTCTTTCGGCTATGAGATATTGTCCCCGGAATGCGGTATGCTGGCAAACGGCGACGAGGGAGACGGCAGAATGCCCGATGAAGCCGTCTTATTTCAGCATATTCTTAAAGAGACAGCTTTCGAAAAAGATCTGTCCGGCAAGAAGATCTTAGTAACTGCCGGAGCTACAAGAGAGTCCATAGATCCGGTAAGATTTATCACCAACCATTCCAGCGGCAAGATGGGCCGGGCCATAGCCCGGGCCGCCGCTTTCAGAGGCGCCGAAGTGACTTTTATCTTCGGCCATATGGACGCGGAGCCTCCTATGTTTGTCAAAAAAATTCCTGTCCTGTCGGCAGCCGATATGTTTGAAGAAGTCTCAAAGCGGGCAGAGGATCAAGACATCATAATAAAAGCCGCCGCCGTAGCCGATTACACACCTGCTCAGACAGCTCGGGGCAAGATCAAAAAAGCCGAAGGCGATATGGCCATTCCTCTGAAACGCACCACAGACATCCTCAAGTGGCTGGGAGAGCACAGAAGGCCGAACCAGATCATCTGCGGATTTTCCATGGAGACAGAAAATCTTTTAGATAATTCGAAGAAGAAGCTGATTTCAAAGAACTGCGACATGATATGCGCCAACTCTCTGTCCTCTGAAGGGTCAGGCTTTGGTTCTGATACCAACGTCATCACCCTCATAACAGAGAGCGGTATGGAGAGTCTCGAAAAGATGAGCAAAGACGAGGCGGCTCACATTATTTTAGACAGACTGATAAAACTTTGATTTATGTTATATAATTTCCACTTTCTGAATACATTTTAACAAGACCAAGTGTGGAAAGGGGAAACGCTATGACATACGAAAAGGGCATTCCTGATTATGCCATGGTTCCTGCCAAGGAAATGGAAGAACGTGTAATCGTGCCCATAACGAAGGGAGCCATCTATTCACCTGTGCAGGTGACCAACATAACAGAGAAACCAAAGACTACCATAACTTTAGAAGAGGATATACTGGTGCCGGATACAAAACCTGACCTTAGAGAGATCCTCATGATAGACGGCAAGTCTCATCTTGCTGTCAAAGAAATCGACGCTGTGGTAAAAGGCGACGATTATATCAATCTCTCGGGAGAGATCGAACTGCAGACTCTCTATCTGCCAGAAAAACAGGAGGGTAATCTCCCGGTAATTTCAGTGCAGACCAGAGTCCCTTTTAAAGATCAGTGGCATACTTCCATGTCTGCCGGCGCGACCATGGTTTTAGACTGCTCTGTTGAAAAGATAGAGTACATGGTCATCAACGAGAGAAAATACAGGGTAAAGGTCATTCTGGCCATAATGGCCAGAGAGTATACCGACGCTAAGGTGGATCTTTTCGAAGGGCTTGTGGACGAAGACATTCAAGTCCTCAAAGAAACCGTGGAAATTTCCAACGTCGCTCTCAGAAAGAAGGACACTCTTTCTATCAAAGAGGATATCCTTCCCAAAGAAGATTCTCACCCTGAAAGCATCCTCAAGCAGGACATAAATGTAGTCGAGAACTATAAACAGATCTCCGGCGACAAAGTGGTCATAAACGGCTTTGTATATGTGAATCTTTTGTATTTCTCATCTGCCTCCCCGGTGATGCCTCTGCAGACTGCTGCCTCAGACGATACTCATGCAGAAGGAGACCCAGGCAAGACCGGCTCATCTGTTTTGGGGGATTCTTGCTCTATAGACAGTATCCATCAGCTTCAGGAGCGGGTTGAATTCACTCAGTTCATACCTATCCAGCAGGGGGAACGGCAGAGCGGATGCAATATATGTTTCGACGACAGCCAGCTCAGAGTAAAGCTGACCCAAGACGAAGACGGCGCAGACGTATTCCGTCTCGAGGGCGAACTCCTCACTTATCTGGAACTTTACAAGAATATGGAAAAGGAGATAATCGTAGATGGTTATCACAGGCAGAAGGATTTCGTCTGCGATTTTGAGGAAAAAAGCAGCAGAACTCTCATCGGCACTTCTTCCGGCGAGTCTTCGGTTCGAGAAATAATATCTCTGGAAAATACGGGCTGTGACGCAGACAGAATCGTATATACTACGGCCGAGGTTCTCTCCTGCGAAAGTCACTGCGAACAGGGCAAGATAGTCACCGAAGGCGTAATTCTGGTGAAAATGATATGTTCCTGCGAACAGGAAGAAAGAGGGGTCTTTGCAGTCAGGGAAGAGATCCCTTACCGGATCGTCACCGCAATGCCTCAGCTTACAGGAGGAGAGATCATAACCCAGAAGGTTTACATAAAGGACTTATGGGCCGAGAAGATCAACGGAAAGCAGATCGAATTCAATGCGACCATAATGGTGTGCGCAGAGATCATGAGACCTACTCCGTTTAAGGTTCTGACTAATCCCGCCTTTGAAGAACCGGGCTCCGGCTGTCAGGTTCCTCCTATGGTAGTATACATCTGCAGAAAAACCGACACGCTGTGGCAGATAGCCAAGAGGTTTAAGACTACTACGGCCTCGGTCAGGGAAGTCAACGAACTGGAAACAGATGATCTTTCGGAAGGCCAGAAGCTCCTGATAATAAAATAAAATTTTGCGGCTGAAAGACAGCCAAACAGGCCTTTCACCGAAAACATACTTTCGATTTAAAAAAGATATGGCAGTCATGTCATATCTTTTTTATGCAAATATAGGCTGCCGGCTGTCATACCGGCCTTTGCAAATTTATTCAGGTCTTATGTGTATATTTTTAAAAAGATCGTCCATACTCCCTCTGTCAGGAGGTAAATTATGGACAAGAATTTTGACAAAATACTTATCGGGCTTATGGCGGCGGCCTTTATCGCTCTGCCGTTTCTGAACAGCTCCGCTCAGGCTTCCGAAAAGGGAGAAGGCCTGATCGGTTCTTACGGATTGATAAATGAATACCCCGGAATAATGAGATTTCATGTGGTTGCCAACAGCGATTCCACCGAGGACCAAGACCTTAAAACAGAAGTGAGGGATTACGTTCTTTCAAAAGTGCAGGAAGAAATAACGGAGCAGATTGAGCCCTCCGGCTCTGGCTCCGCGGCAGAAGAATCGCTGACTCACCAGAAGCTTATTCGCGAATATATAGAAAACAACCTTCCCCGGATAGAATGCTGGGCGGAAGAAGTCATCGCCTCCCGGGGGTTTGATTATGAAGTGACCGCTTCGACGGGCATACGCCATATACCGGCCAAATATTATGAAGAGATGTTTTTTCCCGAGGGAAATTACGAGGCTCTGACTTTAAGCATAGGACAGGGGAAGGGGCAAAACTGGTGGTGCGTTGTGTTTCCGCCTCTGTGCATGGTAGGCTCGGAGGAGTCGGCGTACAGTGAAGAGCTGGGAATCACAGAAGAGGACAGACTCGTCCTGAAATTCAAAACGGAGGAGCTGCTGAACGGAAGCGGCGCTGCCGCCGACGGCACCTCGTGCCTTTCTGCGATTTACGATGTACTGGCCCTTATTCACGGTCCTGCTCATCTCGGCAGCCTTCGTCCCTGAAAAACCGCAATACTGCGTCGTTAAACTGCCTCGGCCTCATGTTGGGCAGCAGATGACCTCCCTCTATAAACAAAAGTTTAGAATGAGGGAGGTTTTCATATATAAGCCGTGTGTGGTCGGCTCGTATCATATCCTTGGTTCCGGCCACGACCAGCACCGGAACCGTAATTTTTTTAAGGTCTGTGGGATTTATCCGCGGCTGATTTATTATCAGATCCAAGAGCTCGGTTCTCTTGCCGTTTTTTGAAATCCGCCTATGCAGCTTATATGCCGCCGCCCTCGGGGCGAGAGCGGATTTTTTCAATCCTTCCGGAAATATATTTGCGCCGCAGATTACCATTCTGTCTATCATTTCCTGATGCTTCAGGGCAAAGGCCAGCCCAATGTTTCCGCCGTCAGAAAATCCAAGTAGGTTTGCCTTGGCGATGTTTTTCTCGTCCATAAAGCTTTTTAGATCCTCAGCGAATTGCTCTATGGTAAATGGCGCCTCTCCCCTCGGAGACTTTCCGTGTCCGCGGGTATCCACGGCTATGACCCTATACTCATTTGAAAAGCAGTCAATCTGCTTTTTGAAATATTTTAAGCTTCCTCCGTTGCCGTGAATCAGTATCAGAGGCCGGCCGGATCCTTTTTCTGAGTAGTTCATCCTTATATCCATCATCAGCCCTCCTTATGTAATATATACCCTCTGATTCACGGCAAGTCAAGCTATTTTACCATCCTTGCGGTTTTCCGCCTTGTCCGTCAGGAGGAGAAGACATGCCCGGCCCGCCGGCCATGCCTCCTCCTTGCCCTCCCATTCCGCCGGAAGCGCCGTATATGAGGCTATCCATGGTTACCTGCACGGTGGAGCTGCCTCCCGCCACCGTATATGTTTCTCCCTCTGTTATATCAGGGCAGCTTATTACTACGGAAGAGTAGGCTTTGTCGGCTTCCCACGATACCAACTGGTTTCCGTCGGCATCGGTGAGCGTAATGGTGGACTGGGCCGAGCCGTTTATCGATACCAGCATAGAGCCCTGCGTAGACGATTCGCCGAAGTTTTGAGCCATTTCGGTCGGGCCGGCCGCGACAAATATGCCGCCGCTTATGGATGCCTCTCCATTGTAGTCAAAGGTTCCGTTGGCGCTGTCGACAGGGCCGGACACATATGTCTCGCCGCCTGTGACGTACAAATCTCCGTTGGAGTCTATGCCGTCTCCCGAAGCGTTTATATTAGTTTCCCCGCCTGTTATCTTTATATAAGCGCCTTCCGTCGCCGCAAATTCTTCGCCTCCCATGCTGCCGAAGCCTGATGTAAATCCGCTTTCATCGGTTCCGCCGGCCGCATTCAGACCGTCGTCGGAGGCAGTTATGTCTATCACGCCGTCGTTTATATCAACGCTGAGGCCTTCGATTCCCTCGTAACTGTTGGTCACGGTTATTTCACCGTCGTCTATTACGACTGCGTCATCGGCATGAATTCCGTCGTCGCCTGATTCTATCTCAAACGCGCCGCCCTTTATGGTTATGTCTCCGTTTGAATTGACTCCGTCGTCGGTTGAAGTTATGCTGAGCGTTCCGCCGGCCACATATATGAAGGCCGGTTCGGCGTCGGCATCATTTTCGGCGTGTATGCCGTCATTGCCCGCTTCTATGGAATACTGTCCATTGGCGATTCTTACGCTGTCCTCGCCCGAAAGTCCCTGACTTGCGGCCGTTATGGAATAATCTCCGCCGGTAAGCACCAGATCATCCTTAGAAACTACGCCGTGGCCTGCGGCAGAAGTAATAGTCAGCTGCCCTGCTCCGTTTAAGGTCAGGTCTGATTTGGCAAATACGGCCGCGTCTATGTCGTTATCATCTATGGCCACATATTCTCCGGCAGATACGAGACTGTTGTGCGAGTCTGTCGCCGTAGTGACGAAGACCTTGTCGGCGTTTCTGACATACAGCGCCGCCGAGGTTTGGCTGGTTATGCTTGCATCGTCCAATACTATGCGGAGCTTGTCTTCGTCTCCCGCGTCTACTATAACCATTCCGTCGTTGAGAGTTCCCGAGAGTATGTAGGTTCCCTCTTCGCTGATGGTGACGACGCTTCCCGAAATCGTAACTGCGTCCGAATCGCTTTCGGCGCTGTCGCCCGTAAGGGTAATCTTGGTCGCCGTCTCTTCGTCGTAGCCTATTTCCATGTCGTTGTCCGTAAACATGCTGTCCGTGACCTGAGTCTCGGCTTCTTGTTTTGCGCAGCCCGTCAGCAGAAATATGCACAAGAAGCATATCGCTATGCCAACGGCTATCTTTACAAATTTCTTTTCCATATTATACATCTCCTTTTGCTGAAACCTCTACAGGTCTCCGCCTGTAGTCTGCTGTACGATATTTATCTCCAGATTGCCGTTTCTGCACCTGAGCTCGTCTATCAGGTTCTTTTCTTTGTCGGCGTCGCGCAGAGTTATGTTGTATGTCAGCTTGAACAGACTTCCCATGTTGGTCGTTTTAACTCCTACAAGCTCGCTTTTTGACGAATATTGCGAAAGAACGCCGTCGAAAGCCCCGGTGTAATCCAAATCCTCCGGCACGGTTATATGGAGAGTCTTGTGAAGGGCGCTTCTCTTTTGCGCGCCGAAGTCTGTGCTTCCGTAGATGAGTCCGGCAAGGCCAAGAACTATGGCGCACAGAAAGCCGTAAGCCACATAGCCCATTCCCATAATCAGGCCCGTCGCCATGGCCATGAATATGGCGCAAATCTCCTTGGCAGAGCCGGGAGCCGACCTGAACCTTACGAGGTTGAAGGCTCCCATCACGGCTACGCCCGTTCCTATGTTGCCGTTTACCATCATTATTATTACACATACGACGGCAGGCAGCAGGGCCAGCGTAGCGACAAAGCCCTTGTTGTAAAGGCTCTTGTACATATATGCCGCGGCCAGTATCAGTCCTACCACGAGAGAGGCCGCTATCAAAATTAAAAACTCAGAGGGCGCTATGGTTTCCGTCTGCGCCGTATCAAAAATTCCCTGAAATATATTATCCAACATAACAAATCTTCCTTTCTTTATAATCGCTCCACTTGTAGCTTCCGTGTCTTCGCATCATATCCCGGTACGCAGTGCCGTATTTTGAAAACGACGTCTTGAACAAGCTCTGTTCCGTGAGAAGGTGGCTCAGCCACAGCGGCATGCCTCCCGACGTCTTTATCTCCATGAGGCACAGACCGTCGCCCATAATCTCGTTTCCGTAAATTTCGCCGCACAGGGAAAGATCGTTCTCTCTGTATAAAATATTTTTGTCAAAGGTGATTCTTAAATCGCTTCCGTCGACGGCAAAGTGGGCTTCTCTCTCATATGAGAGGAATATGCGAGGCCTGAGCCTGTCATAAAAGCTGCGGAAATACTCAATTTCCTTTCCTATCTGTGAGTCTACGGGAAGAGGCCGTCCGTTTACGAAGCTGTCTTCGACCGCCTCCCATGGCAGGGAAAGTCTCCTCTTATATACGACCGACTTGTATTTCTTTTTCAGCTCGATGAACACCTCTGCCTCCGGTGTTGCCCAGCAGTAGCTCCTTATTCTGAGCTTTTCCTTGTATTCCGGTTTTTCCAGCGATCGTCTTATCACTCTGAAATCGTCCGTATCCATATATATGTTGCGGATAGTTGCGGCTCCGTACTTGTCGAGTCTCATGTACGGCTCCATCACCGCCAGCACCGCTTCCTTTTGTCCTTGGGTCAACAGATATTTTATCTCGTGACGCTTGAATGTGGCCTGATATGCCATATCGGGCACCTCCCTCTCGTTTTGATAATTGAAGTATAGACCCCTTTTCTTAAGCCTACTTTAAAATCAACATTAAATTTAATTAAAGTTTACAATTTATCTGCAAAAACGAAAAAACGACCGATTTCGAAGTCGGTCGTCTCGTGTCGTCTCGTGTCGTTATTTGTCATTATTTGTATTCAATCGCCCTCAGCACGGCAGCTTTACCGTAATCGTCAAGGACTGCTCGTCGCTTGTGTCGGCTGTGATTCTGCCCTTATGCGCCGCCGTTATGGCCGCCGCTATGGAAAGTCCCAGCCCATAGCCTCCCGTCTCCGAATTGCGTGAACGGTCGCACCTGTAAAATCGGTCGAAAAGGCGGCTCGTTTCGTCCTTTGAAATATGCTCCGCAGTGTTGAACACGGAAAACTTGACGAAGCCTTTTTGTTTTTCGAGTGTCACCCTTATAACTCCCTTTTCTCCGCAATATTTCACCGCGTTGTCGAGGAGTATGTCCATCAGCCTGCGCAGCGATTTCTCGTCGCCGCAAAGGGCTACGCCTGCTTCAATGCAGCTGTCTAAGACCTTGCCCTGAGTTCTGGCAAGAGCCCTGAAGGCAGACGTTTCTTCGTCTGCCACATCCGATATGGGAAATTCTATCATCTTCATATCGTTGTGGTCTTCTTCCGTCTTGGCCAGAAGCACCAGACTGTTGGTAAGCTCCGCCATCCGCCTCGTCTGATTCTGTATGTCGCTTATCCACTCGTTTTCCCCCATATCCATCTGCAAAATCTCTGCGTCGGCTTCGATTATGGTGAGAGGGGTCTTGAGCTCGTGGCCTGCGTCCGTTATAAAGCGTTTCTGCTTTTCGTAATTCTCGGAAAACGGCTTTACGATACGCCTTGACAGGAAGAATACCAGCGTGAATACCGCCAACATTCCCACCGCCGATACGCCAAGTCCCGTAAACACGAAGGACTTGAAGGTGTCCAAATTGCGTCCGCAGTCGAGGAATATTATGCGAGTCCCCTCGTCTGTCGCGCCTGACATGTATCTGTAATTCTCTTCAAATCCCGAGCTGTCGCCGGAGGCCCACGCCTGCCGGGCATATTCTATGGCAGCCTGCGTGTCTACCGCCGCTATCTTCCCGGTGTTTACGGAAACCGCTTCTCCGTCTTCATCTATTACCACGGTGAAATACCGCGATTCGTACGGAAGCTCAGGCGACATCCCCGGATCGTCCTCTTTTGGCTTGTCCATCTCCGGCGGCTGCCGGTCAGGTTTTTCATCGAATCCCTGCTCCATTTGAGGGAACATGCCGTCGTTTTCCATCAATATGGATAAGGTGCTGTCGGCGACATCCGTTATCTTGTCGTAATTCACGGCGGCCATAACGGCCATTATCGTCACCAATACCGCAAAAAGCGACGCCATCGAAGCTATTATGAGTTTTATCCTCAGTCGCTTTATCATTTTATTTCCTCCAAAGAATAGCCTGCGTTACGGGCCGCCTTAATCTTTATGTCTGCGTTCAGAACCGCCAGCTTTTTTCTCAGATAAGATATGTACACCCAGACTACGTTGATCTCGGATTCGCTGTCATAGCCCCAGATTTTTTCCATGAATCGTTCGGAGGAAATCAGGCTTCTCGGATTGCTCATGAGAAGTTCCAGCATCTGAAATTCTTTGTTAGCCAGCCTAAAGCTTCCCGACGGAGTCGACAGCTCAAAGGTGGCTCTGTCGAGGGTCACGTTGCCCATCTTCAGAACCGAGGTCGTCTGGGCGGCCTGCACTCTGGTCATGGCTCGTATCCTCGCCATCAGCTCTCCGGAGCTGAAAGGCTTGGTCAGGTAGTCGTTGGCTCCTGCGTCGAGGCCCGTTATCTTGTCGTCTATTTCGGATTTGGCGGTCAGCATGAGAACCGGTACCAAATCTCCTCCGGCCCGCAATGCTTTAAGGGCCTCGATGCCGTCCATCTTAGGCATCATTATGTCCATTATAACCCCGTCGTAGTTGCCCGTTTCAAGGTAGTCAAGGGCTTCTTCGCCGTCATACACGGCGTCGACGGAATAATTGTTTCTCTCAAGGATAGTTACGAGGGCTTTGGAAAGGGCCTTCTCGTCTTCTGCAAGCAGCAGCCTCATCTCATTCTCCTCCTGATGAAATGTTTTTTATAATTATACAATATCCGAGCAACTTTAAATATAGTTAAAAAGTGAAAAAATATATTTTTAGGTCGAATTATTGAATTTAGTCGGTGTTGACACTCTCGGCCGAAAGGAGTATACTTGTATACAGGCGTGGGTGTGCGCATGTTGCCGCCGTCAGGCGTAACGCTTACACCCGTCAAGAGAACGAAAACACTTTATATCAACAGAGAAGGAGGTAAATACATGCTCGAATTTTCCAAAAAAACCAACCTGCTGGAACAATCCATATACAAATATACTTTGCAGGATGTGGAAGAGCCCAACCTGTTCAGGGATATTTTCAACTACGAAGAGGTCCCCAAGATAGCTTTCAACCACAGACGCGTGCCTATAAACATGCCTGCGGACATATGGATTACCGACACATCTTTCAGAGACGGCCAGCAGTCCATGGCCCCTTATACAGTAAAGCAGATCGTGGATCTTTATACTCTTCTGTCCAGACTCAGCGGGCCTTACGGCATAATCCGCCAGTCGGAGTTTTTCATATATACGAAAAAGGACAGAGAGGCCATTTCCAAATGTATGGAGCTGGGGCTGAAATTCCCTCAGATAACCACGTGGATAAGGGCGAAAAAAGAGGATTTTCAGCTCGTTAGGGATCTGGAAATCAAGGAAACGGGTATTCTCGTGTCGTGCAGCGACTATCACATATTCAAGAAGATGAACATGACAAGGCGTCAGGCCGCCGACTATTATCTGGAGACCATAAAGGAGGCCCTGAACGCGGGTCTGGTGCCGAGATGTCACCTCGAGGACGTTACGAGAGCGGACTTTTACGGCTTCGTGGTTCCGTTTGTCAACGAGATAATGGAACTGTCGGAAGAAGCGGGAATCCCTGTAAAGATAAGAATTTGCGACACCATGGGCTACGGCGTCCCGTATCCGGAGGTGGCCATGCCTCGAAGCGTGGCCGGTCTGGTGTACGGCCTCCAGCATTATTCGGGAGTGCCGAGCGAAATGCTGGAGTGGCACGGCCACAATGATTTTTACAAGGCCGTGGCAAACGCTTCGGCGGCGTGGCTGTACGGAGCCTCCGCCGTCAACTGTTCGCTGCTGGGGATAGGCGAGCGAACCGGCAACGTGCCGCTGGAGGCTATGGTGTTTGAATACGCTTCCCTCAAAGGCTCCCTCGACGGCATGGATCCGACCGCCGTCACCGAGATAGGCAGGTATTTCAAAGAAGAAATGGGCTATGAAATTCCGCCGATGACTCCTTTCGTGGGAGAAAACTTCAACGTCACAAAGGCTGGAATCCACGCCGACGGCCTGATGAAGGACGAAGAGATTTACAACATCTTCAACACGAAGAAGCTCCTGAACAGGGCGCCGGGCGTGTCCGTAAGCAAGACCTCCGGTCTGGCAGGCATCGCCTACTGGATGAACGAGCATTACGAGCTTCTCGGCGACGAGCGCATGACCAAGGACAATCCGGTCGTGGCAGCCCTCAAGGACTGGGTGGACGAAATGTACGCAGACGGCAGAACCACCAGCCTTTCCAATCAGGAAATGGAGGACAAAATATCTGAGCTGACGAAAGGAGAGTTTGAGAAAAAATGATAGACTACAAATCTCTGTCCCTGGCGAATCAGGTGTATCAGCAGATAGAAAAAAACATTCTCAGCGGCGTATATAAGGCCGGAGAAATCATCAGCGAATCAAAGCTTTCCGAAGAGCTGGGGGTCAGCAGGACGCCCATAAGAGAGGCCATCGCCCGCCTCGAAAACGACAAGCTCATAGGAATAACCCCTTCCGGCACCGTGGTGCTTGGAATAACCGACGAAGACGTGGCAGATATGTTCGCAGTTAAAAGAGCCTTGGAGCCTATGGTGGTGAAAATGGCCGCCATGAATATAAGCGACGAGGATCTCGCAAAACTCAAAGAAATCTTGGATCAGCAGGAGTTCTATCAGGAAAAGAAAAACATAGAGAAGGTCCGCAATCTGGACACTCAGTTCCACGATATAATATACTCCGCCTCGGGAAGTCCGATTTTTCAGGCGGTCCTTTCCCCCATACATCACAAGCTGATGAAGTACAGAAAGGATTCCCTTACAAACGAGGGAAGAAGCCGGTATTCCATAGAAGAGCACGTCAAGATTTATGAAGCCATACAGGCCGGCAATCAGGAAAAAATCGAAGAGCTGGTTTTGAAGCACGTAGACCAGGCATACAAGAGCATACAGAAAGGAACATCAAAGTAATGGGTTTAACGATAGCACAGAAGATAATAAAGGAACATCTCGTAAGCGGCGAAATGACGCCGGGAAAAGAAGTGGCGCTGAAAATAGACCAGACTCTGACTCAGGACGCCACCGGCACCATGGCATATCTGGAGTTTGAGACTATGGGAGTTCCGAGGGTCCGCACGGAGCTTTCGGTGGCATACATAGATCACAACACTCTCCAGTCGGGATTTGAAAACGCCGACGACCACAGATTCATTCAGTCCATGGCGAAAAAATACGGCCTCTACTTTTCCAGACCGGGCAACGGCATTTGCCATCAGGTTCATCTGGAAAGATTCGGAAAGCCGGGCAAAACTCTTATCGGCTCCGACAGCCATACTCCTACGGGCGGCGGAATAGGCATGCTGGCCATGGGAGCAGGCGGCCTCGATGTGGCTGTGGCCATGGGCGGCGGCGCTTATTACATCACCATGCCGAAGATGTACAAGGTAAATCTTACGGGAAAGCTGAGAGATTTCGTAACGGCTAAAGACGTAAGCCTCGAAATTCTCCGAATCCTGTCGGTAAAAGGCGGCGTAGGCGCCGTCATAGAATGGGGCGGCGAGGGAGTAAAGACTCTTTCCGTTCCTGAGAGAGCCACCATAACCAACATGGGAACAGAGCTCGGCGCCACCACGTCCATATTCCCATCGGATGAGATTACCAAGGCTTTCCTCGAAGCCGAGGGAAGAGGCGGAGACTACGTCCGCCTCGAAAGCGACGATGACGCCGTATATGACAAGGTTATCGACATAGACCTTTCAACCCTCGAGCCGATGATCGCCTGCCCTCACAGCCCTGACAACGTGGTCAAGGTTTCAAGCCTCAAAGGCACTAAGGTAGATCAGGTCTGCATAGGCTCATGCACCAACTCCTCGCTTTTAGACATGCTGAAGGTGGCCGCTCTGTTAAAGGGCAAGACCATCCGCCCGGAGGTGAGCCTTTCCATTTCGCCGGGATCGAAGCAGGTTCTTTCCATGCTGGCCGACGCGGGAGCCCTTTCTGACATTCTGGCCAGCGGCGCGAGAGTTCTGGAATGCGCCTGCGGCCCTTGCATAGGAATGGGCTTCTCCCCTAACTCCGGCGGCGTTTCCCTCAGGACCTTTAACAGAAACTTCGAGGGCCGCTCCGGCACAGCCGACGGACAGGTTTATCTTGTTTCTCCTGAAACTGCCGTCGCCGCGGCTCTTACGGGAGAGATTACAGACCCTATGCTTCTCGGCAAAATGCCGGAGGTGACAATGCCAAAGGCTTTCAAGATAGACGACAGCGCAGTTATACCTCCTGCTTCTTTAGAGGAGGCGAAGGACCTTCCGATTCTGAGAGGTCCTAACATCAAGCCTTTCCCTAACAGCAAGCCGCTGGAAGATTCTCTTTCGGCTCCCCTTGTTCTCAAGGTTGGCGACAACATCACCACAGACCACATCATGCCGGCGGGAGCCAAGATACTGCCTTACCGCTCCAACATACCTCATCTTTCTCAGTACTGTTTCGCCGTATGCGACGAGACTTTCCCGGAAAGAGCAAAGGCGGCCGGCGAAAGCATAATAGTGGGAGGAAACAACTACGGTCAAGGCTCTTCGAGAGAGCACGCAGCCCTCGTTCCTCTGTATCTTGGAGTGAGAGCCGTAATAAGCAAGAGCTTTGCCAGAATCCATGCCGCTAACCTGATAAACGCAGGCATAGTTCCTCTCACCTTTGAAAATCCGGAAGACTACGACAAGCTGACTCAGGGCGACGCTCTGGCCCTTTCCGACATATACGCCGGACTGGACAGCGGAAAGCTTATTCTCAAAGACGTTACTACCGGTCAGGAGTTCTCGCTGATATGCAGCTTTACCCAGAGGCAGAAAGCCATCTTAAAGGCCGGCGGTCTTCTCAAATACGTAGGACAGGGAAATCTGTAAGGAGGTACGGTGACTTGGAAAAATATATAGAAGCTGCCACGGCGCAGTTTGAAAAATTATTGAAAGAACAGCTGGCAAGAGCCGAGAAAATGGCTTCGGCGGAGCCTCCCAAGGATTTCGCCTCGCTGGATAAGATAACCGTAGGCCTCTGCGGCGGAGACGGCATTGGCCCTATCATCATGAAGGAAGCTCGCCGTCTTCTGACGGAGCTTTTGAAGGATGAGATTGGCTCCGGCAAGATAGTCCTTCGGGACATAGAAGGCCTTACCATCGAAAACAGGCTGGCCAAAGGTGAAGCCGTGCCGGCAGACGTTCTGGCCGACATAAAGGCCTGCGACGTCATACTGAAAGGCCCGACCACCACTCCTAAGGGTGGCACCATGGAAAGCGCCAACGTAACTTTGAGACGGGAGCTTGACCTGTACGCCAACGTCCGTCCCGTATCGGTGCCGGAAGAGGGCATCGACTGGATGTTTTACCGTGAAAACACGGAGGGCGAATACACTCTGGGAAGCAAGGGCATAGAGGTCCCGGGAGTTCTTGCCATGGACTTCAAGGTGACTACAGACTGCGGAACGGAGAGGATAGCCAGAGCTGCCTTCGAATATGCAAAGAACAACGGCAAGACTAACGTCGCCATCGTGACCAAGGCTAATATAATGAAAAAGACCGACGGCAAGTTCTCAAAGATATGCAACGAAGTAGCGGCCCAGTACCCCGAGATCAAGGCAGAGGACTGGTACATAGATATAATGACTGCAAACCTTGTCAACAAGGCCATAAGAAATCAATTTCAGGTCTTCGTCATGCCTAATCTGTACGGAGACATCATAACCGACGAAGCCGCCGAAATCCAAGGCGGAGTCGGCACCGCAGGAAGCGCCAACATCGGCGACAGGTACGCCATGTTCGAGGCCATCCACGGCAGCGCGCCGAGGATGATAGAGGATGGGCTGGCGGACTACGCAAACCCGTCCAGCATATTCAAGGCGGCGGAAATGCTTCTTCGCCACATCGGCCTCACCGCCCCGGCGGACAGGCTGGCCGGCGCGCTCCACACATGCTGCGATACTGAAAAAAAGGTGGTGGTCACCGGCCTCGCAGACGGAGCCACCTGCAAAGAATTTGCTGATTACGTCATGAGTAAGCTGTAAGGATACGAAAAAGAGGGGACTCCTGCCGCCGGCAGGAGTCCCTTTTTTTGTTGCCGGCAAGGCTGTCCTCTGTTTAAAGGAGGTTTTTTACAGAATTCCCGGTTTTTCTAAAAATCAGAGGACTTGCGAGAGTTTTTGACGGCGTAGTCTCGGTAAGGTGAAATTTAAGGCTGTTTGCGGGACTTTTTAGAGAGAAAACTGAGAAAATAAGGCTGTAAAACGCTTATATCCGCTACAAGATGGTCAAAAACTCCCGCAAATGACCTTTAATTTAAAAAGACCGAGACTTGCCAAGAAAAAATTCCCGGAAAAGGGCCATAAAAGCCAATTACCGGGAATAGCCGTGGGGCTGAGGATTCTTAATAACATTGTTAACGTTTTGCTGCTGCCATCGGAATGAAGCCTTTATAACTGTCTCCTTCCAAGAAGCACTCGTAATCCTACAGCTCTTTGTACAGCTCCTCTGCCATGAACTTTTCTCTCAGCGTCTTGCCGTTGTTTATGACATATTCGAGGTATATTTTCGCCTCGTCTTTTGACCCTTTTCTCAGATGAGCTTCGCCTATCGTAAACCGACGCAGAATTTCTTCGCGTTTATTCTTTGGGGTGTATTTCATCAGTCCCTCTATAGCCTCGTCATACTTGCCCTGCATGAGCAAAGCGCGGCAGGCGTGAAGCTTGACCTCTTTGTATGACTTTGGAGCCGCCTTATATATCTTTATATACTTTTCGGCATCTCCTTGAGCGTATGCACGATCCAAATCAATACATGCTCTCAAAAACATGCGATAAGGCTCATGCTTTATTTCTCCGCTATTTATATATTCTTCCGCTTCTTTTCTCTTCCCGTTAATGATTAAGGCCATGGCATATCGTTCTTGCATAATCAAATAAAAAGTTCTTTGCAGGTTGTTTTTTTGCTTATGGTTTTTTCCGTAGTCAATTATGCAATATATAATTTCCAAATATTTTTTATCATCAAGGTCTTCGTTCACTGCTTCATCAATCTTATTAACGCTTTTTAATATATCGTGCGCAATATATGCAATCCCTGCGAGGAAAGCCGTCAGCCACATGGCTACATATATGAAAATCCCGTCTTCGCTATTATTGTTTAATGCCGATATCAATATGTATGTGGCTATGTATACTAAAATAACTAAAAGCGCCACATCTTTCATCGATGCAAAGCTCTTATATATTTTTATGGCTTCTTCTTTTTGCATAGTGTTCTCCCCTTGATAATTATCCTTCGACTCCTTAGGCGTTTAGGTCGGAACAAATATTTTTTCTTTTCCAACTCCGGGGTCCGTATATATTATCCAAATTCCGTCTTCCTCCCATTGAAAGTTCATTTTATAGTCGCCCGTGTGTTCATCTTCGGCTGCGTCGAAGTAAAAACTTCTATCATTATTTATTTCAAATGAGCTAACTTTTTCTTCTGCGCCCTTTGCAAATACGACTACTCTATAACGATTTCCTCTTAACGGTCTTTCATTTCCAATCCTGTAAAATACTACTGTTCTTTCTCCGTCGGGGGAGTCTTTCCTGTAATACTCATATTCCTTATTCGCTCCTATCTTTAGGTCGATATAAAAGCGTAAGGCGGCTACAATAAAGATAACCGTCATTACCTTCAGGATTATTTCCCTTCTGCGAAGGTTCTTTTCTTCAATAGAATTGTTACTCATAACCTCTCCCCTTATGCTGTTCTATCACATATACAACGTCCTCGACACCATCGCCCATAAAGGTAATCTTTGCGCCCTTCTCTATCCAATCCACTCTACACTCGGTATACAAGTCTGTATTCTCGAACCTGATATTCTCCATTCTCACATAATAATACCCCGTTTCTCCGATTTTTTCAGAAAGAAAAATCCTAAATCCATCGTCTTTCCTTTCATAAACCTTATGAGTTCTGGCTACAGTTATCCGACGGCTTATCATTTTCTCCGGAATCTGAACCTCTTCTTGTGCCAGCATATCGTATTTGGGATCTCCTGAATCGCTCTTTCTGTAGTTTTCGATGATAAACACTGCAAATACTAAGGTCGCCAATATCTCTGTTATGATAATAGCCCTAAAGATAATTTTGTTTTTCAGTATTTTTTTTATCATTCTTTACTCCCTTGGAAATGTAATCCGGCTATCCTGTTGCTCATAATTCTTATATTTATTATACATATCCCCAAGTTCTCTGACAAGCGGAATTACATCGCAGGCGGCGTATGTATGCTCCGTCAGGTGTGAGTTCTAAAACGCAATTGATAATTCTTCTGCGAGATAGTATACTATTCATAGAATTAAAAGAGGGGGTCTCGAGTATGAATGAAAGAAAATTGTTTTTCAAGAAATTTTTACCACTAAGTGTCGCATATATTTTTCTAAGTTTTCTGTGTGGTGGTATTCCTTACCTTTTAAATGAGATGCCTCCCACACCAACATCTGAACATGATTTTCCCATTTCAAACAGCAGTGCCATTGCCTTTTTGGTTCTCTATTATCCTTACATCTTCGGACTTTTCACCCTCATTTGTGCCAACATATGCTTTTCTTCAAATATCGCCATGAATGCTGCCTATAGTTCCTTTCAGTTTTTATTTTTTATAACTATAGTGTTATCATCATTTACATTTTATCTGCCTGAGCATCTATTTAAGCATTCCGCGTCATTCTTTTCTATATATTCAGGCCTTCTGATAACTTTACACTATACTATTTTTTTAATTGTTTGTGTAATACGTGCATATATCAGGCGTCGCCATAAAAAGTAATGTGGCGAAAGTGTAAATACCATAATAGATCCTATCAGCGAAGAACACCTAAGAAAAGCCTTTCTTATTAACGCAGATGCTACTGCACACTATAATTTGTTTGTTTTTTAAGTTAGGCAGGAGAAAAAAAGGAGAACACCTTTATTATTTATGACAGATACCGGATTAAAAAACTCTCCTTCTTCACATTGCGAATGCCGGTATCAAGCGATGAAAATAGCTATCAAACAGAATGGCTTGCCAACAGTGTAAAGCTCACTTTCTTCGAAGATGGCAAGCCCGATAGAGTATATATCTTACCGTTTGACCAAACTGATATAGTATGAAGTTGTCGCACAGCCACCGAATAGTCGCTGTAGTGATGGCTCCTTTCATTTTTGAAATTTAAATATTATCATTGCGGAAATCGACGGCGAGAGGTTGCTGAGCCAGTTTGTAGAGGAAATGTATTCATAGGATTAAAAGAGGGGGCTTGTATGAAAGAAAAAGTCAAAAAAGCATTGAAAAACAGCGAGGTAAAACTTTTACTCGTCATAGCAGGTGTAATTATAGTGTTATTACTAAAGGGATATTTTATTATAATTATAATGTTGCGAGAACGGAGATTTACAGAGAGGCTTCCCCGAACGGCAAGTATACCGTGGTGGTAACCCAAATAGGGCGGCCGATTTGGCGAGAAGCCCCCAATTTTGAGTATGCGTTATATTACAGCAAGTATATAGGAAGCAACAATGTGTTAATCTTTAATAAAGGTCGAACGTACCCATATTATGAGACTTGGGAGGTTCCTAACAGTATCTGCTGGATTACTGAGGGGCTGCAAATAGTCAATCCTCTAAAAGAAGTCTCAGATGAAGAGCCGATACTCGAAACCCTATTATATGAAGACTTATCATAATACCGGTTCCTATGATGTTAGTTTTTTATGGCTCATCTTAGATAAAAATCCTACAGCTCTTTGTACAGTTCCTCTGCACGGCAAAGCTCACGGAGGGGTTTGCCAATATTTATAACATATTCAATATGTGACTTTGCTTCAGAAACCAGCCCCTTTTTTAGATAGGCTTCACCTAAAAGCATATGGCGTTGAACCGCATCTCGTTTATTCTTTGGAGTATAGTTTACCAAATCATCTATGACTTCATCATATTTTCCCTGTACAATCAAAGCCACAAAAGAATGAATCTTCACTCTTTTATACGCTTTAGGCGCAGATTCATATATTTTTATATACTTTTCATTGTCACCAATAGAACGAGCTTCGGCCAGATCAATGTATACTTGGGCAAGATTATAAAAATATTTTGTACGTATACCGTTTTGACTTAAATATTCTTTGGCCTGCACTATCATTCCGTTAACAACCAAAGCAGAAATGTATTGGAACTGAAAAGCCGAATATAATGGTTTCTGCATCCAGACAGGCTTTGAATTTTTACCATAAGAAACGATAGCCTCTGTGAGTTGCAGATATTCTTCCTGATCAAGATCTTCGTTAAGCACTTCGCTGACTTTCTGAAAGAGTTTTAAGACCTTGAGGATTGCGTAATCGAAGCATATTAAGCTGCAAAGGGCACAAAGCCCTGTAAAAATTAAATCTATATATATAAATAGTAAACCGGCGTTAATATTCAAAAAAAATATTATTAGGCCGGCAATCATTGCAGCTAAAGAGGCTATAATCGGCAGCTTTTTCATGGAAGCAAAACTTTTATATATATTTATGGCTTCTTCTTTTTGCATAGTGACCTCCTATGGTAAATTATGAAAGTAAAACTCTCAATATGATAACATAATACGGTTGATTTTTCAATGAACTTATTATGATTGAAGGGCTGTAAACAATAGTCTCGGCTTTGTTTAACAGCCCTATAATCTCAGCTCACTATACAGCGTAGGCGGTTAGAAACGCCGCAAGAGCTTTCAGGATAGCAGCAAGGCTGATACCTGTAAAAATAATCAACAAAATTAAAATTATAAGTAAAGTGACCATTGCTACCGTTTCTAACGACGGTAAACTCTCCATTATACTTTCAAATTCCTCTTTAAAGGTGGTATCATTCGTTATCGTAATACTAACATATACGCAAAGTTTTTCTGTTTCTGGTTGATCATTGAAAACTTCTTCTTCGATTCCGTATCGGAAGACAAGCTTGCCATCTGAGCTTATCTCATACGAGAATACAACTTTTCCATTTCCTATTTCGCTCGCCAGCGTAGATATCGTTTTAAAAGCTCCATTTCCTCCAATAGCTTCTCTGGTTTCAGCATCCAGAGACTCAAATTCAGATGATACAATCTCCATCTGAGCTTCATCAAACTTGCCGTTAGATACGATAATCTGCACGAAGTCTTCCTCCGGCAAATTTAGTGCCTCTGAAATGCTGACTTTATAATTGGCCTCGAGATTCGGAATTTTCATTAAAAGAGTTTCTTTTTCAAGTACCATTTCTATCGGCACACCATATCCCAGTTCATCAAAAATCTGTTCGGCTCTATCAATATAAGCTTCCGTTTTTTTGCTGCTTATATACGCCTCATCATAATTTTCAACATGGTTAAATCCTGAGTACCTTCCTGAATATGCATCCTTATCTAAATCGAAGTTAACGGAAGCTCCCGTAAATACATATTCATGAAATTGATCGAAAGCCCAGTTTGTCGGTATTCTGTAGCCCATATTTCCACTGTAGCCCGTAGACATATCTCCTACAAAACTACTCTTTGCAAGCCCTTCATCGGAGACTCTCGTACAAGTATTTCTGGAACCGTAAATTCCTACTTTATAGTAGAGAGGTTTGCCTTTTAAAGCTTCTCTTATGCCTCTGAAATACGGAATGGCATTAGCAGTAACCTGATAATCCATCATATCGCAATCTACTGCAAAATAGATGAATTCTCCCTCGGGAACCCCTAAGTTTTTTGCTGCATTAAAGGCTTTTACTCCATCCTCCAGTCCTTGTTCGTAAGTGTAGTAAGAAACTACCGGGTTGTTATCCTGATAAATCGCAAATACCCTCAATCCTGCCGAAAAAACTGCTGACAGTTCTTCCTTTGTCATCGCTTTCGGCCGTGCAGTGCTTCCCGAGCCTACATATCCGGTCAAATATCTTCCCACATATCTGTACCCTTCATTATATAGGGCTGTCGCTTTATCTGCATTTAGTACCGTAGCGCAGTCGCAGCCCAAGGCTGCCCTGTCCGGGTTTCCCTTGCTGATAAACAGCGACATCCAAGTGTTGACATCCAGCTGTCTCGTAATAGGCAGAGCATGGGCTACCTGAAATGTCTCGATAGCCAGCTGGAGCGCCGGCACCCACTTTCTTTCGGTATTATCCAAGTAGCCGTTGCAGATCAGGGCTACGCTGGCAATCCACACCCAGTCGGGATTTGCTGCGGCATTGGTTGCATTTATCACCTTCAGCGCACCCTTGGTTCCGTTACCGAAATTGCCGTTTGAGACTTCCGGGGCAAATCCTTCCACGGCCTGAAGCACCTGGATTATAGCGGTATTCATCTCTCTGCCGTAAAGTCCGTCGCAAGGGATTATTCCCGTATAGTTTTTATAGTCCTTATTGATGGTCTGCTGGATTCCTCTTATGGCTTCGGTTCCGCCGTAGCCCGAAAGCAGTACAAACTGCTTCATCGACAGCAGGGCTTCCATTATCTCCATGGTGACCGTAGAATTTCCGCCTATACCCATGTCGGCTTTCAGTTCTTCTACCGAATCGGCCGACTGACCCTTATAGTAACCAGTTATGCTTCCGGTTTCCGCATAATATCCTTTGCACCAGAGAGCGCACTGTATTATGCTGTGAACGTTGTCCGTATCGGTATCGTCCGCCGCCTGCCGGGTTATTCCGCCCGGATACTTCGCATTAAACTTACCTCTTGTGGTCGGCCCGATAACGGCTGCTGTCTCTGCCATACCCAGCTCGATCTGAAGGGCTATTATGAGGCCGTTTATCGTTCCCCATCCTGTAGCTCCGTCTTCTGCGACTCTTGTATAACGGCTGTCGCCGCCGTATGTATCGTTCATCCACTGCTGAGACTTCAATACCATAATATCCATAATATTTCCTCCTTTTGTTAAAGTTTCGTATTTTCGTTGTCCCCATCGGCGCCTTTTGGAGATATATTATGTCCTTTAAGGACAATTTAATAATACCTCATGCGCGCAGGGCTGTCAAGACTTTTTCGGACAAAAATCAAAAAATGTCTCTGGATATTTCTCCAATACGGACACTTTACTGGCCGTATCCTTCTTTTCCCGGCATCGTAACCTTGTAAATTACCGCTCTCCTCATTTCGTACTTTTCTCCTGCCGAGGCGGCAATACTGACAGCAAGTCACGTTCTTGGTATTCTTATATCTGCCGCTCTGTATGGCGTTATCTTCTGCAAAAGGGCCGAGACATCAATTAAAACGGGGCTTTGCTTCATCCTCTTTCTAATCTTATGGGGAGTTTTTTGCACTATCGTCATAAACTTTTTGGTTCTGAATTTATAGTTTGCCTCCGGCATCTTCATTCTTCCGTCTCATTTTCTCCATATTATTTATAGTTTTGCTTCCTTAGTTTTACACATAATTGGTGGATAATATAGTCAAGAGGCCATGCAGCGCACCTTACAAGTTATACAGTCCTCCAATATACTTTTTCAGAAAAAATTGTATGTACTTACAGGCAGAGGGAAGGAAACTCTCTCCTGCGGCAACTCGCTTTAAGTAAAGCCGTTCTTTTCCTCCCTCGCTGCATGAGGCCCTTTTCTATATCAAAGCCGATCTTGTAAAATCCTTTCTAAAACTTGTTATCTCAACTGCGGAGTAGTATAATTCAAGTATAACTTTTTAAAGAAAAGAGCGAGATACTATGAAGCTGATAAACTTACTTAAACGAGATGATCTATCACTATCCTTTGAGGTCTTTCCTCCTAAAGCCGACTCGTCTTTTGACAGCGTAAAGGCTGCTACAGAAGAGATCGCCAAGCTGAAACCGGCGTTCATGAGCGTAACTTACGGAGCCGGAGGCGGAACCAGCGAATATACTTTGGAAATTGCAAAAAACATAAAAGATATGTACGGTGTGTCCACTTTGGCTCACCTTACTTGCGTTTCTTCTACTCACGAGGCTGTGCGGCAGAAGATTGACCAGATCAAAGAGGCCGGTATCGAAAACGTCATGGCCTTAAGAGGCGATATTCCCGAAGGCATGGACTTGTCTCATCAGGAGACATGGCACTATCACCACGCCATAGATCTGATCCGGGAGCTGAGAGAAAGCGATACGGATTTTTGCATCGGTGGGGCGTGTTACCCCGAGATTCACCCGGAAAGTACAAATCAAAAGGAAGACATAAAATATCTTAAAGAAAAAGTCGAAGCGGGCTGCGAGTTTTTCACCACCCAGATGTTCTTCGACAACAACCTCTTATATAATTTTCTCTATAAGATCAGAGAAGCCGGCATCACCGTACCTGTGGTGGCCGGCATAATGCCTATTACCAACGCAAAACAGGTGGAAAGAGCCGTTAAGCTGTCCGGTTCCCACATGCCTCAGAGGTTCAAGAGTCTGGTGGACAAGTTCGGCAGCGATCCTGCGGCTATGAAACAGGCCGGTATCGCCTATGCCACAGATCAGATCATAGATCTGTTTGCCAACAATGTTACTAATGTCCACGTATATTCCATGAACAAACCGGACGTGGCCCGCAAAATACAGGCAAACCTCTCCGATATACTGGGAAAAGAATGATGAGCACCGTCATAACGAGAAAATACGATCCTCCCGCCATAGACAGGGGAGAGATCTTGCGCTATATGGGCTGCCGGCGGCAGACGCCGGAAATAGAAGCTCTCATAGACAGCTGCTTAGATGAAGCCAACGGCAGGCTCTCCTGCAAGGTCTGTTACGGGGTGTTCGATACAGATTTATTCTGCGCCGGCAAGGAGGCTGCGCCGATGGGCAGTCTTGACCTTAAAAAAAATCTTACAGGCTGCAGCCGATCAATCCTCTTTGCAGCCACCATAGGTATAGACCTGGACCGTCTGATTTTCAGATACAGCAGACTGTCTCCCGCCAGGGCTCTGTGTTTTCAGGCCATAGGCGCCGAACGCATAGAATCTCTGTGCAACGCTTTCAATGAGGATATACGCATAGAATACAAAGAAAAAGGCTTTCTCTCGCGGCCCAGATTCAGCCCCGGCTACGGAGATTTTCCGCTTTCTTCTCAAAAACAGTTCTTTGACCTTCTGGACTGTCCCAGAAAGATAGGGCTCTCTCTGACAGAGAGTCTCCTCATGTCGCCGTCAAAATCAGTGACGGCAATTATAGGACTTTATCCGGACACATCTGAGACGGAGGAAAACTGCCAAAGAAAGTCGCCGGACGTTCATGGAAATGATTGCAAGACTTGCAGCAAGCTTGACTGCAGCTTCAGGAAGGAATGATTTATGAATATATTAGATTATATGAAAGACAACTTAGTCTATCTGGACGGAGGAATGGGAACGCTGCTTCAGGAAGCCGGACTTGCCGCCGGAGAGCATCCCGAGCGGTGGAATATCACTCATCCTGCGGTGGTGGAGAAGATACACCGTGATTATTTTGACGCCGGAAGCAACATCGTAAACACCAACACTTTCGGAGCCAATTCACTGAAGTTTGCGCCGGAAGAGCTCAAAGCTGTGATAAAGGCCGCCTTGGAAAATGCCAAGAGAGCCCGGGAAAGTTCTTCAGGGCCGCAGGAGAAATTCATAGCCTTAGACATAGGCCCCTGCGGCAGGCTCTTAAAACCATACGGAGATTTCGAATTTGAAGACGCCGTAGAACTTTTTGCCCAAATAGTACGGGCCGGCTGCGGTCTGGGGGCAGATCTCATATTTATCGAGACCATGAGCGACAGCTATGAGACGAAGGCGGCGCTTTTGGCTGCCAAAGAAAACAGCGACCTGCCTGTATTCGTCTCTAACGCTTACGGAGAAGACGGAAAACTGATGACGGGGGCGTCTCCCGCCGCCATGACAGCGATGATCGAGGGTATGGGGGCCGACGCCCTTGGAGCTAACTGCTCTCTCGAGCCTAAACAGCTTACCGGCGTTATCGAAGAACTGCTGGCTAACGCTTCAATCCCCGTCATCCTCAAGCCCAACGCAGGCTTGCCAAAAGAAGTGGACGGAAAAGCGGTGTACGGCACTTCTCCCGTCGAATTTGCCTCTGATCTTAAAGATGCGGCGGCGCAGGGAGTACGCCTTATAGGCGGCTGCTGCGGAACTAATCCTCAATACATAAGACATATAACCCAGGCGACTTTGGGCATGAAGCCCGTTCAGACAGAGCCCAAGAATATCACTTGCGTTTCCTCTTATACTCATGCCGTCAAGTTTGATTCATCTCCTATACTCATAGGCGAGCGTATCAATCCCACAGGGAAAAAGAGATTCAAGCAAGCGCTGGCAGAAAACGATATAAATTATATTCTGCAAGAGGGAATAAATCAGCAGGAGGCCGGCGTCCACATACTGGATGTGAATGTGGGGCTTCCCGAGATAGATGAAGTTTCTATGCTTAAGAAGGCCGTATTTGAACTTCAGGCAATAACCAATCTTCCGCTTCAGATAGATACGGCAGATACGAAAGCGATGGAGCAGGCTCTGAGGTTGTACAACGGCAAGGCTATGATAAATTCAGTCAGCGGCAAGGAATCTTCCATGTCGCAGATTTTCCCTCTGGTCAAAAAATACGGCGGAGCAGTTGTCGCTCTTACTCTGGACGACGACGGTATTCCCAAGACAGCGGAAGGCAGAGTCGCCATCGCCGAAAAAATTCTAAAAAGAGCTGCCGAGTACGGTATAGATAAAAAAGATATAATCTTCGACACTTTAGCTATGACGGTAAGCGCCGAACCGGGCGCGGCCATCGAAACACTCCGGGCGCTGGACATCATAAAAAACCGCCTCGGCTGCCACACTTCTCTGGGGGTGTCAAACGTTTCCTTCGGTCTTCCAGAAAGAGCTGCCATAAACAGCACGTTTTTTGCCTGCGCATTGGAGAGGGGACTGTCGGCGGCCATAATGAATCCTTATTCAACAGACATGATGAAGGCATATCATTCTTTTAAAGCGCTTCACAATATGGATGAGAACTGCGGAGAATATATAGCATTTACGGAGAGCCTTCCGGCTCAGTCTGCGCAGCAGCCTTCTGCAAGTCACGCTACGCCCTCCGCTTCGCCAAAAGACGATGGCAGTCTGACGCCTCTTCAAAGAGCCATCAGCAAAGGCCTTAAAGACAGGGCAGGGGAGATGACTGAAAATCTTCTGGCCGAAAATACCGACCCTTTGTTCATAATCCAAAGCGAGATAATCCCGGCTCTTGACATAGTGGGCAAGGGCTTTGAAGAAAAGACAGTATATCTGCCTCAGCTTCTCATGAGCGCAGAGGCAGCCAAGGCTTCTTTTGAGAAGATAAAGTCTCATATGTCTTCCGGAGCGGCCATCGATAAGTTTCCTGTGGTAATAGCTACGGTTCACGGAGATATTCACGATATAGGCAAGAACATAGTCAAGCTTCTGCTGGAGAACTACGGCTTCAAGGTCATAGATCTTGGAAAAGATGTGGCTCCCGAAATCATCGTCCAGGCGGTTATAGATAACAACGCTCCGGCAGTAGGCTTAAGCGCCCTCATGACTACCACCGTCCCGGCCATGGAAAAAACCATCCATCTTTTGAAGGAGAAGGCTCCGTGGTGCAAGATCGTAGTCGGCGGGGCAGTTCTCAATCAGGAGTATTCGGACAGGATAGGAGCCGATAAATATGCTAAAGACGCCATGGAAACCATAAGGTATACCAGCACTCTGAAGTGACTTAAATGCAAGCAGAACTCTTATAGAGGCAAGATCTGCTTGCTTTTGTTTAAATCGGAGCGTGTCCCCCGGCAAGCTCGCTTGCCTTTTTGTCCCAAGAGCCGCAGGCGATTCGCAAGACAAAACGGATAGCAGAGGCGTCAGGGGCGAATCGAACGATTACAACAAAGACCAGGGCTGTAAGCTCCCCAGCCTTTTGGCGGAAGATTATTAATCTCCGCCAAAAGGCTGAATAAAACCCGTAGTCTATAGAGGCGGGGAATATACGGCGTTTGTTATAATATCAGCCAAAATGCGTACCATAATACAGACAAAGATTTCAAAATCACCAAGGAGGAAAATACTATGACAAAAGTATTGATAAGTCCCGGCAAATATCTGCAAGGGGCCGGCGAGCTGTCCAATATAGGAAAGCATACTAAAGCTTACGGAACCAAGCCTTTAATAATAATCAGCGAAGGCGGATACAAGAGAGTGGGCAACCAGGTAAAGGCAAGCTTTGATAATGAAAACGCCCAGGCAGTATTTGAATTTTTCGGCGGCGAATGTAGCAAGAGCGAGATAGATCGGCTCAAGGGCATCGTAGCTGAGAACAAGTGCGACATGATCGTGGGTATCGGAGGAGGAAAGATCTTTGATACAGCTAAAGCTGTCGCTTACTACTGCGGCGCGCCGGTAGTCATCTGCCCGACCATAGCCTCTACAGACGCCCCATGCAGCGCCTTATCAGTCATATATACCGATGAAGGCGTCTTTGAAGAATATTTGTTCCTGCCTCAGAATCCTAACCTCGTTTTGATGGATACAGATATAATTTCAAAATCTCCTGTAAGACTGACTGTGGCCGGCATCGGCGATGCGCTGGCAACATATTTTGAAGCGAGAGCCTGCTACAGAAAAGGATCTGATACCTGCGCCGGAGGAAAGGCCACCGAGGCGGCCATGGCTCTGGCAGAGTTATGCTATGATACTTTGCTGGATGAAGGACTCAAAGCTAAATTGGCCCTCGAAGCTGGAGTATGCACCAAATCCGTAGAAAAGATAATCGAAGCCAACACGCTGCTTTCGGGGCTGGGCTTTGAAAGCGGCGGGCTGGCAGGAGCTCACGCTATTCACAACGGTTTAACCGTGCTGGAAGAATGTCACCACATGTATCACGGCGAAAAAGTTGCCTTTGGAACTATCACCCAGCTGGTTCTGGAAAATGAGGACAGCGACACTTTAGGTGATATAATAGGGTTCTGTATCGAACTGGGTCTGCCGGTAACTCTGGGGCAGCTGGGAGTGATGCAAATTACCGAAGAAAAGATCATGAAAGTAGCCGAGGCTGCCGCAGCTGACAGCGACACTCTTCACAATATGCCTTTTACCGTCACGGCAAAAGATGTTTACGCAGCCATCATGGCGGCCGATAGGCTGGGAAGATATTTTCTCGGTGAATGAACAGGGGCCGGCTCGGCGTGCGGGCTTGCGGGGCTGTCTTCTGGGGGCGGCTCCCTCTGCGGCTGTAGAGCCGTGGACTATCTACAAGCCGGCCGTCTCGCATTTCGGTGTGATGCGCGTATACGATAACCCCGTCATTGCCCGCAAGGCGGGCAATGACGGGGTTTCGTGTTTTTGACCGGACGGCGAGGCTGCGGGCTGTTGCTCAAAGAAGTCCGCGGCAGTGCGGGCCGAGCCACAAGCGGCTCGGCTTTGCGAACATGGCAAACCGCCACACAGGCTCATTCTCTTAAAAACCGTAATTCGCAAGGTCAGAGAGCATTTTTTTGTGAGAAAGTCTCTCAAAAGGGCAAAATCAAATATTTAAAGAGAATTTCCACCTTATCCATGCTCACACTTTTCCGTATTTTGCGAAGAAGAAAGAAATCGTGGTGTTAAATTTCAATTATTTCTCTCTTTTTTTGTGTTTTTTGAAAAGTGTGAACAAAATCTTTCAAGAAATTCTCTCTCAGCAGCTCTATATGAGAATTAGAGAGAATTACCCAGTGCGCAGGGTTACGAGCAGCATTATCTCTGATACTTTCAGAAAATCTGAACAGGGGAGGTAATTCATCATAAGATAAAGGCTCACACTTTCGCATGAACCTTTATCTTATTTAACATAGCTCTGTAAATCGAGCAATTTTTATATTTCTTCTTCTATTATTTCCCTTTTTTCTTCTTCCGACATCCGAGGTATGGCGGGTTTAAATTCTAATAAACCGTAGATTACGCTTATTATAGGTGATAAAATTGCGAAGAAGCAGAGTTAGGAGTACAATTATTTGAGCGACAGGGAAAAAAGTTAATTTTAAATGATAATGGGAAAAAGCTACTTAAGCATTGCAAATCAATATTAAGTGAGTTAAATGACTTAAAGGACAGCTTTAATTCAAGTATGAATAAAAGCGTTTCCCTATATGTTAACGCGGCGTCTTCATTGATGCCCGAAATATTAGAAAAATTTAAAGAACTATACCCTTCAATAAAAATTTCTATTTACCAAAGCAAAAAAACAGCGCTAATTATGATTTACATATTTACAGTTTAGATTATTCTGTCTTAGGACCCAATAGTACTCAAGTGCTTAAAGAAAGCTTTTGTTTAGCGATTCCTAAAAATCATAAATTAGTATCCCTTGACGAAATAGACTTATACGAACTACGTGATGAACCTTTTATATCTCTGACCAGCGATTTGCCTCTTTATACTTCTACTTTGCAGCTATGTAAACAAGCGGGATTCATACCAAAAATAAATTTAGAAAGCAACAACCCCTCTATCATGATTGATTTTATTAAGCGTAGTATGGGGATTGCTATTATTCCTGAAAAAAAATGGAGAATTAAAAACCAGACAAAAATCAAAAAAATTAAGATCAAAAACCCTATTGCTTTTAGATATATAAATATACAAAAAACATCCCAAAATTATATACCTACCTCTGTTGCATTATTTGAAGATTTTGTAGTTTCATACTTTAGTCAATTATAGACGAAGAACCCCCCTTGCTTTTACAGCAAAAAGGGGGGGTTCTTCTATGGAATATCTATCACCGGTTTTCCAAATAGAGGCTTGGTGTATAAGTTTTCCTTCCCTGTAGAATCTTCAAATATCCTGACGGTTACTCTGAAAATATTATGTTCCACCACGATAATTCTGGTATCATACTCGTCATCTAAAGAAAACTGCCAGTACTTTTCTCCCTCATACTCTGTTTTCTCCATATCGGTCACACTTCCAATCATGCCGACTCTCGTCATTGCAATAACATCAGATACGACAGGAATATTAAGAATGACAGCAATGGCCGCTATTGTTACTATGGTGATGATGGTTTTCTTTTTATCCGGCTTTTTCATATATTATCACCTTTTTAATTGACAATATAATATGTACTTAAACTATTTTAATTATATTTCGTCAAGTTCTTGATGTCAACGGTATTTGATAAAAAATTATCATAAACACCCTGCCGCAAGCGGGCCTCCGCAGGAGCCGAAGGCTTCCGAGGACCAGACCGCCGAGGTAGGCGTGTTCTCCTTAATCGTAAAAATCCGCATGCAAAAAACACCCTGCTGCAAGCGGGCCTCCGCAGGAGCCGAAGGCTTCCGAGGACCAGACCGCCGAGGCAGGCGTGTTTTTTAATTATAATCCCAGCCCAAAGTTTCCCTTGACTCTTTCTATCGTCTTCTTGGCTATAGCGTCGGCTTTGCCGGCGCCTTCCCGGAGAATTCTGATCAATTCTTCTGAGTTACGTATCTCTTCAAATCTCTCACGTATAGGCGTAAGCGCCTTTACTGTGACTTCCACCAGATCTTTCTTGAAATCTCCGTAACCTTTTCCTTCATACTTCTTTTCGAGATCGGCGATGCTAATCCCTGAAAGAACGCTGTAGATATTGAGCAGATTGCTGATGCCCGGTTTATTCTCGGTATCGAATCTTATAACGCCTTCCGAGTCAGTGGTGGCTTTCATTATGGATTTCTTTATCTTGGCCGGATCATCCAGCAGGGAGATCCGCGAGTGTATATTTTCGGCGCTCTTGCTCATCTTCTTAGAAGGGTCGTCCAGCGCCATTATTCTGGCCCCTTCTTTTAAGAACCTTCCGTCCGGTATGACAAAAGTATCGGGATACTTACCGTTCACTCTTATCGCCAGATCTCTGCAGAGCTCGATATGCTGCTTCTGGTCGTTTCCTACCGGCACTACGTCGGTATCATACAGGAGTATATCCGCAGCCATCAGAATAGGGTAGGTGAAGAGCCCGGCCGGAGCCGATTCTTTATTCTTGCTCTTATCTTTAAACTGTGTCATTCTCGACAGCTCGCCGGTATATGAATTGCAGGTGAGAATCCATGACAGCTCCGCATGGCCGGGTACATCCGACTGGACGAATACTATAGATTTTTCAGGGTCTACGCCGACGGCAAGATAAAGAGCCGCCACGTCCAATATGTGTTCTTTTAGAACCTTGGGATCTTGCGGAACCGTTATAGCGTGCATGTCCACTATGCAATATATGCACTCATGATCTTCTTGAAGTTCCACAAACTGCTTCAATGCTCCGAGGTAATTTCCGAGGTGGATGTTTCCTGTAGGCTGTACGCCCGAAAAAACTCTTTTCATCCCATGTGCCTTCTTTCTTAATTTATTTCATCTTTGCTTCACTGCCGGTGCATCTCTCTTCTGAACTGCTGGACTATATTCTTCTCAGCACGCGAAATGGTCATCTGAGAAACTCCCAGTTCCTTGGCTATGGCCGCCTGCGGTCTGTTTTCGATGAATCTTTCTTTAAATATATATCTGTAATTTTCACTGAAATTTTCCAGCACTTTAGTTACGATCTCGTTTATCTCTACACGTTCATATCCCAGATCTTCGAATCCTATGTATTTCTCCAGAGGGTTATCTTCGTTCTCCTCAGAAGCGCCCGACGAGGCGCTCTCCAGAGAATAAGTGCCGTAAGCCTTGGAACTTTCAAGAGCCTGCATTATCTGCTCATGAGTAAATCCCGTGGCCTCAGATATTTCCTCCACGCTGGGAGCTCTCCCCAGCCTCACCGAAAGATCTCCCTTGACCTCCTGCACCTTGGTGGCTATCTCTTTAAGGCGCCTTGGAACTTTGAGGCTCCACTGCTTGTCCCTGAAATACTTCTTTATCTCTCCTAAAATGGTAGGAGTAGCGAAGCTTTTAAACTCGTAACCCTTTGAAACGTCGAACCGTTCCACTGCGGAGACCAGCGCCAAAGCTCCCACCTGGTAAAGGTCGTCATAATCGACGCCTTTACCCAGATATTTTCTGATCAGGATATCAACCATGTACAGATTATCCTCTACTATCTGGTTTCTTAATTCAATTGTAGGGTTTTCTGCGTAACGGTTGAATAATTCTGAATTCATTATTTTGCCTTTGTCATCTTAATAGCTTTTTTGCAATTTGGTCCGTCTATTATTTCAATACTGGTCATGAGAGATTTTATGACGTAAAGCCCCAGGTCTCCCTCGTTGGGACAGTCGAGACAAGGTTTCTGCAGTTTCTCCAGCTTATGGCTGCCGCTTATATCCGTAACATATATCTGCATCCTGCCGTCTTCTATCTCGCAGTCTACCTGATACTGCTCGGCAAATCCTTCCGATCCGTGGCAGCTGATGTTCTTGCAAGCCTCTCCTACTGCTGTCTTTATGTCTTCGATCTCCTCTACGTCAAATCCTGCGGTATTGGCTGCAGAACCCACGGCCAGCCTTACAATAGTTATATATTGCGGTTTGCCGGGAATGACAAATTGTAATTTGTCTGCCATGAGTTTGGCCTCCTTTGTTAGTTTTACTTTAATTCGAGCTGTTCTCCGCTTTCAGAGCCGCCCTCTATTTCCTTTTCCAGTTCATCTTCACGGGCGACTTTTGCAAGAGCGATGATATTTACGTCGTCTGCCACGTTCATTATCTTCACTCCCTGAGTAGCTCTTCCGAGTCTGGATATTTCTTTAGCCTGCATCCTTATGATTATGCCGTTGGAATTTATGAGCATGACGTCGTCGTCATCGTCTACTACCATGGCTCCCACAAGCTGCCCGGTCTTTTTAAACTTGGTCTTGTCATAAGTCAGAAGGCCTTTTCCTCCTCTGACCTGTATCTTGTATTCTTCGACTTTAGTTCTCTTTCCGTAGCCTTTCTCGGTTACTACGAGAAGCTCCTGTCCCGGTTCCACCAGTTCCATGGAAACTACTTCGTCATCTTTTTCAAGCTTAATGGCTCTTACGCCGCCGGCGATTCTTCCCATAGGCCTTACGTCCTCCTCGGAGAAGCTTATACACTTTCCGTGCTTTGTGACTATGATGACATTGTTATTTCCGCTGGTCTCTCTGATATCTATCAGCTGATCGCCTTCTTTCAGATTCATGGCGATCAGTCCCGTCTTCCTGTTAGTATCGAAGTTGGCCAGGGCGGTCTTCTTGATTATGCCGTCCTTGGTGACTCCCACAAGGAATCTATCCTCGGCAAATTCTTTGATAGGGATGACTGCCGTGACTCTTTCTCTCTGCAGAAGGTTGAGGAAATTGACTACAGGAGTACCCTTGGCCGTTCTCGTGGCCTCAGGTATCTCATAGGCTTTTATCCTGTGAGCTTTTCCTGTATTGGTAAAGAACATGAGATAATCGTGAGTTGACGTCATTATCATATTCTTGACGAAATCGTTGTCTCGCGTAGTCAGTCCCGTAATTCCTTTTCCGCCTCGCTTTTGGGCCCTGTAAGTATCTACTGGAACCCGCTTGACGTAGCCTAAGTGAGTCAGAGTTATGCAGACTTTCTCTTCTTCTATGAGATCTTCTTCATCCAGCTCCTGAGCGTCTGCTTTGATTCTGGTCTTTCTCTTGTCTCCCCACTTGTCTCTTATCTCTATGAGTTCGTCTTTTACTACGCCCATAAGTTTTTTCTCGTCTGCCAGAAGTTCTGCATAATAAGCGATTTTTTTGAGAAGCTCCTGATATTCGCTTTCGATCTTCTCTTTTTCCAGTCCCTGCAGTCTGCGAAGCTGCATATCGAGTATTGCCTGGGCCTGTATCTCCGAAAGATCAAATCTTTCCATCAGTTTTTCCTTGGCGTCGTTATAGCTGCTTCTTATTATTCTTATTATTTCGTCTATGTTATCGAGGGCTATGAGGTAGCCTTCCAGGATATGAGCTCTCGCCTCCGCCTTCTTCTTATCAAAGATAGTTCTTCTGGTGACGACTTCTTTCTGATGCTTGAGATATTCGCTTATTATCTCCCGCAAGTTCAGAATCTTAGGTCTGCCGTCCACCAAGGCCAGCATTATCATGGAAAAGCTGTCCTGCATCTGAGTATGCTTATACAGTCTGTTGAGAACTATATTGGCATTGGTGTCGCGCTTAAGCTCTATTACTATACGCATACCCTTACGGTTTGATTCATCGCGGATGGCAGTTATACCTTCGACCCTCTTATCTCTCACCAGGTCGGCGATCTTTTCTATCAGGCGGGCTTTATTGACTTGATACGGAATCTCCGTAACTATTATCTGCTGTTTGCCGTGAGAAGTCTCTTCGATTTCGGCGACCGCCCTTACTACAGCTTTTCCCTGTCCGGTGCGATATGCCTCTCTTACGGAGGATTTTCCCATTATTATGGCGCCGGTAGGAAAATCCGGACCTTTGACTATTTTTATAAGGTCCTCTACAGTCGCTTCCGGTTCGTCTATTAGTTTTACGGCTGCGTCTATGACCTCGCACAGATTGTGAGGAGGTATGGAAGTAGCCATGCCTACGGCTATACCGTTGGAACCGTTTACGAGAAGATTAGGAAACCTCGAAGGAAGAACTTCAGGTTCTTTTTCTTCTCCGTCGAAGTTAGGGGTAAAATCTACGGTTTCTTTCTCTATATCTCTAAGCATTTGCAAAGCTAAAGGCGTCATCCTGGCTTCGGTATAACGCATAGCCGCCGCACCGTCTCCGTCGACGGAACCGAAGTTTCCGTGTCCGTCTACGAGAGTATATCTTATATTGAAAGGCTGAGCCAGCCTTACCATAGCGTCATAGATAGAAGAGTCTCCGTGAGGGTGATATTTACCCATTACTTCACCGACTATACGAGCCGACTTTTTATGGGGCTTATCAGGAGTAACTCCAAGGCCGCTCATGCCGTAAAGAATTCTTCTGTGAACAGGCTTGAGTCCGTCTCTGACGTCGGGAAGGGCACGGCCTACGATAACGCTCATGGCGTAATCTATATAGGAGTCCTTCATCTCTTTATTTATTTCGTGCTGGATCAGTTTCTGATCTTCTAAAAACGTAGTCATCTATTGGCCTCCTTTCCTAAATATCAAGAGTCGCATAATGAGCGTTGTCTTCTATGAATTTCTTACGAGGAGGCACTTTATCGCCCATGAGAGTCGAGAAAGTCTGATCGGCTGCCGCGCTGTCTTCTATTGTGATCTGAATCAGCGTTCTGTGTTCGTAATCCATAGTAGTATCCCACAGCTGTTCTGCGTCCATCTCTCCAAGACCCTTATAACGCTGTATATCGGCTTTGCCGGCCTTACCCTCGAGAGATTTCATCAGTTCTGTCTGTTCATCCTCACCGTAAGTATAGTAAACGTCTTTTCCTTTTTTAACCTGATAAAGAGGCGGCTGAGCCGCATAGACAAATCCTCCCTCTATAAGAGGTCTCATATATCTGTAGAAGAAGGTCAGGAGCAGAGTTCTTATGTGAGCTCCGTCTACGTCGGCATCGGTCATTATTATTATCTTATGATATCTGAGCTTCTCTACATTAAAGTCGTCTCCGATACCGCAGCCGAAGGCCGTTATCATATTCTTTATCTCGTCAGAATTGAGTATTCTGTCGAGTCTTGCTTTTTCTACATTGAGGATCTTACCTCTGAGAGGAAGTATCGCCTGGCGTTTTCTGTCTCTGCCGTCTTTTGCGCTTCCTCCGGCGGAATCTCCCTCGACGAGGAATATCTCGCACTGAGACGGATCTTTGTCAGAACAGTCTGCGAGCTTTCCGGGAAGAGAAAAGCTGTCCAAAGCTCCTTTTCTTCTGGTCAGATCTCTGGCTTTTCTGGCCGCTTCTCTTGCTCTGGCCGCTTTGATACATTTTTCCAATATTATCTTAGCCTGAGCCGGATTTTCTTCTAAAAAAGCCGTAAGATTTTCGTTGGTGGTAGTTTCTACGAAACCTCTCATATCCGGATTTCCAAGCTTTGCTTTAGTTTGACCTTCAAACTGAGGCTCCGCCAGCTTTACGGATACTATGGCCGTGAGACCTTCTCTCACGTCTTCGCCGCTCAAAGTATCGTTTTCTTTCAATATCTTGGCTTTTTTTCCGTAATCATTAAAAATTCTTGTTAAAGCGCTCTTAAATCCGACGATGTGAGTACCGCCATCCGTAGTATTTATATTATTAGCGTATCCTAAGACGAGTTCATTGTAACTTTCTGTATACTGCATTGCGATTTCTACTTCGCAGGTGTCTCTTACTACTTCAAAATATATGACGTCAGGATGAATGGCGTCTTTATTCTGGTTCTGGAATTTGACAAATTCTTTGATTCCGCCTTCATAATGATAAGTTTCGCTTCTTTTTTTGCCTTCTCTCTCATCTTTAAAGATAATCTTTATACCCTTGTTGAGAAAAGCCATCTCCCGCAGTCTGTGCTCGAGAGTATCAAAATCGAATATAGTAGTTTCGAATATTTCAGGATCAGGCCAAAAGCTGGTCTTTGATCCCGTCTTTTTTGAATCTCCGATAACTTCAAGAGGCGTTACGGTCTTTCCTCTCTCGTAACACTGCTTATAGATTTTGCCGTTTCTTCTTATCTCTACTTCCATGTGGGTAGAGAGGGCGTTTACTACAGAAGCTCCGACTCCGTGAAGTCCTCCTGAAACTTTATATCCTCCTCCGCCGAATTTTCCTCCGGCATGGAGAACTGTGTGGATAACTTCTACTGCAGGGATCTTAAGTTTAGGATGCTTGTCCACAGGCATACCTCTTCCGTCATCCTCTACAGTGATGGAATTATCCTTACAGATAGTAACTTTTATCGTGGTGCAGTATCCTGCCAGCGCTTCATCCACACTGTTATCCACAATTTCATATACAAGATGATGCAGACCCCTTGCTCCGGTGCTTCCTATATACATGCCGGGTCTTTTTCTCACTGCTTCAAGACCCTCCAGCACCTGTATCTGGGCCGCGTCATATTGTCCGTTTGTCTTCTCGTCCAATAAACTCATTTTCTCACCTTTTCTCTATATATTTCAACGTTTAACAGTATAACATAATTCAGGCTTTTTTTCAATTAAAATATGTATTTCGGGTTTTTTATTACTTTTATTATTTTAAGAGGTTTAAACCCGCTTTTTTTAACTATAAAAGCCCTAAAAAATGGTGTACATATGTCTTTTAGATACCATATTTTTTCAGGGCTTTATTTTTCCGTTTTCTACTGTGAAAATTTTTCCTTTCGACGCAGCTTTCTCAAGACTGTCATTTATCTCCGTAGTAGTTATAAAAAGCTGTATATCCGACAAAGTTTTTATAAGATATTCCTGACGTCCGGCGTCAAGTTCAGACATGACATCGTCCAGCAAAAGAATCGCCTCCTCACCGGTCTCTGCCTTTATCAGATCCAGCTCTGCCAGTTTCAGCGACAAGGCCGCAGTCCTCTGCTGACCCTGAGACCCAAAACTTCTTACGTTAATATCGTCTATATAGAAGGATATATCGTCCCGATGAGGCCCTCTCGTAGTGGTTCTAAGACGCATATCGCTGGGCTGGGATTTTTTTATCGAATTATAGAGCTCGTTTTCAAGATTATTTACTATCTTGATATTGGGATCATATTCTATTTTTAGTTTTTCTTTTCCGTCGGTTATATTTCCATGAATCCTGGCGCTGATCTCATTTATTTTTTCTATAAAATCATTTCTCATGGATATTATCTTTGATCCGTACTTAGCAAGCTGAATATCCCATATATCCAGTACGGAAGAATCTATGTTTCTTTCTTTAAGGTAATTATTCCGCTGCAGTATAACTTTTTTATAATTAGTTAAGCTGTCGAGGTAAGAAGGTTTAAGCATGCAGAGTTCTCTGTCAATGAATTTTCTTCTTTTTTCAGGTTCATCTTTTACTATCTTCAGATCTTCGGTAGAAAATATGACTATATAAAGATTTTCCAGCAGATCAGACGTTCTGGATATATTCATTCCATTCACTTTGATGGATTTTCCCTGATCTTTTCTTAGAGTTATCTCTACATCGACAGGAAACAGCTGCTTTTGAGCAGTAACCTTTATCTTTGAAAAATCTTTTTCAAATCTGATCATTTCGGCGTCCTTAGAAGTCCTGAAAGATTTTCCCATGGAACAAATAAAAATGCTCTCTAAAAGATTTGTCTTTCCCTGAGCATTATTTCCTATTATGAAGTTTACATTTTCATTGAATTTCAGGTTCAGATGTTCGTAATTTCTGAAATTCTTCAATTCCACTTCTCTTATGTACATATCTCTTCCTGTCTCAAAATCACGGGTATTTTTCGTAATCTCTTAAAGAGCCGGCTCATGCCGGCCCTCATAATATTCTTATTCTTTACTGACTTATTCTTACAGGTAATATCAGATATTCAAAGCTGTTTCCGTCGATAGGCTTTACGAGGCATGGGCTGACGTTGGTATTAAAATACATGCTTATACTCTCATCGTCTATTACCTTTAAAACGTCTATCAGGTATTTGGAATTGAATCCTATGGTCAGGTCGTTTCCTTCTTTAGTGACTATTATATCTTCTTTTACGTTTCCTTCTTCTGATTTAGAAGTTATCTCGATATTATTGTCTTTTATTTCTAATTTTACCAGATTATTCTTTCCTACTTTAGCTAAAAGAGAGGCTCTTTCTACGCTTTCAAGAAAATCATTTCTCGAAAGGACTACTCTGCAAGGATTTTCTGCCGGAATTATTCTCTTGTAGTTCATAAAATCTCCTTCTAAAAGTCTTATGACTACTTTTGTATTTTCCATTATGAAGACGGCTTTTTTCTCGCTTAACAGCATAGTGACATCATCGCCTGAACTTTCTGTCTCCGTTATTATCCTGCTTATCTCGCTGAGTATCTTAGCCGGTATTATGATATTTTTCTTTTCTTTATTTTTCATCTGTTCTCTGGCGATGGCCATTCTGAACCCGTCTATGGCCACCATATTGAGACTGTTTTCTTCCATCTCTATGAGTACGCCGGTCATAGCGCCTTTATTTTCATCTATACTTGCGGCAAAAGAAGTCTTCTTTATCATGTCTTTTAAGATTTCCTTATTAAATACAAGTTCCTCTGAATTTTCTTCATTAGGATTTATGTTAGGAAATTCGTCAGCAGAAAGTCCTATTATATTAAACTCAGAGTTAGAACATTTTATATTTACTTTTCCTTCTGTCTCTTCTACTATTATCTCTCCGTCAGGCAGCTTTCTTATTATATCTCCGAATAATTTGGAAAGAACGACTATTTCGCCGGGATTAGAGTTTTCAACCTTTATTTTTTTCTCTATGCTTAGGTCGAGATCGGAGGCTGACATAGTCAATATACCGTTATCATCCACTTTTAAAAGAATCCCTTTTAAGATAGGAATTGTAGTTCTTATAGTAACTGCCTTGGATACTATATTTAAGGCTTTGGTCAGAGTCTGCTGGCTACAGGAAAATTTCATACGATACCTCCGTATTAGTTAATATTTATATTTTTTGGTAGTAATAGTAGTAATAGGCGTTGTGAATTATGTGGATAACTTATGAGAACATTGATAATTCACTGAAAATTGTTGTTCAAAATCTGTGGAAAACAAATAAAATTTATTTTAATAAGTAGGAAAACTCTTTATCAGTCTTTGATTTCTTCTTTAATATTCTCTATGACTTCTCTTAGATTCTTGTCCATGGAAAGCTCGTCGTCTATCTTTTCGCAGGCGTATAAAACCGTGGTGTAATGCTTTCCTCCAAAGAACTGACCTATCTTAGGAAGAGAGTAATCTGTCATTTCTCTTATCAGATACATGGCTATCTGTCTTGGGAAGGCTATATTATTAGTCTTCTTTGAAGATTCAATGTCAGTTATCTTTATTCCGTAATATTTGCATACTGTCTTTTTTATTTTTTCCGGAGTAACGGTTCTCTCTACATTGCTGAATATGTCTTTGAGAGTCCTCTTTGTAAAGTTCTTGTCCAGTTTCTCGTTCAAAAGTTGTGAAAATGAGACCACTCTTATCAGGGCTCCTTCTAATTCTCTTATATTGTCTTTTATCTTTTCGGCTATCATACAAGCCACGTCGTAAATCTCAGGATTTTCGTCGGTGTTTATGCCCATGTTTTCGGCTTTCTTGAGAAGAATGGCTACTCTCGTTTCGTAGTCGGCAGGCTGTATATCGGCGATGAGGTTCCACTGAAACCTCGATCTCAATCTTTCTTCAAGATTTACTAATTTGTTTGGAGCTTTATCGCTGGATATTATTATCTGTTTATTCGAATCGTAGAGAGAGTTGAAGGTATGGAAAAATTCTTCCTGAGTGCTTTCTTTTCCCTCTAAGAATTGTATATCGTCTATGAGAAGCACGTCGGCTTTTCTGTATTTTGATTTAAACTCGTTCATCTTGTGAGTGTTCAGAGCTTTTATCAGTTCATTTGTAAACATTTCAGATGAAACGTATAAAACGTTGAGTTTAGGATTATTTTCAAGAAGATATATGCCTATGGCGTGCATCAGGTGAGTCTTGCCAAGACCTGAACCTCCGTATATGAATAGAGGATTATAAGCTTCTGACGGAGATTCTGCTACCGCCAAGGCTGCCGCATGAGCATACTTGTTGCTGTTTCCTACGACGAAATTTTCAAAATTAAATCTGGGATTAAAGATCTTTTCTTTATCCAAAAGCTGTTTTTTAGGTTTTATCTTAGGCTCTTCTTTAACTTCTTCCGATTTATATTGATCGGAATCCTTTAAAACAACACGAAAACTATCGCTCAAGACTTCTTTAAAAGAGGTCTCCAGCGTTGAAAGATAGCGGTTTTTTATAGTAGTTATTATGAACTCGCTCCTGTTGTCGGAATTTACTTCTATGTATACTATGTTCAGGTCCTGATCGATTCTTCTTATCTTTAGAGGAAGAAACCAGGTCTCAAAACTTATCTGTGTAGTAATTTCTTTTATCTTGTCGAGTACGCTTTCCCATATCTTGTTGTAGTCCATCATGAAAACCTTCTTTTTTCGTCTATGAATATATTCTAACTAAAAAGTTATCCACAGGCAAGTGTGAATTTGTTAATATTATAAAATAAATGCTTTTAAAAGTTATCCACAGGTTGTGAATAAAGTTGTGAACAGATTTTTGCCCGCTATTCACGGCTGTCGGACAAGCTTTCGGACAGCAGAGAAAATATCCCTCTGGAAGAAATTTCGTATATGATTTTTATGAGTTCTTCTTCAGTAAAGCTTTTTTCTGATTTGTACCAATAGCTGATAACTCCTATAATGGCTGAAATCTGATATTCCAAAATTATTTCGATATTTTTTAAATCCTTTTTTAATTGGGCTTTTATAAAAGCCAAGAGGCGGGATTTGATTTTTTCGGTTAAACTGTAATATTGGTTTCTTTTGAATATGATTTCGATGTATCCGCTTCTTTGAGGAAAAAATTTTAAAAACAGAAGGCGTATTAAATTTCCTTTCAGCAAATTCTCTAAGTCGTCGATTTCATATATCTGCTGGATTACAGGAGAAAGCAAATCGTCTACAGCTTTGTCCAACAAGTCATAGATATTTTGATAATATACATAGAAGGTAGTCCTGTTATAACCGGCTTTAATACATAATTCTTTTATGGATATTTTTTCTAAAGGCTTATGCTCATATATCTGCTAAAAGGCAGTTATGAATTCTTTTTCCTCCCTATGATGATTCATACAGCATCTCATGATTTTTTTATTTAATATTAACACAAAACCCGACATTTTGCACTGTATTGTCGGTTGAATAACGCCGGCGGCAAGGATATAATTTCTTACAGCAAACAGGAGGTGATTAAATTGACTATGATAGATATTCGCAATCTTACGAAGGATTACGGCGGCGGAAAGGGAGTCTTTGGCGTCAGCATTTCCATAAAAAAGGGTGAGGTATACGGGTACCTTGGGCCCAACGGAGCGGGAAAATCCACTACCATGAGGCATTTGATGGGATTCATAAGGTCTCAGTCGGGAACGGTTTTGATAGACGGAATGGATTGTTGGAGGGATCAGAAAAAAATACAGAAAAACCTCGGTTATCTTCCGGGAGAAATATCTTTTCCCGACAACATGACGGGAACGGCCTATTTGAAATTGATAGGGAAGATGAGGGGAATGAAGAGCTTTTCTTATGCCGAGGAGCTTTTGGATTTGTTTAAGTTAGATACGGGCAGCGGAATATGCTTCTGCTCGTCGTGCATCTTTAACACGTCAAAGAATTCGCTGACTTTTGGGGCGGGGATCCCCTTGTATTTTTTCGTAGTCAGCATGTTTATAAAATTGTCAGACGATTTGGATTTTTTAAAGAATTTTACGTTGAACACTCTCTTCGACACTCAGAAGATACTTGAGGGCAGCGGCTATATTCAGGACTTCATAATAATGGGAGTGTTAGCTTTAATGCTGTACGCTGTAGGCATAATCTGGTTTGAAAAGAAGGATTTGCCGCTGTAGAGCGGAGTGCGAAAAAGACTCAAGACCCTGATGGGTGATTGAGTCTTTTTTTGATGGTAGGTTTGGGCAGCTTTGGATGATACATAATTATTTAAAAAATTCTAAAAAATAGAATATAATTATTGACATGGTATTATAATATATGTTAAAATTTTTACAAGTAATAAATATAAAGTTTTAATGGAGGGCAGACCGATGTTCTATATAATTATATCTTAATTATACAAGTTATTTAAGATATAGACGAAGATCTCTTTGAGCTGTGGCAGAATATAGCACGAGAGCGAGGTGATCAGATTGAAAAATAAAAAATCGTTGAAGTTGTTCCTTCCGGCTGTTTTAGCTTTAATCATGATAGTTTTGATTATTGGCAGCAGTATCGGAAAATCCGAAAATATAAATAAAAATGGTGAAAAATATGGAAAATTTCCGACAGATAAAGGATTAAATCAACTTCTTGAAAGTGATTCACTTGATTTGATAGCCGTTGTGGCTACCAACGGAAAAGAGGGCTACATCAAAAAAACAGATATAGAAGTTTCGGTACCTTCTTCACCGGAAGACGCGGCAACTTATGTCTCAGAAGACTATCATGTTAATGTATATAAAAGCGATGGAGAAACAGTAATAGGAGAATTTTTAATTACACAAGCAGTTTTAGAAATGCATTGAAGGGAGTAAAAAATGAATACAAATAAATTGTTTAAATATGTGATTGTTTTATTTTTTATAATCTGTTTGGTATTTATGTTGCCTAGTTCTTTTGTGTATGGAGATACTATGGATTTAAAAAAATAAATACGAATTCTAATGGTGAAAAATTTGGATCGTTATACTTTTCAGAAGAAAATTTAGATTTAATTGCAGCAGTTGCTACTAATGGTAAATTAGGCTATGTAAAGAAAGAAGATATAGAAGTACCAATACCTTCTAATCCGTTGGAAGCAAGTAAACTTTTAATAGAGGAGAAAAAAATTCCTGTTTATAAAAGTGATGGAATCACAATTATTGGTGAATTTGTTATAAATAAAGATGTCTCGATTGAGACATCAGTTGAACCAGAAATTGTTCCATTATGGGCTGAATCCGGTTATAAAAATTTTACAGTAGCTGGAAAAAGTTATTATAATTATTCTGTAGTGACTATATATAAAAATAGTAATACTGTACAAGGAAGAGCACATGTAAATCATGTTGGAGGAAGTTTACCAGCTGGTTGGCTTGGAGCAGGAGCAGTAATTTATAATGTTTCAGGATATATGGTAAAATTAGGTACTACGGCTTATACAAGTAGTTCAGCCTCCAGTATCGGAAATTATATAGATCATTCTGCAAGTTCTGGAACATTCTATGCTCATGGATGGTCTCATGTTTGGAATGGAAGCAAATATATAGAAACACCGACATTAGTCTCACCGAGACAGAATTTTTAAAAATTAGAAACCTTTATTATAGATACTTCATAACATTACAGGCGAATATCATTGACATTCGCCTGTTTTTCATTTATAATACTTAGGCATATGTGTATGATTGGAATTTAGATCATACGACGAAAATTCGGAAAGGAGAACCTTAAAAATGAAAATGACTTATCAGCCTAAAAAGAGACAGAGAATGAAAGAACATGGCTTCAGAAAGAGAATGAGCACTAAAAACGGCAGAAACGTTTTAAAGAGAAGAAGAGCAAAAGGAAGAAAAAAACTTACTGCTTAATCAAAATCCCAGGGATTTAAAATGCTGAAAAAAAATGTTTTGAGAAAAAACAGCGAATTTTCCGCTGTATATAATAAGGGAAAATCAGTGGGCGACAGGTATGTGGTGCTCTTTTACCGGCTTAACGGACTTCCTTATAACAGAACAGGGTTTTTAGCCAGCAAAAAAGTCGGAAACAGTGTAGTCAGAAACAGGGCCAAGAGGCTCATGAAAGAAAGCTACCGCAATATAGAGGGGAGCTTACCTGAAGGATACGATTTTATAATCATCGCAAGAAACACTATTTGCGGCAAGAAATGTGCAGAAGTTGAGAAATCCCTTAATTCTGCTTTTAGACGGACCGGAGTAAAAAAAGGAAAATGAAGATAATAGGCAATTTTTTTAGAAAAATCATGATCCTCACGATCAGATTTTATCAAAAATTTATTTCGCCTCTTTTTCCGTCTACATGCCGGTTTACGCCGACTTGTTCCACTTATTTTATACAAGCATTGGAAAAATACGGCGTAATAAAGGGCAGTTACTTGGGAATCAGACGAATTTTAAAGTGTCACCCCTGGCATGAGGGTGGTTATGATCCTTTAAAATAATGGAGGAAATTGATGGGAATATTAGCAAGCCCAATGAGTTATTTGCTCACTTGGATTTACGACTTTATAGGTAATTATGGTCTTGCTTTACTTGTATTTACGATCTTGATAAAAGGCGTCATGTATCCTTTATATGCCAAGCAGATAAAGACTACGATGAATATGTCCAAGATGCAGCCGAAGATCAAGGAGATACAGCAGAAGTATGCCAAAGATAAGGCTCTGATGAATCAGAAGATGGCAGAACTTTATAAAGAAGAAGGCGGCAGCATGTACGGCGGATGTCTGCCTATGCTGATACAGATGATAGTCATCATGGGTCTTTTCGCTCTTTTGAGAAACCCTATGAACTACATATCTTCTGATAAAATGCTGTTTGCTATTCACGAATCCTTCCTTTGGATACCTGACCTGGCGCAGCCTGATAAGTGGGTATTGCCTATAATAGCGGGCATAGCTACATTCTTGGCTACTTACTTCTCTCAGACTAATCAGATGTCCGGACCTAACGCAGATCAGATGAAGATGATGACGAAGATGATGAAATACGTCTTCCCTGTTATGATACTGCTGATGGCCAGAAGTTATCCGGCGGGACTTGCTCTGTATTGGTCTTTGAATCAGATAATCCAGATCTTCTACAACATCAGATTTGCGAAGATGAAGAAAAAGATGTCGGGAGAAAGCAAAAAGAAGCGCAAAGCAAAAGCAGTGAGAGCATAACTTAAATTGGAGGAAAAGTAAAACATGGCAGATTTTTCTGAGAAATGGGGAACAGACGTCGAAGCAGCCGTTAAATTGGCTTTAGACGATCTGAGACTTACCATAGACGAGGTAGATGTTACTGTTTTAGAAGAACCTTCAAGAGGCTTTTTCGGAATAGGCTCAAAACTAGCCCTCGTAAGGGTTGAGAAAAAGAAATCTCAGGCGCAGGGCGCAGCAGAGAAAAAAGACGAGCATAAAAAAGAAGAAAAGACAGCTGTCGAAAAAGCAGAAAAGGCTCAGATTAAAAAAACAGAAACACCTAAAAAAGAATATATCAAAAAAGAAGAAATAAAAGAAGAAGTCTCGATCAAGGATGAAAATTTAGTTCCTTGCGAAGAACATGAGGCTTTGGATTTCCTGAGAAAGGTCACCGAAGAGATGGGACTTTCCCTTGACGTAAGCGCTAAGAAGGGAGAAAAATCCATATACCTTGATATAAGCGGTAAAGATTCGGGAACCATAATAGGGAAGCGAGGACAGACTCTTGACGCTATTCAGTACCTTACGAGCCTCGTAGTGAATAAGGGAAACGAAGAATATACGAGAGTCGTCGTCGATGCGGAGCATTACAGGGCTAAGAGAGAAAAGACTCTTGAATCTCTTGCCTACAGACTGGCGAATATAGTAGTCAAAACAAGGAGAAGCGTCAAACTTGAACCTATGAATCCTTATGAGAGAAAGGTGATACACGCTGCGCTTCACAATCACCCGAAGGTGTCCACCAGAAGTGAGGGACAGGATCCTTACAGAAGAGTCATCATCGAATTGAAGTAGAATAAAGGGCTGTCTCCTGGACGGCCCTTTTGCGATAACAGGGAGAAAAGTATGATAAAAGAAGATACCATCGCCGCTATAGCTACGGCTCCCGGAGAGGGAGGCATAGGAATAGTCAGAATAAGTGGGGATAAGGCTCTGGATATATTGAAAAAAATATTTGTTCCCGCGTCTTCGAAGATAGAAAACAGACATCTTTCCTATGGCCATGTAGTCGATCCTGAAAGCGGCCGGACCATCGACGAAGTGATGGCCGTCTATATGAAAGGACCGCTCTCTTATACGGCCGAAGACGTGGTAGAAGTGCAGTGCCACGGAAGCATGATCTCCCTGAGAAATATACTCGATCTCGTTATTAAGAGCGGAGCGGTTTTAGCTGAGAAAGGAGAATTCACCAAGAGGGCTTTTCTGAACGGTAGACTGGATCTGTCTCAGGCAGAGGCTGTCATAGATCTGATAAGAGCAAAATCAGAAAAGACTTTTGATGTGGCCCTCAATCAGCTTTCGGGAGCGTTTTCCGATAAGATCAGAGAGATAAGAGAAGACCTTACAGATATTCTGGTAGATATTACCGTAAATATAGACTATCCGGATGAGGACATAGAAGAGATGACATATGAAAAACTCACATCTTCTGTAAGAAACGTAAAAGAAAAGATCTCCAAACTGCTTTCCACCGCTGATACAGGAAGGATCATCAGAGAGGGCCTTTCAGTATCTATCGTAGGCAAACCCAATGTAGGAAAATCGTCGCTGATGAACGTCCTGATGGGAGAAAACAGAGCCATCGTTACCGATATTCCGGGAACTACCAGAGATATAATAGAAGAAAGCATGGTAATAAAGAATATTCCCGTAGTGATTACAGACACGGCGGGGATACGCGATACAGAAGACATAATAGAAAAGATAGGCATAGAAAAGAGTAAGACGGCTCTATCCAGAGCCGATCTGATAATATTTGTCATAGACGCCAGCAGACCTCTCGAAGAAGAAGACATGCAGATAATGAGCCATGTAGCCGGGCGCAGGGCGATAGTTCTTTTAAACAAATCCGATAAGGGGCTTGCCGCAGACAGGGCGCTGATCGAAAAAGAGCTTCCTTCGGCGGTCATAATAGAGACTTCAGTCATCGGCGGCCGTGGAATTGAAGAGCTGACCCAAGCGATAGAAGATATGGTATACGGAGGCAAGGTGAGCCAGAAGGAAAATCTGATGGTTACCAACGTGCGCCATAAAAATCTTCTAAAGGAAGGACAGAAATGTCTTTCGGACGCCTTGAACATGGCAGATATGAGAGAGCCGCTGGAATTTATAGAGATAGACGTGAACAGGTGCTACGAAGCCGCAGGCGAGATCATAGGCCAGACGGCAGACGCCGATATAATAGATAAAGTGTTTGAAAGGTTCTGCCTGGGCAAATAGGAGACATTAGAATGATGGATAAAATTTTTATGGGAGAATACGACGTCTGCGTCATAGGCGCAGGACATGCAGGCTGCGAAGCGGCGCTGGCGGCGGCGCGCATGGGCAAAAGGACTCTGATGCTTTCCATGAATCTGGAGGCGGTAGCCATGATGCCCTGCAATCCGTCAATCGGAGGTACGGGAAAAGGCCATCTGGTCAGAGAGATAGATGCTCTCGGAGGAGAGATGGGCGTCAACATAGATAAGACATTTATTCAGAGCAAGATGCTCAATACCGCCAAGGGACCGGCAGTTCATTCTCTCAGGGCTCAGGCCGACAAGAACCGCTATCATCTCGAAATGAAAAAGACCATAGAGAAGACGCCGGGTCTGGACATGAAGCAGGGCGAGGTGACGGATCTGATCATAGAAGACGGAAAAGTCACCGGAGTTGTCACTAAGACTCACACATGCTACAGAGCAGGAGCGGTCATACTGGCCACAGGAACCTTTCTTGGCGGAAAGATATTTATAGGCAGCGCAGCCTTCGACAGCGGCCCTAACGGACTTGCTCCTTCCGGCGAGCTTTCAGGTAATTTAAAGAAACACGGCATAAAGCTCCGCAGGTTTAAGACCGGTACTCCGGCCAGAGCCCTGGGAAGCAGTTTGGATTATTCCAAGATGCAGGAGCAAAAAGGCGATGACAAGACAGCGCCGTTTTCTTTCTTAAACGATCAGGTGGGCGAAAATAAGATTTCATGCTGGCTCACCTATACCAATGAAGAGACTCACAAGGTGATAAGAGCTAATTTCCACAGATCGGCGCTCTTCGGAGGACAGATAGAGGGAATAGGACCCAGATACTGTCCTTCTATCGAGGATAAAGTCAACAGGTTCGCCGACAAGGAGAGACATCAGCTCTTCGTTGAGCCGGAAGGACTCGACACCGACGAGATGTACATACAGGGAATGTCCTCAAGCCTTCCGGAGGATGTACAGGAAGCTTTTTACAGGACTATACCGGGACTTGAAAACCTTCGCATAGTCAGACCTGCCTATGCCATAGAATACGACTGCATAGATCCTCAGGATCTGAAGCTGAGCCTCGAAAGCAGGCAGATAGAGAATCTCTTCTGCGCCGGCCAGTTTAACGGAAGCTCCGGCTACGAGGAGGCGGCGGCGCAGGGGCTGATGGCCGGTATAAATGCCGTTCTTAAGATTTCGGGCAAAAAATCTCTGGTCCTGGGAAGAAACGAGGCTTATATTGGCGTTCTAATCGACGATCTGGTGACTAAAGGTACTAATGAGCCTTACAGAATAATGACGTCTAGAGCCGAATATAGGCTGGTTCTCAGGCAAGACAACGCAGATCTGCGTTTGACGGAGATAGGATACGATATAGGTCTTGCCTCAGAGGAAAGATATCTACGCTATTTGGCTAAAAAAGAAAACGTCGCAAGAGAAGCAGACAGATTGAAGAAAAAAACCTTTGCTCCGGGCGAGATAAACGATTTTCTCACCGGTCACGGAACCACCCAGGTTCAGTCGAGAATTTCCATGGCAGATCTGCTCAAAAGACCGCAGATAACTTATGAAGATCTTGCGGAGATAGACGGCGCTGACAGACCTGAACTTTCATATCACGAAGTTACTCAGCTGGAAGTCCAGATTAAATACGAAGGCTATATAAAGAAACAGCTGGCTCAGATAGAGAGGTTCAAGAAGCTGGAGGACAGAAAATTGAGCCCGGATCTGGATTACAGCAGCATAGAAGGCCTCAGAATAGAAGCAAGTCAGAAACTGGATCAGCTAAAACCCGAATCGCTGGGACAAGCTTCTAGAATATCCGGAGTTTCACCTGCCGACATCAACGTACTTTTAATTTATCTTGAAAAAAAGAGAAGATCAAAGAAATGAAACAACTAATAAATTATTTAGAAAAAAACAAGATGCCTTCGGGGGAGGAAATAATAGAGAAGTTCGACGCCTACAGGAGCGGGATACTTCAATGGAACGAATTCGTCAATCTTACGGCCATAAGAGATCCGGAAGAATTCACCGTGAAACATTTTATCGACTCCGCCGCCTGTTTCTCTCTACCTGAATATCAGGCTGCCGAGACGATTTTGGACCTTGGGACGGGAGCAGGTTTTCCCGGGGTACCGCTGGCTATCCTTTCACCTGAAAAAAACTTTGTTTTAGTGGATTCTCTCAACAAGAGACTCAGAATAATAGATGAACTCTGCCAATCTATAGGCATAAAAAACGTAAAAACAGTCCACGGCAGAGCGGAAGATCTGGGCAGAGAAACTGAGCACAGAGAAAAATACGATATGTGCGTTTCCAGAGCCGTTGCAAATCTGGCGACCCTTTCAGAATACTGCCTCCCGTTCGTAAAGAGAGGCGGATACATGGCCGCATATAAAGGAGCGGACGGAGAGAACGAACTTGAAGAAGCCATGACGGCTATCGGACTTTTAGGCGGGAAATTCGACAGATGGGAGAGCACTCCTGTGGACGCTGCGTGCGACCGCCACAAGATAATACTGGTAAAAAAAGTAAATAATACGAAGTCGAAATATCCGAGAAAAGCGGGAAGCCCTTCGAAAGAACCCCTAAAATAACGTTTTTAGGGGATTTTTTGTGTAAAAAACAGGGTCTTCTCCTGCCCGGGAAATGTTATTATTTTCCCATGGGAGGAGGAGCAATGATGGAAAAGAAAAAAAGAGGAATATTGGGGTTTATGGGGATGCAGCAAGAAATAGAGCCCCGGCAGGAGGAACGTCCGGTTCTGGAGCAGATAATATCCGTTCCTATAAGTGAAATACTGGCAAATCCCCAGCAGCCGCGAAAGGTCTTCTATGATGAGGCTATCGAGGAGCTGAGCGGTTCTATAAAGGAATATGGAGTGCTGCAGCCTATAATACTTAAATACAATGGCTCCGGCTATACGATAATAGCAGGAGAGAGGAGGTTCAGAGCCGCGCAGATGGCGGGTCTGTCAAAGATACCTGCTGTAGTTAAATCTATGGAGGACCAGGAAGCTGCTCTAATCTCACTTGTCGAAAACGTTCAGAGAGAAGATCTGAACTTTCTGGAAGAAGCCAGGGCGTACAAAAAACTGATGGAGGATTTTGGTCTCACGCAGGTAGAAATAGCCGAGAAGGTCAACAAAAAACAATCGACTATTTCTAATAAGATAAGAATTCTCTCCCTTCCGGAAGATATACAGGACAAGCTCGTTGAAAACAGGCTTACCGAGAGACATGCCAGGGCGCTCTTAAAACTCCGGGATGAAGAGGACAGAATAAAAGTTACCGACAGAGTCGTTAGCAATAATCTCAACGTAAAACAGACGGAAAGACTTATAGAGGACGTCCTCAATAAGAAAGAAGAAGCTCTTCGCAAGAGAAATAAGATAAATTACATAAGCTATAAGATCTATCTGAATACTATAAGAAAAGCCTTTGGGCAGATCAAGGAAATGGAAAAAAATGCAAAAATGAGCCAGGAGGATAAGGGGGATTTTCTGGAAGTAAAAATATTGTTGCCAAAGAGCGATAGATGTTTCACGTGAAACATCTATTTTTTTATCAATATAGGTAGCAATAAATTTAAAAATATTATATAATATCATCATACAAAAAACAGGAGGCAACATTTTGGGAAAGGCAATAGCAATATTTAATCAAAAAGGCGGTGTAGGAAAGACTACGACTAATATCAACCTTGCGGCATGCCTTGCTTTGAGAGGAAAAAAAGTTTTGGTACTGGATATAGATCCGCAGGGCAATACTACCAGCGGATTGGGAGTTGCCAAGAAGGGGCTGAAAGACACGGTGTATAACGTCCTGGTAGACGTAGATTACGATATAAGAGACGCAGTAATTCACACCGGCGTGGAAAATCTGGAACTTATTCCGGCCAGCGTAGATCTGGCAGGGGCGGAAGTAGAGCTGGTACAGATAGAAGGAAGAGAAGAGGCGCTAAAGAAAGGTCTTGATAAGATAAAAGACGGATACGATTATATATTTATAGACTGTCCTCCGTCATTGGGACTTCTGACGATAAACTCGCTGGCAGCAGTAGACAGCGTTCTCATACCTATACAATGTGAATTTTACGCTCTGGAAGGAGTGAGCCAGCTTGTCAGCACTATAGATCTGGTAAAGAAGAGCCTCAACCCTGCTCTTGAAGTTCAGGGGGTTATATTGAGCATGTTCGATGGAAGAACTAATCTGTCTGCGCAAGTGGTTCAGGAGGTAAAAAGATATTTCGGCGGAAAAGTATATTCTACCGTAATACCGCGTAACGTAAGACTGGCAGAAGCTCCGAGTTATGGGCTTCCCATAACGGAATATGATCCTAAATCCAAGGGTGCGGAAGCTTATATGGAATTCGCGGAAGAATTTCTTGAATTAGAGGAGGAATAGCATGGCAGCTCCAAAAAAAGGAGGTCTCGGAAGAGGCCTGGACGCTCTATTTGCTGACGTTCCTGTAAAAGCGCCCAAAGAAACAGAGGTTATCAAGAACAGGGAAGACGGTGACGAAAAGGATACGGTCAGATACGTAAAGATTCACGATATAATGCCCAATGCAAATCAGCCTCGTAAGACCTTCAACGAGGAGAAGATAGAAGAGCTGGCCGCTTCCATAAGAGAGCATGGAATCATTCAGCCTATAGTGGTCAGAAAAAAGAGCCGCGGCTATGAGATCGTCGCAGGCGAGAGAAGATGGAGAGCCGCCATAAAAGCCGAGCTTTCCCAGGTACCATGTCTCATAAGAAATCTCGACGACGAGCAGAATATGCTTATCGCTATAATAGAAAATATGCAGAGAGAAGATCTGAACCCAATAGAAGAAGCCGAAGGACTGAGACAGATGACTGAGACTTTCGGAATGACGCAGGAGCAGGTCTCAAGGAGCGTAGGAAAGAGCAGACCGTATATCACTAATTCCATGAGGCTTCTTAAACTTCCGGAGTACATAAGAGAAAGTATCGCTGACGGAAGAATCTCCGCAGGACACGGAAGGACGCTCATTGCGGCCTCCGATGAAGATATGAGAAAATCTATCTGGGAAAAGATGATCAAGGAGGGACTTTCTGTAAGAGAGGCCGAAAAACTTGCGGCCGGCAGTCCGGGGGCGAAGAAGAGGAAACCTGCTTCTAAGAGAAAAAATCCGGACGTGGCAAGAGTGGAGGAAGATCTGAAAGACATCTTTGGAACTAAGGTGAGCATAAACGCCGCAGGTAAAAAGGGAAAGATAGAGATCGAATATTATTCCGGAGATGAACTTAACAGGTTAATCGAACTCTTGAAAACACTTGCATAGAGGGGGATGTTTCACATGAAACTTTTGATAGTCATGATGGTTGTGTGGAACCTTATAACCTTCTCCATGATGGGAATAGATAAACATCGAGCAGAGAAGGACAAGCCGCGGATAAGAGAGAAGACTCTGATAACAGTGACTTTCGCCATGGGAGCAGTAGGAACATCCGCAGGAGCTGCGGTGTTTCATCACAAGACTCAGAAGTTAAAATTTAGAGTGTCATTCCCCATAGGAATAATAGTCAATGCGGCTGTGATTTACGGATTATTCTGCTTAAATATCATATAGGAGGAAAGTCCCTTGATAAAAGGGACTTTTATAGTTATGGACAGAAGGCTTGACCGTCTCCTCAAGAAGGTTGCAAAAGAATTGAAAGACATCGAAATACCTGTTTCGGATCATATCCATGGGATAACCGTAAACACGAGAACAAAAAAGAGGCTGGGAGCATGCCGTAAAATAAAAGGCGCTGATGGAAACACGCATTATGCCATTGAAATCGCAGGTATCGTGGCTCAGGGCGAAGAAAAAATAATATGCCAGATCATAGCTCATGAACTCATACATACATGTCCGGGATGCTTCGACCATGGTAAAAAATGGAAAGAATATGGAACATTGGCTGAAGCGAGATTGGGTTATAAGATAAGGCGTACGGCTGAATACAGCGAACTCGGTCTTAAGGAACAGCAGACAGAAAAGGTAAAATATGTCGTGAGATGTGAAGGCTGCAGACAGATATATGAGAGGAAGAGGATGTGTCCACTAATTAGGCAGCCCGGTCGATACAGATGCGGTAGGTGCGGTAGCCCTCTGAAACAGATAGAATCCGTATAGCCGAGCCGACTTTGAGATTCATTTCCTGATTTGGGGCAGAAGCCCTCGATCTACAAGATATACAATATCTTGTAGATGAAAATCTTTAGATAATGTGGTATAATGAACCCATCGATCATGACAGCGGCGTTGCCGAGCGGAAGGGTTCATTGAACCACCGCTTTCTGTTTGGTTCGTGGTATAATAACCTCACGGCGCTATGTCTTTTTGTAAAGCATAAGATTATCACAAAATCAACACGTAAAAATAAATGTGTAATGTTAAAATAATAGTATCCTCGCCCCAAAAGGCGAGATCTCAAGGAGCAAGATCATGACAACTATGAAGCTTGAAGACTTTATGTCATCTTACATTCCTCTGCCGATATGCGTGATAAATAAAAAGGGCAGGGTCATCTCTGCCGGGGACAAGATCGGCCAGGTATTTTTATATGACGGCATTGTAGATTCGGATATCTTTGCCTTAACCGGCATAAGAGCGTCCGAGCTTTATGCTGCTGCGGAGGCCGAATCACACCCTCTGCTCAAGAGGAACGGAAAAATTTTTAAACTCATATGCAACAAAGTCAGCGACGAGGAGGACGGCAATCTGGCCATACTCTTTGGAGATGTGACTAACCTTGAGGAACTCAAAGATAAATATAACAATGAAAAGCTATGTCTTGCCAAGATACAGATAGACAACTACGATGAGCTTATATCCAACACCTCGGCGGAGTACAGGATCACCGTCCCAAGTGAGATAGATAGGATAATAAGACGCTGGGCAGAAAAGATAGAAGCTTCCATAAATAAGATGGGAGACGATTCGTATATAGCTTCTTTTGAACAGCAGTACCTGGACGATGTAGTCATGGCCAAGTTCGACGTATTGGATGAGGTCAGAGCCATAGAGACGGCGGCAGATTTTCCGGTGAGCCTGAGCATAGGCGTGGGAGCCGGAGGAAAGACTCCTGTTCAGACAGAAGAGTACGCAGACGCAGCTCTTGATCTGGCTCTTGGAAGAGGCGGAGACCAGGCGGTACTCAAGAGAAATATGAAAATAGAATATTTCGGGGGAAAGCTGCAGACCGTAGAAAAGAGAAACAAAGGAAAATCCAGGATAGTGGGCCATGCGCTCAGACAACTGATAGATCAGTCCAAGAAGATCTTCATAATGGGACATACAAACCCTGATATGGACTGCTTCGGAGCTTCTCTGGGAATATACAGGATGTGCGCTATCTGCGACAGAGAGCCTTATATAGTCATAGATAATTATAAAGAACCGCTGCAGGCTATATTTAAGCAGGCCAAGGACAGCGATAATTACAGGTTCATCTCCAGCGAAAGGGCTAAGAACCTGGCAGACAAAGACAGTCTGGTCATGGTTATGGATACTCACAGGCCCAGCATGGTTCAGTGCCCGCAGCTTCTTGACATATGCGAACGAAAGGTGATAATCGATCATCACCGGAGAGTAGAGGACTTTATAGAAAATCCCGTTCTGGCATATATGGAGTCATATGCTTCTTCGGCCAGCGAACTGGTGGCGGAGATACTTCAATATATGACAGGTAAGAAGGCTCTGACTAAACTGGAAGCAGAAGCCTTGCTGGCAGGAATCACCGTGGATACCAATGGATTTGCTGTAAAGACGGGCGTAAGGACCTTTGAAGCGGCCGCATGGCTCAGGAGACAGGGAGCAGATCCTTCCGAGGTAAGCAGGTTCTTCCAGGAGGATCAGGAAAGCTTCATGATAAAAGCTCGGGCTCTGGCCGGGGCAGTCAGTCATGAAGGCGGAGTGATGTGCGCAGTCTGTGACAAGAGACATGCTGACGAACAGGTCATATGCGCTCAGGTAGCAGATGAGCTTCTCACCATAAAGGGAATGAAGGCAAGTTTCGTAGCCGGAGTAAATAACGAAGGCAAGACGGTCATAAGCGCCAGGTCTTTGGGAGAAGTAAACGTCCAGCTGATAATGGAGAGATTTAACGGTGGCGGACACCTGACTACGGCTGCGGCGCAGGTGGATATAAGCCCCGAAGAAGCGATAGAAAAAATACTTGAAATAATGGAGGAACAACGATGATAGTCATTTTAAATAAAGATGTAAAAGGCACGGGTAAAGCCGGAGATGTAGTAAAAGTCAGTGACGGATATGCCAGAAACATGCTTATTCCCAAGGGTCTGGCCACAGAGGCAACTCAAGGAAACATAAGACATCTTGAAAAGCAGAAGGCTATAGCAGCCGAGAAAAAGGCAGAAGAGAAGGCCGCCGCTAAAGAGCAGGCCGAAAAGATAGGCAATTTGACGGTAACTATAAAAACAAAAGCCGGAGACGGAGGAAAAATTTTTGGATCCATAACGTCAAAAGATATAGCCGAGGGGCTTAAATCTCAGCACGGCATAGAAGTAGATAAGAAAAAGATACAGCTTTCTTCACCTATAAAACAGACAGGCGAGATGTCGGTAGATATCAAGCTTTATTCAGAGGTGAGCGCTGAACTTAAGGTAAAAATAGAAGCTGAATAATAACTACAAGACGATCAGGAGAAAAATATGGAAAGGATCCCTCCGCATAACGAGGAAGCCGAAAGATCTGCTCTTGGGGCAGTCATGCTCAATAAGGAAGTTCTTTTGGACGTAACAGAAGAGGTGAAGCCGGAAGACTTCTATAATGAAAGCCACAGAGAGATCTTCGACGCTATAATGAACCTCTATAGGGAGAATACGGCGGTAGATATGCTGACCGTATGTGAAGAACTCAATAGGAGAAAAACTCTGGATATGGTAGGCGGAAGGGCATATATAGCTACGCTGACTGCAGAAGTACCTTCTACTGCCAATGCAGGAGAATACGCCAAGATCGTTTCTGAGAAGGCAATGCTGCGCAGGCTCATAACTGCGGCAGAAGATATAACCATAAAGGGATACGATGATAAGATGGCAGCCGAGGAACTGCTTGACTATGCCGAGGGAGATATATTCCGCATAGCTCAGAAGCGGCAGAGAAACGACTACGCTAAGATTCAGGACGTTCTGATGAAAAACCTTAGAATAATAGATCAGGCGGTGCAGAATAAGGGCCAGGTCATCGGTCTGCCGACAGGATTCAAGCAGCTGGATGAAAAGACTTCAGGCCTTCAGCCCTCAGACCTGATAATCGTCGCAGCTCGTCCCGGAATGGGAAAGACAGCTTTCGCCCTGAACATAGCTCAGCAGAGCGCAGTAAAAGCTGGGGCTTCTGTCCTGATATTCAGTCTGGAAATGTCTCAGGAACAGCTGGGGCAGAGGCTTATAGCCATGCAGGCCAGAGTAGAGTCAGAAAAACTGAAAAAAGGAACATTAGACCTGAAGGATTGGGACAGGATAAATTTTGCGCTGAATGAACTTAACAACACTAAAATAGTCATAGACGATACGCCGGGCATTTCCATAATGGAAATGAGAAACAAATGCAGGAGGCTCAAGGCGGAGCAGGGTCTGGATCTGATAGTGGTAGACTATCTTCAGCTGATGACTTTCGACGGAAGAGCAGACAGCAGACAGCAGGAGATCAGCGCCTTATCCAGACACCTGAAACTGCTTGCCAGAGAAATGAACTGCCCTGTCATAGTGCTTTCACAGCTTTCAAGAGCACCGGAACTGAGGCAGGATAAGCGGCCTATGCTGTCGGACCTGCGAGAGTCCGGCTCTATAGAACAAGACGCGGATATAGTCATGTTCCTGTATAGAGACGATTATTACAATGAGAACACTGAAAAACCCGGAGTATGCGAGATAAATATCGCTAAACACAGGAGTGGACCTACCGACAGGATAGACCTGACATGGGTTGCAAGATACACCAAGTTCAGCGACAAAGCGCTGTAACAAACTAAACTCTAACTGCGCCGTACGCCCCGCCTCTATGGGGAAGGGTGAGGGCTTCATATTTTGGGAGAAGAGAGATTTCAATCTCTCGCCTGAATGAGACAAAGGAGTTTGCCGGCACGATCCCCCAGCTAAATCAAATACAGGAGGTAAAGCGATGATCACTAAAGATATGACTGTATCTCAAGTTTTGGAAATGAATGAAAAATACGAAAAAATCTTTGAAAAACACCTGCTCACATGCGCCGGATGTCCCGGAGCTGAGATGGAAACCATAGAGCAGGCGGCGGAAGGTCACGGCCTGGACCTTGAAAAACTTCTTGCGGATCTGAACGGAGCCTGACAGCATGAGTTTTACCAGAGAAAAGATAAGAGACTTCTACCTTCTGGCGACAGACGTGGAGAACATCTTTATAAATGAATATATGCCTGCCGCGCCGGGAGACTTTGTGAAAGTGTATCTTTACGGATTGCTTTACAGTCAGAATGATGCGCCGATGTCTTACGACCAGATGGCCGGGCAGCTTTCCATGAGCCGAAAAAGGATAGACGAGGCGTGGGACTACTGGGCTTCGATGGGAGTAGTGGAGAAAAGCCATGAAGGCGGTGGAGATTATGATATAAAATTCAGGCAGATGAGAGCGCTGATGTACGGCAAAGAAGAAAAGCCTCTGGAAGTTTCGTCAAACAGAGATGAAAGAACAGACAGCAGAAGAGCCGGTGATACGGGGCTGTATGATCAAAGTCTCAAAGAACTTCTCGTACAGATAGAGAAGCTTAAAGGTACGGGACTTTCATCCGCCGAGATAAAGGAAATATTCTCTTTGACAGAGGATGACGGTGCATCGCCCGAGGTGGTCTTCGCCGCTTGCGAGTATTGTTTCGAAAAGGGAAAGACCGGCATAAACTACATAGCAAAAGTGGTCAGAGAATGGACTAAAGAAGGGCTTAGGTCCAGAGACGACGTAAAGGACAGGCTGTCGGCCCTGGACCAGAGGATGGGGGTATACAAGAGAATACTCAGGACTTTAGGTCTGAACAGAGGAGCCACTGAAGCGGAAAAAGAAATGATAGACAGCTGGCTGGACGAGATGAAGTTTAACTTGGATAAGGTTCTGGAAGCGTGTACGAGAGCTTCCTTCATTTCCAGTCCTAACCTCAGATATGTCAACAGAGTTCTTCTGAACTGGTTTGAAGAAGCCAGGATAAGCGGAAGAAATGTCAACAGCAGCGCCGGCGTTACTCAGGCAGTCCTCAGCAAATATTACGCTTATCTGCGTGAAAAGGCTGAAGAAGAAGCCCAGGCAAGACGAGCGGAAGTGTACAAAAAGATCCCCAGGATCCGGGAAGTCGATGAGGATCTTCTGGAACTGGGGCAGAATATTTCCAGAGCAGTCTTGTCAGGAGATTCTCTAAAGCTCAATGAAATGAAAAGGCTCATGAAGCTGCTGGAAGAAGAGAGAGCAGTGCTTCTGACAGAAAACAACTACCGGGAAGATTACACAGATGTAAAGTATGCCTGCGACAAATGCGGCGATACGGGAATGACGGAAGATGGAAACCGCTGTTCCTGCACCAAAGAAAGAATGGGAGAAGCAGAATTATGGCAAAGTTCGACTTCATCAAAAAAATAAAGAAAAAGAAAGAAGTCACCGATACTCAAAGCAATAATGAATTTTCTGAGAAGAACTCCGAAAAGAAGGAAAAAATTTCTGTCTTTAGCGTGATTTGGGATAAGGCGGCAGACGCGGTAGAAGCCGTAGATGAAATTCTCGAAGAGCTGGAAGAAATATGGGAAGCCGGGTCCAACGGACTGGTCAACATAGGAGCCGCAGTAATAAATTTCTACGACAAGGCCAGCGCCGTGGTAGAGTGGTTCATACTCAAGACTCTGGTGGTCTTTGGAAGAAGACTTCACGACATCAGAGTTAAAAGTATAGAGTATAAAAACGATATAATCAAAAATTCCATAATTCTCGGAAGCGCTTTCATAGTGATAGCTATCGCTTTCGCTCTCACCACCGGATACGAATATTCGTATAACGGAAGACCTTTAGGCATAGTAAAAGAGCAGAAAGACGTGGTAGAGATTCTGGAACTTGCCAGCGAAGAACTTTCTCAGGAATATGGCTCCAATATAGTCATAGACCCCGAAGAAGATATAACATTCAGAACAGTAGTATCTTACGGCAAAGAGGTCGATACTGAGGACGATGTCCTCAGAAGACTTACATATATGGGAGAAATCAATGCCCAGGCCAGCGCCATCGTCGTAGACGGTCAGGTCAAAGTCATAGTGGAAAACGAGAAGATAGCTGAGCAGGTGCTTTCAGATATCAAGGATATATTTATAACAGATGCCGATACCACAGAGTACGAATATATCGGATTCGTCGAAGATGTGGAAATCGAGGCTATAAGCACAAAGCTGCCTAATATAAGCAACAGGAGCGCAGCTGTCGAGAAGCTGAGAAACGGCGGACAGCAGGCGGCCGAATACGTGGTGCAAGAGGGCGACACGATGTATGGAATCTGTGAAAAACTGGGATTCTCCATAGATGAATTAGCCGCCATGAATCCGGGATTGACGATGGAATCTATGATACACATAGGAGATAAGATCGTCATAGAAAAAGAGGTTCCTCTCCTAACGCTGGAGACTATCGAGGTTTCCACTTTCGCCGAGAGCATACCTTATGAAACGGAATACAGAGATTCGAGCTATTATTATGAAGGCGAAGAAGTCACCAGCAGAGAAGGTGAAGAGGGAAGAGCCAGCGTAACCGCCAGAATAACAAGACATAACGGAGAGATAACAGAGAGAGAAGATCTGAGCAGGGAAACTATAGTGGAACCTGTAAGCAAAGTCATTCTAAAAGGAACTAAGGTGAAACCTGCCACCGTGGGAACGGGAACATTCCTGAGGCCGGTCAATGTGGCCATATCTTCCAGATACGGCTACAGATGGGGACGTATGCACCTTGGAGACGATTACGCCACCTCGGTGGGAACACCGATAAGAGCCTCAGACGGAGGAACTGTAGTTACTGCCGGCTGGTATTACGGCTACGGCCTTACCGTCATAATAGATCACGGCGGAGGCGTAAGAACGCTGTACGGCCATTGCAGCAAGCTCTATGTTTCGGTAGGCGATAAGGTGTTCCAGGGACAAAATATCGCTGCCGTCGGCAATACGGGAAACAGTACGGGACCTCATTGTCATTTTGAGATCATAATAAACGGCAATCACGTGGATCCGTCACTTTACACTTAAAAGATGAAGCAGGTCGGTTCTTAACCGGCCTGCGTTTCCATATACTTAAACGAACTCTTTTGTTAGGAGGAGGTTAGGAGTATATGGATAATCATTATATTACCCTTGAGAACAGGGAAAAGATAACTATAAGTCAAGTCGTCGACGTAGACGCGTTCGATGAGGATAATCTGTGGGCTAATTTAAAGGACGGCGGTATAGAGATAACGGGAGAAAAGCTCAATATAGAGAGGCTCGATCTGGAAGAAGGGATCCTCGTTGTCAGCGGCAGAATATGTTCATTCAGCTATACTGACAAGAAGGTGAAGGAGAAAAAATCTGTCTTTGGAATCTTTAAGAGACGGTCATGACCGACCTGATACAGAGCCAGCTTAAAGTAATAGCCGTCATGGTATACTGCGGCCTGACCGCAGGCCTGATAATAGATGTCTTCCGCCTTTTTATAAGCCGATTCTTTAAAAACAAGAAAATATTTACTGTGATAACAAAGATTTTCTGCTGTATGGCAATAGCGTTTTTCATAGGAGATTTCTCATTTTTCTGCCAGAACGGAAAGCTGACTCTCACAAGCGGCATAGCCTTTGCGGCAGGCCTTTGGTTGTGGAGAAAATTCTTCTATGATATAATAACCTCACGGCGTTAGCGAAATCAAAGATTTTGACGTCTGAGAGAACATTGTATCATAAACTCCGTATTTCTTTAGAAATACGGCCGGCCGCGGCGGCGCTTGTTGCGGCGAAAAACAGCGCATGCTGTATTCTGCAGAAAAAAGCACAAATTCTACAACAGAATTTGTTAAAATGGTTGTAGAATCACGATAATAAATCGAAATTTACAGCATATACGCCTTTGTAACGTCATTCAGGCCGTTTTTCTTCCTAAAATGCTGTAGAAACAGTATAAAGGGCTAAGAAAATACAGCATGCGGCTCTGCTGCAGCAGAGCTGGCAATTCACGGCGGCCTCCGAAGGCTACCGCTAAGAGGGAGGGTTCATTGAACCGCCACTGCCGCGTCCTCTGCGGCGCAGGGCGCCCGCGATTATGGTATAATAACCTCACGGCGTTAGCGAAATCAAAGATTTTGACGCATAAGAGAAAATCGTATCACAAGACAGGTAAGAGCATGAGTAAAAAGGGGAAAAGACTCAGGGAGTTCGAAAAGAACAACCGGGAATTTAACATTTCCGAAGCTCAGAGGCAGCGCCAAGAGAGACGCCGGGCGACGAGAGAGAGAAAAAAGCTCAAAGGTGTCAGCGGCGGAAAGCCCGACGTTCAGGGCAAGACCGACAAGCGAGGAAAAAAGAAGAATAAAATAGCTAATGCGAAAAGACTTATTGCCGGCGTGATAATTCTCATATTTATCACGTCTATTGTCGTATCCGCAGTAAAGATACTTAAACTTAAGAGCGAAAGAGACAAGCTTCTTGAGACTAACAACAGGCTCACTGAACTGAAAGAAGATCTCACGGCAGAGATGGATCAGATAGACTCGGCTGAATATATAGAGCAGCAGGCGCGAAAAGAGCTGAAGATGATAAAGAGCGGCGAGATACTTTTCCTCGTATCGGATGAACAGGGAGAAGGTAAGGACGAGGCAAAGTGATATGGACAGACTTGAGATAAAAGAAGCTATAGTTGTAGAAGGCAGAGATGATACGGCGGCGCTTCGCAAGGTGACGGACGCCCTCATAATAGAAACCCATGGCTTCGGAATAAAAAGAGAGACGTGGGAACTTTTGGAAAAAGCATACAGAGAAAAGGGTCTGATAATACTTACCGACCCGGATTTTTCCGGAGAGGAGATAAGACGCAGGCTGACCGAGAGGTTTCCCGAGAGCAGACATTCATACATGCCCAGGGCTAAAGCCTTGAAAAACGGGGATATAGGCGTAGAAAACGCATCTCCCGAAGATATTGCCAAAGTCTTAGCTAAAGTATGTACGCCGTCTCATGAAACCACCTATACGAAATTCACCCAAAGAGACATGGATGAGGCAGGGCTTGCCGGAGGAGCCGAATCCAGGGGCAAGAGACAGCAGGTGGGAGAGATCCTGGGCATAGGTTACGGCAACAGCGGCACGTTCATCAAAAAACTTAACAGCTTCGGAGTGACGAGAAGAGAGTTTGATGAGGCGGTCAGGAGAGCCGGCCGGGGAGGGAACAAGAGATGAAGCTATACGAAACTTCCTATATAAAGGATATAAGAAACAGATATGGATTCAGATTTTCCAAGAGCCTGGGTCAGAATTTCCTGACAGATAAATCTATAATAGACGAGATCATCGAAGGGGCGGACATAGGTCCCGAAGATACGGTGATCGAAATAGGCCCGGGGATCGGAGTAATAACCCGGGAAGCAGCCCGGCTGGCTAAAAGGGTGATAGCCGTAGAGATAGATAAAAATCTGATCCCTATTTTGGACGAGACTCTGGCCGGACTTGACAACGTGAAGATCATAAATGAAGATATTCTCAAGCTCGATACAAAACAGCTCGTATCCGGGGAAAAGCCTGAAAATATTAAAATAATGGGAAATCTGCCCTACTATATAACTACTCCCATCATAATGAAATTGCTGGAGGAAGGGGTAAAAGCCGAAAGCATAACCATAATGATGCAAAAGGAAGTGGCCGACAGGATCAGGGCTTTGCCGGGAACTAAGGCTTACGGAGCGCTTTCTGTAGCGGTGCAGTATTACTGCACGGCTGAGAAGATACTGGATGTGCCAAGGAGCGCATTTGTTCCGCAGCCTAACGTGGACTCTGCCGTATTGAGGCTCTTCATGAGGAGAGAAAAACCGGCGGCGCTGACTGATGAAAAGCTCTTTTTTAAATGTGTAAAGGCCGGGTTCAGTCAAAGGCGAAAGACTCTTCTCAATTCTATGCAAGTATTAAAAGGGACAGACAGGGATTTAATAAGAGATTCTTTAGAAGCAGCCGGCATCGATCCGGCCAGAAGGGCGGAGACTCTCACTATTGAGGAATTTGCCAAAATTGCTAACGAGGTGGATAAGAGATTATGAATAAGGAACCTAACAAAGAACAAAGCAACAATTTAAACAATGAGACGGAAAAAGAACCTGTAAAATTCGACAAGTTTGAAAAGCTGGACAGAAAAGTCGAAGAGACCATACAGGAAGTAGAGACCATGGGAAAGAGGAAATTTGTCCTCAAGGCCGTACATACCAGTTTTGCCGGAGCGGCCGTATGGGCGCTGCTTTTGAATCTGGTCATAGAGACTCTTGGAAGGATGCCAACGACCTCTGTATGGGGAGGCTTTCAGTTTCTGATAGACGAACCTATAGTATTCTTATATAACACGCTGATAATATTTGCTACTCTGGTGATCGCCTCTGTATTTAAGAGGAGATTGTTCGTGTTCACCATAGTTTCGCTCTTCTGGCTTGTAATAGGAATAGTAAACGGAGTGATACTAACCCAGAGAATGACTCCATTCACGGTCAAAGATCTGAGCATACTGGACGACGGTATAACTATAGTCAGCAATTATATGTCTACCTTCCAGATAGTCATGGCAGCCATAGGCGTGGCGGTAGCCATAGGACTCTTGGTTCTGCTCTTTATAAAAGGGCCGAAGAAGAAAGAACGTGTAAAGTGGAAGAGAAATCTCATAGGAGTTCTTCTTGTATTGGCTGTAACTTTCGGCGCCACTTCCATCATGATAAAGACGGGAAAGATAGAGACTTTCTTCGGAAATCTGGCGTATGCCTACAGAGATTACGGCGTAGTATACTGCTTTACCAATACCTGGCTCAATACCGGAATAAGCAAGCCTGACAATTATAGTCAAGATAGGATGCTTGATATCTTCAGCGATGAGGAGCTGGGAGATGACAACGCTATGCTGCTGACTCAAAAGGATGAAGATGAAGAACATCCCAATATAATCTTCCTCCAGCTGGAATCGTTTATAGATCCGTCCAATATAACTTCTATAGAAACATCAAAAGAAGCATGTCCTAATTTCAGGAATCTGGTAAACAACTATCCGTCGGGGCAGCTCACCGTACCGGCCTGCGGAGCCGGAACAGCCAACGTGGAATTTGAAGTCATGACGGGCATCAGCGCTAAATTTTTCGGTCCCGGAGAATATCCGTATAAGTCGGTGCTCAAAGAAAAGACTATGGAAACTCTCGGATATGACCTTAAGAGCCTGGGATATTCCACTCATGCCATACATAATCACAGAGCTGTATTTTATAACAGAAATACGGTGTTCGCCAACATGGGACTGGACACTTTCACCAGCATAGAGTACATGAGCGATGTGGAAAAGACTCCTAAGAACTGGGCCAAAGACAACATTTTAACCGAGTCTATGCTGGACGCTCTCAATTCAACAGAATCCAGAGATATGATATATACCATTTCCGTACAGGGACATGGAAAATATCCTAGTGAGCAGGTAATTCAAAACCCAGAGATCACGGTCACTTCCGCCCCGTCAGAAGAATTGAAGTGGAAGTTTGAATATTATGTCAATCAGGTACATGAGATGGATAATTTCATCGGACAGCTTACAGAAGCCCTGAGCAATTATGACGAACCGGTGGTTCTGGTCATGTACGGAGACCATATACCGGCCATAGATATGACCGAGGACGATCTGGCCAGCAGAAACCTTTACGGAACAGAATATGTCATCTGGAGCAACTTCGGCCTCGACGGCGACGATGAGGATATGTATTCGTATCAGTTGGCGGCGCACGTAACCGAGATGCTGGATATGCAGGTAGGAACGGTGTTTACTTATCAGCAGAACCACAAAAACAGCGAGACGTATCTTGAAGATCTGAAAGCGATAGGATATGATATCCTCTACGGAAAGTACTACCTCTATGGAGGGAAGAACCCGTTTGAGCCTACGGACATGAAGATGGGCGTGAAGGATATAACTATCGACGAAGTGGTCAAGATAGGGGATAAGTACTATATAAAGGGCAAGAATTTTACGGAGTACAGTAAAGTGACTCTCGATGGGAAAACACTAAAGACTATTTATCTGGGAAGCAATATACTGGGGCTCCTGGAGGATGTAGATCCTGACGACGCGGCCAATATGAAGGTGAGTCAGATAGAGACCAAGAGCAATGAGATATTGAGCACCACCGAGTAAAGAGGAAATGAGATGAAAGAAATCACGACAGAGAGACTCGTTCTTACCCCTTGGAGGGACTGTCAGGAGGACGCCTTAGGCCTCTACAGCTACGCGAAGGATCCGGAGGTAGGACCAAGGGCCGGATGGAAGCCTCACGAGAGCGTAGAAGAATCGAGGGAGATAATAAGAAATGTATTTATGCCTCACGCCGTATGGGCTATTCGCGAGAAGGAAAGCGGCAGGATAGTAGGCAGTATAGGTCTGGAACCGGACAGGCGCAGAGAAGATGTAAGCAGCAAAGAGATGGGATATTCTCTCGGCAGAGAATTCTGGGGAAGAGGATACATGACAGAGGCAGCTGTAGCTGTGATGGATTACGGTTTCAGGGAGTTTAACCTTACTGTCATGGCTATATGCACTTCTCCCGACAACAAGAGGTCTCAGAGAGTCATAGAAAAATGCGGATTCAAATTTGAAGGCCGCCAGAGACGGGGATACAGGATCTATGACGGCAGTGACAGAGACAATATGGTCTATTCTATTCTCAGAGAAGAATGGAAAGAGAGAGGCTTATGACTGCAAAAAAGAAGATTTTGAAAACCATCGCAGCCGTCGCCGTGATCATAGCTGCTTTGGCAGCGGTATCAGTTCTCATGGTGAACTTTTCAGTCAAGAACAGCGTAGAGGATAAGATCATATACACCGTTACTGGAGATACAGCTTTTGATAATGAAAATATATCTGAAATGAAAGCACTAGAGCCGGACTGCATACTAATACTGGGAGCGGGCATCACTGATAAGGATACGCCTTCGCCCATGCTTAAAGACAGGCTGGACGCAGGTATACAGCTCTATAAAGAGGGAGTGGCTTCCAAAATATTGCTCAGCGGCGATAACGGACAGCAGGAACATAACGAGATACATGTCATGCTCAAGTATGCCAAAGAGGCGGGGGTGCCTGAGGAGGATATCTTCTGCGACCACGCCGGATTTTCAACGTATGATTCGATGTACAGAGCTTCCAGCATATTCGGGGTAGAGAGGGCCATCGTAGTCACCCAGAAATATCATCAGTACAGGGCGCTGTATGTAGGCGAAGAGCTGGGACTTGACGTGTGGGGCGTGGCTTCCGATCAGGAAGAGTACGCAGGTCAAAGCTACAGGGATCTCAGAGAAATACTGGCCAGGATCAAAGATTTCGGAAAGGCCGCCATAAAGTCAGAGTCCGTCTTAGGCGGAGAAGTCATTCCTATAAGCGGCAGCGGTATAATAAGCCATGGGGAATGACAGGCGGTAACAACGAAGAGACGATGAGCATAATATATAGAGGACTTAAAGTCCTCTATTTTTATTATGCGGGGATACGAATATGATATATCTTGATAACGGAGCGACGTCTTTTCCAAAGCCAAAGGAGATGATAGCTGCCATGAAAGAATGTATGGCAAAATACTGCGGCAACCCGGGTAGGTCCGGGCACGCCATGTCTCTCAGGACGGGAGAGGAAGTGTATCACGCCAGGCGCAAGGTAGCCGGACTCTTTGGCATCAAAAATGGCGAGAGGCTGGTGTTCACTAAGAATACTACAGAAGCTTTGAACATGGGCTTAAAAGGATTTCTCAAAAAAGGAGATCATGCCATAACCACGTCCATGGAACATAATTCTGTCCTCAGACCTCTCAAAGCGCTGGAAAGATACGGAATACAACATTCAATAGTCAGGGCAGACAGACTGGGCATGGTAAATCCGTGCGACATAGAAAAGGCCATACAATCCAATACCAAGTTGATAGTGGTGACTGCCGCCTCAAATGTGACGGGAAGTAAGATGCCCCTTGAAGGGATAAGTCTCATAGCAAAAAAGCGGGGAGTGGCCCTGATGGTAGACGGCGCCCAGGGGGCGGGAATGATGGACCTCGATGTGGAAAGACTCAACATCAGCATGCTGGCGGTTCCGGGACATAAGGGGCTTTTGGGCCCTCTGGGAACAGGCGCGCTGTATGCTGCACCGTGGGTGAATTTAACGCCAATAATGGAAGGCGGCACGGGAACTGAATCAAAGAGCAGGCTTCAGCCTCGGGAGTTTCCGGAGGGGTTTGAAGCGGGAACAGTAAACGCTCCGGCCATAATAGGCCTGGGTGTAAGCGCTGAATTTGTGGGAAAGATCGGTCCTGACGTCATAGGCCGGTACGAGGAAGATCTGATAACTTGCCTTGACGAAAATCTGATGAACATGGAGTTCGTAAAGTTATATGGGCCGTCGCCGTCCGAAAAGACAGGCATATCGCTTATAACTATAGACGGACTTGAGGCGGAAGAAGTCACTGCGCTTTTAAACAATGACTACCAGATAGCCGTGCGAGGAGGATACCACTGCGCAGGACTGGCGCACAAGACTATAGGAACATGGGATACGGGGGCGGTGAGGATCAGCGTCGGCCCTTATAACACTAAAAGCGATATATATGCGCTCATCGACGCTATATGGAAGATAGGAAAAAACTCCTGAAAAATTACATAATTCTGTAATCCTTGAGCCTCTATCTGTAGACAAAAGGATAAAAATGTGGTAATATATTCTGCGTTACGGGATGTGGCTCAGCTTGGTAGAGCGTTGCGTTCGGGACGCAAAGGCCGCAGGTTCGAATCCTGTCATCCCGACCAAGTTGGAAGCTACATTTTAGCCTTGTGAAAGAGGCTGAAATGTAGCTTTCTTTATATAGTTTTTCGTAAAGAAACCTCCATGTTATACTGCTCATGAACACATGAGTAGAACACATGGAGGCTTTGTCATGTCTAAAAATGTGCTTGAGAGACCACAGAATGAGGAGTTAAAACCGATTTTGCGTTAGCAACTTAGGGTGGCCGCTTACTGCTGGGTCAGTACCACACATGATGAGCAGCAGAACAGCCTGAAGAACTAAATCAAGTTTTACGCCGGCTATATCCAGCGAAATCCTTATTGGCCGTTTACTGCCGTCTACTATGATACTGCATCGGGGCTCCGGGGGAATCATCGCCCCGGCTATCAGCAATTGCTTCAGGATTGCAAAAGAAAAAAGATTAATTTGATTTTAGTAAAGTCCCCCAGCCGCTTTGGACGGGACATAGCGGAAACCATCAAACAGATACAGAGGTTAAAGCGTATGAATATCGGCGTTTATATTGAGACCGGAGGCATCAATACCCTAACTACCAGTGACAGCATCGTCGACCAGCTGGCGGCTTTGGATCAAGCCGAGAGCCAGTCGCGCAGTGAGAATATTAAGTTCGGTATCCGCCACCGCATGAGAAGCGGTAAGACGATTTTGAACCACACGCAGTTCCTTGGCTACACGAAAGGCCCAGACGGTGAGTTGAAAATCGCCCCGGAGGAGGCTGAGATTGTCCGAAAGATTTTTGAGTTGTACATCCAATACAATGGGGTACGAAAAATCAAAAAGTATTTGGGGTCTCATGGAATCAAAACGGTCACTGGAAAATCGGAGTGGAGCACCTCCACTATTGACCGAATGCTGAGCAACGAGAAGTACATTGGAAAAGTACTGATGCAGAAAACTTACACTCCGGATTTTCTTACAGGCAAAAAAGAAAAGAACCTCGAGCAGCTTGCTATGTATCTGGTGGAGAACGTCCATGAGCCTATTATTGACCGGGAAACTTTTGATAGAGTGCAGGAGATGAAGGGGAACATCAAGCAGGCAGTACACATAGAACTGATGCTGTGATATAATAAATTAAATTTTTTCACAATGGATAGAAAAATGGAGGAAGGCTATGGAACAAAAAACAACACACAGGAATCATTATGTTCCACGATTCTATCTAAAAAATTGGAGTATGGATGGAAATACCATTCACACATATAGTATTTTGGTATCGAATAGCAAGGTGCCTTATTGGACACAGCAGTCAATTAGAACTTCTGCTGTATGGAATGATTTTTATACACGATTAGAGGGCGATAAAGAGGTTGATGATTTCGAACACTGGTTCGACCGGAAATTTGAGGCCCCAGCAAAACCTATATTTAAAAAATTATTAAGCGAGCAGAGGATTTCGCGGGAAGAATCGATTGTACTCTCACACTATGTCTTTGCGCAATATGTTCGTACACCGGCTGCTTACTTGAGATTAACGGAGCAAAGTCTTCGCATATTTCCTCAAGCACTTCAAGAAACTGTTTTAAAATTAAACAAAGTGGCAGCCGATATACAAAGAGGGGGCTCTGTACCCCAAGTATCGGACACTATTGAGAATAACCTTTTACCGATGAAGGTAGTTCTGGATAAAGAAAACAGCATGGTCGAGGTAAAGACTATTATAGGGAGAGGTTCTTATCTTCATGATCTAAAGCATTTGCTATCCTCAACTATAAAAATAGTTGAGGATCATGATTGGCAAGTTCTTCATGCATCAGAGGATATCTCTTTTCCAACTTCCGATGATCCTGTGATTTGTCTGAATTACAGGAATGAAGATGATTATGATTTCAAAGGCGGTTGGGGTCAAAAGAATTGTAATATACTTATGCCACTTTCTCCGCGCTTGATTCTTTTTACACAGGTAGGAGAAAGAGGGGCCTATGATAATCTGGATTTCTCACCGCAATATAGTAGACTATTTAGGCGTATGATTATTCAGCATGCCCATAGGTATGTATATGCTGCTCAACCACAGAGAGGGATGCTTGAGTTGAATGCTCGTATTGTAAACCGTAACATGTATGAAGAGGAAAAACAGAGGATGGCTGGATGGCACATTGAACAAACTCAGGCAGAGAAAAATCTATAAAAATTTGAAGTCTATTTTGGCATGAGAAGAAATATCGATTTTAACCGTCCTTTGCAAAATAAAAAAACCGCCGCAAGGCGGTTTTTTTAAAAAATGAGAGGATGAGAACCTGAGAAGGCACGAGCGTAAAATCCGAAGTCCCGGTGAGACTTCGGATAGCGAGTGTTCCGAAGGCGGGCGGGTAGCCGCCGGGGAGGCAGCGCGTAAAGTAAAGCCTACAAAACTATTGTCTTATATCTTATTGAAAACAATACTAAACTCAACACCTTATACATTAACCTTAAAAAAGCAGACCGGATTGCCGTAAAAGGCCTATTTAATAACACTTCTTACAAGGTTCATATCCTGAACTTTGTGCATAGTCTATAGCCACTTGACGTGGGTTTTTCATGCCGCTACAGGAAGCGTTGCTGTGATATTTGCTTCCGCTCTGAGGTATCCATACCATCTGTGATTGCGTGGATTGTTGATTGGACTGCTGGGAAGATTGCTGCTGAATAGCCTTTTGCTGTTCGGCTTGACGTTCTGCCTGCTCTTGAGCTTGACGTTCTGCCTCGAGCCGTGCTTCTTCTTCGGCTTTTTCCTGAGCTTCTTTCTGTCTCTGTTCTTCAGCAACAGGGTCTATGACTTCTATTTGATATTCATCACTTGAAATATTGCCGCACGAAAAATACAACGTCCCACGACCTTCTTTTTTGAAAGTAACAGTGGCTATTCCATCAGAAAATTCAAAAGAGGCAAAATCATCATCGCTGATACTGATATTGCTCAAATCAAAATCCACAGGTTCAGGCGTTATTTTGACCGTTGTCGATTCACCGACCTCAAATGAAGTCTTCTCCCAGGAGACATTCAGTGAGGTCAAACTTCTTTGCGAAATTAGAGCAACTATTATCGCTAAGATAACAATACCCAAAACGATAAATTTCCATTTAGGTGTAATTTTAAAACTTTTTCTGAATCTAAGTCCCATGATATATTCCTCCGTATATTACTAAAAATCTTTCAACAATTTAAGCCGGAACAGTAGATAAAGCATATTATCTCAATGTACATTTTAATAATTGTTTGTCTACATCGAGACGATATACGATTATACTCTTTATTTCAGTATAATTGCCAGTAAAGAGGTGGATTGTTTCTTTAGTTAAAACACAGTATTCTGAAAAAAGGCAACCGGTTATACAGCCATCGCTCTTTTATAATGATCTTTACGATCATATCACAAGGCTTATCCAATAAACAAGGCGTTGATACCAATTTACTTTTTTTGACGCGCTAATTTTTGTTCGTCAGATTTCAATCTGCGTTCGATCTTCTTGATATCCTCACCGGGAGGAAGTTCTTCAGGTTTAATTCCTCGTTCACCGAGCATTTTTCTGACACTTTTGTTATTTTGAATATGTTCAGATGTAATAGGTGTTTCTCCGAATAAATCTTTTGTTTCTACATTTAAATTGGTCATTTCTGTAGCCAAGTTTTTTGCTGCGATAGTGACAGCAGGTAGTTTATCGGCGAGCGCTCCGCTTTTTATTCCGTATGTATCTTTCATATCTTGTGTGGTTTTGCCGCCAAACAAAGCGGCGTCGCCTTTTGATCGTATACGTCCGAAGCCTCTTTCATCTACTCCGCGTTCATAAATGTTTTGAGACAGTCTTTTTTCTGAAGTTCTCAACTGGTCGCGAAGTTGTAAGCGGTTGATTTCTGCAAGCCTTTGTTCAATAATTTCGGCTTTTCTTGTTTGGACCGCAAAATAACTTTGTGCGAAAGCTATCTCATCTTTACGAGGGTCTCCATTTTGCGCGATTAAGTAACAGGCATAACGGGTAAGATGATAATTCTTAAATTTTCGGGCTGCCCCGCTACCTATCGGAACCATCTCGCCCACCTCAGCGAAATGGTTGAGAACTGAAATTTCGCTGTTTTCGCAAGAAATCATGGCCTTTTTTATTACAGGAATAAACTTATTAAACTCACCATATCCTAAAATCTTACATAATTCCCTTGCGCTCCAATACTCCACGCCATCATCGGTAATGTGCATAATATCATCAAATGTTAACTTTAATGATTGAATTGTTTGTCTGTCCATAGTACTTTTCCTTTTTCTTAACGCATATTTTTTGAACCCATCTATTTCACTAATTTCTTTTTCTGTGGGTTTGGAACTCGTCGGGTTCCATTGTTTGAAAAACTAAAGAGTTAGTGTTAATAGTTTATTTACTTATTTAAAGATTTGATAATGTTATCTTATTTGTGATAACATTAACATGTATGTATCGAAAATTCAAGCAATAAAACTAAAACATATTTCCAAACTTCAAAACTGGAATAGTTAAAAATGAGGTATTCTAACATTTATCAGCTTAGAAAATTTTTCACCGGATTGCCAAATTCCGCTTAGCGGAAGAATTCACTCCGATTAACCCTGATGTTTTCTTCCCATTTCTTCTCTCAGCAATTTTTTCGGAGTGTCCTGTTTATTAGTCAAGTCTTCGAAAAATGCCAAAAGTTCTGCCTCAGTAGCTCGATTAAACTTTAAAGTTTATCTTTCCTTTTCCCTGTTTTGCCCTAATGCAATAAATCCCGCAGTAACAGCCAGAGCAAACATGATATCATGTTCGCCCAGCGGATTCGTCACTATGGAATAAATTAAAAACTCTGTACAAATCAACAGTATCGCCAATATGATCCTGCGAATAATTTTGCTTTCTTTCATTGCATATAACCTCCGTTATAACTTCGAATTCACACCTCGGAAATATTTCTTATCTGCTTTAAATCACCGCTGCATAAGGCTTCAAGATTTATAAATATCTTTTCTGGCGGCCAGTCCCACCATTTCAGCTCCTGCAAATATGAAATGAGTTCGTCGTCAAATCGCTTTTTGACGATTTTGCAAGGGTTCCCGGCTGCGATGCAGTAAGGGTCAATATCTTTTGTCACAACTGAATTTGCCCCGATGATAGCCCCGTTACCGATATGGACTCCCGGCATGACAGTGACATTTTGGCCAAGCCAGACGTCGTTTCCGATGACAGTGTCGCCTTTGTACGGCAGATCTTTTAAGGCAGGGGCGCATTTTTCCCAGCCGCGTCCCATGATATTAAACGGATAAGTAGTTACACTGTTCATCCTGTGATTGGCGCCGTTCATTACGAACTCAATACCTTTTGCGATAGCGCAAAACTTCCCGATGATCAGCTTATCTCCGAGAAACTCATAGTGGTGAGTCACATGTTCTTCAAACTTTTCTGCGCCGTTTATATCATCATAGTAGGTATATTCGCCTACCGTAATATTGGGGCGGGTAATTATATTCTTAATAAAGCAGACGCTTTTAATTGCTTCATTTGGATACACTGCATTGGGATCCGGTCCGTACTTCATTTTCAAAACCTCCTGGTCAGCTTTTAACTCGTTTCTCTGATTATAGCATACAAGGCTGGGAAAGAGAAGCCGCCATATGATGCAAAAGAAAGATGAGCTGAGGGGGCTACGTATTTTAAATTTTGATCTTTTGCCTGCGTTATGTTTGATATTTTTTATATTCGTGTATGAGCCGGAGAGTTATAGCTTGTCCACTTCGGATAAAAGGAGCAGAACCTTTTATAAAAAATACTGATTTCACAAAAAGGCCTTGACAGATTTTTAAGAGATGCTATAATACATCATGTTTATCGGAGGACTTATAATCGTAAGTATAAGGCCGGATAAGATACTGAACATAGGGTTCGACGGAGGGTATTCTTGCGTACGAGAAGCCCGGATAAGAGAATCGCTCTTGTTCAGATATTTTATCCGGCTTTTTTGATGTAAAGAGGAGGAACGAGTGATGGATTTTCTGAACGGAAAAATTAAATCGATGTACTTTAAATACCTGTCCGCTGCATTTGGAAGCGCTATGATCACTTCTATTTATTCCATCGTTGATATGGCGATGGTAGGCCAGTATCAAGGCCCCAGCGGCACAGCAGCGCTGGCGGTCGTGGCGCCTGTGTGGAATATCATCTACAGCCTGGGGCTTCTTATGGGGATCGGCGGTTCTGTTATCTTCAGTACAAAGCGTGGCAGAGAGAATGAGGGGGCGGGGGACGAAAATCAGTATTTCACCGTAGCGGTGATGGGGTCGGTCGTCTTATCTTTGGCTGCATGGGTGATCGTTGTAGCCGGGGATGAGCCGATTCTACGGTTTTTTGGAGCAGATGAAACTTTGCTTCCTCTCGCGCAGGAATATATGCTGCCCATTAAATTTGTATTTCCGCTTTTCCTTTTCAACCAGATGTTGGCGGCCTTTCTTAGAAATGATAAGAATCCCGGGCTTGCTACATTGGGCGTGTTGAGCGGAGGTATATTCAACATTTTCGGCGACTACGTCTTCGTCTTCACGTTTAATATGGGTATCTATGGCGCAGGACTGGCCACGGCGATAGGCTCGGCGATTTCTTTCGTGGTGATGCTGACCCATTTTTTCAGCCGTAAAAATTCGCTGGCGCTTGAACGACCGACAGCCGTATTGAAAAAATTCCGCGAGATTTCTGTAACAGGTTTTTCGACTTTTTTTATAGATGTGGCGATGGGTATTTTAACTGTGCTGTTTAACCGGCAAATCATGGAATATCTCGGAGCAAATGCGCTGGCAATTTACGGACCGATTATCAATGTGAGCACCTTTGTCCAGTGCTGCGCTTACAGTGTGGGGCAGGCGGCGCAGCCGATCATCTCCACAAATTACGGTGCAGGCAATGGAAATCGAATCAAACAAACTCTTCGGTACGCACTTTATACTACGGTATTTTTTGGAGTCTTCTGGACTGCCTTGAGCTTTGCCTGTCCGAATCTGTATATTCGGATCTTTATGGAACCGACTGCAGAAATATTGGCTATGGCTCCGGCCATCATCCGATGCTATGGGTCGTCGTTCCTGCTGCTGCCTTTGAATATTTTCTCAACTTACTATTTTCAGGCCATACTCAAACCAAAAGCGGCCTTTGTCGTATCTGTGTCCAGGGGCCTTGTCATCAGCGGCATATTGATTTTACTTCTGCCGGTTACAGCCGGAGCTGATATGCTTTGGTTTGCGATGCCGATTACAGAATTGCTGGTCATGCTTTATGCGACCAGCAGAATCCGTACCTATACGAAGAAATTGCCCGACGAGACTTTAGCGGCAGTAAGAAGCTGATTTTGCCTGCCGGGTTGTTACTGTCTGATTGTAACTATGTAGAGTAGTAATGTAGCGCCGCATTTTTTTGGAGGAAATATGGCCGGTATGGCCGCCGAGGAGGCAGCGGGCGCTTTAAAGAATTGACTTTTTGAACGGAAAATGACTATAATATTAACAAATTACTTTATAAAAAAGAATTGTTAAAAAATATGATGATGAAGTCGCTTAAAAATATAAATTACAGATTATTTTTGTCATTACTTGTCATAGGCCTTGTCCCCTCTGTATATACAACTGTCCGAATTTACTTTATGGGGGATTTTCCGGGAGAATCGGCATATTCTATTGCAGGTCAGCTTTCGTGGGTGAATCTGATATTTGAAGTAATATCAGAAACGATAATTTTGCCGTTATATTTTTTTATCGGACAACAAAAGGATAACTGCGGCGAGCTTATCAATCGTATCGGAACCGGGCTTCTTATGACCTTTGGGGTATACGCTTTTCTTGCTGTTACCTTGTCGCTGACTGCAGAGCCGCTACTGAATTTAATGGCTGCCGATAAAGATATTATCAGTGAATCGGCTGTTTACATACGTATAGAATCTTTTGCTATGATTTTTTCAACCATGGTAAGTTTTATTTTTGTAGTGCTGGTCACGATAGGCAAAGAAAGATATTTATACATATTCATGGGCATCAGACTTGTATTGTCCGTAGTTTCAGATGTATTTCTCGTATCTTCGTTTACTTGCTCTGTGCAGCTTGGTGTGAACGGTATAGGCATTTCAAATATTCTCGTCAACTTTGTACTTTTGTCAGCGGCTCTGCTGCTTCTTAAACGAGAAGGGCTTTCAGTGTTCTGCCGGAAGAGGCTTTCGTTTAACTGGGTAAAAGACTTTATAAAAATCGGAGGTATTTCCGGGCTTGAGTCTCTTGTACGCAATTTCTTTTATACGATCATGATCATACGCATGGTCAATGCCGTCAGCGAGCAGGGAACTTATTGGATGGCAAATAATTTCATCTGGGGCTGGCTCCTCTTACCCGTAATACAGCTGGGGGAACTGATCAAAAGAGACTGCGGCAGTGATAGAATTTCTGTTGAAAGAAACTCTCCGGGCTATTTCATCTTGACTGCATGTATCTGCGCTTCCTGGGTGATAACTATACCGTTATGGAAACCATTTATGGAGAATGTGCTCAACTATGCAGACAGTGAAAAACTGTTTCACCTCGTAATTCTTTTACTGCCTTTTTACATGTGTTATGCAGTTCAGAATGTGTTTGACTGTACTTTCTACGGCCTGGGAAAAACGCACTATATATTGTGGCAGTCGGTAACGACCAATGTGATATATTATGGTAGCGCCTTTGTACTTTATAAAATGGGAGTATGGTCGCCGACGCTGGAGGGGATTGCGATTCTGTTTGGCGTCGGCATCGCCTTTGACGCAGCGGTGTCTTTTCTCTCATATATTATTTTGCTGAAACGTACCGGGTTGCACATCCATATGAGAAAGAGTAAAATAGATTCTGCCAGATAACAAAAGACTTTGACAGGGAGGAATCATGATATACAGAAATTTCAAGGATAAGAAGCTGTCTATGTTGGGGTTTGGAACCATGAGGCTGCCTCTTAAAGACGGTGGTAAAATAGATGAAGAGCATACTCGGCGCATGGTGGATTTCGCTTTAGAAAATGGAGTAAACTATTTCGATACTGCATATCCCTATCACGGCGGGATGTCCGAGCGCATCATAGGAAAAATTCTCTCTGAATACCCCAGAGAAAGTTATTATCTTGCCACCAAATATCCTGGTCATATGATCTCCGAAGACTATGACCCTGCGGCTACTTTTGAGGAACAGCTTCAGAAATGCGGCGTCTCGTACTTCGACTTTTATCTCCTGCACAACGTGTATGAGAATTCCATCAAAGTATACAGAGACGAGAGGTGGGGCATAGTAGATTACTTTCTGAAACAAAGGAGCATAGGAAGGATAAAGCATCTGGGCTTTTCGAGTCACGGGCAGACTGATAACCTGAGAGATTTTCTCGATGAATACGGCAAAGAGATGGAGTTCTGCCAGATACAGCTAAATTATCTGGACTGGACCATGCAAAATGCCAAAGAAAAATATGAACTGCTCACAGAAAGAAATATCCCCGTCTGGGTTATGGAGCCGGTAAGGGGAGGAAAACTGACCGGCGGCGAGGTAGAAAGAAAAATGGGATTAAGAGAGATCTGCCCAAAAGACAGCGCCGCCGCTGTAGCGTTTAAGTTTATACAGAGGCTGGACAACGTCACCATGGTCTTAAGCGGCATGTCGAATTTGGATCAGATGAGAGAGAATATAGAGACTTTTGAAAAACCGGTTCCGCTGGATGATAATCGGACTCAGAAGCTGCTTGCCGCTGCAGAAAATCTTAAAGATTCCCTGCCGTGTACCGCATGCGGATATTGTCTTGGAGGGTGCCCTTGCGGACTTGATATACCTGGGCTGATAGGAGCATATAATGACTTCAGATTCGATGCTGCGTTCAGCGTAACCATGTTTGTGGAATCGCTACCTGATGATAAGAAGCCTTCTTCGTGTATAGGGTGCGGCAAATGTTCCGCCGTCTGTCCTCAGAAGATAGAAATACCATCGGTGCTCAAAGAATTTGCGGAAGGCTTGTCGAGACTTCCAAGCTGGGCCGAGATCTGCAGGCAGCGCGAAGCGGCGCAGGCGGCAAGCAACAGGGAATAAATAAAAGCAAAGCCGCTCTTTTAGAGCGGCTTTGCTGATCTCTTCGTTTATTTTTCGATACCACAGGGGTATACATTGGCTGCGGCCTGCTGTTCTTTTCTTATACTTTGCAGGAAGCCGTATCCTCCCGAGAAGTTATAGCAGTCAAAACCGTGCTGAGCCAGTATACGGCAGGCTATATAACTTCTGAGACCCGAGTGGCACATGACGTATACAGGTTTTCCTCTTTCCACTTCATCGAGGCGTTCCCTCAGCTCATCTACTTGGATATTTATAAATCCCGGTTCGTGACCTCTGTTATACTCAAAAGGAGTCCTGACGTCCAGCAGTACGGCGCTGTCATCTTGCGGGAGCGAGTCTATATCATGCCAATGGAACTGCTTTACTCTCTCCTGATGAAGGTTTTCTATCATGAAGCCGGCCATATTGACAGGGTCTTTAGCCGATGAGTAAGGAGGGGCGTAAGCCAGATCGAGATTTTTAAGATCGCCGGCTTTGGCTCCCAGCCTGATGGCTGTAGCTATCACGTCTGACCTCTTATCGACTCCTTCGTACCCTACGATCTGAGCGCCCAAAAGTCTGAGCGTCTTCTTCTCATATATGACTTTCATAGACATGGCCAGGGCTCCGGGATAATATCCCGCATGAGAAAGAGGGAAGAGGACTACTTTGTCGTAATCAATACCCAGCTGCTTGGCAGTCTTTTCATTGATTCCGGTGGTCGCAGCGGTCATGTCAAAGATCTTAATTACGGATGACCCCTGGGAACCGTCGTATGAACTTTTGAGACCGCATATATTATCCGCAGCTATACGTCCCTGCTTGTTAGCCGGTCCTGCCAGCGAAATCAGAGCGTCTTCGCCTGTGACGAAATTCTTTACCTGAACGGCGTCTCCCACGGCATATACGTCGGGAGCAGAAGTTTCCATTCTCTCGTTTACTGTTATACTGCCCTTTATACCCAGCGCAAGGCCTGCGTCCTTTGCCAGGGCGGTATCGGGAGTCACGCCTATAGCCAGAATCACCAGATCCGACTTGAGAGGTTCATCATCTTTTAAGGTGGTAAGGATAAGGCCGTCCTTTTCTTCAAATCCTGTGACGGAGCTTCCGAATTTTAAGGTTATGCCCTTTTTTCTCAGGAGTCCGTGAAGCTGACAGGCCATGTCGTAGTCGAGAGGAGCCATGACCTGATTTGGCCTTTGCACAATGGTGACGCTGATCCCTTTTTCTGTAAGGTTTTCGGCCATTTCAAGGCCTATATAGCCGCCTCCGGCGATGACTGCCGACTTTACGTCGTTCTCAGCGATAAATTTGTGTATTCTTAAAGTATCTTCCACTGTACGGAGAGTGAAGACTCTGTCCGTATCCACTCCCGTCATGGCAGGCTTTACCGGTTTTGCTCCCGGAGAGAGTATGAGTTTATCGTAAGATTCTTCAAACTCCTCGCCGGTGGAAAGATTTTTTACCTTCACCGTCTTCTTTTTGGTGTCTACGGACGTAACTTCGTGCCTCACTCTCACATCTATCTGAAACCTGCGTTTAAAACTTTCAGGCGTCTGAAGAGTCAGCTCTTCCGGATCTGTGATGGCTCCGCCTATATAATAAGGAAGGCCGCAGTTAGCATAAGAAACATAGCCTGACTTTTCAAATACTGTGATCTTTGCATTTTCATCGAGACGTCGTATTCTGGCCGCAGCAGTAGCGCCGCCGGCTACGCCTCCTACTATTACTACTTTCATGATAGACTCCTTTACTTAAGCAAGTTTTCTATATCTTTTTTAGGTTTGTATCCTACGGATACTTGTTTCAACTTTCCGCTTTCAAAGACCATCACGGTAGGAATCCCCGAGATCTTATATTGCTGAGCCAGCGAAGGCTCCTGGTCTACATTGACTTTGCAGACTTTTACTCTGCCGGCGTAATCTTTAGCCAGCTCTTCTATCACAGGGGACATCATTCTGCATGGGGCGCACCATGAAGCCCAAAAATCTACTAATACGGGAAGGTCTGATTCTAAAACTTCTGATTTGAAGTTACTTGTAGTTATATTGAGTTCTGACATTTCTATTCTCCTCGCTTGCTTTGTTTTTTTCCATTATAGCAGACATATTTTTATTTGAATGTGATTATGTCTCATAAGCGGATATTTTTTAAGCGAAAAGACAGCAAAATGTCATCCTATATAAAAGTCTGCCGCCAGCATCAGGCAGAATCCTAGGATCAGAGCATAAGTGGCTCCGCGCTCGCTTCCGTGGGCATGAGTCTCAGGTATCATCTCGTCGCTTATGACATAGAGCATGGCGCCTCCCGCAAAGGCGAGGGCAAAAGGCAGTATGGCCGAGGCTATGGTGACTGCAAAATACCCGATAAAAGTGCCAAGAACCTCTATAAGGCCGGTTATGAGAGCCAGGATGAAGGCTCTTCTTTTGCTGACCCCTGCAAGCAGCATAGGCGAGATTATGACCATACCTTCGGGAATATTCTGAAGGGCTATGGCTCCGGCTATGGTCAGAGCCTCAGCCATGTTTCCCGATCCGAAACCGACTCCGGCGGCGATACCCTCCGGCAGGTTATGAATAGCTATGGCGGCCACAAAGAGCATCACTTTGCTGAGTTTATCAGATACGGGAACTCCTGACTCGGCAGGGACCCCGGCTATCCTGTGAAGATGCGGAACGACTTTGTCCAGGAGATTCATGCATACTGCTCCGCCAAATACTCCTGCTACAGTTATCACCATTGCCAGCTTTCCCCCGAAATCCAGCGAAGGCAGTATGAGCCCTAAAATCGAAGCGGACAGCATGATTCCCGCAGCAAAGGCCAGGACTATGTCGCTGAACTTATGGGAGATGTGCTTAAAGGCAAAGCCTATTATGGCGCCGAATACGGTGGCGCCGCCGACGCCCAGCGCCGTCAAAAAAACTATCGTCATAAATTACCTCATAAAAATCAGTTATCTATATAATTACTCATTATGAGCTTATTCTAAACGCATGAAAAGTCAGGTAAAATGCGGCCGAAAGGCCGGCCGCAAATGGGCAGAAGCCGTACAACCTCATACATTATCTATAATCAAAAGAATGAGAGCATAAATGAAGCGTAGTAAGAACCAGGATTACACTTCTGCTTTGGAGACTACATAATACAGAGATTAATGTTTACAATATGCTTTTAACTTTTTGCTGCTGTTGTTTCATAGTAATAGCGGGCAGTGGAAATCTACTTGCCCGCCACAATGAACATATTAACCGGCTACTCCGTAAACAACGGCGTAGAGTAGTAGCGATCTCCGGAGTCTGGCAGCAGGGCAACAATGACCTTGCCCTTATTCTCTGGACGCTTTGCAAGCACAATGGCTGCATAGAGTGCAGCACCGGAGGAAATGCCGACAGAAATACCTTCCTTCTTTGCCAACTGCTTTGCCGTTGCAAATGCATCCTCATTCTTTACCGGGAGCACTTCATCGTATACTTTTGTATTCAGGACATCTGGTACAAAACCGGCGCCGATGCCTTGAATCTTATGAGAGCCACTTCGACCTTCCGAAAGCACAGGAGAATCCGAAGGCTCCACTGCCACAATTTGAATATCGGGCTTCTGTTGCTTCAGATATTCACCCACACCGGTGATCGTGCCGCCGGTTCCAACGCCGGCTATAAAAATATCTATATCGCCGGATGTGTCCTTCCAAATTTCCGGGCCGGTTGTTGCAGCGTGGATGGAGGGATTAGCAGGATTTACAAATTGCCCTGGAATGAAGCTGTCCAGGATTTCCTTGGACAGCTCCTCTGCCTTAGCAATGGCGCCCTTCATGCCCTTTGCCCCCTCGGTCAGAACAACTTCCGCCCCATAGGCTTCCAAAATGTTTCTGCGTTCGACGCTCATGGTTTCCGGCATGGTAAGAATCAGCCGATATCCCTTGGCAGCTGCAATCGACGCCAAACCGATACCGGTATTACCTGAGGTGGGCTCTATAATCACAGAACCGGGCTTAAGAAGCCCCTTCCCCTCTGCATCCTCAATCATGGCTTTGGCAATGCGATCCTTCACGCTACCTGCCGGATTGAAATACTCCAGCTTTACCAGTACTGTAGCTTCCAGCCGTTCTTCGGCTTCCAGATTGACAACTTCCACTATAGGGGTGTTGCCGATTAATTCCAGTGCTCCTTTATAAATATTGGACATGATGCTTTCCTCCTCACTGAATTGCTGCAAATCCATTTTCCAGATCTGCAATAATATCATCGATATGTTCCGTGCCGACGGACAGACGAATGGTGCTAGGGGTAATGCCCTGGTCTGCCAGTTCTGCCTCGCTCAGTTGACTGTGAGTAGTGGTAGCTGGATGGATTACCAGCGACTTCACATCAGCCACATTGGCAAGCAGAGAAAAGATTTTTAGATTGTCAATAAACTTCCATGCAACCTCCTTCCCGCCCTTGATCTCAAAGGTGAAGATGGATGCTCCGCCATTGGGAAAATACTTTCTATACAGTTTGTGGTCAGGATGATCTGGCAGAATGGGATGATTGACTTTGGAAACTTGCGGATGACTCGATAGAAACTCAACTACTTTTTTTGTGTTTTCGGCATGGCGTTCCAGCCTTAGTGAGAGAGTTTCCACGCCCTGCAGCAGCAGGAACGCATTGAAGGGAGAAATTGCTGCTCCGGTATCCCGTAGCAGGATTGCTCGAATATAAGTCACAAACGCTGCCGAACCTGCGGCGTCCACGAAGGAGATCCCATGATAGCTGGGATTAGCCTCCGCAATGGGAGCGTATTTGCCGCTGGCCTTCCAGTCAAACTTACCAGAATCCACGATTACGCCGCCCAAAGAGGTTCCGTGACCGCCGATAAACTTGGTGGCCGAGTGTACCACAATATCTGCGCCATGCTCGATAGGGCGGATCAGATACGGCGTGCCGAAAGTGTTGTCAATTATCAGAGGTATTCCATGTTTGTGAGCGATGGCCGCGATGGCTTCAATGTTCGGAATGTCCGAGTTGGGATTCCCCAGTGTTTCCAGATAAACAGCCTTGGTGTTGGGACGGATTGCCCCCTCCACCTTGGAAAGATCGTGGGCATCCACAAAGGTGGTCTCTATGCCGTACTGAGGCAGAGTGTGCGCCAGCAAATTGTAGCTGCCGCCGTAGATAGTTTGCTGAGAAACAATGTGGTCGCCTTTCTGCGCCAGTGCTTCAATGGTATAAGAAATAGCCGCTGCACCGGAAGCAACGGCCAGCGCTGCGACGCCGCCCTCCAAAGCAGCAATTCTCTTTTCTAATACATCCTGGGTGGAGTTGGTCAAGCGCCCATAGATGTTGCCCGCGTCAGCCAAACCAAAGCGTGCGGCAGCGTGCGCAGAATTGTGGAACACATAGGAAGTGGTCTGATAAATCGGAACAGCTCGAGAATCTGTGGCAGGGTCAGCTTGCTCCTGGCCAACATGAAGTTGCAGGGTTTCAAATTTATATTTACTCATAATCGCAATCTCCTTAGTTTGAAATATATTCGGTTTAAGCGGAATCAAATATATCGGTTTTTATAAAAAAACCGGAAGCTTGTGATAAGCTCCCGGGCAAATGACTGACAGTATGCTAATAAGACAATCAGACTTAGCGTCGAGGCGAACAACTGTACGATGCATGCAGACAAGCTTCAGCCATATAATATGCCCGGGAGTTAAACATTCGACAACACATTATAGAATTCGCACGACAAGCAGTGTATGTGGTCATTACTATCGCCTCCTTTCTCGCTATCTCGCCTAAATAAGTTTACAAACGAAATAATATCACCATTGAACTACTATGTCAATAGGTTTAATGAAAACTTTATATGAGTTTCGATTGATTTACCTATCGACACTGTGGTACAATAGGTCAAGTGAGGTGAGAAACATGATTTCAACTAAAGGGCGATATGCGCTGAGGGTAATGATCGATTTGGCAGAGCACAAAGGGGAGGGATGGATTCCATTAAAAGATATTGCCGCCCGTCAGGAGATTTCTAAAAAATATTTGGAAATCATCGCAAAAGAGTTGGTTCGCGGGAAAATGGTGATCGGCCATGGAGGCCATGGAGGCGGCTATGTTCTATGCCGTGAGCCGGAGAAATATGTGGTGGGCGAGATTCTGGAATGGATGGAAGGCTCCCTTGATGCCGTCAGCTGCCTGGCGGAAGATACGCCTCCCTGTGCGAGAACCGGAACGTGTAAAACTCTTCCGCTATGGAAGGAGTATAACCAGATCGTTCATGACTTTTTTTATGGTAAACGTTTATCCGATTTGCTATAAGATAATCTGCGCCGCTTATCAATTTGTGTGTGCCAAGGAATACGACACAAAATAGGGATCAGGAGAGAATAAAGGCACCGAGAACAAGTATGGAAATACTTGTTCTCGGTGCCTTTATTCATATACTCTCCGACTATTCTGCATTTTTCAACGCTTCAACCATATCAATCTTCCTGTTCTTTCGCGCCACCATAAATCCTACAGCCAGCGATATGCCAAAGGTCACAAAGATGCTGACGCAGTAGGTCAGCGGCCCGAGACTGAGCTTCAGCTCGTATTCGTCGGCCAGCGTGACAAGCAGAATTTTCAATATGCCAACACCGACAGGCAGGCCGAGCAGTACGCCGATCACTGTCAGCCAAACATTCTGGGAAATCAATATTCTTCCGATATGCCGGTCGCGGAAGCCCAGCACCTTCAGCGTGGCAAGCTCGCGGCTTCGCTCTATATAACTCATTACACCCAGGTTATAGAGCACCACAATACCCAACAGCACCGCCGCTAAGGCCAGAACAAATACCATTACGTTCATAATCTCCATGAAGCTGTCGTAAGTATCCAGAATGGTCTGTTTTTCTTGCTTTTCAGCAATCAGGGAGGAAGCAGGGATTTTATCCGCAGTTTTATCCGTGTAGATGGTAGTGATATGGTACGGGACCCCTGCGCTATCAGCATAATCCGCCGTCATCACGATGTTTTCGGTCATCAGCGAGCGCAGATACCCGGCCACCCGGACCGTATAGTTTGCCTCGCTGCCGTAGGGGGAAAACTCGATTTCATCCCCGATAGCCGCCGTGTCTTTCAGCCTCAGGCAGAGGTACACGCCGTCGTCTGACAGGGAAACTGTGCGGTTGTCCTCATCGACCAGGCGGATCTTATCGTTGTCGTTGTGGTAGACCTCCAGCGCCACCGTCTTTCCCTCATAGCTGATACCGGAGGATGCCATCCAGTCTCCGGAAAGCTCTTCCGCCAGTTTTGCCGCATTCTCGTTGGAGGCGTCTTCGGCAAGGATCACCTTTGTCGTGTAATGGCTGACATCATCGCCAATCAGATCCATAAAGCTCGCCATGCTGTCCTTCATGCCCAGGCCGCCTACCAAAAGAACCATACAGCCAAGCACTCCGATGATCGTCATGGCAGAACGGGATTTATGCCGGAGCACATCCCGCAGGTTCCATTTGGTTCCAAAAGACAGTCTCTCCCAAAGGGACAGTCTTTCCATCGCAAGCTTTCGCATGGTCTTTGGCATATAAGGGCGCAATGCGTCGGCGGCTGTACCGTGAAGCATTTTCTTTACTGACAGGAAACTGATGAGCGTGAGCAGCGCCACCGTTGCAATCAGCAGGGGCACGCAGAAGCTGGGCATGATAAGCGCCCAGTCGGGCAGATCGAAATAGGTGCTCATCATGCCGTTCGGACTGATAATGACTGCGGCAATCCCATATCCTAACAGCACCCCCAGCGCTGTGCCAATCAGCCCAATCACAAAGCCGTAGGAGGTATAGTGCCGCAGGATCCGGCGGTCGCGGAAGCCCAAGGCTTTCAGCGTACCGATCTGTGTCTTTTCATTGGCGGCGATCCGGTGCATGGTCGTTACCATCGTCAAGATCCCGATGGCAAGGAACAGCATCGGGAGAATGGAGCCCATGGTCTTGCCTTCCTCCGCCTCGCTTAACACCCCGGCATAGGAGATGTGGTCTTCCTTGGGCGTTACCATGATGGTCCGCCCTAAAGCGTCGGAAACGGCTTCCTCCATCTCCTCCTTTGTCATGTCAGAGAGGATGTTGATCTGCGGGTAGAAGGCCGAGCCCAGGGCTTTCTCCAGCTTTTCCGGCGATACGTAGGCAAAGCCGAAGGTTTCAAAGTCCGGCATCAGCTGGTTTTCATCCGCCGTGCAGATCAGCATTTCTCCGCTTTTGCACAGGCCGGCCACCTCGCCGTTTATTTCTACACCCTTGTAGGAGAGGGTCATGGTATCCCCGATGGCGATATCGTTCTTCTCGGCAAACTGATCCGACAGCCAGATGCCGTCCGAACTTCTCTCGTATGCCTGCCCCTGAGTGATTAACATAGTAGAAACCGTATAATCCTCCGACGCCATCAGGGCTACGGATTTTTTTGTATCCTTTACCTCGGCGTTCACCGAGAGAAAACGGGTGGCAGCATTCACTCCGGAAATCTTCTGAATTGCTTCTATATCCGTCTCGGAGAAGCCCGTTTCGGAATAAAGACGGAAATCCGCATAATTGGTGTTTTCAAAAAAAGCGCTTGTATCTGCCTCAATACTTTTCCATTCAATATTAAATCCCAAGAAGACGCCGACGCCGATGGCGACCATGAGGGTCATGGAGAGAAACTGGGCCTTGTACCGCCAGGCGGTACGAAATAATTTTCGTATTAACATCACCAGTCCACCTCATCCGCGCTCATGGGACTCGCCTGCTCCTCGCAGGATCTGATCCTGCCGTTCTTCACCCGGATCACAATGTCCGCTATTTTTGCAATATTTTGGTTATGGGTGACGATCACAATGGTCTTGCCGTATTGCTTGGCCATACGCAGAAGAAGCTTCAGCACAAGCACGCCCGTTTCGGAGTCTAAGGCGCCGGTCGGTTCGTCGCAGAGCAGGATTTTTGGGTTCTTCGCCAACGCTCTCGCGATGGATACCCGCTGCTGCTCGCCGCCTGACAGTTCAGACGGGAAGTTTTTTCGATGGTCGGAAAGCCCCACTTCCTCCAGCATCTGGCTGGCGGAAAGGGCGTTTGGTGCGATTTCCTCCACCAGCTTCACGTTTTCCAGCACCGTGAGCGTCGGCACCAGATTGTAAAACTGGAAGATGAAGCCCACTGTCTGGGCGCGATAATCCGCCAGTTCGTTGTTTGACAACGTGGAAATATCTTTTCCATCGACCACGATTTTTCCTTCCGTGGGACTGTCCAGCCCGCCGAGTAAATTCAGCAGCGTACTCTTTCCTGCGCCGCTGGGGCCGAGAATTACAATAAATCTCCCTTCATGAAGCTGCATATTCACATGATCCAGCGCCCGTAATTCGTGGTCTCCACTGGTATATACTCTTGAAACGTCTTGAAATTCTACAATTGGCATTTTTATCTCCTCCAGTTCTGCTTGTTTATTCCTTTGCAACGAGATCGTAAAGAGATATCGGATAAATACCGGGAAGCAAAACCTTTAATAAAAAAACTCATATAGGCAGGCGTCGAATTCAAGTGCAGTTTAATTGTGCTACGGGGCGCCAGAGCATGGTTATACTTCTTTTAATCTCGTTCATTTCGAGTTAGTCATTGTTAACTTCTCCTGAAATAAACAGAGACAGATTTCTGCCTCCTAATTAGCTTGATATTAGCCCATGGTTAGATATAACTAACTTTATATTTCAGAATAGCATATTATAGGCGAGTTGTCAATCAATCATAGTTTACAGCAATATAGACAAAAGGGATGAAACCAAGACATTAAAGAAAACTCCCGCCGTATGGAGGAAGACCCGAAAAGTTCGTACAGTATATGTGACGTATAACTCATCATCAAAGTCATTAAGGTTCTCCGATATGATTTCAAGCAGGCGATTCGATAGGAATTGATTGAGAAAAATCCCTTTGATAATGTTGTGCTTCTCCAACCCGAATAAAGGGAATGCGATATATGGGATGTGGATACAATTCGGAAGACTCTGGACAAATGAACAGACAGTAACTTATATTCGCCTGCTCATCACGAATAGGATAGATCTTTGGTCGACATGGAGTAATGCTCATATTGAGTATAAAGACATTGCTGCGAATAATGCGCACATTTTCATAGAGAAAGAACTGGCTTGCTGCTCAAAACAGGAAAAAGGGATGTTCGGCGAGAAAGACGTCTTCTACATATTCTCTTTGCTGCTTCTGAATACAAGCACTCGTCTTGTCCATAAAAGACTAAAACAGTAGCTTATATTCTTCAATCCAGAAATATATGAGGTAGATACAAAGTAAAACAGATCGGTGGGGTCTGAAAGCAAAGGCCTGCAGCGCAACTCATAGCCTCCCAAGGCTCGATTCCCCCAGATAATATAATTATAACAACCAAGTTCGACGGATAGTTTATACTTCCCTTAAGAGACAATAAAAAAGACCCGGCCAAATGGCAGAGGAGCATAAAGAAGTATTACGAAAATACTAACCTATGCCAAGTGAACGGGAAATAAGAAACCTCTATGTGAATGGACGAACCATTTGTATAGAGGTTTTCTTTTGCTTCTTAAAATTTTTCAGCGTCCACAGGACGCGCAGCCGTCACCGAATGGGGACGATCTTGGGGCTTGGGGGGGATCCCTCAACAAGCATTTTGGCCGGTGCAATCCGGCTAAAATCGCAAAACATGTATATGTTTGCATTGCTTGCCAATCTGTGAAAACAGCCTATGAATATAACTGAATTTCTAATTGTTTTGAAGCAATACTCGGACTGCTTGCGGCGTTTCTCCAAATCTCTGCTGAAAGATATGGTAGAAATTTGATACTCCATGATAGCCAACTGCTTTTGCGATGTCGCCAGTGGACATATCGCTTTTTTCAAGAAGTTCCAGAGCAAGTTCCAGCCGCAATGCCCGAATGTATTCCCCAATGCTTTTGCCTTCTGTAAGCTGAAATGCTTTTTGGAGCTTGTTTTTGTTAAGCGCAACGCTTTTGCTAAGTTCAAGAATTGTGGGAACACTGCCGATGTTTTCTTTAATCAATCGCTTTGCCTGTAAAACGGCTGCAATTTCATCTTCACTTAGGTAAACAGGCGAAGCCGAAGTATATCGCTGCATCAAATCCAGCAGATAACTCGCAGCAGTCAATCCCTGTCCACGCATCCAAAGCTGAAATGCGTCTCCTGCAAGTGAGCAATTTTCAATACGCCGATAGATAGATAACAACTCCGGTGAATGAATCTCATTGTAGGTTAGAGATTGTTTAGCATCCTCCCAAAAGCTGTCATAAAGAGACACGTTATTTTCTCGAAAAAAAGATTCCTGAAAATACATTCCCCGAAACCGGAGCCGCTGCCCACCGGATATTTTCATAAAAAGAGGGACCGGAGAATTAAAAACATAACAGTCTATGCCGTTGCGAGATTTCCTCATTTCGGATTTTCGGTTATAACTAATCATTTGTCCTTCTTCCATAAAGCCGATTCCTATATATCTCTGTTGGATTTGTGAACGGAACACTATATCCTTTGGAAATATAACGTCAACAGAAGCCACACAAAAACCATGCAAATCTCCCCAAAACCGGACATAAGAAGTCTTATCGAAAAAAGTAAACAAAGTGCAGTTCCCAATTTCTTTTTGTTCGGCTCCCAGAGAACCATAAAACAGCAATGTTTCATCTATATTATGAATTGTAATCATAGTAATCACCTCTATACGGAAATGGCGCATCTTTTTCTGTTTTGGCACGATTTTTGGTTAGTAAGAACTAACTATTGAGATAAAGTATATCAAGAAAACCGCTTAAAATCAAGGGGTTTCCGAACAGCATAGGATAATAGTGTTGTGTTTTAGGCACTGTAAGGCCGCTTGACGTAAAGCAGGAAGTGTTGCATAATGTCCGTTGGTTAGCTTGCGCTAACCAACGATAATCACTTGTCTTTCCGAACAGCGAATCTGAAAGGCAGAGAAAGGAGAACTATGAAAGAGACAAAGAAAAACGCTGTCCTGCGGGTATTCCAAACCGCGCGATGCAGTTCTGCCCGATATATCATTGGCGTAGCCTGTTCCTCTGTCAGCATATTGCTGTCGGGCGTTCCATTCTATACGATCTACCAAATCGTCCGTATCTTTCTGGAAGCGTCCTTAAACAATACGGCTGTAGACGTGTCCGCTGCATGGCTGTGGGCGGGAATTACGCTGGCAAGTATTGCCGTTGGCATAGCGCTTTCAATTATCGGCAGTTTTGTTTGCCATTCCTGTGCCTTTCATGCGCTTTATGACCTGCGTATGAGAATATTGAATCACATGGGCAGATTAAATCTGGGCTTTTTCACAGGAGGGCAATCCGGTGCGGTACAAAAGACCATGAATGATAACATCGAGAAAATGGAAAATATTATCGCCCACGATGTATCGAACCTCATAGGAGCCGGTCTTTTGCTGGTTTCGCTGTCGGCGCTGCTGTTTTCCATCAATGTACCGCTTGCTTTGACGATTGTTGCTGCATTGGTGCTCGCGTTTATCATTCAGTTTTCGGCTTTTGGAGGGAAGCGTGGGCAGAAAATTTGGACGGATCTCAACCGTTCTTCCACAGAACTGGACGCGGCATTTTCAGAGTATGTGTCCGGGATGGAGGAAGAAAAAATCTTTGGAAAGTCGGAGGCTGCGGCTTTACGGCTAACCAATCTGATAGAGAAAAATCAGAAAAGCATGATGGTTTACTTAAAACGGGTTACGCCTATTTACGGAGCCTACAAAACCATCACGCTCTCTGTGCTGGCTTTCATTTTAGCAACAGGATGTGTCCTGCTGTATCTGAATCCCGGCGATCACAGCTTAATGATGGAACTGTTGATGTTTCTGATTGTCGGCCCGGCAGTCATCAGCCCACTGATGGAATTGGTGGAGTTTGGCGCAGACCTTCGGAATCTGGCTGTACGGATGGATCAGATTGAGGACGTTATGAAGATGGAACCGATAACGGAAGGCGCGTGCGATACCCCGCCGGTTTCTGCGGAGCTTACGTTTCAGGATGTGAGTTTTTCCTACCAAAAAGCGGCTGATCCTCTGCGGCGCATGGCTCTGGAGCATGTCACAATGCACATTCCGGCTGGTTCTTTCGCGGCTTTAGTCGGACCGTCGGGCGGTGGAAAATCCACAGTCGGGCAACTGCTGGCAAGATTTTGGGATGTGGAAAGCGGAAGTATCTCGATTGGTGGAAAGGATATACGGGACTATTCCACCAAGGCGCTTATGAATACGGTTGCCTTTGTATTTCAAGATACCTATATATTCGCTGAAAGTGTGTACGACAATATCGCCATGCACCAAAATGTAACTCAAGAAGCAGTTGAGTATGCTGCAAAGGCCGCACGCTGCCACGATTTTATTCAGGCATTACCGGAAGGCTATCACACCAAATTAGGTGACGGCGGGCACAAATTATCCGGTGGAGAAGCGCAACGCATTGCCATTGCAAGAGCGATTCTGAAAAATGCCCCGATTGTTGTGCTGGATGAAGCGATGGCTTTCGCGGACGCGGAAAACGAACTGGCGCTGCGGGAAGGTATGGCAGAATTACTGAAAGGAAAAACCGTTCTGATGATCGCACATCGCCTATACTCCATCCAGGACGCAGATATGATTTTCGTTTTGGAAAACGGACGGCTGAAAGAAAGCGGGACGCACAAAGACTTGCTTCAAAAGCATGGTCTGTATGCCCATCTGTGGGACATTCAGAACGAAACCGAAAGCTGGCGGATGAAAGGAGGGACAGCACATGTTTCAGATAATCCGGCAATTCACCTTCCATAGGCCGAAGGAAATCATTCAGCCCACCGTATGGCTGTTTCTTTCGCAGGCGTTCAGTATGCTTCCAGCAATTCTGGCGTATATGGCAATCTATACGCTGGGGCAGGCTTTTGTGCCGCCCTACACATTGGATTTGCAGCTTCTTATCACGCTTGCCGCCACAGGTTTGGGATATATCCTGCTTCAATATGTAATAGAGATGATAACCTATTATTTCACTTACGGGCGCGCCTACAGTGATACGGCGAAAAAACGGGTGACATATATCCAAAAGCTGCGTCGCCAGCCGCTGGGATTTTTTTCTTCCAAAGAATCGGGGGAGCTGATTAGCTCCTTTGCCAATGATTTTTCAAATGTGGAATACACGCTCTGCTACTGGCTGCCCTATCCCATTGGTGTGGGAGCGCTTTTGGTGATTTCCATTGTATGGATAGGCATTTACGACTGGCGTATGGGGATTGCCATGTTTGGAATGTTGCCAATCTGCGCGGCAATTATGTTCGGGATTGCCCGAATCAAAGAAAAACACAGCAGGCAGGTCATGGCTGCAAAAACCCATGCGGCTACGCAAATCAATGAATATCTTCATGGTATGAAAGACCTGAAGGCATATCATCGTACAGGAGACGGATTTCATGCTTTGGAAACGGCCATGCGGAAATTGCGGGATGAATCGCTGAAAGAAGAAGCAGTTGCAGGCAGCTTGTCCACCTTGTGTTCTTCTTTGGTAAAGTTCAGTGTTCCCATTACGGCTGCGGTTGGGCTTTATCTGCTGATCGGCGGCACACTGTCTGTTTTGGATTTTGCAGGCTTTCTTGTTTTAGCGACTAAACTGGTAGAAGCGGAGTTGATGATTGTCACCAGCATATCCGCGCTACGCGGGATGCTTCCTTCCGGCGAGCGGTTAGACAAGGTGATGACAACAGACGAACCGACGGGGAAAGAACAGATAGAAACCGGAAATTCCTACTCCTTTGAGAATGTTTCATTTCACTACGCAAAGGGACAAGAGATTATCCAAGGTGTTTCCTTTGATACGCCTTCCGGTTTGCTGACTGCATTGGTAGGATCATCAGGAAGCGGAAAATCCACCCTGCTTCGCCTGATGGCGCGGTTTTGGGATTATCAGGCCGGGCATATCTGGATGAATGGCAAAGACATTCGTGAAGTTCAAACGGACAGTCTGCTTTCCAACATTTCTATGGTCATGCAGAACGCCTATTTATTCCGTGGAACCATTCGGGATAATCTTTGTTTTGGCAATGAGAGCATTACGGAAGAACAGATGATAAAGGCGTGTAAGCAAGCCCGCTGCCATGATTTTATCTCTGCCCTGCCGGAAGGATATGACACGGTTATTGGCGAAGGAGGCGCAACGCTTTCCGGTGGTGAGCGCCAGAGGATTTCCCTTGCCAGAGCATTCTTAAAAGATGTACCGATTCTTCTGCTGGACGAACCAACCGCATCTTTGGATGCGGATAATGAGGCAATGGTACAGAAAGCGCTGGATGAGATTTCCAAAGAGCGCACAGTCATTATGATTGCGCACCGATTAAAAACAGTACGCAGCGCCGATCAAATCCTCGTATTGCAGGATGGGAAAATCATAGAGAAAGGAACCCATAACCAGCTTGCAGGGCAAAAAGGATTATATGCCCGGCTGTGGGGGCTGCAAAGCCAAGCTGGAGACTATACATTCAAACAATCTTAGGAGGTTTTCAAATGAAAGAAAAGGTATTAGGTCTGAAAGAATTTGTCATTGTCCTGCTGCTGGCCTGCGTGGAAACGGCCATCGCCATCGTTGTTGCCATGCCGTTTGCCGCTAATTTGCAACTGGTGTATTTCCTGGTTCCTGGCCTTGCGGGGTTGATTAACGGTATTATCTACGTTCTGCTTGTAAAGAAGTGCCCGAAAATCGGTACGCAGTTTATCATCCCAATAGTTTACGGCCTGTATTTCCTTTTTACCGGCAGTGTCTATGTGTTCGTGTTCTTCGCAATCCTTGCTGTTGTAAACGAACTGATTATGCTGGGCGGCGGGTATCAGGGCAAAATCCGTCCTGCCATCCCTCATGCGCTTACATGGATGCTCAACGCAATGGGCAGCACGCTGACTCTGCTGCTGTTCCGTGATAGCATGGTACAGACATATGTGAATATGGGAATGGATGCGGCAACTGCTGATGCGGCACTGGCATCCATTGAGGGATTCTGGCTGGCACCCCAGAATATCGCAATCGCCTTAACTGCCGCCGCAGCTTTGTCTATCGCAGGATATGCGCTGGGTATGAAGATGTTGGGTAAGCATTTTAAGCCTGCTGGAGTTGCATAATGGCGAAAGAGAAACAGGAGCGTTATCAACTGGATCCCCGCACATGGCTGTTGCTTTGCCTGTTAGGAATTGCTTCAATCATTTTGATTCATTCTGAAATCGGAGGACTATGCATATTCCTGTGTTGCATCTTCATTCATTTTTTTACTGGGAAAGCCAGTCATGCATTCTCATATCTTTTGTGCTACCTGATTTTTACCGGAATCGCTTGGGTTGGAGTAATGCTGGTGGAGAATAATGCTATTTTTTCGGTGAGTTCTATGTTATCAAGCATCGGTATCATCGGCCGCAAGGCAATTATTCCCCTTGCATTTGCAGCTTGCCTTGCGAAGGAGCCGACCGGCTCTCTGATGGCGGCTTTGCAGGCCATGCGTTCCCCAAAGGCTGTCGGGATAGCGGCCTCGGTAGTTTTACGATTTTTCCCAACGATCTCCGGGGAATACCGGGCCATCCGTTCTTCCCAGCGGTTTCGGGGAATTGGGGTAGGCGTGGTTCACACGCTTACCCATCTTCCTTCTACAGTGGAATATATCTTAATCCCACTGATTTTAAGAACGACAAAGGTGGCAGAAGAACTATCCGCGTCTATGACGGTGCGCGGCGTGCGTTTTTCCGGTGAAACTATCAGCTACCGCCCCATCCATTTTAGCTGGAAGGACGGCGCTCTTTGTGTATTTATGATGGTGATTGCCGGTGCGGTTTTTGTGCTGGAGAAAGGAGGGGTTTTGTGATCGAATTAAAGAATATCTCCTTCTCCTATGCGAACAACTGTGAGAACAGTGGGCTGCGCCGCATTGATTTGACGGTTAAGAAAGGCGAACTGATTATTCTGGCGGGTAAAAGCGGCTGTGGCAAAACAACTTTGACGAGGGTTCTCAACGGGCTTTGTCCGCAGTTTTATCCGGGAAACCTTACAGGCAGCTATTCCCTTGATGGGCAGGACGCACTGAAAATGCCTATCCATCAGTTAGGTACGATGGTGGGCAGCGTATTCCAAGACCCACGCAGCCAGTTTTTTACCACTAATACGACCGACGAAATTGCGCTGGGCATGGAGAATATTCCATTGGAGCGCGCTGTTATGCAGGAACGGGTAAAGGCAGTATGCACACAGATGAATATTGACCGGCTGCTCGACCGGAGAATATTCCCGCTGTCCAGCGGAGAAAAGCAGCTTATTGCGATTGCGTCCATCTGTGCTATGGAACCCAAAGTGATCGTGATGGACGAGCCTTCCGCAAATCTGGACAGCGATGCTATGGTGCGGCTGGGCACATTGCTCTACCGGCTGAAAGCAGCCGGGCATACCATTATCCTTTCAGAACACCGTTTTCACTATGTACGGGATTCCTTTGACCGGCTTGTTTTTATGGAAAATGGTGCAATTTCTGCTATTTACGATCATAATGAAGCGTTGCGGTTGAAAAGAGAGCAGCTTGCAGGCATGGGGCTGCGTCCCTTTGAGGCACCGGCTTTTCAGGTGGGCGGCGCTTTTCAATCAAAACCAGAGAATACCTTGCAGGTGTCTGAAATCTCCTGTATGCTGGACGGACGGCAGATTTTAGAAGAAGTTTCTTTTTCAGCGAGAAGCGGAAAAATCCTCGCTATTGCGGGACCGAACGGCGCTGGAAAGTCTACCCTATGCCGGACAATCACCGGATTATACCGGGCGATGGGAACGGTGCAGATTGACGGGGAATATCTGAAACGTAAGAAGCGTACAAACCATTCTTTTTTTGTGCAGCAGGATTCCGATTACCAGCTTTATGCCCCGACGGTTTTAGATGAATTTTGGATTGGAAAAAAAGAAACGCCTGCTCGAAAAGAGACCGCTTTGGCGAAATTAAAGGAAATGAGACTGGACGCTTTTCAAAACCGGCACCCAGCCTCGCTCTCCGGCGGCCAGAAGCAGCGGCTGCTTTTGGCGATTGCAGCAGCCAGCAGCAGAAGCCTTCTTGTATTTGACGAACCCACAAGCGGATTGGATGGCTACAATATGCGGCTGACGGTGCAGCTTTTCAAACAGCTTGCAAAGGATGGCAAATGCCTTCTTCTGATTACACATGACATGGATTTAATTGCCGAAGCTGCCGACTGCGTTCTATACCTCGAGCAGGGGAAAGTGCGTTACCATCGCAATGTGCTGCGGTAAGTATAGGAAAAGGAGGTATGCCAATGGCTTTGACACCAGCGATGGAGGATTATCTGGAGGCTATCTTAATGATAAAACAGCAGCACGGTTACGTTCGATGCGTAGATGTCGCAGAGCAGTTGGGGGTAAAAAAGCCTTCTGTAAGCCGGGCAGTCAAGGAACTCACAAAATCCGGCCATCTTGTTAAAAACGCCGACGGCACACTCTCCCTGACAGAACTGGGATTGCAGCTTGCCGAGCAGGTTTACGAAAAGCACCTGTTTTTCACAGAAAGGCTTATTGCAGCGGGTGTAGACCCCCAAATAGCAGAACAAGACGCTTGCAGTATTGAACATGCAGTTAGTGCGGAGTCTTTTCAAAAGTTAAAGAAAGTATTTGATGATGGTTAGGTGGTGGTGATATGGGAAATTAGCTGTACTGGATTTAACCGAAACCGGCTGGCAGATTGGAGAAAAATTGTTTGCCTTGCTTTCTGTAGAGCAACGGAGGGAACTTGCGCAGTTTGTTTTCGAGAGTGAAACAAACTATACCAATCCGGTTCATTTGCCACATCAGGCCATCTTCCGCGGCAAATATTCTATCCCCCAAAGGGTGAACCACTCCCTAACAGAAACCCGATCCGGAGATTTGTACTTCTGTTTAGAGCAGAGACTTGTTACAATCCGAGAGCAACCAATAGAATTAACGGTCAAGGAATTTGAAATCTTTTCCCTACTTATCTTAAATCCTAAACGGGTATTCACCTATGAAATGCTTATGGATTTGGTATGGCATGAGGACTATACCTACTACTCCCGCAAGGCAGTCAATAACCATGTGAGCAATCTGCGGAGGAAGCTAAAGATTGCGCCTGATCTACCGGATTATGTGAAAAGCGTCTACAGTATCGGCTACAAGTTTGAAATATGAAAGGCAGAAATGCCGTCATGATTTTCATATCATGGCGGCATTTTTTAATTCCCCAAAATTTTTCCACTTACCCATGCAACAATCCCCCGAAAAATGTACGGATATATGAAAGGTGTTTTTTGACTGCCGCAAATTTATTTTCAAAGGGGGGTTCATTTTGCTTTCAAAATGTACGGATAGATAGAGAGAGTTTTTTGACCATCTGAAAGGAGGTGATGGAAATCAAAGAAAAGCTCCCCGTCATGACCTATTCCCAGTATCGCCGAGCAAGAAAGCTGGTCCATCAGTGCTGCAACTATGACGGCGGGAACTGCCTTGTCCTTGACGATGGAGAAGAATGCGTGTGCGTGCAAAGCATTTCCTACTCCCTGCTGTGCAGGTGGTTTCGAGCCGCTGTCCTGCCCTTGGATGAGCCTTTGGCGGCTGCTTTGCTTTATCGGAAGAAACACAAACGGTGTGCTGTCTGCGGCCAGCCCTTTCTTCCCGGTTCCAACCGGGCGAAATACTGTAAATCCTGCGCCGCCGTCGTTCATTGCGGTCAGAAAACAGCCAGTGACCGGAAAAGGAGGACTGTCTGCGGACAATTAGAGGCGAAAAAACCTTGATTCTGTGGGCTTTGTAAGCGCCGGTCAACAGGATAGAGGGATAAATCCCTTATACCCGCCCAAAAAGAGCTTCTAATTGTCCGTATTGGGATTTTCCGTATTCGGGATTCCAGGACACGGCAAAGCTGACGCTCTGGAGCGCCCATATCCTGCCTTTCAGCCCGTGGCTTTCCCGCCTCTCTGACAGCCCGGATTTAGATGGTAGTTAATAAGAAAGAGTTAAATACAAAACAGTCAATATCAATCAATCTATCATGTCGATGGATAGGAAGGAGAATTTATGATTCCAATCAAAACAGATACAGAGATTTCGTCTTACATCATTTTCCCACGTTTCCTAATCCCCCTGGACTTATCCAATGACGCCAAGGTGCTGTACGCCCTGCTTTTGGACCGGGCGGGGATTTCCAAGAAGAAAGGCTATATCGAAGCAGATGGGACCATCCGCCTGTACTTCACCGTGGAGGACGCCAAAGCGAAACTCCGCCGGAGCAGACAGGTAACGACGCGGGCGTTTCACGAGCTGGAGTCCTTGGGCCTGATTGTCCGCCGGAAACAGGGCCTCGGCTGACCTGATGTAATCACCCTAAATATGCCAACTGATAAAAGGAGGTGCGCCAATGACCGATGAACAAAAACTGTATGAACTGCTGAAAGACTTTGACCCCGATGTGGGAGAGCGAATGGAAAAGCATTTCAAAGACGGTGCGTATCACTTTGATTTGGGAAGCAGCAGATATACATACTTTGAAGGCGCCTCCGTCTACACGGTTATTCCCCACTTTGCGGAAAAGGGCTCGGAAGGGATCGTGAAGAAATTAAAGCGGCTGATGGAAAAGGATTTACAGGAAAAAGAATCAGAAACATAGCTGAAAAATCCAAGTCGGAGCGTTATAATAAGGGCAACCGTTTACTTGGCTGCCTGAACAGAAAGGAGAAGCAAATGAACCAGCAGCCAGACGTGTCCCCGAATGGGGGGGCAAGATCACCGCATTATACTGCCGCTTGAGCCAGGACGATGCCCTGGACGGGGAAAGCAACTCCATTATTAACCAGAAGGCCCTTCTAAGCAAATACGCCTCCGAACATGGGTTTCGGAATATCCAATTTTTTATAGACGACGGATATTCTGGAACCAGCTTTCAAAGGCCGGGCTTTCAGGAGATGATGAAATATGTGGAGGATTACAGCGTATCCGCTGTGATTGTCAAAGACCTGTCCCGGCTGGGCAGGGAGTATTCCTACATGGGGCGGCTTCAGGATTTCATCTTCCCCGCTTATGACGTCCGCTTTATCGCTATCAACGACGATGTGGACAGCGCCAAGGGGGAAAATGATTTTGCGGTGTTCAAAAATGTATTTAACGACTATTATGCCAAGGATACCAGTAAGAAAATCCGGGCGGTGGTAAAAATGCGGGGTGAAGCCGGGGAGCATATTGCCAGCAACCCGCCTTATGGCTACATAAAAGACCCGCAGGACAAAAAGAAATGGATTGTGGATGAAGAAGCGGCAAAGGTGGTGCGGCGTATCTTTAACCTCTGTATTGCGGGGAAAGGCCCCATGCAGATCGCCAAAATCCTCACAGCCGACAAGGTGCTGACCGTGACCGCCTATCACGCCAGACAAAAGGGCTGGTCCATGCCGGAAAATCTTTATCAGTGGTGTGCCAAATCTGTTGCCGGGATATTGGAGCGGCGGGAGTACACGGGCTGTACCGTAAACTTCAAGACCTATACCAAGTCCCTAAAATTCAAAAAGCGGATGGAAAACCCGGTTGAGAATCAACGAGTTTTTGGGGACACCCAGCCCGCCATCATTGAGAAAGGCCAGTGGGAACGGGTGCAGGAACTGCGGAAGAACAAACGCAGGCCGACAAAAACAGGAAAGACCAGCATTTTCTCCGGCCTTCTCTACTGTGCCGACTGCGGGGCCAAGCTGTACTTCTGCACCTGTAACACCTACAAGGACGACAGCCAGAACCATTTTGTATGCTCCAACTACAAGAGCAACACCGGCTCCTGCAAGATCCATTATATCCGGGAACAGGTGCTTTACCGGATCGTGCTGGAGACTATCCAACGGACATTGGTTTACGTCCGTATGTTCCGGAAGGACTTTAAGATGGAAATGCTGGCGCAGGACGAGGAAAGCCGCAAAGCAGAACTGTGGCGGAAAAGCAGAAAGCCCTCTCCGGGGCGAAGAAGCGGATGGAGGATTTAGACAGGATTATCCAGCACATCTATGAGGACAATGTGCTGGGCAAGCTGTCCGACAGCCGGTACTTAAAATTATCCCGCCAATATGAGAATGAGCAGGCGGAGATTGAGCAGCTTGCCGCTGTGCTGGAACGGGAAATTGAAACACAGGCCGGGCAGGTTTCCGATGTAAACAAGTTTCTGAAGCTGGTGGACAAGTACCTGGATATTCCAGAACTTGACGCCGCCATTCTCAATGAGCTTGTGAGCAAAATTGTGGTACACAGCCCGGTAAGGGAGAACGGGAGAAAGCATGTACAGATAGATTTATACTTTACCTATGTGGGGCAAATCCGCATCCCTTTGAAGATTGGAAGGAAGTCTCTAAACGAATCGGAACCGGCATGATTTAACACGCCGGTTCCTACACCGTTTTTTACTTCCTTATAGAACGCTGCCAAATGGCCGGGTCTTTTTGCATGGAGCGTAAGTCCATTACGATATGGTATCCCCGGCGGGAATCGAACCCACAACTACGCTTTAGGAGAACAAATAACTCTTTGTCCTACGATTCCCTTACACTACATTCCGCTTCGTTTTGTGTCAATTTAGCCCAATAAATTTTTGGTTTCTCACGCTGTTTTGTGTCATTCTGCACAGTTTCAAGGCGCTGGAATACCTTTCGCGCAATTAGCAAAAAATTAGCAGACGGCATTTTTGAGCTTTTGTAAAAACGCAAATTAGCAGATTATTAGCAGAGCGGCCCGCCCGGGGTGTGTTATTTTTATACGCATCCCGGGCTATTTTATCATTTTTATGCAATAGAATCAATCTTAAAATAGGAGGTTTCCATGCCGGCTTATCAATTACAGATCAAACAGGTCGTGGATTACCCACGATGCCGGATTTATCGGCAATTCGTCCATCGGCTGATGGCAGACCGGAGCATTCGCACAAGCGGAGGCTCTGGTCTTTTTTATTTTACCGTGCTTTGCAGTTACGCAAACTTCCGCACTTCATACCGCCGCATTGATGGTATTAGCTATACCATCTATCCGGGCGAATGGGTCTGCACACTCAAGGAAGTGTCCCAATGGTTTCGCACACGGTTTCAATGCCAGGCGTTGACAGTGCTGGAACAACTGCAGAAACAGCACTTTATCACTTTTCAGACACTGGATCGCGGCAATGTGATCCGCTATAAAATTTGCGACTGGGCGCGGCATAACACGGTGCTTGAATATAATGCTCCCTGCCAAAAGGATACCGGCTTTTTCTTTCTGCCCGTTTCCGTTGTCACAGATCTCATCAGCACAAGCCGATGCTCCGAAATGGATATTATTCTGGATCTCTGGGTTTCAGCCGTCTACAACGATAATCAGGTACAGGGATCAGACCTGGGGCCAGTGGTTTATTTCCGCAACGGCACCGGCAATCCTCTTGTTGCCTACACTGAACTGGCTGTCCGCTGGGGGTTGTCCCGGGCGACAGTCGGCCGCGTCCTCAAAAAGCTGGCCGCGCTGGACTATATCTCCCTTATGTCCTTCCCGGGCCGACACGGCAGCGTGGTCTATTTGAAAAATTACCTGTCCACCATGTTTGAAATATCGGATGTTATGGTGGACAAAGAGGAGGTCGCTATGACGCTCAACATCCGTTTGGAACTCCCCGATGAATCAGGCTCCAGTCAAAACACGCCAATTATAGAGCATGAGATCATCGTTTCAAACGAACTCAATAGCGTTTCAAAATCGCACATTGAAATTATCATCCAAAAGATGGCTCAAATCCTGATGGCACAAGGGATTTCGTGCTTTGGCTGTCCCCTCTCCCGCTATAAGTTATATCCCTTATCGGGCGACTGCCGGGAAGATTTACTACCCCGCGTGCGGGAACAGTCAACGCTCTGTTTTGGCCTGTCTATTCTGTGCGGGAACAGGCAGGTCGCTACTTTTGAACTTACACTTTCTCCCGTCGCGGAGAATTGAACAAGGAGGTCTTACCATGAAAAAATTTGTTGAAAAAGATGTCGCAGAAAATCCTCTGTACCATGATACCTGGAAACTGCTGAAAAAATACCGTGATGTGGTGTGGAGCCTGGAAATTTCTGTCCAGCATGTGCGGTCCAAGTTTGAGATCGAATACGGAACATCCATTGAGGAATTTCTGGATTCCATCTATCTGGCCGGCGCCGATCTGAACGGGAGCGATATTGAACACCATGCCAAGTGCATTGAGCGCAGCCACAAGATGCTGAAGCTCCTGGATTCGGCAGTCGAATTGCTTCGCACCCGCCATAAGAATGGCGAGGCTTATTACTGGCTGCTTTACTACTCCTTCCTCTCCCCGCAGCAGCTCAAAAATGTGGAGGAGATCATCGAGAATTTGCGTCCGCATATCCGGGACATCTCATTCCGCACTTACTACCGCAGACGCAGGGAAGCCATTGACGCACTCAGTTCCGTACTATGGGGGTACACCTCCAAAGACAGTCTGGATATGCTGGAACAGTTTTTCCCAGCACCAAAACCAGATGAAAAAGCCAAGGGCAAATAATTGGCAGAATACGGGAATGAAATTGGCGCATTCCTGCCCTTGAGCCGTAAATCCTGGTGTGCTAAACTGAATATGCTCAAACTTGCACCCAAAACTGAATGCAGGCAGTGAACGGCACCTTTTTCAAGGTGCTTTTTTGCTGCCCTAATGACCGGCTGATTGGGGAGGGAGCCCGCATCTATTACAAAAGCTGCGGGCTCCTCTTTTGTTTGAGTCCCGCATATTACATTTGGATTGGAGGTCCGAAAATTGAAAAAACGCAAGATTCCTCACCAAAAGCGAAACGGCGATACCAGCCCTCCGCGCCGTTTTTCCATTGGCAGAATCGCTTATATGGCGTTTCTGTGTCCCACCGTCTCATTGATGTTCAGCCAGCCGGCCTTTGCCGCAACCGATGTTTGGACAAAGGCTACAGAAATCATGCAGGATGTCTACACGCAGATCCTCGCTATCTCCACGATTGCGGCCATTGTGACCGCTTCGGTAGCATTGCTGCTCATGAATTTCTCCCGTTCTGGTAAAACGGTGGATGAAAGCAGGGCTTGGCTCAAACGAATTGTTATCACCTGGGCCATCTTAAACAGTCTGGGCTTTATCATGTCCTATATCGTCCCCTTCTTTGAGGGTGGTCAGTGGGCAGGTTGATCGGCGTCACATTGATACCCGACGAAAGGAGGCATGACCTATGGGTATTCTGGACGGCATCGTTGAATGGATTGCAGAGCAGGTCATGGCGGGCCTTGACTTGATAACCACCTCGGTTTTGGGGGCACTGGGCTGCGATATGGCGGTATTTCTGCGCTACTTTCCCGCAGCTGAAACGATGTACAGCGTTTTTGTGGCACTGGGCATCGGTATCATTCTCCTCAACTGGGTGTGGCAGCTATTCAAGAACTTTGGCCTGGGAGCCGGTATTGAAGCGGAAGACCCGCTCAAATTGAGCATCCGGTCCGTCATTTTTATTCTTTTGGCGTTCTTCTCCAATGAGATTGTCAGCATGATCCTGACCATCGGCGGCACACCGTATAACTGGATTATGGATTCGGAGCTGCCGGCACTCAGTTTTGCAGATTTCAACTCTGTCATGCTGGTCATCATCGGGGTGTGCGCCAATGGGGCTGTGGCCCTTATCACTCTGATTTTAGTCATCATTCTGGCGTGGAACTACCTGAAGTTGCTGCTGGAAGCGGCAGAGCGATATGTATTGCTCGGCGTGCTGGTCTATACGGCTCCAGTAGCCTTTTCCATGGGGGCAAGCCAGACAACATCAAACATCTGGAAATCCTGGTGCCGGATGCTGGGCGGTCAGATTTTTCTTCTGTTGATGAACGCCTGGTGCCTGCGCCTGTTCACGAGCATGGTTGGTTCGTTTATCTCCAACCCGCTCTCTTTGTAAGGAGGGCCATTTTGAAAAGACTCAAGAAAATTTTGTTCCTTGCGCTGATGGTCACAGCCCTCTCCTGCCTGTTCTGCCAGCCTGCTTTCGCCATTTCGGAGGAAGAAGTTCAGGCACAAGTGGATGCCGTAGGCAAGGAGGCCGTTTCGGGGAATGTGCTGATCTGGTTTATGTGCGCAATCGGATTCCTAAAAGTATCACAGAAGATCGATTCTTTTATGGCAAGTCTGGGCGTCAATGTCGGCCATACCGGCGGCAGTATGCTGGCGGAGGCTATGATTACGGCCAGGGGATTCAGCGGATTTAAGAGCTTTGCCAGCAATCACTTTGCGGGAGGCCGCAGCAGTCATTCCTCCCATGTCCGTGCAAACGGTGGCGGAAAAGGCGGTGCTGGATTCGGCGCTGGTTTTGCCAGCGGCGGTTTGGCTGGTGTGATTAAAAGGAATGTTACCAACAATGCGGTCAAAACGGCCACAACGCCCCCGGATGCCAAGTCCTCCGGATTAAGTGGGCTGGTCGGCGGCGCTGCAGGCGGCATCGGTGGACATATCTACGCCTCCTCCGTAAGCAAAGGAGGCAATTTTGCCAACAATGTCATAGGATCGGTTGCTACCGGGAGTATCACCCAGATGGGAACTATGACCGGGGATAAAGCTGTAGAGGCTCTGCATTCCTACATGGGTCATGCGGCATTGGAGCCCGGGGCCGAGAATATTCCCACTTATCAGAATGTGGAGATCGGCGGTGGCCGCATTACCGGCACAGAAGTCACTCCGGAACATCCAGAAGGCATCGCTTTTGGTATGTATCATGCAGACCAGTATGTGGCGCCGGAAGGCCAGTACACAACCGTTCACTCCGTAGATGGTACCGTCTGGTATAAGCAGTATGCTGCGGATGCGGTTGAAAAATCTCCCTATATGGCACCGGACGGCTCGATTGCCTATCACGAATCCATCGTGAAGAAACTGCCGCCTACTCCCAAAAGAAAGGACAAACTCTAATGGCTGAAGAACAAAAAAACAGCTCCGCCGAAACAGTAGATGCTGCGGCCTCTGCCGCACATACGGTCAAAGGCGCTATCAAAGCTGGCAAGGCCATCTCTGGAGCAGCGAAAGGCGCTACCGCCGGCGGCCCCTATGGGGCTGTGGCTGGGGCCGTCTGGGCCGGCCGAAAGCACATCGGCAAAATCATTGCCATCATTGCCATTCTGCTTTTGCTGCCTGTCCTTTTCCTCCTGATGCTGCCCGGCCTGATTTTTGGCGGGCTGGTCAATGCCTTTTCACCAGCTGATCCTGATACGCCTATCCTCAACAGCGAAACCGCCATCGTAGAAAACGCCAACGACATTACCTTTGCCATCAACGCCATTCTGGGTGAGGCGCTGGATGATGTGATGGCCCGTATCGAAGTGGACTTTGCCTCTTCTGGTGCTGACCAGATGGAGATCAAAAATCCCTATTCCTCCGGCCCTGTCTACAACGCCAACCTCATCATCTCGCAGTATTGTGCTGCCCGGGATGAAGACTTTGAGAGCATTTCACTGGATGGCCTGGCCTCTGCCCTGCGAGAGCATAAAGAACATCTTTACTCCTATACCAGCGTACAGGAAAGCCGTGAGGTCACGGCTGAGGACCCGGAAACCGGGGAAGCAATCACAACTACGGAAACTTGGATGGTTTACACCATCCGTTACAATGGTGAGTCATATCTTGCTGATACTGTCTTTGCTCTTACCGATGAACAAAAGGAGCTGGCCGCTGATTATGCCTCCAACCTCAGTTTGTTTCTTGGTGACGGACTTCTGCAAAATCTGGTTGAATGGACCGGCAACAGCATTCCCTCGCTGGGAGATGTGACCTTTACCGACGGCGGGACCCCGGTTGTTTATTACAATCAGTTGGATGAACGCTATGCCAGTCAACCCTATGGTACCGATAACATTGGCGGCTATGGGTGCGGCCCCACCGCCATGGCAATCGTGGTTTCCTCCCTCACGGACGATATGGTGGACCCGGTGGAAATGGCAAAGTGGTCATATGATAATGGCTATTGGTGCAAAAGCAGCGGCTCTTATCACGCATTGATTCCCGCTGCTGCAGAGGAATGGGGGCTTCCGGTGTCCGGCTGCACGACTTCCGAGCCCCAGCGGATTCTGGATGCTCTTGCTGACGGCAAGCTGGTTGTGGCAATTATGTCCGAGGGGCATTTCACTTCATCCGGCCATTTCATCGTTCTTCGCGGCGTGAAGGATGGTCAGATCATGGTGGCAGACCCGGCCAGTTATAAGCGCAGTGAACAACTCTGGGATTTATCCATCATCTTAAACGAAGCAAGCCGCCGTGCGGCAGCAGGCGGTCCTTTCTGGATTATTGGCTGACTGTATCGCACCCCGGCATCAGAAACGAGGTAATACATGAGCAACAAGAATGACCATGATATTTATATCATACCGCCGAACTTTATAGAAACAGGCACTTTTTTTGGCGGTATGTTCCGTGCGCGGAATGTGATTGAAGCCGGCATCCTGGCATTTGCCATCGGGACGCCGGTTTTTTTGTTCCTTCCATTTGGATTGACTGCCCGCATTATTGCTTTATGCCTGACTGCGCTCCCGGTGGCATTGGTTGCCCTCATTGGCATTTCAGGAGAAAGCCTATCGCAGTTTCTGGTCACTTTTCTGAAATACCTGCGGAATCGCCGCGTTGTCGGCGGTGACGGTGAACAGCCCTGTGAAAAAACGGCTCCCTCCAAATCAGCCGGCAAGCATCTCAAACAGAAGCCTCCAAAGGAGAGAAAGCCCAAGGCGCCGAAGCACCGGCGGTCTGGTGAAGCAGATTTCCCAGCTGAGTTTGATGAAGTCCGTGGATATGAGATCCGCAAAAAGCTCCGGCCCAAGAAAAACACCAGGAAGGAACGGCCTGTCAAGGCCAATAAGGCGAAAAAGAAAGCAAAGAAGCGGCCTGAAAAAGAGCGGATGCCTAAACGCCCCGCCCATATCAAGGAGGAGAAGCCTCCCTGCGTCAATCCGGTGGCAGACTATCTGCCCATTGAGAAGATCGCCAACGGCATTATCTACACGAAAGACCACCGATTTGTCAAGGTGGTTGAGGTGGTCCCCATCAACTTCATGCTACGGAGCGCACGGGAACAGAGAAATATTATCTACTCTTTCGTCTCATACCTAAAAATCAGTCCTGTTAAATTGCAGATCAAAGTGCTTACCCGGCGTGCCGACATCAACCGCCACCTGGACACAGTACGCCGTGAAATGGCGCAGGAGGACAATGAACAGTGCCGCTTGATGCAAGAGGACTATTTGGATTTTGTTCAACAGGTCGGCTCCCATGAGGCGGTTACACGACGCTTCTTTTTGATTTTTGAGTATGAGCCTTGGAACAATACACGGCGCTCCGAACAGGAAGATGAGGCAATTCAATCTCTCCAAAGTGCTGTCCACACGGCATCCAATTACCTGCGTCAATGCGGCAACGAGGTCGTTGTCCACGAAAACGAGGACGAATTTACCGTAGATGTCCTCTACAATTTGTTGTGCCGAAATGAAAGTGCGGTCAAGCCTCTGTCGGTGCGGGTGCAGGAAGTTGTGACGCAGTATCTCGACAAGGGGCGGGAGGGTGAGATTGACCGCATCCCGGCGGCTGAATTTGCTGCTCCCAAAAGCATCGACTTCACCCATGGACGGTATCTCTGCATAGATGGGCTGTACTATACTTATCTGCTCGTCCCATCAGATGGTTACAAAACCCAGGTGCCCGCGGGCTGGCTGAGTTTGATCGTCAATGCCGGTGATGGCATTGACCTCGATATGTTTCTTTCACGCCAACCCAAAGAGCGCATTATTCAGCGGGTCGGCCAGCAGCTCCGCATCAACCGGTCAAAAATCAAGGATGCCAGCGACACGAACACGGACTTCGATGATATAGACGGCGCTATTCGGAGCGGCTATTTTCTGAAGGAGGGCCTTGCGAACAACGAAGATTTCTATTATCTCAACTTGTTGATTACTGTGACTGCCCCTTCTGTGGAGGACTTGGAGTGGAAGGCCAGCGAAATAAAAAAGCTCCTGCTTTCGCAGGATATGGATGTCTGCAACTGCCATTTTCGGGAGGAGCAGGCATTTTGTTCTGCCCTCCCGCTGGTTTCCATGGAAAAGGGACTGTTCGAGCGTGGTAAGCGCAACCTGTTGACTGGAGGCGCGGCCAGCTGCTATCCGTTCACTTCGTTTGAGATGTGCGACGACAATGGAATCCTTCTGGGGGTCAACAAATATAACAGTTCCCTCATCATCGTGGATATTTTCAACTCTGCGATTTACAAGAACGCCAATATGGCGATCCTGGGTACCAGCGGCGCAGGCAAGACCTTTACGATGCAGCTCATGGCGTTAAGAATGAGGCGGAAAAACATTCCCGTTTTCATCATTGCGCCGCTGAAAGGGCACGAATTCCACCGTGCCTGTGCCAATGTGGGCGGGGAGTTTATCCAGATTTCCCCGGCCAGCCCGCACTGCATCAATGTGATGGAGATCCGCAAGGTGGATCGGTCGGTCAGCGAGCTTCTGGACGGGCCGGGAATCCAGCTCTCCGAACTGGCCGCCAAAATCCAGCAACTCCACATATTCTTCAGTCTGTTGATACCCGATATGTCTCACGAGGAACGGCAACTATTGGATGAGGCTCTGATCCGCACTTACAATGCCAAAGGCATCACCCATGACAACGCCTCCCTGGAAGACCCGGCCAATCCGGGCTGCTACCGGGAGATGCCGGTGCTGGGTGACCTGTATGAGATTTTGAGGGCTGCCCCGGAAACCACTCGCATGGCCCATATCCTCAACCGTCTGGTGAATGGCTCCGCCAGTACCTTTAACAAGCAGACCAATGTGCGGCTGGATAATAAGTACACCGTACTGGATATTTCCTCGCTTACTGGTGATTTGCTGACTGTGGGGATGTTCGTGGCCCTTGATTTTGTCTGGGACCGCGCCAAAGCTGACCGCACCGAGGAAAAAGCCATTTTTATTGACGAGTGCTGGCAGCTTCTTTCCGGCGCCGGAGCCACCGGCACCCGGCTGGCCGGCGATTTCGTATTGGAGATTTTCAAAACCGTTCGCGGCTTTGGTGGGTCAGCGATCTGCGCCAGCCAGGACCTTAACGACTTTTTCAATCTGGACGAAGGCCGTTTCGGGAAAGGCATCATCAACAACAGCAAAACCAAAATCATTTTGAATTTGGAGGACGATGAAGCAGAGCGGGTCCAGGAGACCCTGCACCTGTCTGATGCGGAAACGATGGAGGTCACCCACTTTGAGCGCGGCAGCGGCCTAATCTCCACCAATAATAACAATATCATGGTGGAGTTCAAGGCCAGTCCATTGGAAAAAGATCTCATAACCACAGACCGCAGGGAACTACGGGAACTTTTGGAGCGCAAGCGCCAAGAACAATCTGATTCCGCTTAAAAGGCATTTTCTCTGGGAGGTGCGGAAGCGCCTCCCTTTATTGCGCAGAGTAGTGTAAAGAACATGGTTGGATGCTTTACCAACAGACGGCGGGGCAGTACCGTCCTCCGCAACCATTTAGAATTTTATATGAGGTGAGTCCAATGTATCCGACAATAAAGTAATCAAACAATGAATTTAGAGGTGATATAAAGCGAGTTTAAGAGTTTCTTTAAGCAAGTTGGAGGCAACGAGGGCGACAAATGCAAATATAACACCCGTTTAGATACTTACGGCTGCGGCTGTCAACACAACTGTAACTACTGCTATGCCCGTTCATTGCTTCATTTTCGCGGATTATGGGATGCGGCGCATCCTCGTGTTGCAGACATTGAAAAGGTCCGGCGGAAAATCCGCAGGCTCCCATCCGGCAGCATCATCAGGCTTGGAGGCATGACAGACTGTTTTCAGCCCTGTGAACTCCAGTACCGCACTACCTACCAGACCATCCAGGAGATGAATCTGTGCGGGGTAAGCTATCTCATCGTCACGAAGTCTGCACTTCCCGCTGCCCCGGAGTATTTAGAGATCTTGGACAAGGAACTGGCCCATGTTCAAATTACTGTGACCTGCCTGGACGATGCACAAACCGCCCAATTTGAAAAGGCCAGTCCTCCCAGTCAGCGCATCCGCGCAATTCAGGCTCTGCAAGCGGAAGGGTATGATGTAGCAATCCGATTAAGTCCCATCATCGAGGAATACATGGATTTCGACAAGCTGAATGATTTGGGAATTGAGCGGTGTGTGGTTGAATTTCTGCGCGTCAATTCGTGGATTAAGCAGTGGTTTCGGGGTGTTGATTTCTCTAAATATACCGTGCGGCAAGGAGGCTACTATCATCTTCCTTTGGAAGAAAAGCAGCGGATCGTGGAAAAAATCCATATTCCGCAGAAGACAATCTGTGAAGATGTAACGGAACACTATCAATTCTGGAGAGATTTTGTAAATCCCAATAAAGAGGATTGCTGTAATCTCCGGAAAACGCATCATTGACAGTTCCAATACGCCTATAAGACGCCTTTTTTCCTACTGTTCTCGAAAAACGCCGGATTGACGCTCTAATGGCGTCTTTCCACAATTCCTATTTAACAATGCGCTTTGAAGGCGTCTGATTGGCGCCTTTAATAAAGGAGGTGAGCCCCATGAAGACCAGGGCTGAAATCTATGGGAACGAGGCTGCGGACTTGTTGCGGATTGTAACAATGTACCCCGGCCTCTGTGAACATCAGCTTCTTTGTTTTCACCCTGGCAAAGAAGATACTGCAAAGGCCCTGCTCTCTCATTTGGAGAGGCAGGGCCGCATTTTTCAAACAGACGGCGGCGGTTATTTCCTGGCAGGGCAAACACCAAAAACCGACCATGTGCTTGTCCGGGCAGTGTGGGTCCTGCTGGACTTCATCCGGCGGGTAGATTACCACGCTCCGGCTGATTTTCCCGTTAAACTTGTGTTTTTTGCCGATGGTGAATTGTATGAGATCGCTTATATTGCCGCCGGGCAGGAGGCACTTGTCTGCCATGCTCTGCGGGGCAACAAAGGGGGAAGCCGCCGTATCATGCTGGTCGATGCTCCGGCACAAATCGCCAAAATTGACTGTCCGGGCATATCCGGATTTTGTACTGTAGACGAGGAAGGCCGGACAAATTATTTCAAGAAAGCAGGAGGCACATGATTGGATCGAAAACTAATATCCCACCGCATTGGAAGCATTCTCGACGATATATCCCGTCTGAGTAATGCGCTGTACGCGCTGGACACCACTGACATCCAGCGTTACCCCGACAACTATGAAACACTTTCCATAGATGCCGCTTTGCGGGCAGAGCGGATTGCCTGCCGGCTGCGGCATCTGATTTATTCCAGCACGACCATCCGCAAAGGAGACTATCTCAAATCCGCCGGTGCAACGCACGGCATCACTGTCAACTGCGAGGACAGGGTGCTGGAGGTGACGCTGCCCTGTTTGCTGCCAAAGCGCAAACAGCGGCAAAGCGATGAGTTCCTGTTGGACCCGCTCTATTTTGTCCTTGATCAATACGCAAGAGAACACCCACTTCCGTATTACCGCGATTGCGTTGTCTGTTTCGCCCAGGTCTATGACCGGGCACTTCCCGACAGGCGGATACGCGATTACGATAATTTGTCGGAAAAGCAATTACTGGATCTTCTCTCTTCCTTTGTGATGGCTGATGATACCGGCCTGTTGTGCGACGCCTATAACACGGCTGAACTGGGCGACCAGGATTGCACAAAAATCTACATCATGGAGAAGCAGCGTTTTCCGCAATGGCTGACAGAGCATAAAACGAGTCTAAAATCCATCTCGGATTTTTGACCATTTTGGACCTTCGCCAGCCCGACATCCAGCGAAGCGGCTGAAACGCCCGATTTTCCGGGCTTTTTTCCCTCATAGGGAAGCCTATTTTTACCGAAGTCCTCAGTCATTACGGTAAAAATCCTGTGCTTTCAAGGGAGGTGACTACTTGGGAAAAGCACCAACTATTTTCCACAGCCGGATACGCTTCCGTTCCGGCTTTTATCGCTGACCGCTATTTCGGGAGAGTTCCCCACCAGCCAGCTCAACCGCCTTCCCGCCAGTCCTTACTACTTGGAGGCGGTCGTGACTGCGCTCAAAAAGGCCGGACTGCTGCGCACCTACTACCGGGACCGGCTCCGGGGCTATCGGCTGGGGGCCAAAGCCAAGTTAGTTCTGCTGGACGGATGGCCCGAGCGTTTTACATTCTGCCTTACAGGAGACGCAGAAACCAACCGGCTCAAAAGCGAAGCAAACCGGAGGTTTCGGCTCCACCGCCTCGCGGAAACCTATATCACTATGGGCAATGCCGGGGTACTGCTCTACCCGGATGAAAAGCCGAAGGTCTTTGCCCAGACCGGTTTTGGCGGCGAAGCTGTAACATATCCCGTGTTTTACAGTTCACGCGAAGTCAAGGAATTGGGGGCTGATGCCACCCAGATCCGAAGCTCCCGCTTCGCAGGGGTGCTGCTGGTCCCCACCGGCATCTTTGTGACCTACAATAGCGGGGGCGCTCTGATGAAGTGGCGCTACAAATCCGAACTGCGGGTAAAAACGCTCCTCTGGAACATTCTATGCCAGCAGCGTCTGGCCCAGCAGTACCGTGTCGAGCAGGTACATGGACTGGTATTGGGGGACAGCATGGATCTGGCCTACCAGATACTCACCAGTACCGGCGGGGCCAAGCATGACTACTTCATGCTGGACGGCAGCTACGACCACTTTTATTTCCTAACCAATGACCATCAGGGAGAGGTGATACTGGCGTTACTGTGTGACCCTGTGAAAACCGCGGAACTTGACCGCATTCTGTCACAGGGCCTCTCCGCCGGCAATCCCGGCAGGGCCATGGAGCAGGATGCCGCAGAGCCGGATGGAACGCCGGTGCTGTTCGGTTACTTCTGCGATCTGCCCCGGATCGTGCGCTTCAACACCGCCCTCGAACTGATGGAACGCCCCGGTACGCTGATCTGCTTTGATTTTCAAGCAGATGTGCTGCGCCGCTATTGCGGTGACCGGGTACACCTGCAAACCATTGACTTTACAAAATTCGAGGGGAGGTTGTTCCCATAAACAAAAAGAAACTGATCATAGGTCTGGCAGCAGCGCCGGCCGCCGTATTTGCGATTCTATACGCAGGCGGTTTCCTGGCACAGCTGTTTGGCAATTACGCGGCGTGGAAACAGGGCGGCGGCATCCCCGGAGACGGAACTTCTCCGGCGATGGCGTCGCCTGATTTTTTTACCTGTCTGGCCTCCGTGTTTCATCCGCCCTATGGAGTGTACGGTGTCCTGATCTGCATCGGCCTGTTGGCAATTTTGCTGCTCATGGTCATGCGCATGGGCTACAGCGATACCGGCGAATATGATACTGACCGGAATTTCATTTACTCGGCCAAGGGCACCTACGGTACTTCCGGCTGGATGAGCCGCAAGGAGATGGCCGGTGTGTTGGATCTGGTGCCTGACCTGCGCAAGCATAAAGGCGTTGTACTGGGAATGCTGGACAACAAGGCTGTCTGTATTCCCGAAAATCCCCATATCAACGGCAATCTGGCTGTGTATGGCTCCAGCGGCAGCATGAAAACCCGGTCCTTTTGCATGAATCGTATCCTTCAGGCGGCGGTCCGCGGAGAATCCCTGATTATTTCAGATCCGAAAAGTGAGCTCTACGAAAAATCCAGCGAGTATCTGCGGGATCAGGGGTACTGTGTCAAGGTGTTCAATTTGGTCAATCCGGAAAACTCGGACAGTTGGAACTGCCTTTCCGAAGTGGAGGGGCAGGAACTGATGGCGCAGCTTTTTGTAGATGTCATCATTAAGAATACCATCAACAACGGCAAGGGCGACCATTTCTGGGATTCCTGCGAGATGAACTTGCTGAAAGCCCTCGTCCTCTATGTGGACCAGAGTTATGCAGAGCAAAACCGCAATATCGGAGAGGTGTACCGGCTGCTGACTTTAAGCGGCGAGTCCGATTTGGACAGCCTGTTTGAGAACTTGCCGCCCACCCATCCGGCCAAAGCGCCATACAGCTTGTATAAGCAGGCCAGCGATACAGTCCGCAGCGGCGTCATCATCGGCCTCGGCTCCCGTCTGCAGGTGTTCCAGTCGGAGCTGATTAAGAAGATCACCACCCGGGATGAAATTGACTTGGAGCTGCCCGGCCAGGAGCGGTGCGCCTACTTCCTTGTTACCAGCGACCAGGACAGCACCTTTGACTTTCTGGCAAGCCTGTTCCTGTCCTTCTGCTTCATCAAGCTGGTGCGGTATGCAGACAAGAACTGCGAAGGAGGCAAACTGCCGGTACCGGTGCATGTCCTGGGTGAAGAATTAACAGCCTGCGGCACCATTCCGGACCTCTCCCGCCGGTTAAGCGTCATTCGTTCAAGAAATATCTCTATGAGCTGTGTGTTTCAGAACTTGGCGGGCTTGCAGAATCGGTATCCTCTCAATCTCTGGCAGGAAATTCTGGGCAACTGCGACGCGCAGTTGTTCCTGGGCTGCACAGATGAATTGACGGCGGAGTTTATTTCTTCCCGCACGGGGCTGGCTTCTGTATCGGTATCCAGCAAATCCAAGCAGTTGGGCACCTGGCGTATCTCTAATTACACACCAGAATTCAGGGAGACCTCCGGCGTCGGCAAGCGGCCTGTCCTCACCCCAGACGAAGTTCTGCGGCTGCCTATCAAGCAGGCGCTGGTCATCATCCGGGGGCAAAAAGTTCTCAAGGTAGACAAAATGGACTATTCCAAACATCCGGAGGCATCCAAGCTCCGTTCCTGCAAGGCATCCGCCCATATCCCCGAATGGCGCAGGCTGGAACAGGAACAGCCAAAGCCCTCTGCGGCACAGCCAAAGCCGCAGACCCCCGCACCTAAAAAGCCAGTGAAGAAAAAGCCGAAAGCGGCCAGCACATCTACCGGCACCAAGCAGACCGCAGCCGTTCCAACCGCAGAGGCTCCGAATGGCATCATCACGACAGATAAAGACTCGATCCTTTCTTAATACAAAACATAGGAGGTTAATTTTATGGCAACCAAGAAAAAAGTATTGCTGGAGCAGGAAACTCCTGTTCCTGAAAACACCGCCCCCGCGGACGGTACCATTTCTTCCGCTGGCCCCCCGGCTGATGCGGCGGCGCCGCCTGACAGTGACGATTTGAGTGCGCTGCTGGCCTCTATGGATCAGACCAATGACAGCGCCTCTACGGATCAACCTGATGGCGACGCCACTTTGGAAGGCTCTGACCCTCCCCTTGAGTTTATGGAAACGGAGGCGTCTGATGAAGCTGCCCCCGAGGGTGACGGCACGGCCTCTGGCGCCCCTTCCGATTCGGATGAGCCTGCCGGATCGGCGGCCGGTGAGGATGGCGACGGTGAGGAAGAGACTCCTTCCAATTTGTCTGCTGAAGGTGCAAATGGCATCCCGGCGGAGACGGTTTCCGAAACTGCTGGGGAGCCGGCTCCCCCCAAGCCCAAGCGGGCACCCCGGCGGAAAAAGGCGGCGCCTGTGGAAGATCCCGTACATGGCGAGAATGAGGACTCTGCGGAGGCTCCGGCTGCTGAAGAGCAGGCTGTGGAATCTTTCGCCTCTGTTGAGAATACGGCGCCGCCTGATGAGGGAGAAACACCCATTTCAGAGGATACCACTCCCCAAGAGGAGGCGCCGGTAGATACTGCGTCTGCTCTGCGCCGGACCGCCGTAACACACCGCAGTGACGCCTCTATCCTGACCATCCGCAGTCGTGAAGAGGTGGAAACACAGGAAGACCGCGAGGATGTCATTTGGCACGAGATCCACAACGCCTACCGCACCCGCCGCATCCTCACAGGTCAGCTGGGCGGCATTGAGCAGCTGGACAACCGCAAAACTGTGGCCGTAGTGGATTACAAGGGATTCCGCATCATTATCCCCATTAAGGAGATGATGATCAATCTGGGCCGCAGTCCTTCCGGCCAGGAGTATGCCGACCTGATGCTGCGTCAAAACAAGATTTTGGGGAATATGCTGGGGGCGGACATTGACTTTGTGGTGCGCGGCATCGACTCCAAGACCCGCAGCGTTGTCGCAAGCCGCCGTGAGGCTATGATGCGGAAGCGTCAGACCTTTTATTTCGATTTGGACGCCGAGGGGAAGTACCGCATCTACGAGGGGCGTATTGTTCAGGCCCGGGTCATCGCTGTTGCGGAGAAGGTCATCCGCGTCGAGGTATTCGGCGTTGAAACCTCAATTCTGGCCCGTGATTTGGCTTGGGACTGGATCGGCGATGCTCACGAGCGTTTCTCCGTGGGCGATGAAGTGCTGGTCCGCATTCTCAATGTGCGGCGCAACAGCCTTGAAGACCTCGGAATCCGTGCCGACATCAAGAGCACATCTGAAAATACCGACCGGGACAATCTCCAGAAGTGCCGAATCCAGGGTAAATACGCCGGAAAAGTGACCGATGTACACAAGGGTGTGGTTTATGTCCGGCTTGCCAATGGCGTCAATGCGGTAGCTCATTCCTGCTATGATTACCGGATGCCCGGAAAGAAGGATGATGTATCCTTTGCCGTCACCCATTTGGATGTGGAGCGCGGCATCGCTCTTGGAATCATCACCCGGATCATCCGGCAGAATCTGTAAACCGAAAACCGCCTGGGAAGTATCAAATAACTGCTTCTCGGGCGGTTATTTTATTATTTCAATCCTAACGCATATACAGCCTTCCAACCCTCTCTATTTTTAATTTTATTTTCCGTTTGCGTTGATTTTTCACAAAATGCGGGATATAATATATAAAAACGCTGAATTAGGAGGTTGTTTATGCTGATTCAATTTAGTGTAGAGAACTATCTGTCTATCAAAGATAAAGTTGTCTTATCCCTGCTGTCCAGTAGGGACAATGAGCATCCAGAGCATCTCATCGCAGATGGAAACAAAAACTATCTGAAATCCGCTGTTATCTATGGAGCCAATGCTTCTGGGAAGTCTAATGTCTTGAACGCATTCTGGTTTATGGTAAACTATGTGCTGACTTCTCATAACCAGCAGCTCCATAAAACGATTGCGCGTTCACCATTTAAGTTCGATCCTGAAACACCTGCTCGCCCCAGTAGTTTTGAGGTCATCTTTACCACAGAAGGCGTTCGATATGCGTATGGCTTTTCTGTAACAGATAAGGCTGTCACGGAGGAATACCTATACTACTATCCCAACGGCAGACAGGCGCTTATTTTCGAGAGAAAAAACACCAAGGATTTCCGTTTTACGGTCGATGTTGATGAGCAAAACACACTCAAGGAGCGCACCTCTGCAAACAAGCTCTACTTGTCAGTTGCATCAAACTGGAGTTACGCCAAAGTGATCCCTGTCCTGGAGTGGTTTGCCTCCTGTCAAATCATCACGAAGAATTCCGTGGCGGATGCCTATGGAATCGAAGCGGAGCAGTTGAAAGATGATGACTACCGGCGTGTAATCGCATCTATGCTGCGTGTTGCAGATTTGGGAATACAGGCGCTCCAAATGCGCGATTCAGACCCTGCGCCTTCTCAACGCAGTGACATTTTTGCAAATATTGATGCCATTCATACGGTACATGACGCCAACGGAAATGCGTGTTCCTATGCCTTGAATATGGCAGAGGAATCTGACGGCACCAACAGTTATTTCAAGCTGATCGGTGTTGTGAAAAAGGCTTTAGACCAGGGGACGCTTCTTGTGGCTGATGAAATGGACGCACACCTCCATCCACTTCTGACCAAGCATCTGGTGTCCCTTTTCGACAGCACAGAATTTAATCCCAAGGGTGCTCAGTTGATCTTCACATCACACAGCACCAACCTTCTTGATTTGGATTTCTTGAGAAGAGATCAGATTTGGTTTACAGAAAAAGATGAGCAGACCGCAGCCACAGACTTGTTCTCCCTTTATGATTTTTCCATTCGCAAGGACACCAAAGTAGAAAAGGGATATTTGATCGGCCGTTTTGGTGCAATTCCTTTTATCAAGGGAGGGCTGTAAAATGGCACGGGGACAGATTGAAAAGCGTGGACAGCGACGCAGGAAATTAAAACCCGTCATTCTGATTGTGACGGAGGGCTCGCAAACCGAGCCAAAGTATTTTGAACATTATCGCAGCCGCCAGACCAACATTGATATTCGCGTGGTCGGCAGCCACACCAAAGGGGGCGAAACCGATTACCTCGCTCTGATTCGGAAAGCTGTGGAATACCAAAGCAAAAATCAGCTTTCTATATCCAATGGCGATGCTGTATGGGTCGTTGCAGACGGTGATGTGAACTATAATACCCCTGATCCTATCGCGGCCAAAGACAAATTGCTCTCCAAAGCACAGAAAATGGCTGATGCAAAGGGCATTCATATTGCGCTCTCTAATCCTTGTTTTGAATTTTGGTATCTGCTTCACTTTCAGTACACCACTAAGTTTTTCAAGGATTATCCTGCAGTAAAGAATGCCTTGACCACTTACCTTCCGGATTATGAGAAAACCGGCGATGTGTATTCCCAGTTGTCTGCTCATACAACCAATGCTCTCCAGAATGCCAAGCGTGTAGAGCAATATCATCTTCAAAATGGCAGCAGCAAACCGTTTGGAATCGCCGTCAATCCATTCACCGATATTTATCAACTGGTGGAATCGCTGCTGTAATTGGCACAGGATTGTCCTTGCATTGGCACAGCCTTGCCCTTGAGCCGTAAATCCATATCTGTTATACTTGGTACAGTCAAAAATTTGTAATGCAGCCGCTCCGGCCGGGAGCGGCTGTTTTTATTTCTGAGTAAAGGTGGTGGTTTTTATCCATAGCATACTGCAAAAGCTCCGCAGTGCATTAAAAAATGAGCGGGGCGAGGCCAACTACTTTTCCACGGTGGTGTTTATCTTCATTGCCGTTGTTTTGCTGGCCTTTATCATCGACTTGTTCGGCATTATCTCTACAAAACAGGAGCTTGACCATGCAGCCGATCAGATGGTCAAGCAGATCCAGTTGTCCGGCGGCATCAACAGCGAGACGGATGCTCTCTTTGATTTCCTCTGTTCGGAGATCGAGGGGGCCGACAATATCACCTATTCGATTGACGCCACATATAAATCTCCCACACCTTCCGGGATGTCCCGGGCCATCCAGTTGGGAACGCCCTTCTATATTACCATTGAGGGGGATGCCAAGCTGGGCGGCTTCTGGAATCTGGATCTGGTCAACATCACGGTGGTGGCCCGCGGCTCCGGCGTTAGCGAACATTACTGGAAGTGAGGTGGCCTATGAAGCGTTTATTCTCACAGCTGCACCGGCCGCTCCGCAACGAGCGGGGGGAGATCACCTTCTTCGCCTGCTTCTTTGTGGTTGGAGTTGTCATGCTCATTTCTTTCCTGCTACTGTATGCTTCGGTGAGAATTACTTGCATCAACATCCGCAACGGGGCTAAAATGGAGCTGAACAATCTGAGCGCCACCATCTACGCAGATACTTACCGCTCCCAGAGGGAAACCAATTTTGAAGAGTATTTACGCACCCTCTACTCCAGCCGGGACTACACAGAAATGCTGGAGGCCACAGTTGCCGGCGGCCTTGCTGAAAAGGTCCCTCTCTCTACCGATGACTACACGGTTTCCGACATCAGCCTTGAATTCAATGTGGTGGGCGACCGTGTGGAGTACATCTTTTACTGTGATGTTGACTTCTATGTGCGGATGTTTGGACACAGTTACCCCACCATTACCCAGCGGGTAGAACTGACCGGCTACCACAACACCAAATTTTAGCCGTGCTGTTGAAAATTCAGCCAGAACTACAGTATAGGCTTTATATAACAGCAAAAAAGGAGTGTATCACACATGAAGAAGTTTTTCCAATCCAAAGGCTTTATCGTTACTTCGCTGGCCGTCCTCTGTGTTGCCATCCTGGGTGTCTGCTGGTTTGCCAGCCGGGATCGCACAGAAGATTTCAAGCCGGAAGAATCCCCGCCCAGCAGCACGACCAGCGATTGGTCGGATGGCGGCACACAGACAGACGGTGAGAGCGGCGCCGGAGCCTATGCGCCCGGCCAGTCCTCCAGTCCTGAAGAGGAGTACCCCAAGGTGACCTCCGAAACTGAGGATGAAGTCGTGATCGACTTCACGGACACGGAGAAACCGGAAACAACGCCCCCGCCCGCGCCAGAAGGGAAAACCGAGCGGGAAGACCCCGGTGAAGATCATCCGGTCAATCCTGACCCGGAAGTGCCCAAGGTCACCACTCCCCCTGCGGAAAAGGAGCCGGCCAATAATGAGCCGGCCCCCGGGGCCAGCAATGGCAGCGGCGCTGTGTATGATCCAGTGTTTGGGTGGATTGTCCCCGGTAATGGACAAGAAACTATTGGAGATAGCGATGGAGACATCAACAAGCAGGTCGGCAATATGGGCTGACCAATCTATAACTGAATATACCCCTGATTGGCCGTCACAGAATTGTGGCGGCCTTTCTATTTTAAGAAGAACGGAGTGTGATGTATTTGAAGCGACTTCTCGCCCTCCTGTGCAGCCTTGCCCTGGTATTTTGTTTGCTCCCTTCCACCGCGTTTGCAGAGGGCGGTAACGGAAATATTGACGGTGGTGGCGGCAGCATGGGCCAAGGCACATCCTCTAATTTCTGGAATCCTGGAAATGATGGTGTGCGAATCACCGTTGTGGATGCCGATAGCGGAAACGCAATATCCTCACCGATTGATTTTACAAATCGATCTCAAAATAATGTCGTTCACTTTGGAAAAGTGAACAAGTTGCAGTATCTTGCCGGCACTGCACTTACTCCCCAATCAGGCGCAGGTTATGACTATACAAGGCCAACACAGTCTATGCCCACCATCGTCAGCAGTAAGGGGCAGAGCAATATTGAGGCCATCAAGCGGTATTTTTGTTCGGAGTATGCCTGCCAGATGGTTGCCCAGGCGGCCGGTGTGGACTATGAGCGGATGATCGCTGGCGACTATAAGCTGCTGATTGAGCCCATTGCTTACTTTACGCATAACGGCCAGTATTACTGTATGACCGCTACAGAGGCGGCGCTGTATGACCAAAAATCTGGCGGGGCGCTTCGGAAAACCATGACTTCCCTCACCCACAAGAATCTGCCTCTGTCGATGTTTTTGGAATTTAGCGATCTCGGCCTGCCCGCATGGACAGGCAGCACCACAAGCAAGCAGAGCAACGCTGACATCATCAGCAGTCTGGGCGTCGGCATTGTCTGGTTTGATGAGCGCCCGCCCGAAGGGGAAATTGAAGCGCCCGATGTAGAATATCGGGTAGACACGGATGTGATCACATCCGTTACTCTGCGGACGGATACAGATTTAACACCGGACAATCCGGCCTCGGTGACCTTCCATATTCTCGGCACCACCTACCGGGTCAACGATATAGTCATCCCGGCAGACGACAGCCAGGTGGTCTGGGTCAAATGGCACACGCCCTCCACTCCACAGTCGGTAACCATCACGGTTTCCGTCAGCGGGGCCTATACCGCACAAGATACCTTTGTTGCGGAGATCGTGGACTTGAACGAACATATCCCTCCAGATCCGACAGCAACGGATACCAACCCCAACTACACCGTGTCCTCACTCCCCAATGAGCCGCAGAAGCTCACTGCCAACTGGGGTGTATGGAGCTGCTACTGGGTACCGGTTTGGGTTTGGTGTGACCACGATGACTGGGGGCACTGGGTCGATGAAGGCTATTGGGAGTACGAGTACACCGGCTATTCTGCCTCCATCAGCGGTGTGATGTCCCTGATGCCGGATGATATTGTGCCCACGGCCTCTGGGAAGTCAATGAAAAGCGGGTATGGCGTCAAGCAGGATGTGACAGCCACCCTTTCCACCGACGCGCCCACCAGCCACATCACCCATCCACAGACGGCATTTTCCGTGTTTCCCGAGTTCCAGTACGAAACATACTTACGCCTTCTGCAGCGGGTGTCCAGCGGCCGGAGTGCCAAATTCACCTTCCAGCCCAATGAGTTCTCTACCTATAACCGGACTGTGCATTTCAGTCCGTTATGGTTCCCGGATTCCACAGACTACACCGTGTTTACACAGGTGTGGGACACCTGGACCCCTGATGGAATGTTAAGCATCAACCTGAACGACTATGTTTCAATCGATGGGAGCCTTTATGATGATTGGTACACCAACCGCGAGTAGCCTGTGGCCGACATACCTGCTCACCGTTTTCTCTGTTGTGGCTGGTTTTGCTGTTTACGATATTCTATATAGGCGGGTGCCGGATCGGGCGCTCGCCTTTTTTATGCCCTTCGCCGCTCTGGCTCCGTTGCTCAAGGTCTGTTTCATTGGGGACTGCGGGCAGCTCTGGCCTGCCGTTGCCGAGGCTTTGGCGGGGGCGTTGCTTGGCTTTTGCATCCCTCTGGCTGCTGCCATGGCAACGGGTGGAACTGGGCTTGGGGGAGGCGACATTAAATTCTGTGGGATACTCGGGCTGATTTACGGTCCTTCCGGGATGGCTCTGGTTTTCTTTGTGGCCGCAGTCTTTGCCATGCCGATGGTCCTTCTGTTCCGAAGGCTCTCCCGGCCCCGCCAGCCCATCGCCATCCCGTTCTTACCTTTTCTTGCCTGCGGCTGCTCGATTGCAACGCTGGCTGAACTATTTTTATGACAGGAGAATGTGCTTATGAAACTCAACAACCGATTTATTTTCGGTATTTTGTCTCTGGTTTTGGCAGCAGTCATTGCTTTTGTGGCTCTGCCCACCATTGCCCGGCAGACCAACGGGAAAACGGAAATTGTCCGTATCACCCAGCCTGTGCTCAAAGGCGAGCAGGTCACAAAAGAAAACGCTGAGGTTGTGGAGGTAGGCGGCTACAACCTTCCCGTCAATGTGGCTCACAGTCTTGATGATGTGGAGGGCCTGTATGTGACGGCGGATCTGGCTGCGGGCGACTATATTCTCACCAGTAAGGTGAGCAGCGTCCCGGTTTCCTCCGATGTGGCGCTCAACGACATCCCCTCTGGTAAGGTTGCTATCTCTCTGACCGTAAAAACACTGGCCTCCGGGCTGTCGGATAAGCTCCAGCCCAATGATATTGTCCGCATCTATCACTTCCTGGAGACTGCGGAAGAAGTACCCGAACTGCGTTTTGTCAAGGTCCTTTCCGTCACGGATTCTGATGGCATCAATGTGGACAATACCAAGGAGCCCGCAGAAGATGAAGAGCCGCAGCAGTCTGCTACCATCACAGTGCTGGCAAGCCCGGAGCAGGCCCGCATCATCACTGAGCTGGAGAACGACGGCGTAGCTCATGTGGCCCTGATCTCCCGCAACAATGACCAGCTGGCTGAAGAACTGCTGGCCGAACAGGACAAGACGCTCCAGGAAATTTACTTCCCGGAAACGCTGGTGGAGGAAAACGCTGATGCGCAAAGCAGCGAGCCTGCCGCCGAAGGAGACGCCGAAAACACCGAAGGGGGCGAGCCTGAAACCGTCTCCCCTGAAAGCGGCCAGGAGGATAGCAAATAACCAGGGCGGTGAATCGCTTCACCGCCCTGGTTTTACCATTAGGTATTTGTTTGGATGAGTTTGTCCTCGTTGATCAGGAACAGGCTGGGATTCTGCCCGGCCATATCAAGCAGCCGTGGAGTAAAGCCGCTCTTGGAAAACACCCCGTAGAGGAACTGATAGCCTTTGAATGCTGATTGGATTTCTGCGGACACCTGCACTTTGTCCCGCAGGGCAAAGAAAACCGGCGCATCCACTGGCTTGACATGGAACTTGCATTCGCCGGCAAAGACCTGATGATTCTGGTGGTCTACCGCCATTACATCGATTTCGGTATCGCTGTCAAGGTCATTCAGCCAATAGGCCCCTATACGGGATGGCGTAAATGGAATTTCCCTGTTTCTGCACAAGTCCGCAAAAACGGCCCTGCAGACATCCTCATAAGCAAAGGCTACAAACTTTTGTTCAAAATCTTTTTCGATCTCGTCCATGACGAGCCGGGAGTTATCCAATTCCAGTTCTCCCTTATACGGGTAGACATACCGGAACCAGAAGCGCACAAAGTTATCTTGTATGAAGTAAAGCCCTTTGCGGGACTTCTCTGGATTTTTCTCCGTCACAGGCGTGTCCTTGACGATAAAGCCCAAATCGCTGAGGGTAGAGAGATAAGGCGTCAGGCCGGAAGTCTCGATCCCCATAGCGCCGGCGATTTTACCCAGCTTATGATTGCCCTCCGCTATCACTCGGATAATGGAAAAATAGTTTACGGCCGAGGTCACTTCATCTTTCAGCAGGAAGTTGGGCTCCTCATATAAAAAGCCGTTTTTCGAGAGGATAACAGATTCCACTTGCTGCAGCAAATCGTCCCGCTCATTAAAGAACTCCAGATACTTGGGTACGCCGCCTGTGATTGAGTATTGCTTCACCGCATCTTCAAACGAAAGGCTCTGTGCCGCATACACATCCGGGAATGGCAGCGGAGCAAGGCGGATCTGCGCGGTCCGGCGCCCATACAGCGGGCTGTCATATGAGAGGGCATACTTTTGCATCATTCCGATCAGTGAGCCACAGAGGATCAACATCACATTACTGTCCTTGAGGATCTCGTCCCATGCGTTTTGGAGAATGGAGGGGAACGCCGGATTCGATTTGACCAGATACGGGAACTCATCGATCACGAGCACTTTTTTCTCCTCCGGACGGTATTCCGAAATCACACGGAACAAATCCAGCCAATCAGAAAATGCGACTCTCTGCAGCATAGGATTTTTCGTGATCCGTGCGGCAACACTGGCAAGCCGCTTCATGCTCTGGGATTCTACTTCCTCTGTTGCGAGAAAGTAAAAAGCGAGCTTGTCTTTGATGAACTCTTTGATAAGCGTCGTTTTTCCCACGCGCCGTCTGCCATAGATAACAACAAAGCCGCCGTCTGTTTGATACGCGGTTTCAAGGGATTCCAACTCCCTGCGTCTGCCGATAAATTTCATATTGCTACCTCCTTTATCATAATCTATTTTATGATAATCTCATTTATATTATACACCTGACAATGAAAAAGTCAAGGGGTATCCCACCTCTTGGGAAAGGAGCTTCCTATGGGAAAAGTCATTACCGTCTGGGGCAGCCCAGGGAGCGGAAAAAGTATGTTTTCCTGCATCCTGGCAAAAGCCCTGACCCGCGACAAGCGGAAAGCGATCATCATCAATGCGGAAATCAGTGTTCCTATGCTCCCGGTTTGGCTACCGGAGCAGATCATTCAGACCAACGCCTCCGTAGGACAGGTACTGAGCAGCGTGGAGATCGACACCTCTTTGGTGGCAAGCCATGTTACCGTGCTCAAAAGTTATCCCTTCATTGGCGTGATGGGCTATGCTGCCGGTGAAAATCCGTTGAGCTACCCGGAAGTCAAGTACGCCATGGTACTCCAGCTGGTCAACGCCGCCGCAAGGCTTGTGGATTTCGTTATTCTGGACTGCAGTTCCAATATGACGAATGTGTTCACGCCTGCCGCCATTGAGTCAGGGGATCTGGTCATTCGTATCCTGACGCCTGATCTCAAGGGCGTTAATTACTTAAAGGCCCATCAGCCCCTGTTGGGAGACGGGCGTTTCCACTACGATCAGCACATGACCTTTGCCGGCATGGCCCGCCCTTTCCACGCGCTGGATGAGATGGGCCATATCATTGGCGGATGGGACGGCCTTCTGCCCTATGGCAAGGAGATCGACCGCTGCGCCACCGAAGGCGGGATGTTCCAGGCCATCAAATACTGCAATCCCAAATATACAGCTTCGCTCAACAAAGTTTTGGATGCGCTGGAGCAGATGGAGCTGGCTGACCATGCCGCAGAGGATGATGGGAACGAAACCGAGCATTTTGAGGAGGAAACTGCCGATGAATAATCTCAATGACATTTTCTTCGCTCCTGCGGCCAATCAGGACCTTACCTATGAACAGATTCTGGAAGATGTACAGCGGTATTTTGCGGAAAACCACGCCGCCACGATTGCAGAGGCCGGCGATGGAAATACCGACCGCGCCTCCTCCCTTTTGAAAGAACTGATGGTGCAGTACATCGTCAAGCGAAAATACGCCATCAAGGGGCTGACCACGGAGGAACTGTGCGAGAAGCTCTATGAGGACATGGCCGGGTACTCTTTCCTGAAAAAGTGGATTTACAAGCCTGGTATTGAGGAGGTCAACATCAATGCTTACAACGACATTGAGGTGATTGAAGCCGGCGGGCGCAGCGTTAAGATCCCGGACAAGTTTTCCTCTCCACAGCACGCTATTGATGTGGTCCGGCGTATGCTCAACGCCTGCGGCATGGTCATAGACGATACCATGCCCAGCGTGATCGGATTTCTGGATAAGAATGTGCGTATCTCTGTGGATAAGACGCCGATTGTTGACCCGGAGGTGGGGATCAACGCTTCCATCCGTATCGTAAATCAACAAACGGTTTCTGCGCAGAAGCTGCTGGACTCCGGCAGTGCAACAGCGGAAATGCTTCATTTTCTGACCGCCTGCATCCGCTATGGCGTATCCGTCTGCATTGCCGGGGCCACCGGCTCCGGCAAAACTACCATCATGGCATGGCTGTTATCCCAGGTCCCTGACAACCGGCGCCTCATCACGATTGAGGAAGGCAGCCGCGAATTTGATCTGGTCAAGCGGGACGAAAAAGGAAATATTCTGAATTCCGTAGTCCATCTGCTCACCCGGCCCAGCGAAAATCCATCCTTGAACATCAACCAGGACTTCCTGCTGGAACGGGTCCTTCGTAAGCACCCGGATGTGATCGGCGTCGGTGAGATGCGGTCTGCGGCAGAAAGCCTGTCCGCTGCAGAAAGCTCCCGTACCGGCCATACTGTCTGCACCACAATCCACTCTAACAGCTGCGCTTCTACTTACCGGCGCATGATGACGCTCGCAAAGCGAAAATATATGATGGGCGATGATGTTTTGATGCAGATCATGGTCGAAGCCTATCCAATCATCGTGTTCACAAAGCAGCTGGAAGACCGAAGCCGTAAAATCATGGAGATCATCGAGGGGGAAAGCTGTGAGGGCGAACGGCTGATTTACCGCACCCTCTATTCTTACAATGTGCTGGACAACACTGTTGATGCAGATGGACGGCCCCTTGTGGTCGGCCGCCACACAAAAGTTTCCGAGATGTCCAGCTCATTGCAGAAGCGTCTCCTGGACAATGGGATTTCCCATAAGGAGCTGGATGAATTTCTTGAGCACGACAAGGAGGTGTTGAACGGATGCCGTGGGTTTACATCATATGCTTCGCCCTCGTCGCCGCTGGACTCCTAACGCTGTTTGGTGTGCGGCCGGGCGATTTCATTGATGCGCTTTTCCGGTCACAGCGCAAGTCGGCCACTCTGACCGATGAACTGAATGTTCTGATGGGAATTCCAGCCAAAGGCTTCTTTAATCAGGACTTTGAATTGAAGCAGATTCTCAAAGGCACCGGGCGGACTGACCGGTATGAAGCAGTCAAACGGCTGTCTCTGATCCTGTTCGCGGTGGGCGGCGCCCTGGCGCTGCTGATTGGCAATGTGTACATGGTCCCGATTTTAGGGATTGGATTTTCACTTGCTCCGATTTGGTATCTGCGCAGCACCGCAGCCAGTTACAAAAAGCATCTGAATGAGGAGCTGGAAACGGCTATCTCCATCATCACCACTTCCTACCTGCGCACGGAGGATCTGATCCGGGCAGTCAAGGAAAACCTGCCCTACATCAATGAGCCGGTGAAGGCCAATTTTGAGGCATTTGTCTATGAGGCAGAGTTGATCAACGCCAATATTACCAGTGCCATCAACAGCCTCAAGATGAAGGTCCCCAACCGGGTATTCTATGAATGGTGCGACATCCTCATTCAGTGCCAGTCTGACCGGGCCATGAAAAATACGCTGCCTACCATCGCCCAGAAGTTTTCTGATGTTCGTGTGGTGCAGTCGGAGCTGGAGGCTATGATGCAGGGGCCGCGCCGGGAGGCGATCACAATGATGTTCCTTGTGATCGCCAATGTACCGCTGCTTTATTTCCTGAATGAAGATTGGTTTCACACGCTGCTCTTCACCACGCCGGGCAAAATCGCTTTGGCAATCTGCGCAGCCATTATCCTGTTTGCCCTGACCCAGATCATGAAACTGAGCAGGCCCATTGAATATGGAGGTGACAGCGCATGACACTTTTAGCTCTCACAGCAGTGATTTGTTTCGGTTTTGCCGTCTACAACCTGACTTGCGCCTTTGCAGACATTCCCACGAAGCGTACCTCCCGTATGATGCTTCTGGCCCGCAAGCAGCAGGGCGTAAAGGCCGAGAAACTGCTGGATGTCTATATCACCAAAATCGCCGGCCTGATCGCTCCGTACCTGAAGCTGGACAAGCTCAAGCGGAATAAACTGCAGCGGGCGCTGGACATTGCCGCCATGGAGCTGACACCGGAAGTCTACACCGCCCGGGCCTGGGTCACAGCCGGGGCAGTCGGCCTCAGTTCTTTGCTGATGGCGTTTTTGATACCGCTTATGGTGCCTGTTCTGATTGGTCTGGCCGTGGCGCTGTGGTTTTCAACCTATTATAAGGTTTTTGACTTTGTGAAAAAGCGGCGCAAGCTCATTGAGAATGAGATCCCTCGCTTTGCCCTTACCATCGGGCAGAATTTGGAAAATGACCGGGATGTGTTGAAGATCCTTACTTCCTACCGCCGGGTGGCGGGCAAGGACTTCGGCGCGGAGCTGGACCAGACGATTGCCGATATGAAGACCGGCAACTATGAAAACGCCCTCATCCATTTTGAAACCCGCATCGGCAGCCCCATGCTGTCCGATGTGATCCGGGGACTGATTGGCGTATTGCGAGGCGACGATCAGAGGATGTACTTTAAAATGATCTGTTTTGACATGAGACAGATTGAGCAGAACAACTTAAAAAAGGAAGCGGCCAAGCGCCCCAAGAAGATCCAGCGTTACTCCATGATGATGCTCATCTGCATCATGATCATCTACCTGGTGGTCCTCTGTACCGAGGTTATGGGCTCCTTGGGCGCTTTCTTTGGATAATCGGACTGCGAATGGAACGGCCCCACATCTGGATGTGAGGGCCGTTTCCTATAAGAGCTCTATGGTTTTCTCTGCAAGATACATCGGAAGATTCGTGATAAATGATGATGCACATTCGAGGTGTCCACATTTTTCTTTGTTTTGCAATTCATTTTTTCACATTTTTCTGAATGTATGAAGCAGAAAAAACACATTTTTCTACCTCTTGCAGTGTAAAGGAGGTAAGTGCTTGTTCTATAGCGGATTTTTGTAGCGGTAGTCAGCTGCCGTCATTTATTTCTGGGCCAGCCTGTCATATACAGGCCGGCCCTTGTTTTAAGGAGACTTTTATGCCTAAGAAAAAATTTTCCCCGTCTGGCGGCGCACGGGAAGAAAAGCGCCGTTTCCGCTGGCTTCTGTATCAAAAGCCGAAAGCCTATCCCAGCCGGCCCATTTCCAATAAAAAGGACATGCTCAAACCGATTCGTCGTTCTTGAGCGGTGAGCAGTCTTTTTATAAAACCATCAACATCAAAACAATAAAATTTCAGGAGGTCTTACCATGAGAAACTTTACCACCCGTATCCAGAACAAGGCGAATGCACTGGCCCTTCGTGCCCGTATGGCGCTTTCCAACCAGCGCGGTGATTTTTACATTTCGGACGCTGTTAAGATCATCATCGCCGTGGTGCTGGGCGCCCTTCTTCTGGCGGCCCTGACCCTCATTTTCAACGACACGGTGATTCCGCGTATCACCAGCGAGATCGAGGGCCTGTTTGGCTAAAATCACCGGCGGGGATCGGTCTGTGGGTTTCCACGGCCGGTCCCCGCTTTTTTAGTTTTTGAAAAAACGACTATTGGAGGTAGAGGATGAAATCATCCTGCAAAATTTATTCTTTCCTGCGGGCCGTTCGCGGCAACTGGCGCAACGCCATCTTTGTAAGCTGCGATTGCGGCGACTGTATGTGCGGCCGGGCAACGCCCTGTTCCGGTTTTCTTCTGGCTGTGGATGAGTGTGGACAGATTATGCTGCTCCCGGCCGAGGACATCCAAAGACTATCCGGGGAAACTGTGGATTCGTCTGAGTGCATCGCCATTTTGTCCCGGCGTGCCTTTGACGCCGCCTTTTCCAAGTACATCGAATGGCACACACCGGACCCTTCCGCCTGTGCGCTCAGACAGCTTTCTCTGGACCCGGGCTGCAATTAACACTGTTTTTTCACACTGAAAGACGCCTTTGCACCGTCATCTATACGCATTTGGAGGTGATGATTTTTATGACGAAGCAAAAACATATCCAATGCCCTTATTGCCATGCTAACGCCTCTCTTCGCCCCGCCAGCACAGTCTATGGCTGTAACCGCCGTTCCCAGGGCAAATATATCTATCTCTGTGATCGCTGGCCGGCTTGTGATGCCTATGTGAGTGCCCATGACCGGACACACCGGCCTATGGGGACTCTGGCAAATGGGGATCTCCGGCACAAACGAATCCTGGCTCACCGGGCGCTGGAACATCTGCAGCAGAGCCGTCACATGGAAAAATGGGAGGTCTACATCTGGCTCCAGGCCAAACTGGGACTAAATGACCAGCAGGCACATATTGGCATGTTTTCTGACGGGATGTGCGATGAGGTAATTCGCCTCTGTTACAAAGCCGCTGCTCCTTTGGGCAATCTGCATTCGGCCGCTTAAAGGGGGGGGTGAAACGATGACCAGTTTAACAGAACAGCAGCAGGAACTTGTTGCCCGGAATCTTCCCATCGTACATTGGGTTATTTGTGACTACATCCATGTTAATCCAACTATTTGCGGTATGGAATATGGAGACTTGTTCCAAGAGGGGTGCCTTTGGCTCTGTAAAGCCGCGTCTACTTATAAGAATGACGGACGGGCCCAGTTTTCTACCTACGCCAAAACGGTCGTTAAAAACGGGCTTCTGTCCTATTGCCGGGCGATCTGCAACAGGAAGAAAAAATTCAGCAGGCTTATTATTGGAGAACATGGAGAACTGGCGGCAGACGGAGAGGCCCTGGAGTCCCGGCCCGACGCCTTTGACACCCAAGTATCTCTGATAGAAACTCTGTCATTGCTGGATGCCTGTAAAAAAGATTACGATGGCGTAACCCGGCTTGGCATTGAGGCGCTTGCCCTCAAACTTCAAGGAATGCGGGTCACAGACATTGCGGAGCTTTATCAGGTGCCGCCCTCCCATGTGGGGGCATGGATCTCGCGTTCCACCGCAAAACTGCGCAGAGACTCCAAGTTTCTGAAAAGCCTGCTCTGAATTTGTTGAAAACCGCGGCCTTTCCGCAGTAAAGGATATATAAAAGAAGGAGGTACTGATGAATGGAACAGAATACCCTATATACTGCAATCGGCCGTCTGGACCGGGAAACGAATGGCTGTGGCCGGTCCTGCCCGGTCATTCGCTTGGGCGGGCAAACTTACATGGTGGATATGCAGGAAATGGTCGTTTGGACCGCCCTAAACTGGCGAATTTCTAAACGAGAGGATATTTCCCTCCAGTGTGACAAGCTGGTGTCCTCTCTGGGAGATTGTATTTCCCGCTCTTGGGATGCCTGCGTAAATCGGCTGCTCACCCGAGGTCTGCTGGTATCTGGCTGCGGTGAAACGGAATACGATGCTCTGTATGATTTGTTGAGTTCTCTCGGCATTATTCCAGCCAGCGGATCAATGCTGATGAGGAGCATCTCATTTGTCAAACTGGTGGCAGGCCGCCGAGTCCCTATTCAACAGGCGCTAAAATTATTCCAAAAAGACCGGCGTACCGACTATGAGACCCGTGTTATGAGGCTGGCCCAGCAAGCTCTGCTGTCCACCGCCGAGATCATCAAGTGTGTAGAGCAGGATGTTGCCTATCTTCCCAATGAGCAGTTCTTGATGGAGGCCGTGTACGGCGACGACGAAACCACCTGCTATAATATCGCCGGCATAATGAAAAACAGCCGGAGCAGTCAGGCAGTAACGCTGGCCGTTGCCAACCTCTACCTGCGCCAGCAAATCATTTTTGAGAGGATTACCACATGAAGAATCAATGGAACCAATTCCCGTTCGTGCTGCGGCGAAAGATTTTGTTGACCTTTTTGGCTGGGCTCGCAAGCATTGCCCTCAGCCTAATCATCTTCATTATTACCACAGACCATATCCTGCTGGTACTGGGCAGCATAATCTTTCTTGCCTCTCTGGTACTGGTTAGGAGCTTATGGAGCACCATCGCCCGGGGCCAGTATGAGATCGTAGAAGGCGTCTGCTCCAGCGTTATCTCTCCTGTGATAAGGCGGTATCGCAAAATCCAACTGATAGATGAACAAGGCGCGGAGCGCACTTTACTGTTAAGTAAGTCCGCCAAGTTTCAGATTGGCGCCCGATATCGTTTCTACTTTCAAACCGGCAGCCGCCCTGTGGTCGGGAATGACTATTTGGACGCGGCTCTCTCCACCAACAGCTTCCTGGGATATGAGGCCCTTGGTGAGCCGGCTGTCCCAGAGGAACAGGCTAAGGAGAACGGCTAAACCTACGGCAAAATAGGAAAGAGATACGGTGCAGGCTCCACAACCACAGCATCGTATCTCTTTTTCTTACTCTTCTATCCGCTATTTTTACAAAGTCTGATTTTGCTGCAGAAAAACGGAGGATTTTCCCTATTTAATAGGTAGAATCTAAAAAGGAGGTCTACCCCCATGTACAAGCCACACACGATTGAGCAATACAAAATCCAACAGTTTCTGGATCATACCTTTGCTATGGAACACTTTCTGGTCTCTCCATTATCCCGCTCCGCACTCATCCTGGAGGACAGATGCGGTGAGCGGATTGCCTTTTCCTTCTCAGACAACGAAGTGCGTGAAATCCCGATCCCTTCTGCGCCATCCCCGGACAAGGTGACATCGTTCATCCGCAGCTTTCGGGCGCTTGGAGCTAAACCGCATCTGCGCACCTTTGAAGATGTTACCCGCTGGTGGCTGAATCACCCAAATCCGCTGACCTACCAACAGGCTCTCGGCCTGCCGGATGAACTTTACCGCCGTTTTCTTTCCTCCACCCTGATTGAAGACGAAGACGCCCAGCGTCTGGCCGCATCAGGGCTTGTTTCGGAATATGCTTACCAGGACATTCAGCTCTGGTATCTCAACGGCAACACTGCTAACTGCTGGCTCGGCCCCCTCGGTATAGATGGAACAGGCAATCTCTATGCGCTGACCTTCAACTATGGTACACCCCGGGCCAAGGAACTGAAATTCTACCTGTTGGATGATTACTACCGCCACATGAACCACATATTGTAACTCGCCGGGCCAAAATATCTATATATAGTATTATATCACTTGACAAATACAAGATATGGTGTTAAACTTAATTTGTAATTGATTTTTGTGCGTTCCCCATGTGGGATACAGATGAAACATCTGTACCGCAAGGCCAAAAGCCCTGCATTGCACACGCAGTTAAGTTTGTATGCTGTATCAAGTGTCAGTGGTATTGCCACGCCCTTTTCGGGTTGGTATCCGCTGGCACTTTTTATATATAGATAGTAACGCCGATGGCGAAGAAAGGAGTGTTATGGCACAAATCTATGTATTTGGCCGAGTCATGCACGAGCTTACTCCCAAAGAGAGCCAGTCAAAGCAGCCGTATGTTTGTTTTGATTTGATGGAACGCTCCGGAGGTGAACATCCGAACTTCTATCAAGTATGGGCCCGCGGCGACCAGGTTGCCCGGCTCACACGGCTCAAGGTCAAAAAGGGAAGCATGATCTGGCTCACTGGATCGCAGAAACTGGTGGATGTACGGCAAAAGGACGGGGCCACAGTCAAAAAGTTGAAAGTATGGCTGACGGACTTTGGCTTTCTTCCTGGGCAATCTTCCAGAGCAAAAGCGGAACATGAGCAGCATGACTCTGACGCGGCGGCAACCGCTCCAGCCCCCTCTGAGGTAATGGACGGCGACCGCGAATCCCTGCCGGAATAAAATCCGGCACTGCAAGAGGGACCGTATCAAGTTTTCAGAATGAACTGAAGCTTGGTGCGGTCCCTTTTTTTGTTTTCAAGCAAAACTTAAAAGGAAGGACGGTAACAACATGAGTAACGACAAAGGACTTTTGAGCGGCAGCATCACAATCCTGATCGGTGCTGTCATCGCCATCATGGCTTTGGTACGCGGACCCTGGCAAGCGTGGCTTCTGATAGGGGTATTTACCCTCTGGGGGCTTTGGGTCGTGCTGATCCTCCTGCTCCCCTATATGCAGCAGGCCAAGCGCCGCCGTCAGCGTCAGCAGAGGGAACGCCAGCTCCATGCCGAGGGTATCGCGCAGAACACCTTTACGGTGCCGGAGCTTGAAGGGCCTGTACCAGACGATCTGCTGCTCCGCTATGCCAACCACCGGATTTTGACTTATCTGCGTTCCTCTTTTCCCAACGCCTGCTTTGAGTGGTGTGAAAAGAGACCGGCGGATTTGATCCGCAGCAACGGCACAGGGCGTATCCGCCTTTACAATGTGGAGGCGTTCGACCATGCGGACATCACCTTCGGTAAGGACGCAACCATTCGCTGTGACCTGCTCAAGATCGTACCGCTGTCTAAAGCGGGGACGGAACAGGGGGAACAGGCAGACATCCCGCCCAACAAGCAGCCTATCGACCCGCGTATCTGGTATGAGAACAACGGGCGCACAGTCATGGAGACGCTGATTGCTGACCTGAACTCACGCGGCCACAGCAAACTCACACTGAAAGAAAACGGGGACATCTGCATCCAGCAGGGTGAAGAGCTTGTCCCGCAGGAACATCTTTCCAACTTTCCGGCAAAGGTCTACTGGCCTCGTCTGGTGGAAGTGTTTGAGAGCAACGGTCTGGCTGCTGAAACAACAGCGCAGGGCATCCAGGTCTCCTGGTGACCGCCATCGTCATGAGAAGGGAGTGAAATAACATGAAATCAGGGATCAGTCTTGTGGAAATGGCACAGGAAATCCAGCGGCAGAACGATTTGAAGGCCGATTATATGCTGGACACCCGGAGTCTCCGATTGGAGCCTTTTGGTGGCGGGCTGTATCTCAACGCTTACGACCAATCCGGTGATTATGCCGTGGAGCCGCTGGAGGTCAACGCCATCGCACACAGGCAGATCGGAACGCACCTCAAGATCCCGGCAGCCTATTATGACAAGATGCTGGAGGAATACCCCGAGCTGCTGGCGCAGAATGTGAATGCCTGGTTCCAGCGGGAGCCGGCTGTGCGTATGGTTCGCACCATAGACGGCACAGCGCGGGCGTTTCTCAGCAACCGCTACCGGCGTATCGACAACCTCGATATTGCCGGGATTGTCCTTCCAGTCCTTCAGGAGATGGAAGGGATGCACTTCGAGAGCTGCCAGCTCACCGACAGCCGTATGTACATCAAGGTTGTCAACACCCGTTTGGAGGCAGAGGTCGTACCCGGTGACATCGTGCAGTCCGGTATTATTATCAGCAATAGCGAGGTAGGCCTGGGCTCGGTGAGCATCCAGCCGCTGGTCTATCGTCTGGTGTGCAGCAACGGTATGGTGGTAAACGACGCCCAGACGCGCCGCAACCATGTAGGCCGTGTCAATGAGGCTTCGGAGAACTACCAGCTGTATTCGGAAAAGACGCTGGAGGCCGATGACAAAGCCTTCGCCATGAAGATCCAGGACACGGTGCGGGCCGTAGTAGATGAGGTGCGCTTTACCCGTGTGGTCAACATGATGCGGGAAGCCAAGGACGCCCCCATGAATACTGCCGCTGTCCCTGGCATTGTGAAGCTCGTAAGCAAGGATTTTCACATCACGGACGATGAAAGCTCCGGTGTGCTGCAGCGGTTGATTGAAGGCAACGATCTGACCTTATATGGTCTGTCCAACGCCGTAACGCGCCACAGCCAGGATGTTAAGGACTATGACCGGGCAACCGCGCTGGAAGGCATCGGCTACAACATTCTCTCCATGCCGGCACGGCAGTGGAGCCGAATCAACCAGATGGCCGCTTAAATAGCTGCCATCCATCAAAAAATTAACAGGAGGAACGAACTATGTACGAACAGAACACTTCTATGGTGGCCGCAAACGAGCAGAACAAATTCTTGCTTCCGGCGATGGTGGAGGGCGACTTCAGCCGCGATGAGATCGCAGAAGATGCGGATGGACTTCAGATGATGAGCTTCCAGCGGGTGAAGATCCCCGCCGGCGGCGCCCTGCAGTTTGAAGTTCCCACGGAAGATCCCGACAATCCGGATTATACCCGGACGCTGGAGGGCATCATCCTCTACAACCACTCTGCCTATACTCTGTGGCCGGAAGGCAGCGAGTATGACGAAGACACCAAACCGCTCTGCTCCTCTGTGGATGGCAAAACAGGGATTGGCGTACCGGGAGGTGCGTGTGCTACCTGCCCCATGAATGCGTATGGATCGGCCAAGGATGGCGGCCGCGGCAAGGCGTGCAAGAATATGAGGCATCTCTATCTGCTGCGCAGTGGTGAGTATATGCCTCTGCTGGTCTCCCTGCCGCCCACCAGCATCAGGCCGTTCAAGGAGTTCCTGAACAGGGCTTTTGTCTATCGCCAGCGTGCCACCTATGGCAGTCTGGTCCAGATCGGCCTCAAGAAAGATAGCAACGGCAGCAATGATTACAGCGTTGCAACTTTCCGCCTTTTGCGTGATTTCCAGGGGGAAGAGCTGGCCCAGATCCGCGCCTATGCCAATGTCTTCAAGGAGCAGATCAAGGCGATCAATATTCAGCGGGCGCTGATCAATGAAGAACAGCAGACCAACGATTGCGACTATGAGATCCCGGAATCTGCCACTGCGGCCCCGGCCTCGGATGGAAGCTATGTGGTCGGCGAGATCAACGGCGACTATGAACAGTTGCCGGCGTAACTATTTTTGTTGCGGCAATGCCGCATGATACATCATCAAGGGACACCTCCGGCGTAAGTCGGAGGTATCCCTTTTTTATTTAGAACGGAGGAAAATTTATGTTGTGTGAAGTACCGTTGACAAAGGAACAGCAGGATTTTGCCGCTGAACACCATGGCCTGGTCTATAAATTTCTCAATGACAACCATCTGCCGGAGAACGAGTTCTATGATGTAGTTATTTTTCCATATTTGAAGGCTGTCAAAGATTACTTTTCTGATGAATCGGCGCAGCACTATTCATTTGCTGCTATTGCTATGCATCGAATGCGTTTATGTATCTACGACTATTTTCGTTCCCAAGCACGCCGCAAGCGTAATGCAGAAGTTATCAGTATCCATCTGGGCCTATATCCGGATGGCGTGCCGCTGGAAGAGGTGCTGCCGGGTCAGGACAGTCTCATGCAGGAATTTGAAATGCAGCAGATGCTTCATGACCTGGCTTCCCATGTTTCCGAACAACAGATGAAAATTGTCCGCATGAAGGGTTACGGCTATGGCATCAGGGAGATTTCCAGCCACGAAAAAATACCGATGAAGCGCATCCAGGAACTTCTTGATGAGGTCCATGCTGTGTTTTTGAGGTTGTGCCGCGAGTAACCATCCACTTACAAACAGAATGGAGGTCGAAGTATATGACGAAATCAAAAAAATCTATTGTGATGCACGGAGCACTTCTGCGTCCGTTGGTGATTGGGCAGGGTGCCCTTCTTCACGCGGGTGGTAAGATCTATCATACCTCCCGTGTGGTAGTCATCCACGATCAGTCGGATGATATGGTACGCTTTGAAACGCTCAACTCCAATTACTGCCTCTCAATGGCCCCTTTTCCGCTGGCGGCCTGCAACCCGCTCCCGATGGTGAGTCTGGCCGCGTGCGCGTAAAGCGGTTGTAAGAAGATACCGGGACAACAGAGCTTGTCCTATATGTTTTGGGCCGTGACGGATTTCCCGCCACGGCCCTTTTTTCGGAGGATTGTCATGGATGATCAAAAAACAATAGTAGTGTCCGTTCATGCCAAAGACTGTGTGGACTACCAGTGCCGCAGGTGTGGACAATGCTGCCGTCATATCAAGGATAGTTTGATGGTGGAGAGCCTGGATGCCTACCGGTTGGCAAACTATTTGCGTGGCTGTGATCCCAACATCTGCACTATAGACGATGTGTTGACCCGATACTGCGAGCCTATGCCGCTGACCCAAGAGTGCTTTCCCATCTTCATGCTGAAAACCACGGGGCCGGACGATTCCTGTATTTTCCTGAAGGATGGATTATGCAGCATCTACGAGGTACGCCCACGGACCTGCCGGCTCTATCCCTTTTCTGTAGGACCCGGCGAGCGGGGCCGTGATTTTGAATACTGCCTCTGCTTTGACCGCAATCAGCAGTATCATTTCAACGGCGGAAAGGTTTCCGTCAAAGACTGGTTTTATCGCAATTTCCCCAGAGTGGAGAAAGAGTATTTGAAACAGGAATATGCCGCTATCACGGAAATCGGTAAGCGGATGCGCTCGATCTCTCCGGAACTATGCAAACAGATGACCTTCCAAGTGCTGTTTTACCGATATTATAACTTCGATTTGGATCAGCCGTTCCTTGAGCAATACGCGCAGAACACCCGCCTGCTGTTAGAAAAGCTTCGGCAATTCGAGGTGGAAAGGTAGGGTGCTGTGATGATGTATGCCTTGGAGCACCTGACCCGTCAAGGGCCAGGGCCTCAGTGGAAGCAATATGCTGTTTGTGCGAATAAAGACCTTTTAGAACGGATTTGCCGCAGTCAGCCCCGCCCGGATGAATGGCGTGTCAGGCTGTCTGTACAGCGGATGAAAAAGGAGGCCGCATAATATGAAAAATCAATATCAGGAGCTGCGGAATCGCCAGCAGGAGGAAGTCAACGCTTTTCCCATGTTTTTTGCGTTCGATAAACAGCAGTTCGCAGAGGGAATGCGCCGGCTCGGCCTGCGCCCTTCCGACATGAATCAGGTGTATGCTATCGCTGGCACCGGTGGATTTTACCGCAAAAGCGATGCGCCGAAGCTACATGAAATGTTTGCCCGGCACCGCAAGGAGCTTGAGGAGGCCATTGCCGCTGATAAAGCTGGAGACAATTTCATTTATGAAATGTTCCTGACTGAACTTTCCAACCACGAATACGGCTATACCGGCGATGTTCAAGACACGCTTGATGCCCTGGGTATCACTCCCCAATACATGGAGGCCATGCCTCAGCTGAAAGCTGGTTTGGACTTGGCCTGCCAAAAAGTAATGCAGAATGACTGTTTTTAAGGAGGCCATGTGATGGAGCAGCAACACTATTTCCCACCGCTTCATGGCGCTGTGGATTGTGAAAAATGCGAGGTGCGGGATTGCTGGTGCCGGGGAAAATTCCAACGGAATCGGCGCGATATGCCCCACACATCTGGAAGGTGCCCCAGGCTGCCTGATCTCTGCGGTTTTGTAGAAAAGGAAGAACGCGAGCTGTATAAAGCGACTTTTATGCTCGTTCATGCAGAGTATGGCGTCGGCGGTCTGCATTTGACGCTCACGATTCCCGGTCACAAGAGAAATCGGAAGGTCTACCAGACCAAAAGCGGGTACTGGTACTGCAACTTGACCAGCGAGAAGGGGTGTCCAGAACGGCAGGTATTGAATTTGGAGGGCTACCAGTCCAAAGAAGATATTCTGCGGCACATGAAAAGCCTTCGGACCGACTACTGCATTCTTCGCTGCAGTATGGAAGGTTTCACTGTCTAAACTGTACCAAACCACATAAATGGAGGATACCCATGAGTAAGCTGACCAAAAGAGAAATTCAGCTCCACGATCAGGCGGTTTGTCTCCTGCAGAAAGAACACCTTTCCCACGAAGATAAGCTTTTTATCTTTGAAAATTTCCGGGAAGACGCGGAGCACATCAATAGCAAGTCCGGTGCATTTTTTACTCCTTTTGGACTTGCCAACGATTTTACTCTCCAGATTCCGTGCCTATACGGAAAGACGATCAGAATTATCGACCTGTGTGCTGGAATCGGCGTACTGAGCTATGCGGCACAGCTGGAATGCAGTGACCGCAGCCGCTGCTATGCCGATATTACCTGTGTAGAACTGAATCCGCACTATGTTGAGGTTGGTAAAAAAGTTGTGCCAGAGGCCACATGGATATGCGCGGATGTTCTTGATCCCTTTCTGCCTGACCTCTTGGGCCAATTTGACTTCGCGATTGCAAATCCGCCGTTTGGCCGAATTGCAAACAATTACCGCAAAAGCTACATGAGCGGCGAATTTGAATATATGGTAATAGAGGCGGCCTCCCGTATTGCAAAGGAAGGTGCGTTCATAATACCGCAAATGAGCGCGCCATTCGTATATAGCGGAACGGAAGACCATCGCTGGCTTCAGGAAGGGCGTGCCAGAACATTTGAAAAAAGGACTGGGATTTTATTGGAGTTTAACCAAGGGATCGACACGGCCTACTATAAAAATGACTGGCATTGCACCGCGCCAATATGCGAAATCGTATGTTGTGACTTTGCAGGGACAGATACCTCTGCCGCCTAAAGGAGCAGGCGGTTTGTCCTCATGAACAACCAAGAAGCCGGTCCCTGTTCTGGGGCCTCACATAAACCGCTACAGGCCCGAAGGCACTGGCGGTTTTTCTCTATATGGAGGTGACGAATTTTGAATTTGCACGAAACAGAATATGGCCGCAGATTTTTTAATTCCCAGCTGCCCAGTCTCATCAAGGCTCTGGAGCGAATCGCCGAAAACCTGTCTGCTCCCAAGCAGTCCTTATCAGCCGATTTTGTCGCTGATCCGGATTTCCTTCATGACCTCTACTATGGAGATTATGAGCCGAGCGTGTTCAAAACACAAAGCGAGCACCAGAAGCAGCTTAACCATAATGCTTCAATGGCAGAGGAACTCCTGCGCCAGAAAATGGGCAATTCCCCGGAAGCCATGGCCGCCTTTGAAGCGTACCAGCTTGCCGCCGGTGAGTGCAGCAGCATTGTGGCCGAGCAGGCTTTTGAGTCCGGTTTTCAGACCGCAGTACAAATGCTGGTAGCCGGGCTTATACCGCCTGAAAACAAATTTGCCGCTGAAGTTCCCCTCACCACGCAAGAGCTCCGGAAGATGGACGGGGAACAAGTATTTTGTCTTGATATGAATGAGGAAGTCAGGGTTGTGGCCCGCAAAAAAGGATTCATTCAAGTCACCAACGACAAAGAGATCCATCGCATAACAGGCTTGACCTTATACCGGCATCGGCCAAGTTGGTGCCAATAAAATTTTAAGAAATGCAATGGAGGACACAATATGAAGCTTTCTGAAGACGAAGCAAAGAGATTTCTTGAGCGTCTTTGCCCTCTGCAGGAGACGGAACAGCAGCTTCTCTGCCCGCGATGCGGCCGCAACGAATTATACTCCGGGCTGTATTTTTTCCTGAACAGTTTGAGCAGATACGCTCATGCATATATCTGCGAAAAGTGCTGGATGGATGAGGCTCTGCGGGAAATAGACGGCAATCCAGTTCCCCTGACCAGTTGGAACGCAGTTCTTCCTTTTGTTTTGAGAGGCGAGATTCCTCCATCGGATAGCCCCTGCCAAGACACCAATGCGTCTGCTGGCCCCGCGCAAACCGGAGAGATTCACAATAGCGTTCAGACTGTGTAAAGCAAAGTCTGACCTTTGTGAAAATTATGAGGCACTGAAAACTATGAAATATGAAGACTATCATCTACCCAGCGGAGTAGACCTTTCTTCCATCACCTATGAGGATATTCGCTGGCAATACGGCGTATTCCGCTGTAACAGCACGGGCTCCGGCCGGTATAAAAAGCGTTTTCCGTGGGACGGTGTAAAAACCAATCTTGGGGAGATTGAAGAAAAGGACTGGTGCAGGCTGGCGGAGGCTGTCATCGAACGCGATGGGGAGACACATCTGCTAAAGCATCTGATCCAATGGTGCAGCGAACACAATTATATCGGGGCATCAGCCGCTGAACTGCGAAAAGAAGCCCTTCAGCTACACATCGACCGGGTTTTTGACAATCCGCAATGGGGCGGCTACCTTCCTTTCAATAAGAGATACCGTCCAGAAGTCTGGCGAGCCGCTCATATCGTATATGTGCGGAACGAATGCTGCCATAAGATTTCCCCCGTTACACAAGAGCAGATCGACCATGCGTACAACGGGACAATCCCCTGCCCACACTGCGGAAGATGGAGTGAATTCATCGTTTTGGGAATCCGGCTTCAGCCGGAGCCACTGGTTCCCTGCTTGAATTGTGATTGTCATGATCCTGATATGGGATGTACCATGCCCAGCATTGATAAAAGTTACGCTTGCCCTTTGGTAAGCTGTGATGATGAGCAAACGGAGGTGCTGGATGAGTAGGTATCTAAAACCGCGGGATTACGGCTATTTGATGGAGGCGGCAGCCTGTACAAAGGTGCTGGAAGATCTGCGCCGCATAGAAGCAAAATATGCCCGGACGGTGGAGAAAGAAGGCGCTGTCCGGCAGGCTGAATTTGAGAAAGTGATGCAATACCACAGCGAGCGGGAACTCCAGGATGACTTCGGATGGGGTTTCATCACCGAGGCTCAATACGACCGGTACCGGCTTCTTTTTCAGCAGGGGCAGGCTGCCATGGAGCAGCTGCCGCCGACAAAGAGCGAACTGGCTCTGCGCCTGGTGCGCCGCATCATGGCGGATATTGACGCAGATCGCCGGGAGTGGGAGTTTTCTGCACTCTCCCCGGAAGATCAGCAAGCTGAACGGGCACGGGCCGAGCAGTCGCAGAAAGAGTGGGAGCGAAAAATCGCGGAGTTGAAACGGAAGCGCGGTATCATCGAGGCCGGCGAGGACATGGAGGAAGGGTGATCACCATTTCGCGTACAGTCTATCAAGGAGGATATGGATGATGAAAATCTTCAAAAGCCAAAAGCCTGCAGTTTGCGGTACTGCCAAGCGGCCCATCCGCCGTTGGCTGCTGCCGCCTAAAAAGCAGCAGGCATATCGCTTTTATTCCACTGCTCATTTTCATGTTTACGAGCGGTGCCGTCATTTTCGACGCGGATAATAAAGGCACATTTATTGATGAATCAAGGGGACTTGCTTTTTCCCCATCAAGGGAGGAATGGACTATGATTTATAAGAAACCGGGTGAGAAATTCTCACATGAGAACATCACCTACACAGTAGGCAGCCGCGTCCTCGCCAATGAAGCGAGTGAGTACAGCGGGCTCTTCGGGCGCATCCTTGAAATTCGCACGGATGATGACCGGGAAACTGAAAATGATACGCCGGACATCTATTGTAAATTTGACCCGCCGTGCCTTTCCGCTGCCCGCCGCGCACTGGAGCAGACTTTTTCTGAACTCTATGGTGCGCCAAAGCGTGTGGGGGATTTAGGGCTGGAACTGGTCATCATGGCGCCTGAAATGTTGACGCCTCTGGCCGTTCCCGAGCAGGCGTATCCCCAAGGTACGCTTTATGTCGTCGTCTCGCACTGGGCCACTGACGGGGAATTTGGCTCTTATGAGGCTCCGTTCACTAATTTAATGGATGCCCAGCGGCAATTTCATGACGATCTGAAAAACGAACTGGAGAGCGGCTGCATTGAGAAATGGCGTGAAAAGAGTCAGTTTGCAGAGGAAGAAACCGCAGAAAGCTATGAGTGCTATCTGGATGGGGAATACTGCGAAAACCACTTTTACCTCTCCATTGAAAAACGGCCTCTGCCGCTGGCTCCTGAATTTATACGCACCGTGGCGGCAGCCTATGAAGATGAGTGCGCACGGGAGGATTTTCTTGATAAAGCTCAAGCTTTGCCGGAGTATCTGGCTCTGACAGAAGATCAGAAAAAACAACTGTTGCACAATGCGGGCATCAAAGGGCGCATCAGCCACTACCTGGATCTCTGCGATACCTATTGGGAGTGTTACTGGGATGCAGTATCCAAGGCCGCACAGGATATTTTACAGGATGATCAGCAGGCATCCTCACAAAAATAGGACGCTGGTGATTTCTGTTGTGAAATGGAGGAAAACTATGGACGAAAAAGAATTACGCAAGGCACTTGAAATTCATTTGGATACCCTTCGGAGAAATCTGGAAGTCGTATCGCTGGAAGTGCTGAAAACAAAGTACCAAAAACCTTATGAAGAACTGCGGGGGCAAATCTGCAAAGCGGCCACCGAATACACCCGTCATGTAGCTCTATGTGATATTCGTATCCGGCGCAGCCTGTTTGACGAGGCCAAAACCTACATTGATGCAGCAATTCAGCAAACACAGTGCCTGAAAAAGATTTCCGAGGCTGCTTTTCAGCGGCAGGATATGGACGAAATTGCAGCCCTGGCCCATACCTTACGAGAGGAAATTGAAAAATCTCTTCACTATTTCTACCTCGATCACATGTGCCTGCTCGTTACCCGCGAGTGCATCGACGATCCCAATAAGGTCCCGGAGATTTACAACAAGGCAACTTCTTGTGTTTGGCGCGATGGTGCGTGGCTGTTAATGGAAGATACCGAAACGGCCATTTTACTTTCCGCTCCCATCATCAACGAGCTGCCTCCCGCAGAAGCTGCCGCATAGATGATACAGCACTCCCTCAAAGACGATTGGTTCCCGTGGCCTTCTTCAATTAAGCATCCTACTCGTTGCATTTGCACATGATATGTAGTATAATTGTAGTGCAAGGAGGTCGATTATATGGATACCAATATGACATTTAGAATAGATAGTCAGGTCAAAGCGCAAATGGCCGCCATCTGCGAGCAGCTGGGCATATCCACATCCACCGCATTCAACATTTTTGCAAATGCCTTTGTCCGCAATAATGGAATGCCGTTTCCTTTAACTCTTAACACACCATCTGCGGAAATTTCAAGGGAGCAGATGTTGGCGGATACCGATGCGGTTTTAAGTTCTTTCGCTGACGACTATAAGAGGATGGCGGAATGATTTGGGTGACGGTTGAAGATGTTATCGCCGTCCATAGCAGGATCATCAAAGCTTCAGGTGGTTTGGACGGTATTCGGGACCGAAATAGTCTGGAAGCCGCAGTCAATGCTCCGTTGCAAACCTTTGCCGGTTTTGACCTTTTTGAAACGGATCTTGCGAAAATAGCCAGAATAGGGTTTGGACTAGCCTCCAATCATGCCTTTCTTGATGGTAACAAACGGATTGGCGCAATGATGACGCAGTTGCTGCTGAAATGGAACGGCTATGTTCTTGAACTGAAGCCCGGCGAACTTGCGGATATGTTTATCTCTATTGCAAATGGCAGTGCGGGAGAACACGAGCTGCAAGCATGGATCATTCAGCACCTAAAAGATTTTTCTGATTGATCTGCCAGTATTGTATCATTGATACTTTCAATGTTGCTCCACAGAAATAAAACTCTACACTTTTTCTTATTTGACAAACGCCTTTCTATTTGGCAAGGGACACTATCACAAAGGGATCGACAAACAGTGTATTTGCTGTTTGCCGGTCCCTTGTTTTTTAAGGAGGTTACCCTGATGAAACAAGAACAACAGGTGCATATTCAAAAATCCAAAGACGCCCTCTCCTACTATCGCCAAATGCAGAGATTATATGCTGCCAGCTGCGGCGGCTATCTCGGTATCCGCGAATGTGACGATACCTACAACGACTGGAACCGCAAAATAATTGATGCCTACCGTGAACGCTATGGCGCCGCCTATTTAGGCCGTATCAACTACAGTGGGAACCAGAGACAGCGGATTGCTGATGGTACTGAAAGCGTCTTTGAAGCCTATACCGGGCAGCCGCTCTATAACTTTTGCTGTGATTTCTGTGTGTCGGCGCCAGACCGCACACTGGAAGAATTGATTCGGCACTGGAATAATGCAGCTGTCCCCCTCTCCGAAAAGAAAGTTGATGCCATTATGGACCGCATTCAGGTATTATGCGGCCAGACTTTCATCTGGTATTAACAGAAAGGGCGGGAAGCGATGAACTATATCGTCTATGGGAAGAAAATTGGAGCCCGCTGTTATGGCGCTATAAATTTGCATGAAGGAAAAGTTGGGGTCGGCCTGGTTTATGCTACGCTGATCCCAGATTGTGGCCGCGCCAAAATGTATGCTGACAAGATGGCTGAGATGGTGCCCGGTTTTATCTTCCAAGTTCGCGGTGCCGGCACTCGCAAGGTCTACTATGAAAAGGCCGGCAAGCCGGAGGAATCGGTATGAGCGCCGGGGAGTCTTCTTTTCTTCTCTGGCTTCGGGAGGTCGTTCAGCCGCAAGCAGACCCCCGTTCCGGGAATGCCGCGGCGCTGGATGATTTCTCGCCGGATGGAATGCGGGAATATTGCTATCCCAAGGAGTTTACGGTGTCCGGCGACGCCTATATGTGGTCGGTTTCAAGCGCCCACACAAAAGGGCGGCATCTCTGCACCCACTACGAAATTTGGTTTTTCGGGCCAGCGTTTGGCTCTGGCCAGAGAATCGCCACCGGCAGTCCTACCAAAGCCAAAATACGGCGCGGTCTAAGAAAAATCTATGATTATTACTACGGAGGAAACTCGAATGAAAACGATCCAGCTCACTTTTCTGTTTGAAGACACAGGCTTCTGCAAGGATGTGTTCCAATCTGTAAACCAACCCTATTACTACTGCAACCGTGATACGGTTGATGGCACATGGTACACTTCTACCCCGGATGATTATCAAAATGATTGCCGCATCCGAAAGGATGTTATCATCGAGATCATCTCGGATGGGCAGGTGATCGCTCTGGATGGAAACGGGGACTTCGAGGGCAAAAAACCATTCATCCCCTTCTATACCTTTAGGGAACGACTGGCACAAGCGTTCTTGAATAAACACCCGGGGCTCCACAGTTATGAAGATATGAAACAAAAGCTCCTGTTCCTGCCGGGCGGGGAGCCTTACTCTGACCCGAGCAGCTGTCAGGATAACTGGATTTTTGCCCTTGATTTTGGGAATGAAACCGAACAGGTCCTGGAATCTGCCGACTGGATGGGCCGGGAGTATCACATTCTTGCCGTCCAGTACACGCACAAACCCACTGGCTTTGTATTTACAAATTATCGTTTTCGGGCGGCTGTTCTCCCACCGAGGGCTTCCAGCCATGATCTTTTGCTTTATGATTGGCACGAGGACCGTTGAAGGAGGATCGTTTATGGGAGTATTGCTGATCCGAGAATTGAATGTTGATGGCTGCGGCGACTTTGCTGATGTACTGGTCCAAACTGACCAGCCGGTAACGCCAGAGCAGATGAAAGAGCTGCACCACGAGCTGACACGCCTTAACAACGAACAGGAGTGCCCAGATACGGATGATGTGGTGGAAGAAGCCGTGAAAAACACTTTGGGCGAGACGGCCCGGTGTATCGACTATGCCCTGCTGGAATATGGCGGGGCCGGCCGTCACTGCGATGAAAATTTTCATTGACTACCTTCGCCGAGTTATCGACAAGCATTTACATCAAATCAAAAAGGAGAATCACCATGAATATATTACATGACAAATCTTCTGTCAAAAGTTCCAGCGCAAAATGGATTGACCGGGGTTATGCCCGGGAAGATGTCCATTCGCTTAGACTCCAATATGTCTACACCCCAGAGCAGCGGGAGGCAAACCGTCAGATTTGCGATGACGGCCCTGACGAGGCGCACCGCAGGATCAAACGGGCAGCTGAGTCAAAAAACGCTGTGATGGCCTCTGTCATGGCGGCCATTGCCAGGGAGTTTATCTGCTATCAGTATGAATCCGAAGATCCGGCGCCTTATGGAAGTTCCCGTTGGGAATTGTTTTTCTGGTGCAACGACTTCAGCAATACACTTCACGGCTATGGGTTGTCCGGGCGTGACTATTCGTATTTCACACTGTCCTTTAATTTAGCCCAAACCGTCGAACAGCGGGCGGCAGTCTGCGGGCGTGTCCTGCAGTTTTTAGAAACCCGCTTTCATTCAAACCCTAATCTTGAGGTTGCGGTGCAGTACACCACATGGTACGACAAAGGAAAGATCAAAGCGGACGCCAAAAAGGTGCAACATCTTCTGGATGGCCGCCAGTACACCTATGGCACCAAGGAAGGCAAATTTGTTGTGGAGAACGGTCAGCTTCTCTTCCACCCCAAGTATGCCAAAAAATATAACTACCGTGTGGACGATTCTGATATTCTCGCTATATGCTGGGAACTGGATCTGACACCCAACATCAGTACAGTTCCAGCCCAAAAACCAATGCCGGCCATGGGTAGGCAAGGGCCTCTTACTTTCCCTTATGAAAAGTATGGCTCTGTCCATCCTATCCAGTTAAAGGTATCCGCCTATATGGACGGCAACCTGGCGATTGCCATGCACACATGGGAAAATGGCTATGCGGAGCCCTGGGCCTCTCTGACGGTCAATCTGGACGGGGAACGGGGGAAAGACTGCGCGTTCATCGATACCAATGGCGATGCCGATTTCCCGGTCTGGCTGATCCGCCACGGATTGGCTATCCCTACCGGAGCAACGCAGCGCAGTGGTTACTGTGAGTATCCAGAGTACCGCTTCCGGGCAGACCGCCTGCGTGAACTGGACCCGGAGGGGTACGCTGAATATCTATCATTGCAGGAAGGGAGGTGCAGCGCATGAAGTACAAGGAAGTCTATTTGGTGCTAAACCAACGCAAATTAGATGCTCCAGGCTTCCACTACTCTGATTACAGCGGGTGGCGGGCTGCCAACCAGTCTTATATGACCCGCCAGCGCCCGCTCTGGATTGTGGCAGAAGACCCGGCTGCTGGCAGACGGATGTGGATCTGCCACGACGGCTCTGCGTTGAGTGTCACCATCTGCAAAATGAATTCAGAAGGGCATAACTGTGGCGTCAGTCATCGCCTCCCCTGCAAAAACCGCACGGAACTGGCTGCAACTCTGCGAACTCTTTTTTCGATGAGCGAATCTGTTGCATAGATTGAACAATTTATGAAGCAGGGGGAAGACCTCGATATAATTTTGAACATAAATTCAAAGTCAGGAGACATTACCATGAAAATCAAATTATATCCCAAAGAATTACTGGAAGCCGCTTGGAAGCAAGACAAAAAGCTTTATGCTCATGGCGATGCAGCGGCCCCTCCCAAATGCCTGCGGTGTGGCTCTCTTCTGGCAGCCCACCTGATGGTCAATGCCCTCAGCCGCTATGCGGATGTGCAGATCTGTGAAGCCTGTGGCATGGATGAGGCCCTTCGGGATGCCGCCCATACGCCCCTGCCCCTTGCGGAGTGGGATGCCGTCAAGTCTGGACATCTGAAGAAAAGCGCAGAAAAGTCCACCTGTTATCTGGTGCAGACCTGCACTTTTTCAGAAGTGTTCAAGCACACCTACAAGCCTCCGATGCAGCTCATCGAACGCCCCGTCAGCGAACTTGCTTATTCCCGTTCGGATTACGATGGATACCGCTGGTGGACAACCTGGCACAATGAGAGCGGCAAAAAGACGCCGCCAGAACTGGTAAAGGAGATCGATGAGTTTCAAAACACCCTGTTCAAGTTACCGGCCTTTAAGACGCTGGAGACCATGAAACGCTTCTGCCGATATGCCGAGACTACCAGTGATCCGACTGAATTTAACCTCTATTCTGAAACGGCACATTTGTACATCCGGATTCGGCTGATCACTCGGTTTCGGGATTACAACGCCTATATCTACTACTATGATAAGGCTGCCGCTGGAGAGGAGCAATAAAATTGCAATAAGCATTTTGCAGAGATTCTTTTCTGAGCGATCTGGTAAAAAGGAAATCGTGGTAGGGTAAGTTTTACCGCAGTGTGGCCTCACCTTTTCGGGTGAGGCCCACAGGTTATGTCGGAATAAGCGCACAGCAGCATCCAACTACTGCTGTGCGCTTGTTTTTTTCCTCTTAGTACATCCTGTTTGAATCCACGGGAAAGGCCCCGAGATCAAAAGGTCTCGGAGCCTTTCTCATAAATTCAAATTCGGAACAGTTTGATGGCTCGCATCAATGTAATGCACTGCTCCTGGTATAGATCCTCATCCAGCCGGCCGTCAATTACAGAATATTTGAGCAGTAAGGGCCGATACATATTCAAAATATCGGTAATTGACTCCAGATCACCTTCTTTTGCCTGAAACAACAGTTGTTCAAATATCATGTTTTTCCACCCCCTCAATACTTTTTCTCAACTTTTGAACAGCACGGTAATAGACTGCAGCTGCGCCTTTATAAGTCAGGCCCAGTCTTACACCAATCAAGTCAAAAGGGCAGTTGTCCAAAACATGCGACAGGAACACATACCGCTCGCGTTCATTCAACCGCTTGAGTGCATAGAAGAGCGCATTACTTTCGATCACATCCCATAGAGGAAGGTGCTCTGTAACCTCTTGTTCCAAAGTCTGTCCTGTGGTATAGGTTGTATCGGTCAGTATTTCACTGTTGCTGTATTGGTTGAGCATGTTCAGGTAATCGCGCCGAGTGCGTTTTACTGCCTGGATTAAGTAACCTGTAAATCTGATTTGTAGTTCTTCCTCTATCTGTCCATTATTTCGATACCGCATGGTCTTGTCCTCCAAATCGTTCAAGAATTTTTGGGAATCTTGAACATTTGGAGGGGATCGGCACCGAACTAATGGGCGTCTTCGTGTTCTATATAAAACAACACAGCCGACCACACACCACAAAGGTGAGCAATCGGCTGTGTGATACACATAAAGAAGTCCGTCACGACTTCCGACGCCCGCAGGAGGAGGCTTGTCGCTTGTCTTGTGATGTTCCCGCCCTGTCCTCCGAAAAGGGCGGCAGAAGAACCATATTCGATAGTAAACTGTGTGTCGAAATGTAAGCAGATGGGCGACGAACCTTTTTATGTGCATGGTTTTCAAACTTTCCATGCGCATTTGGCTCCTTGCCATCTGAACCGCACTTTGCACACGAACCTGCATTGCCCATTAGAGCGGGCAGCAGGTCTGCCAATGATCCAGGTTCAGTAATTTGATTTTTTTGTAGAATTTTGTCGGGAATTAAAAGAAAAGGCGGCCTCATTCATTTAAGAATAAGACCGCCTAACGCAACTTAAAATTCCCTCTGCTATTTCGATTTTTAGTTTTCATACACATTCCTCCCGTTTTCGAAAGTTGCCTATATGGTTAGAATTTATCTCCATTGTATTCGGTAAATCTGACCAAATTCTGACTAAGTTTTCACTTTTTCCATTTTAATTCCAATTTTCAACACGGCAAAAGGGAGCAGCCTTCATTGATCAACAAAGGCCGCTCCCTTTTACTTCTACTTCTCAAAGCGATAACCGTATCCGTGTACCGTTTGAATCGCATTGATATTTAGTTTTTTCCGTATCTTGTAGATCCGGCTGGTAACGCTTTCAAGGCCAGAGGCAAAATCATTGGGCATTGCATACTGGTAAAGCTGCTCCCGGGTAAAAGTCCAGCCGGGGTGTAAGGCCAGATAATATAAAATATTGAACTCCATTGTAGTTAACTCCACAACTTGTTCATTTACATAGACCCTGCGTTGATTTGGGTCAATACGCAAATTTCCGTATTGCAGTACCGCCATCCCGATCACCAGCTTCACCTCCTCGATCATTTCTTTTCCAATATATTCTTTTTCAAATGCTGAAAACTGCCCTCACTAATCACATGCTCCATGCGGCAGGCATCCTGTTCCGCTGTTTTTGGATCGACACCTGCCTCCGTCAACAAGCGGGTAAAGAAGCAGTGTTTTTCGTAGGTCTGCTCGGCTACCTCCCGGCCCACATCTGTCAGACGGAGGAAGAAGTCCCCGTCCATGGTGAGGAAACCGCCCTCCTTCAAGATAGCCACTGCATGACTTACGCTAGGCTTGGAAACCCCAAGATGTCGTGCTACATCTGCGGAGCGCACCATTCTTTTTTCTTTTTGAAGTACCAATACGGCCTCCAAATAGTCTTCACCGGAGGCATGGAGTGATGTACCGTGCCGTTGTTTTACCCTTTTCTTCACGCCAATCTCCAACCCTCGGCCTGCTCCCGGATCTCAATAAACCGCCGGTACAAGCCGCCCTGGGCCATTAGTTCCGCATGGGTACCCCGCTGGGCGATACGGCCATCCTCCACCACCAGGATCTGATCCGCGTGCTGGATGGTAGCCAGCCGGTGGGCGATGGTGAGGATGGTTTTCCCCTTTGTCAAAGCGGACAGAGCCTGTTGGATCAGGTGTTCATTCTCCGGGTCTACGCTGGCAGTCGCTTCATCAAGGATGACAATAGGGGCGTCCTTCAAAATGGCCCGGGCGATGGAGATGCGCTGCTTCTCCCCGCCGGAGAGGGTGGAGCCACCCTCTCCAACCACGGTGTCATAGCCGTTCGGCAGGGCCGAGATGAAGTCATGGTAGCACGCAGCTTTGGCGGCAGCGACCACCTGCTCATGGGTGGCATCCGGGCAGCCGAATTTGATATTGTTCTCCACGCTGTCCTGGAAGAGATACACATTCTGAAAGACCATGGAGATATTTCGCAGCAGGCTTTCGCAGGTAAATTCTTTCACATCGTGGCCGCCCACCGACACGGCACCCCGGTCCGCGTCATAGAAGCGGGCTACCAAATTGCATATCGTGCTCTTGCCGGAGCCGGACGGCCCCACAATGGCGGTAGTGGTCCCCTGGGGTGCGGTAAAGGTCACATCGTGGAGTACCTCGCGGCTCCCATACCCGAAGGATACATGGGAGAGGGACACATCAAACCGTTCCGGCGTGACCTCTTTCCCGCCCTTGTCAATGAAATCCGTATGTTCCAGTTCCTCCAGCCGGTCCAGCACCGAATCTGTCACCGACAGGATGTGGGCCGCGTCATTGATGGCCTCCACACTGCCGAAAATAGTGAAGGAGAACAGGGCAATCATCAGGAAATACGGGAGCGGTAAAGCGCCTGCCAAAGCCTGCTGGCCCGCGGCGAGCACCAGCCCCACGGATGCCGCCCGCAGAGCGAACAGATGCAGACAGTTCCAGGGGACGAACCCAAACTCGTTTTTGATACGGATGGCCTTATTGTCCCGGCAGGCGTCCCGGAACCGCTGAACGGAAACCCCGTCCTGTCCAAAGGACTTCACCACCGGCAGGCCATGGATATATTCGACAGCCGCGCCGGACAATGCCTCCTGAGCCCGGTGGCTCACAGGAGCGGTGCGGGCGCTCTGACGGCCGATCCCCCGCAGGGCAAAGGCGGACACCAGCACGCCGATCAGCGCCACCAGCGCGGCGGGCGGGCAGAAAATCGCCACGCACAGCAGGATCACGGCCACCTGAATATAGCCGTTTACCACCGCGTCCACCATCTTCATACTCTGGAGTTCCAGTGTGCTCAACTCCGTGGTGAGCGCCGCCAAAATGTCCCCCAGATTGTTTTTGGCAAAGTACCCAAGGGACACCCGTTTCAGCACATCTCCCAGTTCCATCCGCTGCTCTGCCGCCCGTTCCGTTCCGATGCTCTCCTGAAGCCGGTTTTTCCAATAGGTGAAGAAAAACCGCAGCAGGATCAGAACGACGATGCCAGATAAGCACAGCCATGGGAGAGAGCCGGAAAGCTCATTCTCTCCCCAGGCGTTCCCGATCATCCGCCCCAGGGCCCAGGCCGCCAGCATCACCGGCCCCGCGGTACACCATGTTGCAAAAAACGAGCACACAAAGCCCAGAATCATTCGTTTTCGATAGTTCTTTGCCCATCCCATAATGCGTCCTACGCTGTGAAACATCTCAATTCCCCTCCTTTTTGCCGGATGTGACCGCCCAGTTTCGTGCCCCCACATGGGCCGTCCAAAGGGTCTGATACAGCGGGCAGCGGCCCAGCAATTCTTCCTGTGTGCCACAGTCTGCAACGCTCCCTTTCTCCAGCACCACGATCTGGTCCGCGTTCTGGATGGTGGAGAGCCGGTGGGCAATGACCAGCAGCGTTTTTCCCCTGGAAAGCGCCATAATGGAGCGTTGGATTTTGTCCTCATTCTCGGGATCAGTGAAGGCGGTCGCCTCGTCCAAAATCACAATGGGGGCGTCCTTCAAAATGGCGCGGGCGATGGCGATGCGCTGACGCTCCCCGCCGGAGAGCTGCTTGCCCGCGTCTCCGGCCGTCGTATCCCAGCCATGCTCCAGCCGGCCAATGAATTCTTCGCACTGGGCCGCCTGAGCAGCCGCCAGCACTTCCTCGTCCGAGGCCCCCGGACGCCCCAGCCGGATGTTCTCTTTCAGGGAACAGTCAAAGAGGAAGTTGTCCTGCGTGACGAAACTGATGGACTGGGAGAGCTGCTTCAGCGGGAGCTTGCGGATGTCCTGTCCGCCCAGGGTGATGGAGCCTCCCGTCACATCCCAAAACCGGGCGGTCAGCCGGGCGATGGTGGACTTGCCGCCGCCGGACGGCCCCACCAGGGCAGTGAATTTTCCCTGTGGGATGGTCAAGTTCAGATGGCGAAGCACCTCCTTGCCCTCTGTCCCGCCATAGGAAAAAGATACATCCCGCATCTGGATGCTGCTGCCTTCCAGATGGACATTCTGCTCCGCTTGCGCAAGCTGGGGCAAATTCAGCAGTTCACGGGTGTCCTTTACTGCAAACTGCATACTTTTCATGGAGTTGATGAAGGCGGTGGCGCTCATCAGGGGGGACACGATTCCCAGGGCCAGCATCAGGCAGAGCGTCACCTGGGCCGGGTCCAGTATCCCCGCCTGATAGAGCGCGACGCCCGCTGGCAGCGTCCCCAGCAGGGTGGTCGGCAGAATGGACAGGCACAGATTCATGGAAGCCCAGGTGCAGCGGAACCATCCCATAGTGAAATCCCGGAATGAGGCCACCGCCTGGGCGAATTTCTGATAGGACCGCTCCCCCTGGCTGAACGCTTTCACCACCTGAATGCCCTCTACATATTCCACGATCATGCTGTTCACATGGGCGTTGGCCTCCATGTAGGCGGCGTAATTCTTGTTATAGGTCCGCATCCCGAAGGTCATGGGGATGAGCGCCACCGGGATGGTCACCAGCAGGGCAAGGCCCATCCGCCAGTCGATGGCGAACATGGCGATGACCACGACCAGAGGCAGCAGAAGATTGGAACTGAGTTCCGGGATCATGTGAGCCAGAGGCGGCTCCACATCTTCAATACGGTCCACGATGGTGCTTTTCATGGAGCCAATGGGCCGGCTTTCCACCTCGCCCAGCGGCGCCCCCATCAGCCGGTCCGCCACCTGAAGGCGCAGGCCCTCCAAAATCGTGTAGGCGGATACATGGGCCAGCATGGTGGACAGGGCATATCCCGCCACCTTGACGGCATAGCCGGCCAGACACACGCCGCACCAAAATACAATGCCCTCCCAGTCCGCCTGACGCTCCAGAAAGAGCCGGATGATCTGGTAAACGCCGAGATACGGTACGAAGCCCCCGGCCACACTGAGAATCGCCAGTACCACAGACCCGGCCATCTTCCCCCGGCAGGGTGCGGCGAAGGAGAGCAGGATACCGAGCCAAGTTCGTTCCTTCATGTGCAATACTCCTCTCAAAGAAAAATCGTTGTAGTTTGCTTGCGCTAACTACAACGATTATAAGAAATTCTTCTTCCTCTGTCCGCTCCGTCCTGCCGGTCTGGTCCCGTTTGGACGGAAAAATTTATTGGCTTTCCCGCCGGTACTCCAGAGGCGTCTTGCCCTTGACTTCCTTGAATGCGGCGGCAAATTTGCTGGAGCTGTCATAACCTACCCGTCCGGCGATCTCTGCCACTCCCATTTGAGACTCCTGCTGGAGCAGAAGCGCGGCCTGGTCCATGCGGAAATTACGCATATAGGTGTTGATGGGCTGCCCATAAATCGACTTGAAGCACTCCTTCAGCGCCGTAGCCGGGACAGAAAACCGTTCGGACAATTCCGCAATCGTATAGTGCCGCTCCAGATCCTCCGTCAACAGGCGATGGACGGCCTTCACTTTTTCCACCTGGGATTTATAGAAGTAAGGCTTTTCCGCATCCTTTGGCAGTTCCAGCGCGTCCAGATACAGGAGCAATTCCAGCACCTTGATACGGAAATAAGGGAGCTTGATCTGTTCCGGCACCGCGTAGAGCTCCTGAAAAATGTGATCAATGGAGGGCGCCCCATGGAGCACCTTGGGATGGCGGCTGGCGCAGAATTTATCCTGGAGCCGGGCCAGATCCACCGGAAATTCCCGTATCCACTCCTTCAGCGATTGGGCGGCCTGGGGGAGCGCAAAACCAACGGTGATCCCGTGATAATGGGCAAGGGGGAAGGTAAAATGGCCCTGGTGCTCCAGCCGCCGGTCCAGCTTCAGGTCGCCCGCCTCCACATAGGAGTACGCATCCGGGCCGGCAGGGTACTCCATGCGCCCCTGGCGGCAGTAATCAATGCACAGCAGATCCTCCGTTGTACGGAACGCGGAATCATAGCTCTCCATATGGAAATCGTTGTACATCAGGGATACGCCGGGGAACAGGTCGTATTGTGTCATGATCCCCTCTCCGGTACCGCTGTGAAACTGAAAGACCCGGCAGTTTCCACCCTCCACCAGCGGGACAGGGAATCCGTTGTCTGCCATTACTTGCTCCAGCATGAAATTTCTCCTTTTACAATCGCAACACCCGGTCACAGGCTCTCTGCATGAATTCCTGGTCATGGGTGACCACCAGAACAATCCGCCCATGCCTTGCCAGACTGCGGATCACCCCGGACACCTCCACCATGCGGGCATAGTCCAAACCGCTGGTAGGCTCGTCAAAAATCAGCACAGGCTTCTCCGACAGCAGCGCCGTAGCCACTGCCAGCCTCTGCTTCTGCCCCCCGGAGAGAGACATCGGATGCCGCTCCCGAAAGGACAGCAGGTGGAGGCTGTCCAGCACCTCCGAAATCTGATTGTCAGATGCCTCCGGCGCGGACATCCGGCACTCTCCCCACGCGCTGTCGGAGAACAGCTGATGGTTTACATCCTGCATGACGCAGAAAGCCGACCGCTGGCGGCCTTTTCGATCCAGAGGCTTTCCGTTCAGCAGAATTTGTCCCGCTTGTTCTTTCAGCAGCCCGCAAAGGCAGCGGGAAAGTGTGGTCTTGCCCACGCCGTTGGGTCCGGTGATTGCCACCACCTCGCCGGGGCGGGCGGAAAAAGACAGGTCCCGGAACACGGGAGCGCCTTTGCGGAAGCTGCAGGTCAAGCCCTCCACAGACAGCCCTTCTTCGCTGCCGGCCGATTCCACAGCGGGGAGCGTGCATATCGCCGGGGTCAGAGTACGCAGCCCCAGGGCTTCCCGCTCCGGGTCTGGCAGGCTGCGAAACTGCTCCCCGGTGAAGACGCGCTCCAGCACCCCGCTCCGAAGATAAAACGCCCGGTCGATGAGATCGGTGAGAAAGTACAGGCGATGCTCCGCCATCACGATTGTGCAGCCCTGCCGCTTTAAAGCGGCGATCTGGTCGTGAAGTCGGGCAATGGCCTCCCGATCCAGATTGGCTGTCGGCTCGTCCAGCACATAGATTTCAGGGTCCATGGCATAGACGGAGCCAAAGGCCAGAAGCTGCTTTTGCCCACCGGACAGAGAAAAGATGTTTTTCCCGCGCAGTTCCTGGAGGTGCAGTGTTTCCGCGACCTGCTCCACACGGCGGCGGATCTCTTCCGACGGACGGCCCTCATTTTCCAGCCCAAAGGCCAGTTCGCTGTCGGTGTCCAGATTAAAAAACTGGGACTTTGGATTTTGAAACACAGAGCCTACCCGCTGGGCCAGTTCATACATGGGGGTTTCCCGCGGCACAAGCCCGTTTACCATCACCCGCCCTTCCAGACGGCATCCGGGAGTAAAAGCCGGAATCAGGCCGTTGATCAGTTTCGTCACCGTGGTCTTTCCGCAGCCGGAGGCCCCGCACAGCAGGACGCACTCTCCGCGGGCAACAGTGGCGCTGACATGGGAAAGCGTTTCCTGTTTTTCTCCATAGCCAAAGGAAACCTGTTCCAAACCTATCACTGTCACTCCCCCTTATTGTACCACAAATGAGCCTATCAGCAAGGCCAGGACCAACAGCATCCCCGTCAGGTCTGCTGGCATTAGACGCAGGGACACGGCGCTGGTCTTCCGGGCCGGATTTTCGATTCCTCGGGTCACAGCCGCCGCGGAGAGCTCCTCCGCCGTCTCTGTAGCGGACACCATGAGGGGCATCACCGTACACTCCAAGCGGCTGAGTCCCCGGATATTCCGCAGCTTCATCGCGTCCCGGATGTGGCCGATCTCCTCCCGGATAGCGGGGAAGTACCGCAGCGTCACGGATATAGCCACGATCAGCTTCTGGGGAATATGTAACTGCCGCAGCCCTACGATCAGGTAGCGCAGAGGAGTGCATTTCAACATCAGCGATCCGGTCATCAGGCAGGGGAACATCCGGCGGGTATAGGTGGCAAAGATGGTAAAACTGGTGGCGATGATCATAGGCGACGCCGGCAGGATCACCTGTTGAAAGACCAGCAGGGCGCAATATCCAACAGCCCATTTGACTGCCATTGTAAATCTTCTGTGGACGATCATCAACGCCAGCAGCAGAGCAATCAGTGCCAGTTCCACCCACAGAGTATGGTCGCTGAACGCGATGATATTGGCGGCGATCAGAATCCACAGTCCAGCTCTCGGGTCAAAGATTGATTTCTTCCCGTTCCCCATCTTACACCAGGCCAGCCTTTTCAAAGTGCTTGCGGAACATGGCGCGGGCAAGGATGCCGCCAATGACCGCTCCAACAACAGGAGCCAGGAACAGAACGATCAGCATCCCATTGGAGGAAAGGGCCGCCAGAGTGTTCACATAGTCCGCTGGCATCCCCTGTTCTGTGATCTGCCGCAGGAAGTCTTCCCGCATCAGCCAGATCGGGAGCGGAGAGCCCACCATGCCCACAGAGAACAGCACAAAGGATACCAGGTTGCCGGCCATGCTCCGGTAGTGGGTGATGACACGGGTAATTTCAGCCAAGCCGCAGGCCAGAACGAAGGATACCAGGATTACAATGGTGAATTGCCCGGTGACATAGTAAATGAGGCCCGTGATGAGTCCCATCAGCAGGACGGAGCCCACCTTCTGCACCTTGGCGCACATCATGAGATATGGAATGCCGGTAAACAGAGCGATAAAGCCCGGCATCAAGATCCACAGCAGCGGGTGCAGCCCGCCCAGAAGCATAAAGGCAAAGTTGATGACAAAGTAAATGGCGGAGAAAATCCCCACGGTAATGACATCCTTGCCGCTCATCCCGCGGCCTTTGACTGGTTCAGACATAATGTTCTCTCCTTTTTGGTTAGATTATGCTAACTTCGTTCGTGAAAAATAGGACGCCATGCGCCCATCTCACATGATGTATTTTACCGAGGGCTTTCCTGCCTGTCTATTCCGTTTAGACGACTTTATTCCGTTTGGTTGGAATTATTGATGTTTTCCTATCCGCACAAATCGAAAACGGCCCTTGCTATAAAACAAAGACCGTTTTCTTGTTCCCTTACTTTTCAAAGCGATAACCATATCCGTGTACAGTTTGAATCGCATTGATATTTAATTTCTTCCGTATCTTGTAGATCCGGCTGGTGACGCTTTCGAGGCCGGAGGCAAAATCATCGGACATTGCATACTGGTAAAGCTGCTCCCGGGTAAAGGTCCAGCCAGGGTGTAAGGCCAGATAATATAAAATATTGAACTCCATCGTGGTCAATTCCACAACCTGTTCACTTACATAGACCTTGCGTTCATTGGGGTCAATACGCAAATTCCCGTATTGCAGTACCGCCATCCCGGTCACCAGCTTCACCTCCCGCGACTATTTCTTTTTGTCCATACTTTGCTTTAGATGCCGAAAGCTATTCTCGCTAATCACATGTTCCATGCAGCAGGCCTCCTGTTCCGCTGTTTTTGGATCGACACCCGCCTCCGTCAACAAGCGGGTAAAGAAGCAGTGTTTCTCATAGGTCTGCTCGGCTACCTCGCAGCCCACATCAGTCAGGCGGAGAAAGAAGTCCCCGTCCATGGTGAGGAAACCGCCCTTTTTTAAGGTTGCTACTGCGTGGCATACACTGGGTTTAGACACCCCCATGTGCCGGGCCACATCCACGGAGCGCACCATGCCTTTCTCTTTCTGGAGCATCAATATAGCTTCCAAGTAGTCCTCGCCGGACTGGTGCAACGACAAACAAATCTGCCCCCTTTCCTTTGGAAACACATCCTTTGACAAGGAGCCGGTCTTAGCAGGCCGGCTCCTTGTCTCATATTCTGATAGTCCATCACTCCGCTGGCTGGATCAGCCGCACATCAAAGAACATGGGCGTGCTGGAAAAATCATAGCCCGCGATCTTGTCCGTGTTGTAGACAATCATATCCTTGACGAACAGCAGGGGCAGATCCAACACATTGTCGTTGTCGAAGTTCAGCAGTTCATCGAAAATCTCCTGAACCCTGGCACTGTCATCCGTAGTCTGGAACTCCTCAATCAGAGACAGAAACTCGTCGCTGCCTTCCACAGCGGGGAGACTGGGCACATGGGGAGAGCGGGACAGCATGGGAATGAAGTAGTTGTGAGGACTGGTATAGGGCTGCTCGGTGTTCCACATGATGAGGTCATAGTTTCCGGCAACGCCTTCCTGCCACCAGGTCATCATCTCCTGGCCTTCCGTCTCCACATTGATCCCTACCGCCGCCAGCTGGCTCTTGACCGCCGTAGCCAGGGACTTATTCAGCGCGTCCCCGGAGTCATAGGTGTACTTCAAAGACAGTGCCTGCCCATCCTTTTCCCGAATACCGGTGGACTCATTCAGTACCCACCCGGCTTCATCCAGGAGCGCATTGGCTTTTTCAGGGTCGTAGGTACGGACCACATTCAGCTCCACATCCGTATAGGGGATGCCGTCGGGGAACAGGTGGTCGGCGGGAGTTTCCTCGCCATAGGTCAGCCCTTCAGAAAGGGTTTCCTTGTCGATGGCGTAGGCTACGGCTTCGCGCACTTTCAAATCGGACAGAACGCCGGAGGCGTTGAGCACCAGGTTGCGGGTCTTGGAGTCGCTCTCCGCCACCGCGCCGGCGATATTGGGGAGGGAGGTGGCCTGCTGATAGTCATCCCAAGTCAGAAGTGCGCTGCCGTAGATCAGGTCGATCTCACCGCTCTGGAGCGCCTGAAGCCGGGCGGAGGCGTCGGGAATGTACTTGACAATGACTTCATCATAGTAGGGCTGTTCTCCCCAGTAGTTCTCGTTGCGGACAAAACGGACATAGTCGCCGTCCACGATCTCCTCATACACATAGGGGCCGGTGCCTACCACACCATTCATGGACTGGTAGTTCCCCTCCTCCAGTACGGCGGGAGATACCAGGACCATGGTTTCCGGATAGCAAAAGTCCATCAGATAGGCGAAGTAGGGACCGGGATAGTGGAATGTCACCGTGTACTCGTCCACGACCTCAATGCTCTCCACCTTGGCCACAGCGGAGATATTGCTGAAATTGGGATTGGGGTGTGCAAACTCAAAGTCCGTCTTGACCGCCTCCGCATTGAACGGCGTTCCGTCGTGGAAAGTAACTCCTTCTTTCAGGTGGAAGGTCAGCGCCTTCCCGCCATCAGAAAACTCCCAGCTCTCCGCCAGGCAGGGGACGATCTCCCCGTTCTCATAGTTGACAAGGCCCTCATAGCAGAGCTTTGTGCCGATGTTATTCTGCACATCCATGTTGAGGGGGTAGAGGGTGTTCAGCTCCGCGCTGACCGCAGTGGTCAGGATCTTGGGCTCCTCCGCCGTCTGGCTGGAGGACGGTTCCTGCGAGGTGGAGGGCGTCTCATTTCCACCGCAGCCTGCCAGTGCGCCGCAGAGCAGTGCGCCGCACAGGGCAAGAGAAAGCAATCTCTTTTTCATGGGTTTCTTCCTTTCATTACTGTTTTATGCCAACACGGACAATCTGTCCGGCTTGCATCGTGAGAATGGTGTCGGACAGGCGGTAGGCGCTGTCCATATCGTGGGTAATAAGCAAAAAAGCACAGTCGAACTCCCGATGGTATTGTTCCAGGACACGCATGACGGCATCGGCGGAGATCAAATCCAAACCACTGAGCACTTCATCCAGAATGAGATACTTGGGGCGGATGGACATGGCCCGCACCAGGGAGAGCCGCCGCTGCTCCCCGCCGGATAACTGCCGGGCGGGGACATCCAAAAGCCGCTCCTCCATGTGGGTCAGTTCCATGAGTTCGCCAATGCGCTCCCGGCGCTGCCGCTTTGAGAGGCAGGTCAGATTGACCATCGCCTCCTCCACATTGCTGCGGACAGAGCGCATGGGATTCAGCGTCCCGCTGGCGTCCTGAAAGACCGCCTGGAGTTTTGTACGCCGCTTTCTCCAATTCTCGGCGTTCCAGCCGGAGGTGTCCTCTCCATCCAGGGAGATCGTCCCCTGATCCGGTGGCTCCATGCCGACCAGCAGGCGGGCCAGGGTGCTTTTCCCGGAGCCGGACTCTCCCACCAGTGAGGTGAAGGAACCGGGCTCCAGGTGAAGGGACACATCCCGGAGCGCGGCAAAGGAGAGCCCATGCGCGCCGGCGTAGGTTTTGCTGATGTGCTCGGCAATCAGTCCGTCCATGTCCATCCCTCCCTGTTCACCGGGCGGTTTGCCGCGGCATATTCCTTGGTCCACGCCTGCTTTGGGTGTTCCAAAAGTTCCTGCATCGTCCCCTGTTCGGTCAGCATCCCGTGTTCCATCACATAGACCGTCCCGCAGAGGGCGCGGAGTGCGGCAACATCGTGGGAGATAAACAAGATGCCAGCGCTTTCCCGCTGCTGTTCCAGAAGCTCCAGCAAAAGCGTCCGATTTTCCGCATCCAGTGCGGAGGTGGGCTCGTCGGCTAAAATGTATCTGGGATGCAGGGCCAGCAGCAGGGCGGCCGCCGCCCGTTGCAGCATCCCGCCGGAGAGCTGGGCAGGGTAGCTGTTGAGCACCCGCCGGGGCTGGGACAATCCCAAATCCGCCAAAAGCGTTTCCGCCCGCTCCAGCGATGTTTTCCCGGAGACGCCTGTCCTCAACCGCAGGGTCTCCTCCATTTGCCGCCCCAGCTTGAGCCTGGGGTCAAAGGCGGTCATTGGGTTTTGCGGGATAAAGCCCAGGGTCGTTCCGCACAGCTCCCGACGCTTCCGAGGGGACAGGGCCCATAGCGATTGTCCGTCCACCTGGATCGTACCGCCGCTGACCTGGCAGCCGCCGCTTAAAATGCCGAGCAGGGCCTTGAGCAGCGTGGTCTTGCCCGCTCCGCTCTGCCCGGTCAGGCCCACAGCCTCTCCGGTCTCGAGTTGAAAAGAGATCTGCTTCAAAAGCTGGGCGCCGTTCCGGGCCGTTACAGATAAGTTTTGTACCTCAAGCACGAGCGGACACCCTCCTTTCGATCCAGCGCCCCAGCGTATGGAATGCCATGGTACACACCACGATCATCAAAACCGGGTACAGCGTGAGGCCGGGATAAGAGAGCAGATAGTGGTGCGTCTCCGACACCATGCTGCCCCAGTCCACTACATTGTCGCCCATGCCCAAGCCAATGAATGAAAAGCTGACGATGGACAGCGTCATATCCGCGCAGGAGAGGCAGATAAAGTGAAGGACATCCCAGACCAGATTGGGGAGGATATGGACAAACAGGATGCGGCGCGGCCTTGCACCGGAGGCCACCGCGCACATCACATAGGCTTTCCCCTGCTCAATCCCGGTCCGTGTCTGGACCAGCTTGATGACCCGCAGCATCAGGGAGGCCGACACCGCCACTACCATAGTGAACACGCTGTTGCCCCAGGCGGCAATAAAAATGATCAGGTAAGCGATGGGCGGGATTGCGGTGACCGCATTCAGTACCCCCTCCAAAATCAGGTTTTTGCCGTTCTTTCCGCCGCCCATGAGCAGGCCGGCCAGCGTTCCCAACACGGAAACCGTGACGGAGCCCACCAGGACGATCCCCAGTGTGGTCCGTCCGCCATAGAGCAGGCGGGACAGCACACATCGCCCCAGATTGTCCGTGCCGAGAGGGAACTCCGAACAGGGGGATAGAAATTTCTTGGTCAGATCCACCAGATCGGGATCATTGGGGGCGAGCAGGAATCCAAAAGCACAGACGCAGAGTACCAGAAGCGGCAGAATCAGCCCAGCCTTTGCCACAAAAGAATGTTTTCTCATGCCCGGCCTCCCACGGCCCGCATATCGCTTCTCAGGCCATATTGTAAAAGCTCCGCCGCTGTGTCCAAAAGCACCAGTGTCAGCGCCAACACCAGAACTGCGGCGTGGATCACCGGCGAGTCCCGCTTTACCACCGCGTCAATGATCAGGTAGCCCAGCCCGGACAGGGAGAACACCCGCTCTACAATGGCTGCATTGGCAAGGCACAGCCCCAGCATCTGGGCGAAGCTGGGTAAGAGGTCCACCACGGCGTGGGGGAATGCGTGAAACAGAAGGATGCGCCCTTCCCTCAGTCCGCGGCACCGTAAGTACATGGCATAGTCCTGCTCCATTTCTCGTTCCAAAGAGGCCGCCAGCATCTGCCCATAGAAGCAGATCCCCAGGACCGACAGGCAGAGCGCCACCGGAAAGTAGCGAGCAAAACCGCTGTTCCCCGAGACGCTGATCCAGCCCAGCCGCACCGCAAACAGGTCGATGAAAGCAGTCCCCAGATAGAAGCCGGGCACGGAAATGCCGATCATGGTCAGGAATGAGAGAATCATGCCTCCGGCTTTCTGCCGCCAGAGATACCCCAGCATCCCCACCCCCAGGACCCCAAGGGACATGATTACAGCGGAATAGGCCACCACCGTCAGTGTAACGGGTACTGTTTTCGCCAATTCCTCCGTCACCGGGTTTCCTGTCCCCAGGGAAATACCGAAGTCCATGTGGAGCGCGTCCACCACCCAATCGAAATACTGCACCGGCAGCGGCTTGTCCAGGCCCAGCATGACGCGTGCTTCGTCGATCTGCTCCTGGGTGACGACGGCGGAATTGCGCTTCACATACGCTGTGGCCGGATCAATGGGAGAGAGGCGCATCAGCAGAAAAGAAAGAAGCGTGACCGCAAACAAGGTCAGCAGGACGACAACAGCCCGCCGAATGAGATAGCGTCTGGTCCGCTGTGCCATAAGATCACCTCCAAAAGTTAGTTACTGCTAATCATCTGCCAAGGAAAAAGCGCACCGAACTCGATGCGCTTTCTGGCAGATACCCCCGCGTACAAGGGCATTATAGACGATTTTCTGTTGTTTCACCACTCCCGCAGGACGCTGTCTGCTCCTATCAGACAAAAAGTTTTTCGGTACTCCGTTGGGGTGTGCCCTGTGTACTGCCGGAACACCTCGGAAAACTTACTGGCGTTCTGGTACCCCACCTTGCCGGCGATTTCCGTCACATCCAGCTTCGTTTCCCGCAGAAGCCCTGCCGCTGTGTGCATACGGTAGGCTTGCAGATAAGCATTGATGGTGGTTCCGTACACCTCCTTGAAGCACTTTTTCATGGAGGTCAGCGGAAAGGAAAAGGTCTGGGAGAGTTCTTGCAGGGTAATGCGGCGATCCAGGTGCTCTACCAGATACTGCCGGACTGATTTAATCTGTTCCACCTGGGTCCGGTCTACATACGGCCGTTCTTCTCCGCGTGCCGTGATCTCCGGGGAGCCGAGGAAGAGGAACAGCTCCATCACCTTGAGCTTGAAATAGCCTGCCCGCAGATTTTCCGGCGCATGGTAAAGTTCAGAGAAAATGTGCTGAATGGACTCAGTGGCCCGCATGATGAAGCAGGAGTTGCGGGCGCACAGACGGTCCCGCATGGCGAAGAGGTCGCAGTACAGCCCTTCACCCAACGCCTCCGATACCTGACGCAGCACTCTGTCCGCCACCGGAATATCCACCGCGATGGTGATGCCGTGGTAGTGGGACAGGGGGAACCAGGTCTCGCGGGTCCGGTTGGTCATGACATTGACGGCCAGATCACCCTCTCCCAGATAGACTGCGCTCCCATCTGAAAATTCACACTCAAACCGGCCAAGCCGGCAGTGATTGATCTCCAGCAGGTCGGCCCGGGGGTCCTCCCGGTGCGCCACTCCGCAGGACATATGAATATCATCATAGAGCAATTCGATTCCGGGGAACACTGGGTAGCGGGTAATGACGCCCTCTCCGGTTTCGTTTTCCATCTTGTAGACAGAACAATTCTCTCCCTGAATGATAGTTTGAGCCGCCTCCCCCTGCAGAACCTGGGTTTTAATCAGCTCCTCGTCCGCAAAGCGGACATGATTCAAGCCGGCTCGTTTCTCTTGGCTGTACTCCATCAACCACATCACCTCCTCTGACGCGCTACAAAAAATATACCCCGGCGCTCCTGTGTTAAGTTCGCTTGGGATTTTGGGGAAACCATCCCCGCTCTACCCGCCGTGCCTGTTCTTTCAGTTCCCGGATGCTCCAAAGAAAAGCCACGCCCACAAGTCCCAAAAGAATAGAGAGCAGCCCATGTGCAAACAGCGCCAAACCCAGGCAGATCAGCCCGCACAGGAGAAACAGCGGCCAAATCTTTTGAGAAAAGTGGTATTCACACCAGATTACCAGCGGATGAAAGGCTCCAATCACCAGCAGAGAGGCCGCTCCGACTGCGATCCCCTCAAAATTCAATTCCATAGAAGTCCCTCCCCAGCCCATGATACAACGGAGTCCGGCAGGCAGATAAGCCGCCGCATCAAGCCTCCAGCTTCCAACTGTTGGCCTTGGCCCGGACATGAACAAAGTCGGCATACAGGCCAGGTTGGGCGATCAGTTCCTCATGAGTACCCCGCTGGACAATGTGCCCGCCATTGAGGACCAGGATCTGGTCGGCATTGCGCACCGTTTTCAGCCGGTGAGCGATTAGAATCAGGGTTTTTCCCTTTGTCAGAGAGGAGATCGCGGCCTGGAGTTCCGCTTCATTCTCGGGGTCTACGCTGGCCGTGGCCTCGTCCAGAATTACGATGGGCGCATCCTTGAGCATGGCCCGGGCGATGGAGATACGCTGTTTCTCGCCCCCGGAGAGGGAGCCGCCGCCCTCTCCCAATACCGTGTCGTAGCCATCCGGCAGGGCCATGATAAAATCGTGGCAGCAGGCGGCCTTGGCAGCGGCCACCACCTGCTCATGGGCGGCGTCCGGGCGGCCGAACTTGATGTTGTTCTCCACCGTGTCGTTGAAGAGATATACCGACTGAAACACCATAGAGATGTTTTTCATCAGGCTGTCCAGCTTGTACTCCCGCACATCATGGCCGCCCACGATGATCCTGCCGCCCTGAACATCCCAGAAGCGGGCGATAAGATTGCACAGAGTGGTCTTGCCGCCGCCGGAGGGGCCTACCACAGCGGTGGTGCTGCCGGCGGGGACTGTAAGGCTCACATGATCCAGGATAGTCCGCTCCCCATAGGAAAAAGAGACATCCTCAAACTGAACAGAAGCATCCTCCGGTTGGAGTTCCGCCCCGTCAATGTCCATCACCGGCGTATCGTCGATGGAGTTGGCCTTATCCATAGAGGCGCCCAGCATCTGTAGATTGTCTGCCATATTGCCGGCGCTCTCCAGCTCCGCGTAAAGCATGAAAGAGGCAACAAGCATCAGCAGGCACCGGGTCAGAGGCAGGCTCCCGCCGGAATAGAGCACCAGGGCGCACACAGCCAGCGCCACGGCGAACACCCGCACCGTAATCTGCCGCAGGCCCATCCAGGGGGCTACGGAGTGTTCCAGCCCCAGGGCCTTTTCACAGCTTTCATCCACGGTTTTCTGCACAGCCTGGCCGCTGTCCTTATCTAAGCCGTAAGCCTTTACCACACTCATGCCCTGGATGTACTCCAGCACCGCCTCCACCAGCTTCATCTGGGCGTGCTGGCGGGCAGGCCCCGTCTTGAGCAGAGACCGCTGGCTCAGTTCCGCAACCAGCAGATAGGCAAGAATCCCCCCGATAGCCAGCAGGCCGAGCCGCCAGTCTACAAGCAGGATTGCCAGACTCATGGCCAGAGTGTTGAGAAACCCGCCGATGACGCTGACCAGGCAGCGGGCGGCGTTATTCTCCACATCTCCCAGTGTGGTGGTGACTACGGCGGTAATGTTGCCCAAGGAGTTGTCATTGAAGTAGCCCATGGGGATGTAGCGCAGCCGATCTCCGATATGGACCCGTTTTTCTGCCACCATGAAGTAGCCCGTCTCTGTCTCCGCATTGGTGGACCAGTAGGAGCAGGCGGTCCGTCCCGCTACAGAGACCAGCATGACGCCGATCACCGGCCATATGCTCAAGCTCGCGCCGGCCACCAGGATCTCCAGGGTCAGCATCAGGGCCCAGAACTGGAACGCGGTGAACACAGCCCCCAGGAAAGCCACGAGCATGGATTTTTTCAAAAGCCCCCTGCGGCTGCCCGCAAAGGCGGAAATTTTCCGAAGTACGCTGAACATCTCTTATTCCTCCTCTCCGTCCCGGACGCCCAGATAGGACTGCCACATTTGCCGGTACAGCGGGCAGGAGGCCAGCAGCTCCTCCTGCTTCCCCTGAGCAACGATTCGGCCATCTTCCACCACAACGATGTTGTCCGCGCCGGCCACCGTGCCCAGCCGGTGGGCAATGACGATCAGCGTCTTACCCTCCGTCAGACGGGAGATGGCCTGCTGGATGACCGCTTCATTCTCCGGGTCGATGCTGGCGGTAGCTTCATCGAGAATGACGATGGGCGCATCCTTCAGCATGGCGCGGGCAATGGAAATGCGCTGCTTTTCGCCGCCGGAAAGGTGGCCGCCGCCCCCGCCGCAGATGGTGTCGTAGCCCTGATCTAGTTGGCGGATGAAATCATCGCACCCGGCCGCCTTGGCTACCGCCTCGACTTCCGCATCGGTGGCGTTCAGGCGGCCCATGCGGATGTTGTCCCGCACCGTGCGGTCAAAGAGATAGTTGTCCTGAGATACATAGGCAATCTGGCGGTTGAGCTGCTCCAGCGGGATCTTCCGCAGATTCACACCGCCCAAGGCGACAGAGCCGCCCGTCACATCCCAGAAGCCGGCGATGAGCTTGGCGATGGTGCTCTTGCCGGAGCCGGAGGGACCCACCAGAGCGGTGACCGTCCCCGGCCGGATGTCCAGGCTTACATCGTGGAGCACTTCACCGTCCTCCTGCTTGTAGGCAAAGGACACATGATCCAGCCGGATACCCAGCCCATTCAGCTTCGTCTCTGCCGCGGGGCGCTCCAGCTCCGGAGCCTCCAGAATGGCGGAAATCTCACCCACATTGGTACCCACCACCGCCAATTCGTCCACAAAGGTCATGGCTGATACCAGAGGACCGGTAAGCCCCAGGGACAGCACGACGATGGTGAGGAATACGGCGGTGCTCAGGCTTCCGCTGCCCCACAGCAGCAGTCCCACCGGCAGGACGGGTAGCAACACTGAGGGGATGACCGCCTGCATGACCGCCATATACTTCTGGTTGTCCGCCATCCAGTCCACATAGTATTGGGCGTTCTCGGTCACGGCATCGGAGTACCGCTTGTAAGACCCTGCGGACTGACTGAACGCCTTGACCACCTGGATGCCGCCCACATACTCCACGATGGCATTTGCCATGCGGCGGCCCACCTCCACGGCGCCCTGCCAGCGGGCGGCGTAGGTCCTGCCGCTCTGGGAGGCTACTGTGAACCCGATCACCGTGGTCACCAGGGAGGCGAGCCCCATTCGCCAATCCAGGACGAAGATATAGACCGCGATGCTCACCGGCACCAGCAGATTGGAGGTCATCTCCGGCAGCAGATGGGCCAGAGTGGGCTCCATCCCTTCCACCCGGTCAACAATGGTGGTCTTATACTGGCCGGAGGGCGTGTCCAGAATCGTCCCCATGGGCACCCGGCTCAGTTTGGAGAGCAGATTTTGCCGCACACGCCGCAGCGTGTGATAGGTGGCCGTGTGGGACAGGCTGGTAGACCATGTGGAAAACAGCGCCTTTCCCGCATAGCCCGCCAGGGCCAGACCGCACCAGGGCAGGCACTCCGCAAGGCCGCCTCCTTCCAGCAGCAGCCCAATCATAGCAGCCACGCAGAAGTATGGCGCCATACCGCAGGCCACCCCCAGCACCGCCAGGGCTACCGAAGCATAAAATCCGCCGTGCTCACCACTTGCCCAACCCCACAGCACAGCAAAGGGTGAGGGCGCTTTCTTGTTATCCATAGCTTAAAACCCCTTTCTTATAGTTAGTAAGTGCTAACTTAAAATCAAAAGGAAAACCCTTTATTCAAAGGGTATTCCAAGGAGACGGAACCAGCCCGCGGAGTAAAAATTCCGCAGGTCATCCATATAAACCATCGCTTTTTCCCGCGGCATATCATGGCGGATTGTTTCAAACATGCCGTTGAAGAGTGCGGTGGACATGATGTGGATCAGTTCATCATCCAGACGGCGAATGGGGTAGCCAGCTTCCACCATTCGATCCACCAGAAGCCGTCCAGAGTGATCCTCAATTTCCGCCAGGGTATCCAGGTAGTGCTCGTACTTTGTCCCGGAGGAACAGCAGGCGATGAGCTTGAATGCGTCAAAGTGGTCGTAGAGAAAGTCCATCATCCAGGAGGCTTCCTTGTCCGGCACCTCCGGGAGCTTTTGAAGCTGCTCCTCCAAACTCCTGCCGGCAAAGGTCTGCTGAAGGGTCCGATAACGCTCTACCAGCTCTTGGGCTGGCTCTCTCACCAATCCGTCAAACAGTGCCTCCTTGTCCGTATAGTAGCGGTAAATCGCTCCAGTTGTTACTCCAAGAGATGCTGCTATACTTTTTAAGGATGCCCCCCGGAAGCCGTTCTCCATAAACTCGCGCTTCCCGGCTTCCAGCAGATCCTTCCGCAGCTTTTCGTTTACAGGACGCATTTCGTTCACCTCTTTTCGATAATCATATTATCCAATAATGATATTATCTTAAATCAAACGATTGTATTTGTCAAGCCACAATTATAACGGCTGAACCGTATGCGGGTCGGTGTATTCTATTCATTAAACAAAAAACGCAGCTGCCTTGGTTGGCAGCTGCGTTTTTATTAAGTATATGCTATTACAATCACCAGTTTCTCTTACTTCTCAAAACGATAACCGTATCCGTGTACCGTTTGAATCGCATTGATATTTAATTTCTTCCGTATCTTGTAGATCCGGCTGGTGA
>OLND01000011.1_pt1 | contig 188665 bp, 144 predicted proteins | sample 1672031 | NCBI WGS metagenome assembly OLND01 (sample SAMEA3136638, study PRJEB25190) | human gut metagenome | biome: human gut; feature: human-associated habitat; material: faeces | place: Austria | collected 2013 | reverse complement strand
ATTACGAATTTGACAGGCAGCTTGAGCTTGAAAGAGCTGATGCTATCGAGGAAGGATTAGAACAAGGAATAAAGCAAGGCTTAGAACAGGGATTAGAACAAGGATTAGAACAAGGATTAGAACAAGGAATAGAATTGATTAACCAGCTAAATCAGATTTTATTGTCCGAAGGCAAATATGATGAATTGCAGAAAGCTTCAAAGGATAAGGAGTATCAAAAAAAGCTTCTTGCAGAGTATGGACTTCTCAATGAGAAGCAAGGTGAATAAATGAGACAAAAAGAACTTGAAAAATGGTTAAAGATAGTAATAATAGCGGTAGCACTTTGCGGATTAGTGGTCTGTGCGGTTGCCATACCATGGATAGGGCATGTGCTTATTGCGCCTGATCCGCAGATTTCTGATATGTATATACCATGGCTTGTTCTGTTTATCATCAGTGCAATTCCGTGCTATGTTATATTGTATCTGGGCTGGAGAGTAGCTGTAAATATCGGAAAAGACAGGTCGTTTTCCCTAGAGAATGCGAGACATATAAAGCTGGCATCGAAAATAATTCTGTTTGATGCATTGTATTTTTTTATTGTGAATGTCTGCATGTGGAGGATATATGTGAATCATCCGGGGGTGATACTGGCTCTTGTGTTCATAGTGTTTGCCTGTGTTGTGGCATCGGTCGTGGCGGCGGTTTTGTCACATCTTGTGGTAAAGGCCGCAGATCTGCAGGAGCAGAGTGATTTGACAATATAGCGTGTGCGCTACAGTTTTATTTGAGCGGGAGAGATACATGGAAGGCGAGATTATTTTTAACATAGACGTAATGCTTGCAAAGAGAAAGATGAGTGTTACGGAGCTGTCGCAGCGTGTGGGAATCACCATGGCAAATATATCAATTTTAAAAAACGGCAAGGCAAAGGCAATCAAGGTATCCACGCTTGCAAAGCTATGTGAAGCACTTGACTGTCAGCCGGGAGATTTGCTGGAATATAGAAATTGCTCTTGCGATAATGGAGAAAATATAGTATCATAAGTGATTGGCGTGCGCCACCTTGGGCGTACAAACAGCAACGTATTATGGGAGGCAATTGATAGATGAATAATTATGATGTGATAATCATTGGAGCGGGACCGGGAGGTATCTTCGGAGCATATGAGCTTATCGAGAAGAATCCTGACTGCAAAATAGCGGTTTTTGAGGCAGGACATGAGCTTGCTAAGAGAAAATGTCCTATCGACGGAAAGAAAATAAAGAGCTGTATTTCCTGCAAGAGCTGTTCTATTATGAGCGGTTTTGGCGGAGCAGGTGCTTTTTCAGACGGAAAATATAATATCACAAATGATTTTGGCGGTACCTTGTACGAGCATATCGGCAAGCAGCCGGCCATTGATCTGATGGAATATGTTGACGAGATTAATATGAAGTACGGCGGTGAGGGCACAAAGCTTTATTCTACAGCCGGCACAAAGCTCAAAAAGGTCTGCATGCAGAATAAGCTCAAGCTTTTGGATGCATCGGTCAGACATCTCGGAACTGACATAAACTATGTTGTTCTGGAAAATATGTATGCACATCTGAAGGATAAGGTGGATTTTTATTTTGATACACCTGTTGAGTCGGTAGAGGTGCTGTATGATGAGAATACAGCAGGGGCTGATGCTTGCAGTTTACAAGAGGCTCACACAGACAATGTATCCGGATATGCAGTAAAAACAGCGGATAGCACATATGAGAGCAGATACTGTATCATCTCAGTTGGAAGAAGCGGAAGCAAGTGGATGGAGAAGGTCTGCAATGACCTTGATATCCCAACCAAGTCAAACCGTGTGGATATCGGTGTGCGTGTTGAGCTTCCGGCCCTGATTTTCTCACATCTGACAGATGAGCTGTATGAGAGCAAGATTGTATACAGAACACAGCTTTTTGAGGATAATGTGCGTACCTTCTGCATGAATCCGCATGGCATCGTGGTAAATGAAAATACAAACGGCATCGTAACAGTAAACGGACACAGCTACGAGGGAGCAGACAAGCAGACTGAAAACACGAACTTTGCTCTTCTTGTTGCGAAGCATTTTTCAGAGCCATTCAAGGATAGCAACGGATATGGTGAGAGCATCGCGCGCCTTTCAAATATGCTTGGTGGCGGTGTAATTGTACAGCGCTTTGGTGATCTTGTGAGAGGGCGTCGAAGCAATGAGAAGCGTATTGAGGAAGGACTCGTTACCCCTACACTTTCAGCTACACCGGGAGACTTAAGCCTTGTGCTTCCAAAGAGAATCCTGGACGGAATCATTGAGATGATTTATGCGCTTGACAAGATAGCACCGGGAACTGCAAATGACGATACCTTGCTTTACGGCGTAGAGGTCAAGTTCTACAACATGGAGGTAGAGCTTAACGATAAGCTTGAGAGCAAATATAAGGGGCTTTACATCATCGGAGACGGAAGCGGTGTGACACATTCACTTTCACATGCGTCGGCAAGCGGTGTGTATGTTGCGCGTGAGATTGAGGCAGAGAGATAGTTGCTGTTCACACCTAACAGTGTGACCAGCAACGATTACAGCCCATTAAAAATGCCTCTACGAGGCAGGGGCTGTAATCACTCAATAATTAACACTATGGCGCATAGCTTGACAGCGTGGTGTCAAGCTTGCGTGTGAACAGTAACTAAAGATGTGCTATATATAAGCAATGATTGAGAATGTATAGATTTAAAATGATATGTTAGAACATAATATTTCTATAATTGGGAAATATTATCATTATGAACTATTGAAATGCTACATAAGTTAGATTAAACTAACTGTGTAGCATTTTTCTTTATTTATAAATATATGCATATGTGGCAGGCTTTCACATATGTATTTTTATGATTAAAGGGTCAAAAGGTATCATCGATGCATGTTTGCATTCAATTCTACAATCATGACATAGAGAAACTGTATTGTAGGATAAAATTGAATCAGAAAAAACATAAGGAGGTTCATAATGAATTATTTAGAAATCGAAAAGGTAGTGGGCAGAGAAATACTTGATTCCAGAGGAAATCCTACAGTTGAGGCAGAGGTTTATCTGGTTGACGGAACTGTTGCAAGAGGCACAGCACCATCAGGAGCTTCAACAGGAGAGTTCGAGGCACTTGAGCTTCGTGACGGAGACAAGAGCAGATATCTGGGCAAGGGTGTTACCGGGGCAGTAGAAAATATAAATACTGTAATCAACGACATATTGACAGGTATGGACGCAAGTGATATCTATGCAATAGATGCGGCTATGATAGAGGCAGATGGCACAAAGGACAAGTCTAAGCTTGGAGCTAATGCCATTCTTGCTGTATCAATTGCGTGTGCGAGGGCGGCAGCTGTATCACTTGATATTCCTCTCTATAGATTTTTAGGTGGTATCTCGGGAAACAGACTTCCTGTACCTATGATGAACATTGTAAACGGTGGATGTCATGCACTCTCATCAGGACTTGACGTGCAGGAGTTTATGATTATGCCGGTAGGTGCGCCTTCCTTCAAGGAGTGTCTCAGATGGTGTGCTGAGGTATTTCATGCACTTGCAGCCATATTAAAGGAGCGCGGTCTTGCCACGTCAGTCGGTGACGAGGGTGGATTTGCACCGGCACTCAAATCTGACGAGGAGGCTATCGAGACAATTCTTGAAGCTGTAAAGAAGGCAGGCTATGAGCCGGGCAAGGATTTCAAGATTGCCATGGATGCCGCATCATCAGAGTGGAAGAGTGAAAAGGGCAAGGGCTTTTACAAGCTGCCAAAGGCCGGCACAGAGTACACCTCAGAGGAGCTTATAGAGCACTGGGCAAAGCTTTGTGACAAATATCCTATTATATCAATCGAGGATGGTCTTGATGAGGAGGACTGGGAAGGCTGGCAGAAGCTTACTGCGCGTCTGGGCGATAGTGTACAGCTTGTGGGAGATGACCTGTTCGTAACAAACACTGAGAGACTTGCAAAGGGAATAAGCCTTGGAGCAGGAAATGCAATTCTGATTAAATTAAACCAGATCGGTTCAGTATCAGAGACTCTTGAGGCTATCAAGATGGCGCACAAGGCAGGCTATACAGCAATCAGCTCACACCGCTCAGGTGAGACTGCCGACACAACAATTTCAGACCTTGCGGTGGCACTCAACACATGCCAGATAAAGACAGGTGCACCTTCGCGTTCAGAGCGTGTTGCAAAGTATAACCAGCTTTTAAGAATTGAAGAGGAACTGGGAAAGAGCGCAGTTTATCCGGGAATTAAAGCGTTTAATGTGCAGCAGTAGTTTAAAATAAAACTCTATGACTGCATTAAGTCAATATCCATTGGAGTGTCTTTAGGAGAAAATGAGATAAGTATAGTCGCAGATATCATAATATGGTATCTGCGATTTTTTGTTTTATCAGTAATCCTTAACATTTTCAAACAACTTTTTTTACGCGTCTCAGGTTACTATTTCCTCATTTTTAATGTGACATTTACCTGACATTTATAACGATTACAACTAATTTATCGAGATACGATAAAAAGTTATTGCAAAACTAAAAACAGCGTAGTACAATTAGCTTGCCGGTAAGTAAAAAATATGAGAAAATAACTACATAGATAGTAAGGAGGTAGCTATGGACAATAATAATATCGGGGGCATGAATCCCCAACAGTTTTCACAGAACACGCCACAGACTTCACAGCCACATATGGGGGTGTCGGGTATTGAACTGCAGAAGATGCAGCAGGAGGCGGAGCAAAGACGGCGTGAACAAAGCAGGAGAAACGCGGATTTTTTTGGCAGGCTATGTATACCTACGATAATATATGCGCTGCTGTACACCATTTTCCTGTATGAGAATACAGGTGGAATACTTGTTACGTTGTTTGCAATCGTCACAGGAGTATACAGCCTGTATTGTATGAAGATACTTCATATAGAGGCAAAGCCACTCACTGTATGGTACAGTGTGATGATGATACTCACAGGCCTATCATCAGGCTTGACTGGTAATAAAATTATACAAGGATTTAATTTTTGCTGGATACTTGTGTTTCTTGTTTTTATGCTGCTTCACAATTTCTGCAATGACAGACAGTGGGGGCTTATAAAGTATATCGCTGCGGCATTTCAGGCAGTGTTTGGAGCGATTGGATGTATAGCTGAGCCGTTTATGGATATTGCCGACTATATGAGAAATGAGCGCATGGATAGTGACAATATGGGCAGTGACAGTATGGTCGGTGACAGTGCAAATGCAACTGCCGGAGAGCGGCATGTGAAAAAACACAGAATGCTTTATGTGTTTATCGGAATAGCAATTGCCTTTCCTCTGGTTGTGCTGATAGTGGTGCTGCTGTGCTCTGCGGATGCGGTTTTTGCCTCAGTAATAAAGAAAATATTTGCTGATATCAATTTCTTTACAGTGAGTAAGGTTGTATTTCTTTTTGTATTTGCGCTTTTCTCATCGTACTGTGGTATAAAGTATCTGAGCAAGAAGCGTATATCGGATGCACCGGTTGAGACTCCGGCGTTTCCGGCTGCAATCGGTATCACTGTAGCTGCAACTATATCAGTGGTATATGTATTTTTCTGTTTTATACAGATTGTGTATCTGTTCGGGGGACTTATGCAGCTTCCAAGTGGCTATACCTACGCCAGGTACGCGAGAGAAGGCTTTTTCCAGCTGCTTTTTGTGTGTATACTTAATGTGATTATCGTATTGCTCGGAAGTGGATTGTTCAGGAAAAATAAAATATTAAATGCATTTTTAGTTTTAATAACTTTATGCACATATATCATGATTGCATCAAGTGCATACCGTATGGGACTGTATGTGTCAGAGTACGGGCTGACAGCCACCAGGCTTTGTGTGTTCTGGGCACTTGGAGTGATAGCGCTGTTTATGCTCGGAGTGATTTTATCTATATGTAAGCCTGCTTTTTCGCTATTTCGGTACGGAATAATAGTAATCGGGGTATGTTATCTTGTGCTTGCATTTGCAAGGCCTGATTATTTGGTTGCAAGGTACAATACAGTATGTATGGAGGATACAGACTACAAATATCTGATGTCACTTTCCACGGATGCATCTCCGGCGCTTGCGGCAGATGCAGACTTTATGGAAAATAAGGGTATGGTCACCATGTATGCAAGACAGCTGACAAGTGAGACAAATGACAGCTTAAGACAGCTCAATGTATCTCATATAAAGGCTGCACATTTATTCAGGGATAGCATAGATGAGGTAAAGAGCTCACAGCTTATCCTTTTATATGTATATTCGCCTTACGATTCGGGCAGCTATAACAACAATGATACCGGTCTTGATGGCGTGGACAGCATACAGATGGGCTATCATGTGTTAAAGGATACAGAAGATGATGACACAGCCTACTATGATTACGACAGTTATAGCATGGATGATACAAGAGTGGCGGCACCGGTATTTTTCAAATGGGTGGATGCAGTCGAGGTGAAGAAGATTTCCGACAGTGAGCGTATCTTCCTTGCAAAGATTCCAAGAAAGGCATTAAAAGGCAAAGATGGAGTGAATATTGAATACAGATTTAATAAAAATGGAGATGCTATATATTCATCCCAGTACAATGTGATTCTTGACAAGAAAAAAGGACTCAACGAGGTGGAGATGTCATACTATGCCGGAACAGATGGCGTGGATGTGCCTGAGTACAATATTTATGGAAAGTAATAGTTTAAATTGTATATAATTCAAAGTTGATATGGTGAAGTTGATTAAAAACTGCTATACTTAACATGTAGTATAGGTTGTTAAATTATTTCATTAAGGTAGGAAAATTCATGGGAAGATTTTTAAATCCGGGAAATAAAGCTTTTCAAAAGACATTGAAATCGGAAATATATGTGGATAAAACTATGCTTTTGGCATACACCAATAAGGTTATAGGTTCTGATATGGCATGCATATGCAATAGCAGACCGAGGCGCTTTGGAAAGTCCATCACAGCGAATATGCTTGCTGCTTATTATAGCAGAGGATGTGATTCCTTTGATATGTTTTCCACTCTAAAGGTAGGCAGGCTTGATTCCTTTGAGACAAACCTTAATAAATATGATGTTATTCATATTGATGTCCAGTGGTGCATGATGGATGCGGGCGAAGTGCAAAACACCGTGAAATACATCAATAACGGTATTCTTGATGAGCTTATAATAGCATATGGTGATGTGATACCGGACACTGTTAAAACAGCCTATGGAGCCATGTCTTATATAAACGCAGCCACAGGAAATACCTTTGTTATCATAATAGATGAGTGGGATGTGTTGATAAGAGATGAGGCTAATAATAAGGAACTGCAGGAGGAATATATTAATTTCCTCAGAGGAATGTTTAAAGGGACAGAGCCGACAAAGTATATTGCGTTAGCTTATCTTACCGGCATACTTCCTATTAAAAAGCTAAAAACTCAGTCAGCACTTAACAATTTTGAAGAGTTCACAATGCTTGATGCAGGAGCGCTTGCATCATATATTGGCTTTACAGATGATGAGGTTAAGCAGTTATGCAAAAAGTATGACAGGGATTATGAAGCAGTAAAAAACTGGTATGATGGCTATATGCTTTCGGGTAAACATGTGTATAATCCAAAAGCAGTAGTGAGCGTGATGATGAGAGGCAGCTTCCAAAGCTATTGGTCACAGACCGGCACATATGAATCTTTGATTCCGCTTATTGACATGGATTTTGATGGATTAAGAGCCGCTATTATTTCAATGATTTCAGGAAATGAGATAAAAGTTAGAACAACCACGTTTCAGAATGATATGGTATCATTTAAAAACAAAGATGATGTGCTGACATTGCTTATACATCTTGGATATCTGGCTTTTAATCAGAAAAATCAGATGGCATATATTCCGAATGAAGAGCTTCGCAATGAGCTTATGGATGCGGTTGAGGAAAACAAATGGGATGAAATCATACAGTTTGAGAGACAGTCAATAGATTTGTTTAATGCAACAATAAACAAAGATGTAAATACTGTGGCAGCAAAAATTGAGCAGATTCATATGGAGTATACCTCGGTGATTCAATATAATGACGAGAATTCCCTTAGCAGTGTGTTGGCCATTGCTTATCTTGGAACAGTGAACTATTATTTTAAGCCGGTCAGGGAATTACCGACAGGGCGTGGCTTTGCTGATTTTGTTTATATTCCGAAGCCTGAGTATATAAATGATTATCCGGCGCTTGTTGTGGAGCTGAAATGGAATAAAAATGCGGATACAGCCATGCAGCAGATTCGTGAGAGAAAGTATCCGAATTCATTATTGCAATATACGGGAAACATCCTGCTTGTGGCAATCAACTATGATGAAAAAACAAAAGAGCATGTATGTAAAATTGAGGAATATGCTAAAATACAGAATTAATGATTGAGATATAAAAAAACAAAAGCGGACATGGCAGTTTTGCATGTCCGTTTTTGTTTTTGTATAATAAGTATCGGGTATTATGAACCGGGTAGGTTTACAAAAAGCAGAGTAAAATTTAATCAAGCCTTAATATTAATCCTAATATACGCTTTACAGAGGTCTCCATCTCACTACGAGAGATGGCACCCTTATCATAAGCCTTCTTTACACGATCAGGATATCCATTTCCCATCTTAAGATCATTTCCAGCTTTTGTCTCTTTGTAATGCTCGCCACAGGTCCACCAGTCGGTTGTGACCATTCCTTCATAGCCCCATTCATCACGCAGTATTCCTGTCAAAAGATCCTCGCTTTCAGAGGCTCTGTAGCCGTTTATCATATTGTAAGAGGACATAATAGCCCATGGATTATTATTCTTTACAATCATCTCAAATGCCTTCAGATAGATTTCTCTGGCAGCTCTTTCTGAAACGCGTGAATCGCTGTTTTTGCGGTTGGTTTCCTTGTTGTTCAAGGCAAAGTGCTTGAGTGTGGCACCGACATTGTTTGACTGGATTCCGCGTACCATGGCACCTGCGAGCTTTCCGGTGACGAATGGATCCTCTGAGTAGTACTCGAAGTTACGTCCGCAGAGAGGACTTCTGTGAATACAGATGGCAGGGGTGAGCCACAGTGCAAGGTTGTTTTCCTTTAATTCTTCACCGCCGGCGCGTCCTACAGCCTCTAAAACATCCGGGTTCCATGTGCATGCGAGCAGTGTGGAGCATGGAAACGCAGTGGTGCATATACCGACCTCAGGTGCTATGCGCACTCCGGCAGGACCATCTGCTGTCATGACAGAAGGAATACCGTATTCAGGCATATTTCCGATACCGAAGGTATTTGCAACACCGGTATTTGGCTGTCCGCCGAGCAGATGAATGAGATCATCGATGGAAAGCTCTGATACAAATTCATCAAGCGTGATACGTCCTTCCACAACATCCATGATGTCGTGACTGCCGTTTTTAGCCATGCCATCGGCAAAGCGGAAGTATGGGATGGCTCTCTGACCGGGAGCAACACCCTCTGTCAGGGAAGGGTCAATGTTGCCAATAGCTGAGTAGTCAGTGTCAACAGGCTCACTTTGAGGCAGAGCTTCATAGCTTCCGTCAGCGAGCATTCTCTTTGGCAGACTTGTAGGAACCAGCTTTGCTGAAAGCTGCTCGGTAATTACATCATGATTTAATATATATGAGTAATCAGCTTTTGTCACGTCACGGACGCTCGTTCCAACGTATATATCATATGAACCGGCTTCAAGTACATATGCAGATTTTTTAACCTTTCCAAGGTCATCATATGATGCCATATCGTTTATTTCCCATGTGAGGATCATAAGCTGTGATTCACCCGGCTGCAGTTCTCTTGTCTTTTCAAAGGTTGCGAGCTCCTTTGCAGGTTTGCCAAGCTTTCCTTGTGGTTTAGCGATGTATACCTGAACAACCTCTTTTCCGGAGAATTTACCTGTATTTGTCACACGGACTTTTGCATAAAGCTTATTGGCCTCAGATGTACAGTTGGAATTCACAACGCCGGCAGAAACAGTCTCCACATCAAATGTGGTGTATGAGAGTCCATAGCCAAATGGGTATACAACCTTCTCGGCAGCTCCCGGAATTGTCTCGAAATAGCGGTATCCGACATATATATCATCGGTATAGTCCACATAGTCTCTTGACTCGTGGAAATTGTAAGTAGACGGATAGTCGTCGAGTGATTTGGCAAATGTATCGACAGTTTTTCCGGAAGGATTGCCATCTCCTACGAGAAGCTCAGCGGCAGCGAGACCGCCTTCAATACCACCCTGTAAGGCAAGCAGTGCTGATTGGATCTGATTATCATAAGCAAACCAAGATGTATCAACCATTCCACCGACATTTAAAATTACGATTACATTTTTGAAACTGGCTTTTACAGTGTCAATCATCTCCTTTTCTTTTACGGAGAGACAGAAATCACCATCCTTAAAAAGCTCTGCCGACTTCTCGGTCATCTCGCGTTCGTAGTCCCAAAGAGCTTTGTTGTTTGGGTCAATAACACTCTTTCTGTCCCAGCCTTCTCCGGAGTAGCGGCAGATTGAGATGATAGCAGTGTCGGTATATGCCTGTGCCTTGCTTAAAAGCTCAGCCGGTACATCCGGCTCTATAGTCATGCCGGGTACAGCACCGGCTGCATACTGCTTTTTAATGTCGTTGCGGTAGTAATCGCACAGCTCCTCAAATATGCTTATTTTCTCTTTTTGAAGCTTAAGTCCTTCGTAGAGATTGCGGATATATGCAACGGTTACATCACCGCTTCCGCCACCGCCCTTTACATAGTCGAAAGTACCCTTTCCAAACAGGGCTACCTTAGAACCCGCTGCAAGAGGGAGTACGTTGTTTTCATTTTTGAGAAGTACCATGCCTTCCTTGGCTGCTTCCTTTGAAAGCTCTATGTGAGCCTTGCTTCCTGTAACTCTTTCACCATTTGCCTCAAGTGGAAGATTAGGAGTGAATTTGAATCGTGACCATTTGTTCATAGCAGATTACCTTTCTTATATTTTTATTATTTAATGAGCTTCCCATACATTAATATGTCGGGAGCTTGTTCTTTTCGTATAAGATGATTGTAAATTATAAAAGCGATATATACAATTGTGATACTGACATTATTTTAGGTCGATATTGACTTTTTGCGTGAGAGGAGTATATTTTGAAGGTAGAATTTCAAACTGTGAATATTGTTTTCTTCGGAACAATGGGATATGCTCAGGCTAATATAGCATAATTAATGATTAAAGGTTCAAAAGGTATCATAGCATTAAATACGAAGTTTGATTTAGTAAGTCAGGGAGAAAATTATGCAGCAATACACACACGAAAACGTCAGATCAATACCACATCTTCCAATCTACTGCGACAGATACGAGGACTACAGGCAGTTTTCACCGAGGCACTGGCATGACCATATAGAGATAATCTATGTAGTTTCCGGCTCACTGCAGGTTGTCTGCGGTGAAAATGAATATACATTGCAAGAAAATGAATTTTTTGTCATAAATTCAAATAAGATACATGGCACGCAAAGCTATGAAAGAGTTAGGGTGCTTCTGGTGCAGATACCGTATGCATATCTGGACAGCTACATAGACGATTACGGACATATAAGGTTTAGAGAGTGTTATGAGACCGAGCATGGCAGCAGAAAATATGAGCAGATGAAGTCTCTTCTTAAGTCGATAGCGCATATATACCGGAAAAAGGGCAAGGGCTATGAGCTTCGGCTTATGGCAAAAGTGAACGAATTCTTATATATTTTGTTTACAAATTATTCGTACAAAGAGATGAATGCGGGAAAAGAATCCAGACAGATAGCGCGCCTTAAGGATGTCCTTAGATATGTGGCGAAAAACTATCAGGAGCCAATAGCATTAAAGGAGGCGGCAGACATAGCTTCGCTCAATCAGGATTATTTCTGCCGTATGTTCAAAAAATGCATGGGAGTTACATTTCTCGAGTATGTCAATCAGGTAAGAATCAATCACATACATGAGGAGCTTCTGGCAACTGAGGATTCCATCACGGACATACTGGAGCACAATGGATTTACGAATTATAAGGTGTTCAGCCGGATGTTTAAGGCGCAGTTTGGCATGACACCGAGGGAATTGCGGAAATTACAGGAAAATTAAAATGTCATGAATTGGATGTTTTTGTGCTTTTTTTTGTATATTTTAAGGGTACTTAATCGTTATAGTAATGCTGTGGTTACGTGTTACACTGAAAGGTGTGGACAGTAACATGATGCGAGATAGCAAATAACTATAAATGAAAGGGCTACTTTATGAAAAAAAGAGTATTATCAGCCATGCCGTCACAGACGTTTGCAGAGGGAGCGCTGGATGCGGCGCAGCAGACAGGCGAACTAAGCTATGATGGCTACAAAAAGGTGTGGAGCGATGAGTTTGATGGTGATTCATTAAACCGTGCTGACTGGAATGTGGAGACACATGAAAAAGGATGGGTAAATAATGAGCTGCAGGAGTATGTAGACTCGGCTGAAAACATTCAGGTAAAAGATGGAAAATTAATAATAAATCCGGTCAAAAAAGTTACTGATGGTGATACCGGCTCAACAAAAGAAGCAGCTTCCTATACATCAGGAAGAGTTTCAACACAGAATAAGCAGACCTTCACATATGGACGATTTGAATGCCGTGCAAAGGTTCCAAAGGGACATGGATACCTTCCTGCATTTACATTATCTTAAATCTTGCTGTTGGTGGAAGCTGGGTTGGAAATCCAAACGATGAGACAAGCTTTGAGAATAATCCATATGTGATCGATTATGTCCGTGTATACCGGAAGGATAGCTACGATGAAGATGTTAAACGTCCCGGTAAAGGAAGTTACATTTATATTGTGAGATAAGTTTAGTTATGTCATGAATCTGATATTTTAAGAAATAATTTTGTATAATACACTGCTGCAAAAATGTATATTATATTACGAAAATGGATTACTGCTGAATATACGTTGGAGGCAGTTATAACCGTAGATCACATAATTAAGTAGAGAATGGAGTAAGTAATATGAAATACGGATATTTTGATGAATCAAAAAAAGAATATGTTATCACAAGACCTGACACACCGGCACCATGGGTAAACTATCTTGGATCGCCGGAGTATGGAGCAATTGTTTCCAATAATGCAGGTGGATACAGCTTTGCAAAGTCGGGTGCAAACGGAAGGCTTTTGAGATATGTGTTTAATCAGTTCGATGAGCCTGGCAGATATATTTATATCAGAGACAACGGCAGCAAGGATTACTGGTCAGCTTCGTGGCAGCCTGTAGGAAAGGATTTGAATGAATACAAGAGTGAGTGTCATCACGGAACAGCATACACAAAGATGATGGCTGATTACAGCGGTATTCATTCAGAAGTAAGATATTACGTTCCGCTGAACAAGACATACGAAGTGTGGAATTTGAGTGTGACGAATAATTCTGATAAGGCAAGAAGCCTTAATATTACAGGTTACGCTGAGTTTACAAACAACAGCAACTATGAGCAGGATCAGGTGAATCTGCAGTATTCACAGTATATTACAAAGACAGTATTTGTGGAGAACAGAGTGCGTCAGATGATCCATGCCAATCTTGACCGCATCGAGGATGGCAAGGAAATTGACAACAAGGATGTGGTAAACAGATTTATCGGACTTGCAGGAGCACCTGTTGACAGCTGGTGCGGTGACAGGGGAGAATTTCTCGGAGAATATCACAGATATGGCAATCCTGTCGGAGTAGAGAGCGGAAAGCTTAACAACCACGGCAACTACAACGAGAATAGCTGTGGAGCAATCACAACAGTATTGGAGCTGGCACCGGGCGAGACAAAGACAATAGCATTCTTAGTTGGAATGATAGATAATGAGACAGCAGGAAAGATTGTTGCTTCTTACACGGATACAAAAGCTGTCTGCGACAAAGAACTTGAGGAGCTTATCGCATACTGGCATGGACAGTTATCACATTTCCAGATTAATACACCAAGTGATGAGTTCAACACAATGATCAATACATGGAACGCATATAACTGTTTCATGACATTTATCTGGTCAAGGGCTGCATCATTTACATACTGTGGACTCAGAAACGGATACGGATACCGTGATACGGTCCAGGATATTCAGGGTGTTATACACCTTGCACCAGAGATGGCTGTTGAAAAGATCAGATTCATGCTCTCAGCACAGGTTGATAACGGTGGAGGACTTCCGCTTGTCAAGTTTACACACAATCCGGGACATGAGGATACTCCTGACGACGCTTCCTATGTACAGGAGACAGGACATCCGGCTTACAGAGCTGATGATGCATTATGGCTTTTCCCAACTGTATACAAATATGTATCAGAGACAGGAAATGTAGCATTTATAGATGAGGTCATTCCATTCGCCAACAAGGATGAGGGAACGGTTTACGAGCATTTAAAGAGAGCAATTGATTTTTCGATGAACCACCTCGGAAAACATGGAATGCCTGCAGGACTTTACGCAGACTGGAATGACTGCCTGAGGCTTGGTGCAGATGGAGAGTCAACCTTCGTAGCACTTCAGTTCTACTATGCAATGACTATATTAAAAGAGTTTGCAGCCTATAAGAAAGATGATGAATATATCACATATCTTGATGAGAGCCAGGAAAAACTCGGAAAGATCATTCAGGAGCTTTGCTGGAACGAGGACAGATTTATCCGTGGATTTACAGGGGATGGACAGGTTATCGGAAAGCGTGATGATCCTGAGGCAAATATGTGGCTCAACCCACAGAGCTGGGCTGTTATAAGTGGATTTGCAAGTGATGAGCAGGCTGATAAGGCTCTTGAAATGGTATATGAAAGACTCAATACCGAGTATGGCGCCATTCTTATGGATCCTCCATATCATGCACACGCATTCGACGGAGCACTCGCAGTGATATACAATGCGGGAACTAAAGAGAATGCAGGAATATTCTCACAGTCACAGGGCTGGATAATTCTTGCTGAGGCACTTAAAGGACATGGAGACAGAGCTTTTAAGTATTTTATTGAAAATGCTCCTGCCGCACAGAATGACAGAGCAGAGATAAGAAGACTTGAGCCGTACTGCTATGGACAGTTTACTGAAGGAAAAGCAAGTCCAAACTTTGGACGTTCACATGTACACTGGCTCACAGGAACTGCTTCAACAGTCATGGTTGGATGTGTAGAGGGAATACTTGGTATGCGTCCTGATTTCTATGGACTTCATATTGCTCCGTCTATTCCAAAAGCCTGGGATGGATTCGAGATAGAGAAGGATTTCAGGGGATGCCATCTTCATATAGTTGTAAAAAATCCTGATCATGTTGAGAGCGGATGCAAGAGCCTTCTTGTAAACGGACAGGCGGTTGAGGGAGACTATATTCCAAAAGAGCTTCTTAGCGAGCAGACAGAGATTGAGCTTACCATGTAAATTTTCCGTAGGTGGGATAATGACTGCTATAGGATTGTATATGGTGTGTGAAAATTTGATTTGTAATTGTATAGAGGATTGATTGAAAATATGAAAAATATAGATTTTATAGACAAATACGGAACCTTCAGGATCAAAAATCCCGAAAACTACAGTGGACTGTATCTGCCGCTTGCAGGGGAAAAAGGGCTTAAATCAAGCATTACACCAACTCTCGGCGGAGACAGTAAAACAAGCCAGAATACCTTTCTTCTGGAACCTGTTAGTATAGAAAATCTTCACAACAATAAAGGCACCAGAAATTTCTGGTGTCGGATTGTGGGGAAGGGCTTCTGGTCAGTATGCGGATCATCTGCACAGCAGGAGGCCGACAGATTTACAGGCAATCAGGATGAAAGTGAGCTTGAGGCAGGTTTAATGTGGCAGAAGCTGCACCGTGCTTCAAAGATATATGGGTTAGAGGCCGACACGACATCATTTGTCACACTTGATGGAAGCATGGAAGTCATGCTTGTGGAGATCACTAACAAGACAGATGAGGCTATGGAGATAGTCCCAATCGGGGCAATCCCAATCTATGGCAGAAGTGCTGACAATATCAGGGATCACAGGCATGTGACATCACTTTTGCACAGAATAGAAACCACACAATACGGCATTGAGGTTACACCTGTCCTCTCATTTGATGAGCGTGGACACCGGAAAAATGATATAAGCTACTTCGTATATGGATCATCCGGAAACGGAGAAAGTCCTGAGAGTTTCTATCCTACCGTTGAGCAGTTTATAGGAGAGGGAGGTTCTTTCCTTATTCCTGAGGCAGTCAGAACTGAAAAAGCAGGTGCAAAGGCCGGAGAAAAATTTCAGGGAAAAGAAGCAGCCGGAGCAATAAAATTTGCAAACCGTATTATAAAACCGCTGGAGACGGTAAGCTATATCATGCTTGCAGGTCTTACGGAAAAAGAAAATGACGTAAATGCCATTACCGGACGGTACCGCAGTGTACTTGAAGTAAAAGAAGAACTAAACACCGTCAAGAAACACTGGATAGACAAGGTAAATATTGATTTTGAGACAGGAAATGCCAAGGAGGACAATTATCTTAAATGGATATGTTTTCAACCTATCTTGCGAAGAATATACGGCTGTTCATTCCTTCCACATCATGATTATGGAAAAGGTGGAAGAGGCTGGAGAGATCTATGGCAGGACTGTCTTGCACTTTTACTTATGGAGCCTTCGGATGTCCGCAGGATGATTGTAAACAATTATGGCGGTGTGAGAATTGATGGAACCAATGCGACTATTATAGGAAACGAGCCTGGCGAGTTTATTGCAGACAGAAATAACATCACACGTGTATGGATGGATCACGCATTCTGGCCATTTGTAACCACAAAGCTTTATATTGACCAGACCGGTGATACAGATGTACTGTTTGAGCATACGACGTACTTTAAGGATTACCAGTCCATGAGAGGCACAAGCCATGATGAAGCATGGAATACTACATATGGTAACAAACAAAGGACGGCAGGCGGTCAGATATATTTTGGAACGGTTTTAGAGCATATTCTGATCCAAAATCTGTGCGCTTTCTATGATGTGGGGGAGCACAACGAGATGAGGCTGCACGGTGCAGACTGGAACGATGCGCTCGATATGGCATGGGACAAAGGCGAAAGTGTTGCATTTACATGTGCATATGCCGGAAATCTGCTTGATATAGCAAAGTGTTTAAGAAATGTGGAAAAAATAAGCGGAATAAACAGGATTGAGGTGTTAGATGAGCTTAAGCTGCTGCTTGCTGATGACGAAATACTTTACAACTGCCCTGACAAAAAGCAGGAGCTTCTCATGAGCTATGCAAAGGCATGTGAGAACTGCACAAGCGGAGGCACTGTTCTTGTCCCAATAGCTGCGATTTGCGAAAACCTGGAGCATAAGGCTGAGTGGATGATGAAAAACATCCGCGAAAACGAATGGATATCAGATGGCACGGATGGAGGCTGGTTCAACGGATATTATGACAATAACGGCAGACCGGTGGAAAGATGTGAGAGTGGAGATGTACGCATGATGCTTACAGGACAGGTATTTGCCATCATGAGTGGAACCGCAAAAAAAGAACAGATCAAGGCAATCTGTAATAGCGCAGACAAATATCTGTTTGATCAAAATGCCGGTGGCTACAGACTAAACACTGATTTTAAGGAAGAAAAGTTTGATCTTGGAAGAATGTTTGGATTTGCATATGGTGAAAAAGAAAATGGTGCTGTATTCTCACATATGGCTGTAATGTATGCCAATGCGCTCTATAAACAGGGCTTTATAAAAGAGGGTTACAAGGTATTAAAGACGCTTCTTGATACTGCGATGGACTTTGACAGAAGCAGGATGTATCCGGGAGTACCGGAGTATTTTGATAATGATGGAAGAGGTCTGTATTCATATCTTACAGGTGCCGCAAGCTGGTATATGCTTACTATGATAACATCTGTATACGGAGTCCATGGAGAGCTTGGAGATCTTGTTATTGAGCCTGTACTCATGCCACAGCAGTATAACGAAAAAGGTGATGCAAAAGTTTCGTTAGAATTTGCAGGTCATGGATTTGATATTTTAGTTCACAATTCTGATAAGCTCGAACCTGGGGAGGCGCACGTCAAAAGAGCACTCTGTGATGATGTAAAAGTGGAAAATGTTACAGGAAACAGCGTGCGTATTCCAAGGCATGCTATTGAAATGCTTTCTACAGACAAATGTCATACGGTTGAGATATACATAGAGTGATAGTTTATAAAATTAATAGCGTTTGATATCGTATCATTGGGTATCAGCTAAATAAAATTCCTACGCATGTTTGCGTGGGAATTTTTTGTGCGTAGTACAAGGCTTTTGGCATCAGGCTACCACATGGATTTGTAGTACCTGTCGCGATATTTCTTTGGTGTAAGCCCCGTAAAATTCTCGAATATCTGGATAAAGTGGCTCTGTGATGAAAATGACAGGTAGTTGGCTATATCTATAATCGGCTTATCTGAGTATTTGAGCAGGTGAGTCGCTTTTTCTATTTTCTTTTCCCTTATATAATCACTTATCGAAACACCGAGATTCTGCTTGAATACCCTTGAAAGATAGCTCTCGGAAAGCCCTGTGTATGCAGCCAGATCAGCTATTGTGATACGCTCTTTTATGTTGCTGTATATATAGTCAACACACTGGGAAACAGGCTTTGAGAGGATAGACGATTTCTTCTGCAGCACCATCTTACCTGTGAAATCCTTTGCCATCTCGTGATGCAGGTCAGCAACCTGGCGTACGGTGGAGCAGCTGTCCATCTTAAGTATATAGAAGTCACTCAGACGGTATGCCTGCTCAGGCTCGAGTCCTCCATCAATACAGTATCTTGTGATCATGGCGGTTGTGACAACAAAGTGATATTTGATATTCTGTAAAGTATTTCTGGACAATACACCTGTTCCGTCAAGGTGTATAAATGCATCTTCTTTGCAGTTTTTTATTACATATTCCATATCCCCGGTTTTGACTGCGTTATAAAAACTATATTCAATACTTGGAGCCCGATGCAGTGATTCGCTCTCGCTGTCAACAAATTCTGCGTCATACCATTCTTTTGAAAGTGCCATAAAGGTTCTCCTTTGCAACAAAATATTAGATTTATGTCATCTTTCTATTATTATGACATGAATCTGATATTTTTACAATTGATTTAATATAAACGAAAACGGTTAAGGAGTAATATTACAACTGTAAACGAGATATCAAATTAATTCATAAGAAGATATCAAAGCAGTTTCTAGGGAGGAAATGAAAAATGAAACAGAAAGTGATTAGCACAATGCTGTTACTGTCTATGGGGGCAACACTCCTTGCAGGATGTGGAACAACAGCAGGAAACGGAACAGAAGGTGGAGCTTCTAATGCAGCAGAGGGAAAGGTTATCAATATCTATTCATGGAACGACGAGTTCAGAACAAGAGTTGAGGCTGTTTACCCAGAGGTTAAAGAAACTTCTAAAGATGGTACAATTACATACCTCAAGGATGGTACAGAAATTCATTGGGTAGTAAATCCTAACCAGGATGGTGTTTATCAGCAGAAGCTTGATGAAGCTCTTTCAAAACAGGCAGATGCAGCAGCAGATGACAAGATTGATCTCTTCTTATCAGAGACAGATTATGTATTCAAATATACAGATAAAGATGCAGACGTAGCAATGCCTCTTAAGGATCTTGGAATTGATTGTGACAAAGAGTTTGCTGATCAGTTCGATTTCACAAGAAAAACAGCTTCTGATTCAGACGGAGTACAGAGAGGTTCAACATGGCAGTGCTGTCCTGGACTTTTAGTTTACCGTCGCGATATTGCAAAGGATGTATTCGGAACAGATGATCCTGAAGCAATCGGTGAGAAGACAAAGGACTGGGATACATTAAAGGCTACAGCAGCGGAACTTAAGGCAAAGGGATACTACACATTATCTTCTTACGCTGATACATTCCGTTTATATGGAAACTCAATCGACAACTCATGGGTACAGCCTGGAGCAGATGAGGTTGTAGTGGATAAGAAGATTACAAACTGGGTAGATGATTCAAAAGAGTGGCTTGATGCAGGATATGTTGATGCTAAAGTTAAAGGCCAGTTTAATGATGACTGGAACAAAGCAATGGGTTCTCAGTCAAAGGTATTTGCATTCCTTTTCCCAGCATGGGGAATCGATTTCACACTTGCACCAAACTGGGATGGAGCAGAAGGATCATGGGCTGTTACACCACCACCACAGGAGTACAACTGGGGCGGATCTTACCTCCACGCAGCAACAGGAACAGATAACCCTAAGCATGTTAAGGATATCATCCTTGCTTTAACAGCAAATAAAGACAACTTACTCAAGATCTCTAAGGATTACTCTGATTTCACAAATACAAAATCAGGAATGAAGGAAGCAGCAAAAGATGATTCATTCGCATCAGACTTCCTTGGCGGACAGAACCCATTTGCTTACTTTGAACCGGTAGCTGAGAATATCAAGATTGCACCTCTTTCAGCATATGATCAGGGATGTGTAGAGCTTATCCAGAACTCATTCAGCGATTACTTACAGGGTAAGGTTGATTATGATAAGGCTAAGAAAAACTTTGAGACAGCAATTAAAGAGCGTTATCCTGATATCGAAAAGGTTACATGGCCGAAATAAGATAAATAAAACACCATGCGGAGCCTTTGGGCTTCGCAGAGGTGACTCTGGTAGAAAGGAATTTGGCTCATGAAGAAGAAAAGAAAGAGCGTAAGCTATGCAAAATGGGGATATATCTTTATTCTTCCGTTTTTCATAACATATTTAATTTTTTCTCTGATTCCGTTAGTAGATACGGTAAGGTTTAGTTTTTTTGAATACTATAGATCCGGAATCAAACAAATAGGACCGAATTTTGTGGGATGGGCTAACTATGCCGAGCTTCTTAAATCGGATATGATCACATATGGTAAGAATACTCTTATCCTCTGGGTTATCGGATTTATTCCACAGATTGTGGTTGCACTTGTTTTAGCAAACTGGTTCACTGATGCCAGATTAAAAATTCACAAATTACAGTTTTTTAAGGTAGTAATTTATCTGCCAAACCTGATCATGGCATCTGCATTTGCACTTTTGTTCTTTACACTGTTCTCGAACAGTGGTCCTGTGAACTCAATCCTGCAGTCTATGGGAGTAATCAGCAAGCCTATCGACTTTATGGGAAGTGTATTTGGAACCAGATCACTCATCGGCTTCATGAACTTCCTTATGTGGTTCGGTAATACGACTATTATGCTCATGGCAGCAGTCATGGGTATCAGTACAGAAGTATTTGAGGCGGCAGATCTGGATGGATGTAATGCATTGCAGAGATTCTTCTATATAACTTTACCGAGTATACGACCAATACTTGCATATACACTCATCACATCAATCATCGGTGGACTCCAGATGTTCGATGTACCTCAGATTCTGACAAACGGACAGGGAAATCCGGACAGAACGTCAATGACACTTATCATGTTCCTGAACAACCACTTAAAGAGTAAGAACTATGGTATGGCCGGAACATTGTCGGTATATCTGTTTATAGTCAGCGCAATTCTGTGCTTCATCGTATACAGAATGACAAATGACAGCGATCCTGACGGATCAAAGGCAGCAGCAAAGCGAGCTGCAAAAGAAGCTAGAAGAAAGAAAAAGGAGGCGGCTAAATAATGAAACCAAAACATAAAATTAATGTCCGCAGTGTTATAGCGCATATAGTTTTGATATTATTATCATTTTTATGCCTGTTCTTCTTTGTAATACTTATAATCAATGCGACAAGGTCGCATGCACAGCTGCAGAAGGGCTTCTCATTTATCCCGGGCGGGCATTTCCTGGATAATCTGAAATCTGTAGCTAATGACGGATCCTTCCCTATGTTTAGGGGAATAGTAAACAGCCTTATTATATCGGGCTCATGTGCAGTTTTATGTACATATTTTTCATCGCTTACAGCATATGGACTTTATGCTTACGATTTTAAATTAAAGAAAGCTGCATTTACATTTATCATGGCGATACTGGTTATGCCGACACAGGTTACTGCGATGGGCTTCCTGCGTTTAATAACAAATATGGGAATGTATGATTCGTGGGCTCCACTTATCATTCCATCAATAGCATCGCCGGCGGTATTCTATTTCATGTACAGCTATCTACAGTCATCACTTCCTCTATCACTTGTAGAAGCTGCACGAATTGATGGTTCGAATGAGTTTAAGACATTCAACCATATAGTATTGCCGATCATGAAACCTGCAATTGCAGTACAGGCAATTTTCACATTTGTAGGTTCATGGAACAACTACTTCACACCGGCCCTGATCATCCAGTCAAAGAACAAGATGACAGTACCAATTTTGATTGCCACACTTCGAGGAGCGGACTATATGAATTTCGATATGGGAAAAATCTATATGATGATAACAGTAGCTATTGTGCCTATTATTGTTGTATATCTTCTCTTATCAAAATATATTATTGCCGGTGTCACACTTGGAGGCGTGAAGGAGTAAACAATTTAATTAGTTTTAGCATCAGAGCAGATGGCTTACATATATGTTATGTGGGTCATCTGTTTTTTAGTATATTGAAATATGAGGTATGGCATATTTTTTATTTAGGAAATATTGTGGCACATATGCAGTATATCAGCAGATGATTGTTGATTAAATAATTCTAAAATGATAGATTATAGAATTAACTCATGGTATAATATAACGAACGTAAAGATATGTGCGTCGAAAGAGATATCATATAGATAAGATTGGAGAAAATACATGAACCCAGCAAGCATAATGAAAATGATGAAAGCAAAAAATACATTTATAGCAAACCACCCAAAGTTTGTATCCTTTTTACAGTATGCATTCGGCAGCGGCATCCCGGCAGACTCTGTTATTGAAATCACAGTTACAAAGCCTGGACAGGAGCCTGTGACCTCCAATATCAAGGTGCAGCAGTCAGATCTCGAGCTTTTGGAGAGTCTTAAGGACTTAAAATAGAGGTAAAATATGTTATACCAGATTAAAGATGGGACAGTTTCGGCAGGAGGTCAGACGATTCTGTCCCATGTTGATTTTTATATAAAGGAAAAAGAAAAATTAGCTGTAGTCGGCAAAAACGGTGCTGGAAAGACCACGCTGCTTCGGCTTCTTGCTGGAGAGCTGACACCGGACAGGGATGACAGCAGGGGCAGCTACGGCAGAAGCAATGATATGGTCACGGGAGCTGCCACTGCAGGCAGTGATTTAGATGGTACGGCGAAAAGAACTCAAAGAGCAAAAAAGAAGAAACCGTCGGGAAACCCGGAAACCGGAATTACCATGTCCAGAAATATCACAATTGATATGCTTAGACAGGCGGATAAATCAAATCAGGATTTGACAATAGAGCAGATACTGCTTGAGAGCTGCCCGGATAAAGATACCTTTTCAAAAGAGAGGTTTGACTACGAGATGGAGTACGACCGGCTTTTTACAGGCTTTGGCTTTGAAAAGAGTGACAAGACGAGGCTTTTTAGGAGCTTTTCAGGAGGAGAACAGACGAAGATTTCTCTGATAAAGCTGCTTTTAAAGAAGCCTGATCTTTTGCTCTTGGATGAGCCGACGAATCATCTTGATATGAAAACTGTCGAGTGGCTGGAGGATTATCTGATAAACTATCCAAAGGCTGTTGTCATTGTGTCCCATGACAGGGCGTTTCTTGATGCAGTTGCGACTGGTGTTTATGAGCTTGAAAATGGCAGTCTGCACAGATATGCCGGCAACTACACTCAGTACAGGCAGCAGAAGCTTAAAAATCTGCAGATACAGCGCAAAGCCTACGAGCGCCAGCAGGCGGAGATTGCGCACAATAATGAGCTTATCGACAAATTCAAGCATAAGCCTAAGAAAGCTGCGTTTGCACGCTCTAGAAAGACCATGCTGGCACGCATGAAGCTGATAGAAAAGCCGGTTGAAGACGAAGCTCATATTTTTACAGGCAATATCGAGCCACAGTTTCCGGGCGGTAAATGGGTTTACGAGGCGAAGAAATTAAAAATTGGCTACGACGGCAGGGCACTGCTTGAGCTGTCGCTTCGTATAAGGCGTGGTCAGAAGATTGCCGTAATCGGTGACAACGGCATAGGAAAATCAACATTTCTAAAGACTGTGGCAGGGCTTATTCCACCAATAAAGGGCACAAGCCAGCTTGGCAGCAATCTGCTGGTGGGCTATTTTGACCAGCAGTCGGCACTTATCGACAGCGAAAAGACTGTGCGAGACCATTTTCACGAGCTTTTTCCGGCACTTGTGGAGAAGGATTTAAGAAAGACGCTTGGCATGTATCTGTTTGGAGGGGCAAATGCCTCAAAGCGTATCAGCTCGCTCTCAGGCGGTGAGAAGTCCAGGCTTGTGCTCGCAGAGCTTCTGACAGGCCGTCCGAACTTAATGATACTCGATGAGCCGACCAATCACATGGATATTCCGGCGAAGGAGACACTAGAATCGGCATTTAAGGCATATACCGGCACCATGCTCTTTGTATCGCATGACAGGTATTTCATAAAGCAGGTGGCTGATGCCATACTGGTCTTTGAAAATGACAAGGTGATGTACTATCCGTTTGGCTATGACCATTATATTTCAAGGCTTAAGGCATCACAGGACGGCAATCTGCCGGCACTCATGCAGGCAAAGGATGCTGCGATGGTTGAGGCACTTGCGGCTGTCCCTAAGAGGGAGAGGCATGAGACCAGACAGCTTTCAACAGATGAGGCGTATCTCGAGTGGAAGCTTACACTTGCAGCAGAGCCGGTGGTGAAGGCGGCTGAAGAAGCAGAAAAGGTTTATGAGGAGCTATGTGAAGCAGAAAGCGAGCTTAACGAAGAAAATGTCGATAAGCTGCGACTGCAATATGAAAAAGTTGTTGACTCATGGACAAATGAGTGTACAAAATGGTATGATATATACTTAGATGAGATGTATCCGGAGAGTGAATTTTAATTTGCAGACATAAGGGAATCAAAGTCATTTGCTGTATATCATAAATTATCCGGGGAGAAAGGATTATATATGTGGTTATCAAGATATTTTGTGTATTTTATTATATTTAGCTGTATGGGCTGGATATATGAGAGCATCTACTGTACCATCATGGCAAAAAAATGGGAAAACAGAGGCTTCCTCTATGGACCGCTTTGTCCTATTTACGGAGCCGGAGGTGTCGCGATCACTGCGATAGCAGATTTCATTTCGGCTCACACGGATGCGACATTTACATGGTGGCAGATATTTCTTGTGGCATTTTTGGGAAGCATTGTCTTAGAATATGGCACATCGTGGGCGCTTGAGAAGCTGTTTCACGCATACTGGTGGGATTACAGCAGCATGCCGCTTAATATAAACGGCAGGGTGTGCTTTCCATATTCTGTAGGCTTTGGGGTGGCAGGACTTATAGTGGTGTATTTTATTGCACCGTTTACGAAGCTCATCACAGGCTGGATGTCACCTATATGGTATGAGTTTTTCTCACTGCTTCTCATGGGCTTTTTAGCTGTAGACACTGCAATCACCGTGTCAGCGCTTACAGATTTCAGTAGGACAATAGTCAATCTGCAGAACAATTTCAACACATATATGGATGAGGTTGTGGAAGAGGTTAAAGAGCGTAAGAAGGCGGCAGACGAAAGGTCGCAGGAGAGGTCACAGGAGCTTGCGGAGGCAGTCGAGGAGCGCAGAAAGAGAAAACGTATCAGAGCCAGTGCAGACCGAGTTATTGATTCAATGGGGGCTTTAAAGAAATCTGCGCTTAACAGGGCACAGGGATTCAGAAATCCAAAGGTGGAGAACAGGTATCTCGATACCTTTACAGAGAGTCTCAGGGAACGCTTTAAAGGTGAACGTATAAAGAAATCAAAGAAGGCGAAAAAGGCAGATAAATAACAAATAAAAATTTTTAAAAAAATTTCAAAAAAAGCTTGCATTATCCGATTGACCATGGTATTATAATATACGGTTCGTTGGTCAAGCGGTTAAGACGCCGCCCTCTCACGGCGGAAACACGGGTTCGATTCCCGTACGGACTGCTAAAACAAAAAGCTCTCAGTACACAGTGCTGAGGGCTTTTTATTTTTGCAAGCAATTAATAACTATAAAACCACTTAGAACAAAAAGCTGATGCCTGCATGTAAGCATGACGCATCAGCTTTTTTATTCTTAAGGTGGCTCAAATCATTATGTCTAAAGTATAATAATACTTGCGCACTTCAAATCATTGCCCAGATTGTATACTCTGCCGGAATCGACACCGACAACAGTTGGTCGGAGAATGTAGTACTCACTGTTTTTTACAACTCTTGCCTTTTCACCATTGCTAAGCTGTACAATTGAATCAACAGGATATAGAATCATACTGCTCATGAAAGCACGCATGACACCTATATCAAGCTGGTTTGTCATGGACATAAGCATCTCAACTGCATCACGCTGTGATAAGGCATCCTTGTACGGACGCTTTGTGACAAGCGCATCATAGACATCTGCGACAGACAAAATCTTTGCAAACTGACAGATTTTGGGTGCATCAAAGCCGAGTGGATATCCGGTTCCGTCAATGCGTTCGTGGTGCTGCAGCACTCCCATCAGTATAGAGTTGTTTAAATCCTTTCGGTCTTTTAGCATATTGTAGCCGTACACGGAATGTTTTTTCATGATATTAAACTCATCATCCGTGAGCCTGCCCGGCTTGTTTAGAATCTCATTGGGGATCATTGTCTTACCTATATCGTGCAGCAGGCCGGATACACCTATGTCGTGGATTTCGTTGTCAGGCAGCTTCATCTGCTTGGCAAGAATCATTGAAATAGTAGCCACATCCACACTGTGCTTGAAGGTGTACTCATCGCTTGTTTTGAGGGAACTGATATCGACAGCTATGGCATCGTTTTCATTGATGGCCTCCATGAGCGAGTCTGCAATCATGTTTGTTGCCTGTGTTAGCTCCTCGGAGTTAGTGTTGTTGAAGATGTACTGGACACCGGTTGATACACGCTGCCTGACACTGTCGCTTAAGGTGACCTTGGAACGGTCGTCCGTACGCAGCTGTTTGACCATGGCGGCAGCCTTTGGAGACAGTATGGCATCCGGATCGTCAGGATCAGCACTTCCCTCGCGGATGTATACTGACATTATACCGAGCTTAAGCAGCGAAGAGATGATATAATCATCGATAGCTGAGCCCTGTACCACCAGGTTACGGCCGGTAGGATCCTTGATGACCTGATCAATAATCATGCCGGGTTTCAATTGTCGTGTTCTCATATATCTGCGTTTAATCATTTTTGCCCCAAAACTAAATAAGTCTACTCTAAAAACAATTCAAAATACTACGAATATTATATAGTATATTTGTACTAAAAACAATCACAAATTGAGATTTTTTTAGTGTTTTTTTGTAATAAAACAACCCCGGCATTTGCCGGGGCTGATGATGGTATTGTATTTATCAAAATCAGAGGTTAGATGTGGTGACCGCCACCACTGTGACCGCCACCACTGTGACTGCCGCCACTATGACCTCCACCACCGCTGTGACCGCCACTTGAGCCTGAGCTTTGTGGACTGTAGTGTCTTGTCTGGTTCATAAAGCGTGCGCGTGCATTTTGAATCTCTACCTTTGTAAATGCTGCACCCATGAGCTCGTTGCTCTTAGCCTTGCGGCCCTTTGACAGGGATAATGCATATACAAAGCAAAAAATCATGCCGGCAGCGAGAGCGATAAAGATGCTCGAAATGTATCTGAGAGGCTGTGATATATGTCCGCCTGCGAGGACTGTGTTGACCTGGTCTATTGTTTCCATGCAGCAGGTGAAATAGTCGTAATCATGACTTGAGGTGGCATATATATAAGTGTTGTCACAGATGGAGTTACATTTTGAGTTTGGGATGGTTCTCTGCGTGCTTCCCTCACAAGCCAGATAAATCTCGTTTAAATCTCTGTCTATTACAAAAATGACACCGTTTGCACCGGTTCCGAAATAGCCTTCAAAGGTATTGACTGCATAGCTTTCAGTGCTTCCGTAAGGATGTGAGGTAGTGGTGACAACAGCTATGTTGCAGTATTCGGTTGTCTTTTTCATCTGTGAGATGAGCTTGCCCTTTACAGCATCGTCAATGAAATTGGCAGAGTCCTCAAGGATGTACTCGTAGCCGGTAGACTTGTTTGTGCCGCTTAGATTGTAATTGGCGGCTGTCTCAGTGGCATATACATTTGATGAGCTGCTCAAAACAAGGACTGTAACAAGCAAAAATAATGTAAGCAAAGCAGAACACCTGCATTTTATACAATGCAAAAAAGGACTTTTATAATTATTTCTATGCACGGTCATCACCTCCCTTATGTGTGGCAAACTGTGGCAGCTTGCGCGTTGTAAGCACATTGAATGCGCGGATGACATTAATCAGTGTGATAAGCACTGAGGCGATGATGATAAAAGCTGCGCCATAGTACCATGCATCGAGCACCGGCTGGAACAAAAGAACAGCATCGCCAATAAGCATGGATACCATGCCAAAGATGAGTCCGGCAACTCCCTTGTGTCCGGGCATCCTGTCAAAGCTTGAGAAGGCTCTGATTGAAAAAATAAATGATATGATGGTCAAAATAACAAATAAAATCAGGCTGCCGTCTGCATTGCCAAAGCTGCCTCCGATACCTGCAATGATTGCAAACAGAGCAGGAACAAATTGAATGACAAATATAAAAAGTATAAAGTAAGCTATAAACGATGTGTTTGTCTTTTTCTTTATGGTTTTCGTGGCCTTTTTTGCAGCCTTAAGGCGTCTGCGGTTGTTGATTGCACCAAGTGCCTCCGGCTGTTCCTTTGCGATACGGCCCTTATCCTCGGTACCGGCTTCCTTTACAGCAATCATGGTCAGCTCCTGTGAGTAACAGATATTTGCGATAATCGCAAGCACACCGACTATGGTGAGAGTCATTCCGGGAGTTAGAACCGTCAGCAGACATAATAAAATGTATACCGGAATTGCCGCAATGAGTGAGCCTAGCATGAATTTACCGACAGATATAGGCAGATCGGCAACAACCTTGCCGGTCTGGCCGTTTACTGTGGCATATGCCACACGATCCTTATTGCGGTACGACAAAAACCATACCGGAAACATTGAGTAATCTGTCTCTTTTACAGTAGTGCCAAGACTTAAAGGCGAAAGAGCAGCGGAGTCACTGTCGACTGACAAGCCGGTAAAGGCAGGCTCTTTACTTATTTCGCTTACTGTGTTTGTGCAGGCTGCATCCATTGCGTCACTTGCGTAAATCGTTGATGGTAAATCAGCTGTATCAGCGTAAAAACCACTTAAGAATGCCGGTGTAAAGCGCTTCATATTCTTCACATCATATGGCGCAAGTTTTTCGCTGATGCTGTCATCAAATGATGAAGATGCATCGTAGGACAGTCCCTTGTAGTAGGCGTCGAGATCTCCCTCGAGCCTGTAATGGTCTGTAATGATGTAATCTCCTGAACGGTGGGATCTTTTCGCCGGAAGTGAAATAGGAGCCTTCTGGGTTACATAATATGTCCAGTAAGGCATGTAGATACCTCTGAATCCGTCGATAAACTTAGGATCCTTAAGCTCCTTTGGCGCGAAAATAGCCTTTTTCATGAGGCTCATGTAGGCCTGCTTACAGTCATCCTTGCTCTTTGCAAATGGTATGATATAAGCCGGCTTGTGCTCCTTTTGCATGCGGCTGTAGAGCACAGTTGATGCACCGCAGAAGCTGCAGAAGCCTGCTGCGGTATCGTCTGTGCTCAGGATTTCTCCTCCGCACTGAGGGCATGTGAAAATGGTTGCGTCGAAGTCCTTCTGGACCTCGGCGTCAGAGGTTTTGTCCTCGTACGCGTAAGGGTCGAAAAGTGAATGACAGTATTCACAGGCTAACTGGCCTGATTTGATGTCAAACTTCACATTTCCACCGCAATTTTTACATGCGAACATTTTGTTTCTCCTTTCTATTCCCTTTTACTTTTTTATCTGCTTGAATAAATAATTCCTTCCAGATTGACGGATGGAAGAGGATGAGCAGTGGAAACAGCTCGAGTCTTCCGGCAAGCATGTCAAACATCAGTACATATTTGGAAAAATTATTAAAAAAGCCAAAATTGCATGTCGGACCGACCAGAGAAAGACCCGGTCCGATATTGTTAAATGTAGCTGCGACAGCCGTGAAATTGGTAGTGAAATCATAGTTTTCAACGGACACAAGCAGCATTGAAACAACAAAAATGACGGCATACGTCATGAAATAAACATTTATTGACCTGATAACATCATGGTCTACAGGCTTGTGCTCAAATGTGAGCTTTTTCACACTCTTTGGGTGGATGTAGCCATTTAACTCCTTAAGTATTGTCTTTACAGCGATGACAATACGAGATACCTTGATACCGCCGCCGGTGCTTCCGGCACATGCGCCAATGAACATCAAAAGCACAAGCAGTGTCTTTGAAAGCTCAGGCCATCTGTCGAAATCGGTGCTCGAGAATCCGGTTGTCGTGATGATTGAGCCAACCTGAAACGCTGCCTTTGTGACTGCGTCAAACACACCGGTACACATATGCGCGATATTCACGCTTATGACTACAACGGAGGCTATTATGATGCCGAAATAGTATCTAACCTCCTCCACCTTAAGTGCGTCACGGATGTGACCGAAGAAAAGCAGGTAGTAAGCGTTGAAATTGACACCGAAAAGTATCATAAATATGGTAACAACCCATTGCAGATAAACATTATAGCTGCAAAAACTGTCGTTTTTGATACCGAAGCCTCCTGTACCGGCTGTGCCGAGAGAGGTACAGATGGCATCGTACAGAGGCATTTTTCCGAAAAGCAGGAAAATAATCTCCATAGTCGTAAGACCAAAGTATATTATGTATAAAAGCCTGGCAGTGTGCCGCATCTTTGGAACAAGTTTTCCGACAGAAGGACCCGGGCTTTCAGCACGCATCAGATTTATGTTGCTGCCGCCTGAAAGCGGGATGATTGCCAGAAGAAATACAAGCACACCCATACCGCCAATCCAGTGCGTAAAGCAGCGCCAGAAATTCATGCAATAGGAGAGTGATTCTACCTCAGGCAGGATGCTCGCTCCTGTCGTGGTGAAGCCGGAGATGGTCTCAAAAAGAGCATCTGTGAAGCTTGGAATCTCTCCTGATATGTAAAACGGCAGACAGCCGAATATACTCAGTACAATCCAGCCCAGTGCGGTTGTTGCACAGCCCTCCTTCAGGTAAAAGGTAAAATCCCTCGGTTTTTTAGCCGAAAAAATAAAACCGATAGCTATGCTTATGAGTGCAACAATCAAAAAGTAGATGCCGCTTTTTTCATAATAAATACCGGCAACAATACATGGCAGAAGCAGCAAAAAGCCTTCAAGCTTTAAAATATATCCCAAAAGATATCGAATTACTGAAGTGTTCATATCATTCCCCCACTATTCCATAATATCCTGAAGATTCGTAAAGCCGGTATGGGTTGTTATAATCATGACAGTGTCATTTTTTTGTATGCAGTCATTACCTGTAGGTATAATAATTTTGCCGTTTCGGTTGATGAAGCAGATGAGCAGATGCTTTTTGAGCTTTAGGTCTCGAAGCGGTATGTCTGTCACATTTGAGTTTTCTGATACAAAGAACTCAATTGCTTCAACTCTTGAGTCGTACATGTGGTAGAGAGTCTCTATATTGCAGTTCATAGAGTTTTTCTTTGCACGGACATAGGCAATTATGGCTTCTGAGGTGATGTATTTTGGCGAGATTACACTGCCAAGGTCCAGGCTGTTTATGACATTGGTAAAAGTTATACGATTAAGCTTTGTTATGACCTTTGCATTGGAAACCTGCTTCGCATAGAGCGTAAGCATGATGTTTTCCTCGTCTATACCGGTAAGAGGTACAAATGACTGGCAGGTCTCTATGCCTTCTTCCTTTAAGAGTGCCTGTTCTGTTCCGTCACCGTTTATGATGACAGCATCCGGAAGCAGTATGGAAAGTTCTTCACAGCGCTCGAAGCTATTTTCGATTATTTTGACCTTTATGCCACGTGATATGAGCTGCTTTGCCAGGTAATATGCGGCTTTGCCGCCTCCGATAATCAGTGTATTTTTTACGCTGTGTGTATTGACTCCGATGTGGCTGAAAAATTCCTTTGTATGTCTGCGTTCGCCGACAAATGACAGCTTGTCGCCCTTGCGGAGCACAAAATCACCTGATGGGATAGTGACCTCATCATCTCTCTCGACTGCACCGATAAGTATGTTGGCATGGTGTCTGGTGCCCAGATCCATGAGCTTTGTTCCGTCGAGGATGCTGCCCTCGGGAATCTCATACTTGATGAGCTGTGCCTGACCGTGAGCAAAGTTTGTTACCTCAAGGCTGGACGGCAGATGAAGAATATGAGCCATCTCAATAGCTGCCTCAAGCTCAGGGTTGATAATGAGTGCAAGACCAAGCTTGTCGCGCAGATATTTGGCCTCCTGGCTGTATTCAGGCGTTCTGACTCTGGCTATAGCAGCACAGTTGCCGACCTGTGTGGCAATGGTACAGCATAGCAGATTCAGCTCATCAGAGCCTGTGACTGCGATGATTAAGTCGGCATCATCAATACCCGCTTCCTGCAGTATCTTGTAGCTGGCACCGTTTCCTGCAATACCCATTACATCATAGATATTGGATACCTGGGAAATCCTCTCCCTGTTTTTGTCGACAATTGTTATGTCGTGCCCCTCCTTGCCAAGCTGCTCAACGAGAGTACGGCCTACCTTGCCGCATCCGACGATGATAATTCTCAGTCCCTGGGAGGGAACCACTCCTTTTTTGAACATTATTTCCTCCGTATATAAAAATATAATGGTATGAGGGTCAAAAGGTATTTTGCCCCTCATTTATGATTGTGTGGTGGATAGAATTATTATGACTATCATATATCAATGGATTATAACATAACGCATATATATTTCATAGAGAAAAAAGTCCCAAAAATATGAGATTGTAATAAAGTACAAAAAGTGATAAAATCAATTTTAATTGTAGTATTTGAATAGCTGTTTGAACAGCAATAAGAGATAGATTTTTGGAGCTTTAAGTAATGACGGGATTTTTAAAGGCAAACTACCATACGCACACCTATAGGTGCCAGCATGCATATGGCAGCGAGCGCGAATATATAGAGGCGGCTATCAGAATGGGCATCGCAGAGCTTGGCTTTTCAGACCATGTGCCGTGCCCCTTTAAGGATGGCTATGTGTCGGGCATCCGGATGACGATGGAGCAGGCACCGGAGTATGTGTATGCCATCAGGGAGCTTGGGAAGGAGTATGCATCCGACATAAAGCTCTACGTTGGCTTTGAGGCGGAGTACATACCGGAGTTTTTCAAGGAGCAGAAGGCTATGTTTGACAGGCTTGGCTGTGATTACATGATAATGGGCCAGCATTTTATGAAATCAGAGCAGACAGGCCCGTATACAGGCACACCGACAGATGATGAGAGTCGTATACGCGAGTATGTGGATACTGTTATAGAGGGCATGAAAACAGGCATGTACAGCTATTTAGCACATCCTGATTTAATAAATTATCAGGGACTTGATTCTGTCTACGAATGGGAGATGACGAGGATGTGCAAGGCACTTAAGGAGCTTAACATACCGCTTGAGATAAACATGCTTGGTATCAGTGCAGGAAAGCACTATCCGACAGAGCGCTTCTGGTGTATACCGCATGACATCGGCAACAAAGTGATACTTGGGCTTGATGCACATACAGTGGACAATATATGTGATGTGGAAAGCTATGAAAAGGCACTTGATATAGTCAGAAAATATGACCTGAATCTTATTGACCGGATTGAGATATAGTTACTTACAAAATATCAAATACCAAAAGTGAGGAATGCTATGATTATTACAGAAGAAAAATATAATGAGGAATTAACAAGATATGTTTTGCCTTTTATCAGGCTTAATTTTGAAGATGGCTATATGAAGAGTGCAGATGGCACACGCATACATTACGGCTATGTGACGACACCTGTAGCAAAGGCTGCCATAGTCATATCACATGGATTTACAGAGTGTATGCCTAAATATTACGAGATGATTTACTATTTCGCAAAGGCCGGATACTCAGTATATATGGTGGAGCATCGAGGACATGGCTTTTCGGACAGAAGTGTATCCGATATAAGCATGGTCACTGTAAACAGCTTTGACGATTATGTGAGTGATCTTGATATGTTTATCCGCGAGATTGTGATGAAGCGTGAGGGGCGCAGACCGCTTTACCTGTACGGTCACTCTATGGGAGGCGCGATAGCTGCCCTGTATCTTGAGAAGCATCCTGAGGTATTTACAAAGGCAGTACTTTCAAGCCCTATGATAGAGATGCTTTATGGTAATTTTTCACATTTTGCCGTGGAGGCGATACTGTTTGTCGCAAGTGTGCTTAACTGGAACGATAAATATCTGCCGAGCCAGACACCGTATACGGATGAGTATGATTTTGAATCGAGCTGTTGTCTGTCAAAGGCGCGCTATGACTACATATACAAGTGCAAGGTGGAGGAGGAACGCTATCGTACAAATGGCGCCACCTACAGATGGTGCAGGGCCGGGCGCAAGGCATCCAAATATATAAAGAAGCATGCACAGGAAATTAAAATACCGGTGCTGTTATGCCAGGCGGGAAAGGATTATCTGGTTTCAAATGCCGCTGAGGATGAATTTATTGCGAAACTGCCTCAGGGCATTAAGAAGGTCTATCCTGATTCAAAGCACGAGATATTTAATGCGGATGATGATACCTTGGAGAAGTTTTACTCAGATATCCTTGATTTTTGGGCTTGAACATGAAAATGAAATTCGTCAAGTGAAAAATGTGACATAAAAAATCATTTGTTTTGTTAGAAATGACATATGGATTTAAAATACAATATATAGTATAATCACAACTGTTGCGGACAAGATGTTAGTATTTAAGCCGATGGTAAGAGTACGTAAAGCATAGCCCGTACAGAGAAAAATAATAAAATATATCAATATTGTAACAGGTAAATATACTATCAAACAAATGTGAGGAGAAAGAGAATGTCAGACGAAGTTTTAGACGATGTAATGATTAAGGGTTCATGTAAGGGAAAAGCAGATGCTATTGTAAATTGCCAGTGCAATATCGAGAGTGCACCGGTCAGATGTGAACAGGCAGAAAGATGTATGTTCTATTCTTATTATAAGTGCAGCAAGCAGTGGAAGAGGCTTGCATAGTTAAAATTAAAGATTAAAGCTCCGGGCTGATAATGAAGTCGGCATGGAGCTTTTTTGCGTATATTAAAGAAAAAAATATTTTACACGCGGAAAACTTATGATAATATATAAAAAAGGTAACTATTCAGAACCATTGAGAACAAAAAGGCTGATGCGTAGCAGCTAGAAAGCACGAGTATCGTGCGTTTTTGCGAATGTGTGTGGGGTGGTTCTGGATGGATACGTAAAACAAGATATAGGAGAGACGCGCATGAAGAGAGTTTTGGTACTGAGTGATTCACATGGTAATGTGGGAAATATGATTCGGGCAGTCAAAAGAGAGGAGCCTGATATGATACTTCATCTGGGAGACTGCGTTGTGGATGCGGATGCCCTTAGGAGAGAGTTTCCTCATATAACCATGGTCAATGTGCCGGGAAACTGTGATTTTTCACGGGGAGATACAGAGAGACTTATTGATATCGACGGCTATAAGGTACTCATGTGCCATGGACATACATATGGAGTAAAGATGTCATATATGCATCTGGAGCTTCATGCGAAGGAAGTCGGGGCAGACCTGGCGCTCTTTGGACATACACACAAGCTGTTTTATGATAAGCACAATGGTCTTGCGATGATGAATCCAGGAAGCATCGGTGCACCGCTGTGGGGCTGCATGCCATCATACGGTATCATCACATTTGACAAAGAACACGATGTTATGAAGCTTGATGTTGATTATATTGAGTATTGACGAATGATTTATCAAAGCGGTATAATATTGGCTAATACAGTTATTTATATAGGAAGCAGAGGAAAAACAGACAAATGGTAAAGGTAGTAAAGTTTGGCGGCAGCTCGCTCGCCAGTGCAGAGCAGTTCACAAAGGTTGGCGACATCATAAGAAGCGATGAGTCAAGAAAATATGTTGTGCCGAGTGCACCGGGAAAGAGAAATTCCAAAGACACAAAGGTAACAGATATGCTTTATGCATGCTATGATCTGGCTGAGAATGATCAGGATTTCAAGGTTATGCTCAGAAAAATCAAGGACAGATATGATTCAATCATAAATGGCCTTCATTTAAAGCTGGCGCTTGATGAGGAGTTCAAGATTATCGCTGAGAATTTCAAGGCAAAGGCAGGTGCAGATTATGCAGCCTCTCGTGGTGAGTACTTAAACGGAATCATCATGGCAAACTATCTCGGATATGAGTTTATAGATTCGGCAACAGTCATCTTTTTTGATGAGAATGGCAATTTTGACGCGGAAAAGACAGACAAGGTGCTCTCAAAGAAGCTTGAGCAGACAGAAAAGGCTGTTATTCCGGGCTTTTACGGAGCAGGACCTGATGGAAAGGTAGTCACCTTCTCAAGAGGTGGTTCGGATATCACTGGTTCCATCGTGTCAAAGGCATGTCATGCAAGCATGTACGAGAACTGGACAGATGTTTCAGGCTGTCTCGTAGCTGATCCTAGAATTATCGACAATCCACAGCCAATCAAGGTTGTTACTTATAGAGAGCTCAGAGAGCTTTCATATATGGGAGCATCAGTGCTCCACGAGGATGCTGTTTTCCCTGTAAGAAAGGCAGGCATCCCAATCAATATCAGAAATACAAACGACCCGGAAGCACCTGGTACTCTCATCGTTGAGAGCACATGCCAAAAGCCTGATTATACCATCACAGGTATCGCCGGAAAGAAGGGCTTTGTTGCGGTAAATATCGACAAGGACAAGATGAACTCAGAGGTGGGCTTCTGTAGAAAGGCTCTCCAGGCGTTTGAGGAGAACGGTATCTCTATAGAGCATATGCCATCAGGTATCGATACTATGACAGTATTCGTACATCAGGCAGAGTTTGAGGGCAAGGAGCAGCAGGTTATCAGCTCAATCAGAAGACTTGCTCATCCTGATATCATTGACCTCGAGTCAGACCTCGCGCTTATCGCTGTTGTTGGCCGTGGCATGAAGTCAAACCGTGGTACAGCCGGCAGGATTTTCTCTGCACTTGCACATGCCAATATCAATGTGCGCATGATTGATCAGGGTTCATCAGAGCTCAATATCATCATTGGTGTAAGCAATGATGACTTTGACAAGGCAATAAAAGCCATCTACGATATTTTTGTTGTCACACAGCTGTAATAAGCTACGGAGAGATTATCCGTTGGAACCAGAATTGAATAGGATAATTTAAAAATTAAATGTAGAATTTATAAAAAATACAGGGTTTGGCGGAATATATGCCAGGCTCTGTATTTTTTTGAATAGGTAAAGCTTTGAAAAAGCTTTATGAGGAAGCTTTAAGCGAGAAAACAAAATACCATCACATAAGCTGGAAATGCGCATATATTATAGCGAAAGGAAGAAGTTATTATGCAAAAAGACACTATAATATATGTTACGGATCAGAGGCAAAAGTACCTCGCTGATATGCTGGGGGGAGAACAGACAGATTGCAGAAATAGCGGCGGGATTGATTATGAGCGTGTTGGAAATATTGTGTTTCCTACACCTTTTTCAAAGCTAAAGCTTATAAATAGTGATATAGAAAAATTAAAACATAATATAATAATTAACAATATTGCAGTGTGGGGCGGCATGATGCCGGAGTGCTTTCCCGGTATTGACAGGGGCTGTGACTTTATGAGAGATGAAACTGTCATAGAGCAGAATGCCATTGTTACGGCCGAGGCCACTGTGTCCATAGCAATACAAAAAAGCATACATGGTATATACGGCTCAAAGGTACTTGTGAGCGGGTTTGGAAAATGCGGAAAGGCAATTGCCCGCGTTTTTTCTGCTATGGGAGCCCATGTCATGGTGATGGCAAGGAGAAAACAGGCAAGGCATGAGGCCGCTGAACTGGGATATGAAACGGTGGATTTTAATGATCCTGCCAAGGCCTGTTTTGAAACACTGTTTCTCATAAACACAGTACCGGATAGGGTTATAGATGAAAGTTTAATCATGATTTTGCAAAAAGATGCGATAATTATAGACATTGCATCTAAGCCCGGCGGCTGTGATTTTGAGGCTTGTAAGAGGTATCAGATAAACTGTACGCATGCGCTCGGCCTTCCGGGCATATACTGTCCGAAAACCGGTGCAAAAATACTTTATGACTGTATGAAAAGAAAAGGTATGACGGAGGGCTTATGGTTATTTCGGATTGCACCGTAGGAATGGGAATTACAGGCTCCTTCTGTAGTTTTGAAAAGACTAAGGATGTTGCAAAGCGGCTTGTGGATAGCTTCACACATGTGACACCTGTATATTCCTATAATGCACAGATGATGAACACACGCTTTGGAAAGGCGGGAGACTTTATGCATACTATCTCCGAAATCACAGGGGATGAGGGCATCAGGACACTGCAGGAGGCAGAGCGTGTCGGCCCGGGAAAACTGTTTGACGTGATGGTGATTTACCCATGCACCGGCAACACAGCGGCAAAGCTTGCAAACGGCATAGTGGACACACCGGTCCTTCTCGCGGCAAAGGCTCATCTGAGAAACGGCAGACCGCTTGTTATCGGGATTTCCACAAATGATGCGCTCGGCATCAACTTTAAGAATATCGGAAAGCTGATGAATATGAAAAATATTTATTTTGTGCCGTTTGGACAGGATGACTGTGTGAAGAAACCGAATTCACTCGTGTGTGATGGAAAACAGGTTGTCGACACAATAAATGAAGTGGTGGCCGGACGACAGATCCAGCCGGTAATCCTCTAGAGAGGGAATATTACTTTATTGAGATTATAGTACGGGACGATTCACGCGGGCACCGCGGCGGGCTGCATACACTTCGGTGTCCGCTACACTGCGCAGCCAAGATACTGTATGAATTATGCATTATAGGCTTTCATAGGAGGACGAAACCGTCGAAACTCGTCATCCATGGCTCGATTTCTCCTTGCCTCGGCGTCCATGCCTCGGCATTTCTGCGTAGCATGTGCATAATTCGACAGTATCTAAGCAGCTTCGCTATTCGCGGACTCCGGAGTGTATGCAGCCCACCGCGGTGCTCGCGCGAATCGTCCCTTACGTTATGGCGTAAATAGTAAATAAATAAGATTTATGAATCTGAATCGTTGCCGGTCACACTGTTAGTTGTGAACAGTAACTTCTGAATTGAAAAACTGAGTTGGAAAATGTGAAAAAACATAGTAAAGATGTAAAAATATATGTTATAATCATGTATACACAAAAAAACTGAAAACACAGGAGGATAAAATATGTCATATATTTACAAAACAAAAGGAACCTGTTCAACACAGATTGAGCTTGACCTCGATGGCGATGTAGTACATAACGTAAAGTTTACAGGGGGCTGCAACGGAAATCTTAAGGCTATCCCAAAGCTCGTTGAAGGACTCACAGTAGCCCAGGTAGAGGAAAAAATCGGTGGAATTAAATGTGGATTTAAGAATACATCCTGCGGCGATCAGCTCGCAAAAGCATGCCGCGAAGCATATGAAGCCCAGAAATAATAAAATAGGAAATTCCATATGTAAACCTTATATAGTGATATATGTATTTAAAAGCTATATAACATTAAAAACATAATAAATACATGCAAACATGTAGCGCCAAAAGCTCTCCCATAAGGAGAGCTTTTGAATTAAAAAAATAATTCTGCCATGCTTCGCGCACAACAAAGTGGATCCGGGAAGTACACAGTGTGTTCAGAATAAAAAATATGAACTGCCACGGCGTTCCATAAACTCAAATAGCATGAAGCACTATCACTAAAACACAGCCTGTCCAGGCAAAAAGCCGTGGCTGACTTCATATTTTTTATGAGGAATATACTGTGTGCTCCCCGGACCTCACAGCCTCCCATGCGCGAAGTCTCCCCATTAAAGCTCGGCACTCCCACAAATATTTTTATAAAATGTTTACAAAACATTCATCCCTTTAGGTTGTGCAATCATCCTCAAAGTGTTACAATAACACTATTGTGAGCCTGTACAAGGGCAATTTGAAGTTATAGGAGAAAAATATGAGCGCATTATCAAAAATCTTTGGTTCTCACAGCGAGAGAGAGCTTAAGAGAATTTACCCGATTGCTGACAAGGTTGAGTCATATAAGGAAGCAATGGGAAAGCTTTCCGATGAAGAATTAAAGGATAAGACAAGGGAGTTTAAAAAGCGTCTGGAGGACGGAGCAACACTTGATGATATTCTTCCGGAGGCATTTGCTACAGTAAGAGAGGCTGCTAAGCGTGTGCTTGGCATGGAACATTATAGAGTACAGATAATCGGTGGTATTATTTTGCATCAGGGACGTATTGCAGAGATGCGAACCGGTGAAGGTAAGACACTTGTTTCTACACTTCCTGCATACCTTAATGCACTTGAGGGCAAGGGTGTGTGTATTGTCACAGTCAATGATTACCTTGCAAAGCGTGATGCTGAGTGGATGGGACAGGTTCATGAGTTCTTAGGACTTAAGGTCGGCGTGGTACTTGGCGGCATGGACAATGACGAGCGCAGGGAGGCTTACGGCTGTGATATTACATATATCACAAACAATGAGCTTGGATTTGATTACCTGCGTGACAATATGGTTATCTACAAGGAACAGCTTGTTCAGAGAGGTCTTCACTATGCTATCATCGATGAGGTCGATTCAGTGCTTATCGATGAGGCACGTACACCTCTTATCATTTCAGGACAGAGTGGCAAGTCGACAAGACTTTACGAGGCATGCGATATCCTGGCTACACAGATGAAGCGTGGTGAGGATGTTCCTGAGTATTCAAAGATGGATGCCATCATGGGCATTGTCCAGGACGAGACCGGTGATTTCATCGTAAATGAGAAGGACAAGGTCGTAAACCTCACACAGGATGGTGTGAAAAAGGTAGAACAGTTCTTCCATATCGAGAACCTTGCAGATCCGGAGAATCTTGAAATCCAGCACAATATCATACTTGCGCTTCGTGCGCACAACCTCATGTTCAAAGATCAGGACTATGTGGTAAAGGATGATGAGGTACTTATTGTAGATGAGTTTACCGGACGTATCATGCCGGGTCGTCGTTATTCTGACGGATTGCATCAGGCTATCGAGGCAAAGGAGCATGTAAAGGTTAAGAGAGAGAGCAAAACCCTTGCCACAATCACATTCCAGAACTTCTTCAATAAGTTTGACAAGAAGGCCGGTATGACAGGTACAGCTCTCACAGAGGAAAAAGAGTTCCGTGATATATATGGCATGGATGTTGTCGAGATACCTACAAATAAGCCGGTAGCGCGTATCGATTTGCAGGATGCTGTATACGCTACCAAAAAGGAAAAGTTCAAGGCAGTTGTGGATGCGGTTAAAGAGGCACATGAAAAGGGACAGCCTGTTCTTGTAGGTACAATCACCATCGAGACATCAGAGCTTTTGAGCGGCATGCTCAAGAGAGAGGGAATCCCTCACACAGTATTAAATGCCAAGTTCCATGAGAAAGAGGCAGAGATTGTTGCACTTGCAGGACAGCATGGTGCAGTTACAATAGCAACCAACATGGCAGGCCGTGGTACCGATATCAAGCTTGACGATGAGGCAAAGGCTGCCGGAGGGCTTAAGATTATCGGTACAGAACGCCATGAGTCAAGACGTATAGACAATCAGCTCCGTGGACGTGCAGGACGTCAGGGAGATCCTGGTGAGTCACAGTTCTTCATCTCACTCGAGGACGACCTCATGAGACTTTTCGGTTCAGAGCGTCTGATGGGCGTTTTCAATGCTCTCGGAGTACCGGAGGGCGAGCAGATCCAGCATAAGATGCTCACATCTGCTATCGAGAAGGCTCAGGAGAAAATCGAGGCCAACAACTTTGGCATTCGTAAAAATCTTCTCGAGTATGACCAGGTGGACAATGACCAGAGAGAGATTATCTACAGCGAGCGTATGAAGGTGCTTAACGGTGACAACATGCGTGATGCTATCCTTAAGATGGTTCAGGAGCAGGTTGAGAAGTCTGTCGACAGATGTATTTCCGAGGAAATTGACAGAGCTGACTGGGATCTTGTAGAGCTCAACGAGCTTGTGCTTCCGGTCATTCCGCTTGATCCGATTACAAAAGAGGATATTGAGTCAATCAAGAATGCAAAGCAGCTTAAGCAGTACTTAAAGGAAAAGGCTGTCATGCTTTATGAGCAGAAGGAGACAGAATTCCCTGAGCCTGAGCAGTTCAGAGAGATTGAGCGTGTCGTGCTTCTTCGTGTAATCGACAGAAAGTGGATGGATCACATCGATGATATGGCACAGCTTCGTCAGGGAATCGGCTTACAGGCTTATGGACAGAAAGATCCAATCGTAGAGTACAAGATGGCAGGCTTTGATATGTTTGACGACATGATTTCGGCTATCCAGGAGGATACTGTCAGACTGCTGTATCATGTACAGGTTGAGCAGAAGGTTGAGCGAGAGCAGGTTGCAAAGATTTCGGGCACAAACAAGGATGAGTCAGCACAGAATGCACCAAAGCGCCGTGCAACAGCCAAGGTATATCCGAATGACCCATGTCCATGCGGCAGTGGCAAGAAATATAAGCAGTGCTGTGGACGTGTGAAGTAAATTTTAAATGGCTGTAATCGTTGCTGGTCACACTGTTAGGCGTGAACAGTAACATAAAATAAATAAACAAGAACGAATGTTCTGAAATTGTGGACAAAGTCGATTTTTTGTAGTAAAATAAAGCGCGTAAGTGCATACTATAAATGATTGACTTTGTCTTTTTATAATTTTACAAAAGCAGTATTTAAGATTTTTTTGGAGGAAGCGTGCGTTATGGAATTTAAACTGCATTCAAAATACAAGCCGACCGGCGACCAGCCACAGGCAATAGAGCAGCTTGTGAAGGGCTTTAAGGAGGGCAACCAGTTTGAGACCTTACTTGGAGTTACAGGTTCGGGCAAGACATTTACTATGGCCAATGTCATTGCAGCACTCAATAAGCCTACACTTATCATATCGCACAATAAGACATTGGCGGGGCAGCTCTATGGTGAGATGAAGGAGTTTTTCCCCGAAAATGCAGTAGAGTACTTTGTCTCCTACTACGACTATTACCAGCCTGAGGCATATGTGCCGCAGTCTGATACGTACATAGCCAAGGATTCCTCTGTAAATGATGAGATAGATAAGCTCAGGCTTTCAGCCACGGCAGCGCTCACAGAGCGAAAGGATGTCATTGTCGTGGCATCTGTTTCCTGCATATACGGACTTGGAAGTCCTGATGAGTGGACAGGCATGAGTATTTCGCTGCGCCCGGGGCAGGAGAGGGACAGGGATGATCTCGCGAGGGCTCTCATAGATTTACAGTACACCAGGAATGATATGGATTTTCACCGAGGCACCTTCAGAGTGCATGGTGATGTGCTTGATATATTTCCGGCAAATGCCGATGATACGGCAATCAGGGTTGAGTTTTTCGGTGATGAGATAGATCGGATAGTGGAGGTTGATGTGCTGACCGGCGAGGTAAAGTGCTCGCTTGAGCACACGATGATTTTCCCTGCATCACACTATGTAGTTTCGCAGGAGAAGATAAATGAGGCCTGCCTCAATATAGAGAAAGAGCTTGATGAGCGCGTGAAGTATTTTAAAGGCGAGGACAAGCTCATAGAGGCTCAGCGAATAGCAGAGAGGACCAATTTTGACATAGAGATGATGAGGGAGACAGGCTTCTGCTCGGGAATTGAGAACTATACGAGGCATCTGAACTTTGCAAAGCCGGGGGAGCCTCCTATGACACTCATAGATTTCTTCCCGGATGATTTTCTCATAATCGTGGATGAGTCACATATCACGATTCCGCAGATAGGCGGTATGTATGCGGGTGACCGCTCCAGAAAGACCACTCTTGTAGACTATGGTTTCAGACTGCCATCGGCCCTTGACAACAGACCTCTCAATTTCGAGGAGTTCGAGGGTAAAATAGACCAGATGCTCTTTGTCTCAGCCACTCCTAATAAGTATGAGAATGAGCATGAGCTGCTTCGTGCGGAGCAGATTATCAGACCGACAGGACTTTTGGATCCTGAGATATCAGTGCGCCCTGTTGAGGGACAGATTGATGACCTTGTGTCAGAGGTCAATAAGGAGACTGCAAACCATCACAAGGTGCTTATCACCACACTCACAAAGCGTATGGCTGAGGATCTCACAAACTATATGGCAGAGCTTGGCATCAGGGTAAAGTATCTGCATTCAGATATAGATACACTTGAGAGAGCGGAGATAATACGTGACCTGCGTCTTGACGTATTTGACGTGCTCGTCGGCATCAATCTGCTCAGGGAGGGTCTTGATATCCCGGAGATTACACTTGTTGCCATACTCGATGCGGATAAGGAAGGCTTCCTTCGCTCAGAGACCTCACTTATACAGACGATAGGACGTGCCGCACGTAACAGTGAGGGCCATGTTATCATGTACGCTGACAAGATTACAGACTCCATGCGTGTCGCAATTGACGAGACAAAGCGTCGTAGAAAGGTACAGGAAGAGTACAATGAGGCTCACGGCATCACGCCACAGACTATACAGAAATCCGTGCGTGATCTCATAGCTATCTCAAAGAAGGTAGCGGCCGATGAGAATGCTCTTGACAAAGATCCGGAGTCAATGAGCAAAAAAGAGCTTGAGAAGCATATCGCAGATATAGAGAAAAAGATGAAAAAAGCAGCGGCAGAGCTCAATTTCGAGGCGGCTGCTGAGTACAGGGATAAGCTTATTATGCTTAAAAACACATTGAGAGACGTAAAATAAAAGCTTATAACATCCGGAAGCAATTTGGAGGAACACAAATTATGGCAAAAAAAGAAAGAAAATACATCAAAATACGAGGTGCCAGCGAACACAATCTAAAGTGCGTCAGTCTTGACATCCCGAGAGATGAGTTTGTTGTTTTTACAGGGCTTTCAGGCTCCGGCAAGTCATCACTGGCATTTGATACCATATATGCTGAGGGGCAACGCAGGTACATGGAGTCACTTTCATCGTATGCGCGTCAGTTTTTAGGACAGATGGAGAAGCCGAATGTGGAGTCTATAGAGGGACTTCCGCCTGCCATTTCCATTGACCAGAAATCCACCAACAAGAACCCGCGTTCAACTGTCGGAACGGTCACGGAGATATATGATTACTTCAGACTGCTTTATGCCAGAATTGGAATACCACACTGTCCGAAGTGCGGGCGTGCCATTACAAAGCAGACTATAGACCAGATGGTGGATACTGTTATGGCACTGCCTGAGCGCACCCGTATCCAGCTTCTTGCACCGGTGGTCAGAGGCCGCAAGGGTGAGCACCAGAAGCTGTTCGAGAGAGCCAAAAAGAGCGGATATGTGCGTGTGATTGTAGATGGCAGCATGTATGAGCTCTCCGAGGATATCCCAATGGAGAAAAATATAAAGCACAATATTGATATTGTTGTAGACCGTTTGGTTGTAAAGCCGGGCATAGAAAAGAGGCTTACTGATTCACTTGAAAATGTATTTGAACTGACAGAGGGCAATGCCATAGTTGATATTGTGGATGGCGAACAGATGACCTTTTCCCAGAACTTTGCGTGCCCTGACTGTGGCATAAGCATAGATGAGGTTGAGCCGAGAAGCTTCTCCTTCAACAATCCGTTCGGAGCATGTCCGACCTGCTACGGACTCGGCTACAAGATGGAGTTTGACCCGCAGCTTATGGTGCCGGATGCATCGCTTTCCATATCAGAGGGTGCCATACAGGTGATGGGGTGGCAGTCATGTACAGACCCAAAGAGCTATACCTATGCGACACTTCGTGCGCTGCATGAGGGCTATGGGCTTCCTCTCGACACACCGATTGATGATTTATCTGCAGATATGAAAAAGCTGCTTTTTTACGGTGGAGACGGCAGAGTGCTCAAGGTCAGATACAAGGGTCAGAGAGGCGAAGGCGTCTATGACCTTGTATGGAACGGCCTTGTGGACAATGTTGAGCGCCGATACAAGGAGACCTTTTCTGATACGGCAAAGGCAGAGTATGAGCAGTTTATGCGCATTACTCCGTGTACGAGCTGTAAGGGGCAGAGACTTAAGCCGTCGTCACTTGCCGTTACGGTTGCGGACAAGAACATATATGAGATGACCTCCATGTCTGTGAAGGAGCTTGTGAAGTTCCTTGCTGATATAGAGCTTACAGAGCAGCAACACTATATAGGAGACCAGATACTAAAGGAAATCCGTGCGAGAGTTGGCTTTTTGCAGCAGGTCGGCCTTGATTACCTCACCCTTACCCGCGGCACGGCAAGTCTTTCAGGCGGGGAAGCCCAGCGAATCAGGCTTGCCACGCAGATAGGCTCAGGACTTGTAGGTGTGGCATATATACTTGATGAGCCAAGTATCGGACTGCATCAGAGGGATAACGACAAGCTGCTTGGCGCACTTATGAATCTTAAGAATCTGGGAAATACGCTCATAGTGGTGGAGCATGATGAGGATACCATGCGCGCAGCGGATTATATCGTGGATGTAGGGCCGGGAGCAGGCTCGCACGGCGGGGAGATAGTGGCAGCAGGCTCGTTAAAGGACATTATAAAGTGCAAAAAATCACTCACAGGAGCATATCTGAGTGGTAAAATAAAGATACCGGTGCCACAGGAGAGGCGCAAGCCAAGCGGATATATCACGATAAGAGGAGCCAGGGAGAATAACCTGAAAAATATTGATGTGCAGATACCTCTTGGTATCATGACCTGTGTTACAGGCGTGTCGGGCTCGGGAAAGAGCTCGTTGACCAATGAGATACTTTACAAGCATCTGGCCAAATCCTTAAACAGAGCCAGGTGTATCGCAGGTGACCACGACGGTATAGATGGTCTTGAACAGCTTGACAAGGTCATAGACATCGACCAGTCACCGATAGGCCGTACACCCCGCTCTAATCCTGCCACATATACAGGTGTGTTTGACATGATAAGAGACCTGTTTGCATCAACACCCGATGCCAAGGCAAAGGGCTATAAAAAGGGCCGTTTCAGTTTCAATGTAAAGGGCGGTCGGTGTGAGGCCTGCGGCGGCGATGGAATCCTTAAGATAGAGATGCATTTCCTGCCTGATGTATATGTGCCGTGTGAGGTCTGCGGAGGCAAACGATATAACAGGGAGACACTCGATGTAAAGTACAAGGGCAAGAGCATATACGATGTTCTTGATATGACAGTGGAGGAGGCACTTGAGTTTTTCAAAAATGTGCCAAAGATCCAGAACAAAATCCAGTCGCTCTATGATGTCGGACTATCCTATGTGAAGCTGGGACAGCCGTCCACAGAGCTTTCGGGTGGTGAGGCGCAGCGTATCAAGCTTGCCACAGAGCTTAGCAGAAAGAGCACCGGAAAGACCATATATATACTTGATGAGCCTACCACAGGACTGCACTTTGCAGATGTACACAAGCTTGTGGAGATACTGCGCAGGCTCTCAGACGGAGGCAATACTGTAGTTGTTATCGAGCACAACCTCGACGTGATAAAGACAGCTGACTATATCATAGATATGGGACCTGAGGGCGGAGACGGCGGCGGAACAGTCATAGCGCAGGGCACACCTGAGGAAATATGCGAGGTAAAACAGTCATATACAGGCCGGTTTTTGAAACCATATCTGGAAAAAGACAAGGATAAACTTTAAAATTTTATTAAATATGACCTTTTTCAAAAAAAAAGTTTGAAAAATGGGATTTATTGTATATAATAAGAGAGTGTATGTGTAAATTTAAAGATATGGCAGGAAAGGGGCTATTAAAATGGTCGGATCAGATATCGGAATCGATTTAGGAACAGCAAGTATACTTGTTTATATAAAAGGAAAGGGTGTTGTGTTAAAGGAGCCTTCAGTAGTAGCCTTTGACAGGGACACCAACAAGATTAAGGCAATCGGAGAGGAAGCACGCCTCATGCTCGGAAGGACACCGGGTAATATCGTTGCAGTCAGACCGCTGCGTCAGGGTGTTATCTCAGATTATACAGTTACAGAGAAGATGATCAAGCACTTCATCCAGAAGGCGCTTGGTAAGAAAAGCTTCAGAAAGCCGCTCGTGAGCGTATGTGTGCCAAGTGGTGTTACAGAGGTTGAGAAGAAGGCCGTTGAGGATGCTACATTTGCAGCAGGAGCCAGAGATGTTAAGATTATCGAGGAGCCAATCGCAGCTGCAATCGGTGCAGGTATTGATATTTCAAAGCCATGCGGAAATATGATAGTAGATATCGGAGGCGGTACATCAGATATAGCAGTTATCTCACTCGGTGGTTCGGTAGTCAGCACATCTATCAAGATAGCCGGAGATGATTTTGATGAGGCAATTGTCAGATACATGAGAAAGAAGCATAACCTTCTCATCGGAGAGAGAACAGCTGAGGATATCAAAATCAAGATTGGTACATGCTACCCTCTCGCACAGCCGGAGACAATTGAGGTAAGAGGAAGAAACCTTGTAACAGGACTTCCAAGGACTATTACAGTCAGCTCAGAGGAGACAGAGGAAGCACTTCGTGAGGCAACTCTTCAGATAGTTGAGGCAGTGCACTCAGTGCTTGAAAAGACTCCACCGGAGCTTGCAGCCGATGTCGCAGACAGAGGAATCGTGCTTACAGGAGGCGGTTCGCTGCTCAGAGGTCTTGAGGAGCTTATCGAGGAAAAGACCGGCATCAATACAATGACTGCAGAGCAGCCTATGACATGTGTTGCTATCGGTACAGGAAAGTATGTAGAGTTCCTTGCAGGCAAGAGAGATGAAGAATTCTAGAATATACGTTTTATAACAGGCAGCCGTGAGGGCGATGATATGTCCCTGCATTGCAGGAATGTATTGTCGCTTTTTTGTTAATATTGTTACAAATGGGGATATTACAGTCAGGGGGATTAGTGAACAAAATAAAGGATATTGGGAGAGGCGTAATCAATCTGGTATTTCCACCGCGCTGTCCGGTATGTGATGGTATAATTGGTCCGGTTGAGAGATATATACACAGCAGATGCTGTGAAAAGCTCTTTCCGGTTGAGCAGCCGCAGTGTATGCGCTGCGGGAAGCCGGTTTTGTCTGAGCGAAGAGAGTATTGTGACGACTGTGCACGGGCACTAGAGCATCACAGGCAGATGCGGGAAGATGACAGCTACAGGCAGGGCAAGGCGCTTTTTGCATACAAGGGCAGCATAAAGCAGACCATGTACAGGTTCAAGTATTCAAACAGACGTGAGTATGCGGCTTATTTTGCACAGACAGCAGTGGAAAGATATTCGGACTGGATACTAAGATGTGGGATAGATGTTATTATTCCGGTGCCGATGCACCGTAAAAAAATGCGCCAGAGAGGCTACAATCAGGCAGAGTGTTTTGCAAAGGCATTGTCTGAAAAAACAGGCATAAGGATGGTAAAAGGGCTTGTGCGCAGAGTGAAAAATACCAGTCCACTCAAGACAATGGGGTATGTTGAACGCAGAAATTGTCTAGAGGGGGCTTTTCAAGTGGCGGATAGTATTGTACAATATGACCAAATACTAATAGTAGATGATATATATACTACAGGCAGTACGGCGGAGTCGATTGGGCACGAGATAGCAAAGAAATGTCCCGGCCGTGTATATGTGCTGTGTATTTGCATAGGACAGGGAAGTTAGGAGGGTTTTATCAGATGAGAATATCTAATTGCAAGGGCTGTGGCAGAATATTTAATGTACTGTCAGATGAGCAGTACTGCCCGAACTGCCAGAAAAAAATGGATGAGAAATTTGATATAGTAAAGAGATTTGTTGAGGATAATCCAAATGTGCCGGTTGAGACAGTGGCCAAGGAGACGGATACATCCATGAAGCAGATAAATAGGTGGATACGTGAGGAAAGGCTTTCGTTTTCACCGGATTCATCATATGGTATACCATGCGAGAACTGTGGCAGGATGATACGTACAGGTAGATTTTGTGATGAGTGCAAGACTAAGCTCACAAACACACTACGCAGTGCCCTTGACACACCAAAGAGCCAGGATAGGCAGCTGTGGCAGCAGGATGACAAAAACCGTATGAGATATATCAAGTAACAGGTAAGAGGATGATTTATGATAAACGAAGAAAAAGTAAGGGAACTGTTTAATATTGCTCTATGTGACAGCAAAAGCGATGACAGCCGTGTGCAGAAGCAGTCCGCAAGCTATTACGGATGGGACTATATATGGAAAGAGGGCTTAAAAAGCTTCTTTACAGGTACATTCGCATTTGCAGGGCTTGTTGTGATGTGGGTTGCTGTCAATGCAGCAGAGCTTTTGGACAGAATCAATAAGCTTGATTTTAAGGCAATGGGTGTCACAATAGGCATACTGTATATTGCATTTATGGCGGTTTACATTTTTGTCACAATTGTGGTGTATACTGCAAGATATAAGGCCGGCAGAAGAGAAGTGCGCAAATACGCAAATCACCTGAAGGCAGTGGGCAGAATATATTCCCGTGAGGAAAAGATTAAGCGTTAGGGAGGCTTTATGAACAAGTTACTGGAAATTAAGGATAAGGCAGTCAAATTTTGCGGTGAGTATGAGCACTTTATACTTCCGGTTGTGAGATTTGCCGTTGCATTTATCGCATTTATAACAATAGATTTGAATATCGGCTATATGGCGAAAATAAGCTCGATGCTTGTGGCACTGCTTTTAGCGCTTGTGTGTGCACTGCTTCCGGTGAATGCAATACTCTGGATTGCTTCGATTATGATACTTTTAGATATGTATGCGCTGTCCATAGAGGTTTTTGCTATCACATTTGTACTTTTTTTAGTACTGTATTTTGTCTATTTTCGTTTTGCACCGAAGGATGGCATGCTTGTGATACTCACACCTATATGCTTTCAGCTTCACATACCATCTGTTATGCCGGTTGCAGCAGGTCTTTTAAGAAGAGCTTATTCGGTTGTTGCAATAATATGTGGCACACTGTTGTACTATTTCCTTGACGGAATCAGACAGAATGCATCAGCGCTTGCAGAGGTGGTAGATAAAAAGGGGCAGAGCACTACAAAGCTCAATGTGACAATGGGACAGCTTCTTGACAACAAAGAGATGTTTATAGTTATGGCAATCTTTGTTATCACCACACTGGTGGTGTATCAGGTCAGACGATTGAAAATCAACAATTCATGGACTGTTGCTACCATAGCAGGAGGACTCGTACAGTTGGTTGCACTTGTTGTTGCTTATCTGGTGCTCGGACTGCCGGAGAAGATAATCTGGCTTGTGCTCAGCACTGTAGCAGCTATTTTTGCAGGTGTTGTCATACAGTTTATATTTATGAATCTTGACTATGCACGTACAGAAAATGTACAGTTTGAGGATGATGAATATTATTATTACGTCAAGGCAGTTCCAAAGAAGATGATTGCCAAGGAGGAAAAGGTTGTAAAGCACTTTGGCAATACAGGAAGCCTTGGAAAGAAGATTCAGAGACATAATCAGGAAAATATCAGCAAAGAGGCTATTGCAAAAGATCTCGAAATAGACGAAAATATATTTGAGGATGACAAATAGTTACATAGTATAAGAGAAAGGAGGGCGCTATGGATAATGTGAGTGGTGTATTGATACGCTTCAAGGATCAGTTCCTTACATTCACAAATGTGCCGGGCATCAAAATCGGTGTGATAGACATTATAGAGATACTTATTATTTCAGTGCTCTTCTATCATATACTTTTGTGGATAAAGACCACGAGGGCATGGAATCTGTTCAAGGGCCTTATTATCATACTGTTGTTTGTGCTTGTTGCAGCATTGTTCCAGATGGATACAATACTTTGGCTTGCTGAGAAACTCTTTAATATAGGTCTCGTGGCACTTGTTGTTATTTTTCAGCCTGAGCTTCGAAATGCCTTGGAGAATATTGGTGGAAAGACCTTTTTGGGTGATTTCTTCAATACCGGCAGGGGCGAGATTGAGAAATTCTCTGACAAGACAATTGATGAGCTGGTGCGTGCATGCTTTGCGATGGGCAGAGTAAAGACAGGAGCGCTAATAGTCATGGAGGATGAGATAAATCTGGGAGAGTATATCAGAACAGGAATAGATGTGGATGCCATACTTACAAGTCAGCTCCTCATCAATATTTTTGAGAAAAATACACCGCTTCATGACGGAGCGGTTATCGTGCGTGGCAACCGTGTGGTGTCAGCTACATGTTACCTTCCGCTATCAGACAGCCTGTCACTCTCGAAGGATTTGGGAACCAGACACCGTGCAGCGGTCGGAGTCAGCGAGGTAAGTGATTCGCTTACTATCATAGTTTCAGAGGAGACAGGATCAGTTTCTACAGCATACAAGGGGCAGATTGAGCACGATATAGATGCCGATCATCTACGCACACAGCTTAAGCTTCTGCAGAACAGACATAGGGAGCCGGGTAAATTTGAATTAATTAAAAGGAGGTTTAAGAATGGGAAAGAAGCTTCTAAAAACCTTCACAAATAATATAGGCTTTAAAATACTTGCGATAGCATTTGCATTTATACTCTGGCTTGTGGTCTACAATCTCAATGACCCGGTCAAGACAAAGACATTTACCACAACAGTCACCGTCACAGGCCGTGATTCGGTTGTTGACAAGGGGCTATGGCCTACCATCAAGGATTCGGAAAAGACCATCAGCTTTTCGGTATCAGGCAAGAGAAGCTATCTGAACGAGCTTGATGATTCCGATTTTTACGCAAATGTCGACCTTGCAAATATCATAGTAGATAAGGATGATACGAATAAGGCAAGCGTAAAGGTTGATATTGGATGCACCAAGTACAGACATTCGATTACCTTCAACGGTGGAGACCATATGCTCCCGCTTTCGGTTGAAAAATATATGCAGAAGCAGTTTGAGGTAAAGGTATCATTGGATGGAAGTCTCTCAGGTGCGAAAGCACTGGGAAACAAGCCACAGGCAAATCCAAAGGTAGTAAAGATCGGAGGTCCTGAGTCCATTGTTTCAACTATAGCATCGGCTAATGTAAATATAAAGGTCGATGACAATACCATAATATCAGATAATCAGATAACTGATCGCGGTGATCTCACTCTGATTGATGATAATGGCGATGAGATAGATATATCAAAGCTTGATGTGGACAGCCAGTATCAGTCTATAGCAGTGACAGTTGATGTCCTAAGTACCAAGGAGGTGCCTATCAAGTGTACTACGACAGGCTCACCGGCAGGAGGAAAGAGCGTGCTCGGAGTAGAACTATCAGAGGAGTCTGTAATGCTCAAGGGTAATGCAGAAGCATTGAACAATATCACATCTATAGATGTGGGACCAATTGATATATCGGGCGCAACAGACGATATAAGTACATCTGTTGACCTGACAGGATATCTGCCGGATGGAGTTTTTATAGTGAACTCATCCAAGGCAAAGCTCAGTATAGATATAAAGATTGAAACAAATGCGACTTCAACCATGACGCTGAACAGTTCCAATATCACATATGACGGACTGGAAGAGGGATATACGCTTACATTTGTAACAGATAAGAGCAGTGTCATAGTAAGCGGCACCCAGTCTGATATAGATACACTTTCGGGAACTACACTGAAGGGTAAAATTGATGTGACAGGCCTTGGTACAGGTACACATACAGTGACGGTAAAGCCAAATCTGGATGAGACCAAGTACACATGGGGCGAGATAAAGGTTCAGATAGTTATCGGAAGGGAAGGTGACGGAGGCGGCACAACGGGAACTGATGGTACAGGAACAGCCTCGGGCTCAACAACAGGCGGTACAACATCAGGCGACACCGGCACAGGCGGTTCATCGTCATCGGGCAGCACATCGTCAGGAAACACTGGAAATAACGGCTCTGACAGTTCATCACATTGATAGATATATAACCGAAAAGAGGTAATAAAAGTGGTAGCACAAAAAATAATAATCAAGAATCCTACCGGATTACATTTACGTCCGGCCGGCAATCTCTGCAAAGAGGCAATGAAATTTAAATCAAAGGTAACATTTATATATGACGAGAAAAATGTAGCTAATGCAAAGAGTGTACTTTCAGTGCTTGGAGCATGCATAAAGTCAGGCGATGAGATAGAGCTTATCTGCAATGGCGAGGATGAGAGTGAGGCACTTGAACACCTTATACAGTACATCAAGGATGGACTCGGAGAGTAGTACACAAGGAAACAGGTATACATGGAGAAACATATATATGGAGAAGCTTTTAACCATAGTCGTTCCGGCTTACAATGTTGAAAAGTATATAAAGAACTGTCTTGACTCGTTTATAGATTTGTCTGTGCTCAGAAGTCTGGAGATACTCATAGTGGATGATGGTTCCACAGATTCCACAGCCAGCCTGGCACATACCTACGAGCAGAAATATCCATACAGCTTCAAGGTGCTCTCCAAGGAGAACGGAGGCCATGGATCTACCATCAACTATGCGATACCGCGCGCAACAGGAAAGTATTTCAAGGTGGTGGATGGTGATGACTGGCTGGACAAGAGCCTTTTGCCACAGTTTATACAGCTTTTGAAGCACACGCACTCGGATGTCATATCCAATGACTTCAACCTGGTGGATGATAGGACAAAGAAGGTCACAAAGCGCAGAAAGGCAGTGTCCAACTCTTATCACTACAACAGGGAGTGGGGCTTTGCTGAGGCAGTCATGGACCCGCTGATCACTATACATTCCATGACCATCCGTACTGATGTATTGCAGAAGAATGATATTCGTGTGGATGAGCACTGCTTCTACGAGGACCAGGAGTATATACTCTACCCTATACCATACTGCACAAGCATCACGTTTTCACCTCTGCCGCTGTATCAGTACAGACTTGGAAGGAGTGGTCAGAGCGTGGACATAAAGATGATGATCAAGCGTCATGACCAGCATCTTAAGGTGCTTGATGCACTGTTTGAGTACAACAACGTGCACGGCAATCTGCAGACCTACAAGAAGCAGTACCTTGAGCGCGGCATAGCCGAGGCAGTCGATGATGAGTACCAGATATTTCTGGCAAAGGGCAATGATGCAAGGAACGTTGAGCAGATGAAGAAGTTTGACGAGATGTTGCGTGAGGAGCACCCGGGAGTGTACCAGGCGTGCAGCAGGAAGAGCGTCTGGATGCTTAGAAAAACAGGCTTTAAGATATTTCCGATGGCAGCATGGGTCTATAGCAGACTGCGTGGTAATTAATTTCATGAATAGGCGTTAATGAGTATGCAATACTCTTTTTAATAATAGTAATCAGGACGGATAGAACAGTTAATGAGTAAAATATTATCAATCATAATACCAACATATAATGCAGAAAAGTTTCTGAATAAGGGGCTGTCGTCATTTCTGGTATGCAGGGATACAGATGCACAGACAGCACAGCACAACTGTAAAATGGCAACGGAGGGCCGCTTTGAGGAAATAGATATTGACAAGGCTATACTCGATAAGCTTGAGGTGATAGTCGTAAATGACGGCACACCTGACAGAAGTGTTGAAGTGGCACAGAAATTTGTGGACTGGTATCCGGATACCTTTGTCATAGTAAATAAAACAAATGGTGGACACGGTTCTGCAATCAACACAGGCGTGGAGCATGTGAGAGGAAAGTATTTAAAGGTGGTCGATGCAGATGACTGGGTAGATACGCTTGCGCTAAAGAAGTTAATTACTACATTGCAGGTATTAGAGGCAGCACAGGAAAAGCAGGATACGCGTGTCATGGATGCTATGTTGATGAGCTATACTACCTACGATCTGCAGAAAGCAACCAAAGGAGATATACCTTACGAGGAGCATCTTGTTGTTCCGGGAACAAAGCATGATAAGAGTGTGGATATTCAAAATCTGGGAGGACCATATTCATCACAGGTGATAGCAAAACACTTTGATGATGTATACTGGGGACTTACATTTCACGGCATATTATATAACACTGCATTTTATAGAGGGCTTGCACATAAACTGGCAGAGGGCATTTTCTATGAGGATCAGGAATATGCTGCAGTGCCGATGGCATATGCGGATACCATATATGTGTATGATGAGCAGTTATATCAGTATAGGATAGGCGATGTAAGCCAGAGCATATCTATGGAAAGCTCACTTAAGAGGCTGTCTCACTATGAGACGGTTATCAGAACATTGATTGCTGAAGGGTGTAATTCAGAAGAATTTGCACCGGGAGGTAAGCAAATATGGGGCATAAAGACTGCAAAGTTCATAGATGATTACTATCAGTTGTGTCTTATAAAAAATCCGGACAAAAAGATGCTGAGAGATAGGATGGAGAAATTTACATCTGAGATAAAGTCGGCAGACGGATATATATATGGTCTGATAGAAAAGAACTACAAGGTTTTTAGGATGTTAAATAAGCTTCATATGAATGAAAAAGTCTATCAGAAGGTGTTTATACCAATGGTGCACTTAATCAGAAAATAATCATGAAAGAAACCAGAGAAGAGATGGAAACGAAAGTATTATCAATAATTGTACCCACATACAAAGCAGAACAGTTCCTTGACAAAGGCTTGAGCAGCTTTATACTTGACGATGGGCTTATGGACAAGCTCGAGGTAATTGTGGTGGACGACGGAACACCTGATAATAGTGTTGAAGTGGCTAAAAAATACATTAGCAGATATCCGGGAACATTTAGGGTACTTAGTAAGAAAAATGGAGGACATGGTTCTGCCATAAATGCCGGTATACAGGTAGCGGAGGGAAAATACTTTCAGGTGGTCGATGCGGATGACTGGGTAGATACGGACGTATTGTCAGACATAGTGGAAATGCTTGAAAAAAATGATGCAGATGCGTTTATACATGCACATCGCACATATGATATAAGCACGGAGCAGATAGAACATAAGCATGTGCGGTGTCCGGACGAGTCTAAACAATACAATCTTGAGCAGATGATGAGCTTTTGGGATGATATATACTGGGGCCTTACATTCCACGGAGTATTGTACAATACAGAGTTTTACAGACGGCTTGGATACAGCCTTATAGAGGGAGTATACTATGAGGATCAGGAGTATTCGACTATACCGCTTGCATTTGCACAAAAGATTAGGATATATGATGGAGAACTATATGTTTATCGTATAGGAGATATCAATCAGAGTGTCAGTACCCAAAGCCTTATAAAACGTCTGCCGGATTTGGAACAGGTGATAATCCGTCTGGCACAGGGATATAGCCTGAAGGAAAAATTCGCAGCGGGCGGTGAGCGATATTGGCTTAAAAAGCTCACAAAGTGTGTCACAGACTACTATCATGTGGCTCTTATAATCAATTCTGATAAGAGAGCAGGCCGGAAAAGGGTGAAGGAACTGAATAGAAAGCTGTGTGGAGAGTATCCATGGCTTTATGATATGTGCCATGCGAAATACATGATATTTGATGTGTGCAGTCATTTGCATATGAGCGAGCATATGTATACAGTGACTATAGGCAGTCTTACTGAGCTTCGCAGCAGGATGAAGCGTGCGAATAAATTGCCACTTGAGTGTGTATAAATAAAGTGGTACAATAATTTGCTGTGAGAAATAATATAGTAGAGAAGAGGATGAATATGAAAGAGAAAAAAGTAAAGCTTCTTGTTATATTTACCTTGGTGCTGACAACATTAGGGCTTGCAGGCTGTGGCAAGAAGGATTATAAGACCTTTCCGGATAAGTACACGCTTTCATCAGTGGATGTAGGAGGCATGACAGCGAAAGAAGCAAAGAAAGCTATCAAGAAGGCAATAGATAAATACCAGATTAAAGTAAAGCTTGATGATGCAGAGTTTGAAATGAATGCAGAGGATCTCGGACTTGAGTATAATGAAAAGGCGGATATGCAGACTCTCATCAATGCAGCAAATAGAAATAAAGTGCCGGATAAGCAGGTCAAACTGTTTAACATGAAAAAGGGTGATGAAATGCAAAATGCACTCGTTGATTCATATATCACAGCCATGACAGAGGCACAGACAGATAGTACTTCTAATACAGATAATGATACTGATGATACAAAGCAGGCAGATAAATCAGATGCTGAAATATTTGACATAAAGACAGTAGTGCCTTATCGTGCTACCATCACCTATAATGCTGATGCAGGTCAGTTTGAAGGAGTGGATGGAGTATCAGGAGACGCTCCGATATATGATAAAGCAGCTACCAAACTTTCAAGTGCTGTAAAGGAAATGAAGAAGAAAGCAGAGCTTGAATCATCTACAGGCTACGTAGAAGGCGAAAAGGCAGCGGATAGTGATGCAGTCAAGAAAGCACTCAAGGAAGCTGATGCATACCTTGATGTCACGGTAACATGCAACTTTAATCCGGCTACAGGTGAGCCTGCTACGGAGACTGTAGCTAAAGAACAGATAGCACAGTGGCTTATAGTGGGTAATGATGGTCTTACAGTATCGCTGGATGGTGAAAATATGGCTACATATTGTACACAGCTGGCGCAAAAGCATGATGTTTCAAAGAAGAAAACAGGTAAGTTTAAGACTACAAGTGGAGATACAATAGATGTACCGGTAGCATCATCTGGTCAGACCGTAGATGGAAATAAGCTTTATGAATCAATTTATGAAGCTATAGATGGAAAAAAATCAACAACGGTCGAGGCTGTATATAGTGAGGCAAAGGTTGAAGAGACAGGTGAATTTGTCACATATGGTGGCAACTACTGTGAGGTTGATTTGACAAATCAGATGGTATATGTATACAAGGATGGCAAGCAGGTAGTGTCAAGCCAGTGTGTTACCGGCTGTATAGCAAAAGGACATGGTACACCTACAGGAGTATACTCCATATTCTCAATGGACAAGGATAGATACTTAAGGGGAGATGGATACAAGTCGTGGGTAAATTTCTTTGTTCCGTTTAACGGAGGAATAGGCTTCCATGATGCTTCGTGGAGGAGCACATTTGGAGGTAATATATACCTGTACAGCGGAAGTCATGGATGTATTAATATGCCATATTCTGAGGTGAAAAAGCTGTTTGCTAATGTGTCAATGGGCGAGACCGTTATAGTATATGGTGGAGCAACGTCAGTTGATGGCAAAGAACAGTCATTTACAGGACAGGATGCTTACAGTGTGACAGAGGGGGATGCCAGCTTTAATCTTGGAGTGACAGCACAGGATAATGCCAAGCTCACATATGTCAGTGACAATGAGTGGGTGGCAAAAGTTGATGAGAGTGGAAATGTGACACCTGTTGGAGTAGGAACAGCCACCATTACAGTAAAGTCTGAGGCAACAGCAGGCTATAGGGCAGGAACCAAGACCATTACTGTCACAGTTAATGCTAAAGCTCAGCCACAGGTACAGCCACAAAAGCCGGCGCAGCAACAGCCGCAAAAGCCGGCGCAGCAGCAACAACCACAAAAACCGGCAGCAAAGAAAGATGCTTCTGTCAATGTGAGTGAGTCAGACGTATCATTGGAGATAAATGGTATAAAGAAGATAAACATATCAGTAAGCAGTGATACAGGTGCAACAGTAGAGGTGGAATCAGGAGATGCCTCAGTAGCAACACTTGACAGCAATGGTAACATTGTTGCAAAGAATGAGGGACAGGTGACATACAAAGTATACACCAAGGCCACAGGAAGCTATAATGCAAGCAATGTATCATATGTTACAATTAAAGTTTCAAAACCGGCAGAACCGGATGATAGCGGAGCAGATGCGGACAGAGAATAGTGCAGATGAAAAGGAAAAGGAACGTAATCACAGCAATAGTATTTATAATGTTCATAGCACTTATAGTGCTCATAGTTGCGATATTGATAAAGATAACTGTGGGTACGGGGGACAAAAAAGGCTTAGGTACTGTGAAAGTTGGCACTGAGAATGTCACAAAACAGGATAATAGTGAGGAACAGAAAGATGATGAGACGTTGACCGGTGGCGCGGAGGACTTCGCGATCTTTGGCGTGGATAGTCGTTCGAATCAGCTTGGAAAAGGAACCAGATCAGATTCTATCATGGTAGTCAGGGTGGATCATGATGCTAAGACGGTCAGGATACTCTCTGTATTCAGAGATACAATGATGAATATAGAGGGACATGGCTATCAGAAAGTTACACATGCACATGCATTTGGCGGTCCGGAGCTTGCTGTAGATACACTAAACAAGAATTTGGATCTTGATATCAAACATTATGTTACTTTGAATTTTAACTCAGTTGGCGATATAGTGGATGAGATTGGCGGAATAAGTCAGGATCTTGATGCATCAGAGGTCAATGTTATCAACGAATATATAGATGAAATCAATGGGGTCAGAGGAACTAAATCGGAACACATAACAGAGCCCGGCACATATACACTTGATGGTACACAAACAGTCGCATTTACGAGAATCCGCTACACAACAGGTGGTGACTATAAGAGAACTGAGAGACAGAGGACAGTATTATTTAAGGTATTTGAGGCGGCAAAGAAACTGGACACTGCTGAAAAGGTCAAATTCATATCAGATATGATAGGTAGTATTAATACAGACTATGATGCTAACGATGCCCTGACCATATTCAAGAACCTTTCAGAGTACAATATAAGCGATACAACAGCATATCCGCAGGTGTTTTATGGTGGCAAAGTTGACGGGGCCTGGGTAGAGGTGCCTTGCACTCTTGCGGATATGGCAAAGGGAGTACATCAATTCCTATATGGTGAGGCAGACTATACACCCAGTGATGTAGTGGATGAGTACAGCAATGCACTCTCTGAAAAAGTAAGCGAGCCAAACAATGATTTTACAAATACTGATTTTGAGGATTGATTAATTGAGTATCCGAAATTATAAATTAGGTGTAGTATCTCTATATTTATGATATAATATAATTATGGAAAAAATAGAACACTACATTAATATAATCAAAATGCATAATAGACCATGGTCAGATTTTGAGAAAAGTGTTTTTATGATTATTCTTTGTCTGACCGTGGTTTTTTGTATATATGGAATTATTAAGAAAAAATTGAAATTGTATCAGGCTATAGCTATTATATGCTATGTGGTCTGTATATGCTTTTTATATGCTACTACGCTATTTACGCGGGCACCTTTCGGAAGTCACGAGTTCAGGTGCAGGCTGGGACTTGATTTAAGGCTCTTTTTAGCAGGAGTACAAAGTGAGTGGGATCAGGTTATACTGAATATTATATTGTTTATGCCGTTTGGTTTACTTTGGCCGGTCATCAGAAGAAATAAATGCAGCATATGCGAGGTGATTTTTATAGGACTTGTACTTTCACTGTCAGTAGAAATCGCGCAGTACATTACGATGCGTGGAGTGATGGATGTGGAGGATGTTATTACCAACGTGATGGGGGCTTTTTTAGGAGGAGTTATTGCAAAAACCTCTACACAAATTTATTCGAAAAGTGTATAATGAAATAAAAATAAATTCACAAGGGGACGACAATGGGAAAATATTTTGGAACAGACGGCTTCCGTGGAGAGGCTAATGTCAATTTAACAGCAGAGCATGCATATCAGATTGGCAGATTTTTAGGCTGGTATTACGGAGAACTCAAGAAACAGAAGCAGCTCGACGAACCGGCAAAGATAGTAATAGGTAAGGATACAAGACGTTCAAGCTACATGTTTGAGTACTCCCTTGTATCAGGACTTACAGCATCGGGAGCGGATGCATATCTATTACATGTTACCACAACTCCATCAGTGGCATATGTAGCCAGAACCGATGATTTTGACTGTGGTATCATGATTTCAGCAAGCCACAATCCATACTATGACAATGGAATCAAGCTTATCAACAGCAATGGAGAGAAGATGGATGAGGAGACAATTCTCCTTGTTGAGGACTATATAGATGGTAAACTCCGCCTGTTTGGTCAGGAGTGGAAGGAGTTGCCTTATGCACATAAGGATGCAATCGGATGTACAGTGGATTATGTGGCAGGCCGTAACCGTTACATGGGATACCTCATATCGCTTGGTGTCTACTCATTCAAGGGCATGAAGGTAGGTCTTGACTGCGCTAACGGAAGCTCATGGAACATGGCAAAGTCTATTTTTGAGGCACTAGGAGCAAAGTGCTATGTCATCAACAATGAACCAAACGGTCTAAACATCAACAATAATGCAGGCTCTACACATATCGAGGGCTTACAGAAATACGTGGTGGACAATGGTCTTGATGTAGGCTTTGCATACGATGGAGATGCAGACAGATGTCTCTGCGTAGATGAGCTTGGAAATGTAATCACAGGAGACCATATCCTCTACATCTATGGAAAGTACATGAAAGAGAGAGGAAAGCTCGATAACAATACAGTTGTCACAACAGTTATGTCCAACTTCGGACTCTATAAGGCCCTTGATGAGCTTGGAATCGGCTATGCAAAGACTGCAGTAGGTGATAAATATGTATACGAGTACATGCAGCAGAACGGCTGCCGCATCGGCGGAGAGCAGTCAGGACATATCATCTTCTCTAAGTATGCATCAACAGGTGATGGTATCCTGACCAGCCTTAAGATGATGGAGGTCATGATGGCGAGAAAACAGAAGATGAGCCAGCTCTGCGAGGGACTTAACATCTACCCACAGGTGCTTCAGAATGTGCGTGTGGCTGACAAGGCTGAGGCACTAGCAAATCCAGAGGTTCAGGCGGCTATTGACCATGTTACTGCAGAGCTTGGCGATACAGGGCGTATACTCGTGCGTGAGTCGGGTACAGAGCCTGTTATCCGTGTCATGGTTGAGGCAGAGAGCGAGGAAATCTGCCAGAAATATGTGGATATGGTTGTTGAAAAATTAAAATAGTCAGGTAAAAATATATTATAATCATGATTATGACAATAGACAGAAGCATGAACACCCACAGATTATGTATTAATTTAGTCTGTGGGTGTATTTAATTGGCAAAGTTAATGGAAATATAGAGGAAGATAATGCAATTATATGTTTGAAGTGTTATTATGCACAAAATAGTGGCAGAAAATGTTGAAAAATATGAAAAACGTTGAAAAAATCGGGTGGGGGTAGACTTTTTTGTATATATGATGTATCATTTTTAAAGATATAAATGTAAAAGGATTTCTATGCAACAATAAGCAATTGGTAAGGTTGATAGAGAGGTGTAAATGAATAAAAAATGGTTTTTTCTGTTACATATGCTTGGAATTGCACTTATAACAGGAGCATGTGGAGCCGTAGAGGATACAACTGAGACAGTTACTGAGTATGTTTCGAAGGGATATTCTGTTGAATCAGGAACTACCGGAACACAGCAGACAGAGGCAGAGGAAGCTTTTAGCTTTTCAAATAAGGTGCTTGGAAATTTGACAGAGCAGTCGGTTAAATTAATAAAAAACACAGTGGTTTACGTTAAGCCGGATAAGAACTCAGCACAGTTGGGGTCTTTAGAAAAGGGAACTAAAGTAAAATCTGTCGGAAAAACTGAAAAAGATGAATGGCTAATGGTTAATTACAACGGAAGGGTTGCATACATAAAATCTAATAGTATAGACCGAGATGAACTCTCTTCTGTAGAAGAAACAGTAGAAGAAGATGGTAGCGATTCAAGAGGACATCGTGGTACAGCCAATGGCAATAACTCGAATACAAATAGTGGTGGGACAGGCAGTACCGTGAAAAAACCTTCGAATACAAATAGTGGAAATGGGACAATAACACCAACGAAGCCGGATACCCCTATAACACCAACAGAGCCGGATGCCCCTGTTACACCGACAGAGCCGGATGCCCCTGTTACACCGACAGAGCCGGATACATCTGTTACACCGACAGAGCCGGACAATCCGGTTACTCCACCGACAGAGTCTGATAATTCCTCGGAGAGTGAAGAGTCGTTAGATGGAGAATAGTTATAATGAGAAAATCACTTATAATCACAACGATAGGTGGGTTTGTGTCCAGATTTGAGATGGATGATGTTCACATCATGCAGCAACTTGGTTTTGAAGTACATTACGCATCAAATTTTGAAAATAGGATTTATGAGTTTGATAAGAAGGAATACATCGATAATGGAATCAGGCTTCATCAGGTTGAAATAGACAAAAATCCTTATAATATCGTGGCTTTAAACAAAAGCCTTAGGGATATAATAAGAATTATAAAAGAAGAGAAAATAGAGCTTATTCATTGTCATACACCGGTAGGTGGAGTTCTTGGCCGATTGGCAGGAAAGAAAACCGGCTGCAAGGTAATTTACACTGCACATGGATTTCATTTTTATACAGGAGCACCTGTTAAGAACTGGCTCATATATTATCCTGTAGAGAAAGTTCTGGCAAAATATACAGATTGTCTGATTACAATAAATCATGCAGATTTTGAAATGGCAAAGAAAATGCATGTAAAAGATTACGCACAAATCCCGGGAGTGGGAATTGATCTTAAGAAATTTACTCCTCGGACAGGCTATAAGAGAGATGATAATTGTTTCAGAATAGTGTCAGTAGGCGAACTTAATCGAAATAAGAATCACAGAGTAGTTATAAAAGCCATTAAGCAATTGAATGATAAAAATATACAATATTACATATATGGAAAAGGCAAAGCAAAAGCTGAGCTGGAAAATATGATTACTGAAAATCAATTAGAGAATCAGGTTCACTTGTGTGGATATGTTAATGACACACGTGAAGTACTGAAAGATGCAGATTGCTTTGTTTTCCCTTCAGTAAGAGAGGGACTTGGGATGGCGGCTCTTGAAGCTATGGCATGTGGAGTACCTCTTATAGTAGGTGACAACAGAGGAACAAGAGAATATGTCAATCATGGGGACAATGCATTTGCATGCGACCCTGATGATATAGACAGCTTTGCCTATTATATTAAAAAGATAAAAGATAATCCTGATTTGGCTGAAATTATGGTTGAAAAGGGAATAAAAAAGGTACAATGGTTTTCTAAAGAGCGCACTAACCTGATAATGAATCAGGTGTATAGGGAAATTGGTTTATGAGTAAATATGATGTGTCTATATCGGTGATAATGGGCGTTTATAATCAATTGAATGAAGAAGTCTTAACAGCAGCAGTTGATTCGATACTGAATCAAAGCTTCAGTGATTTGGAATTTATTATATATGATGATGGATCCCAACCGGAAGCGGCTGCAATCTTAAAAAAAATTCAAAAAAAAGATTCCAGAATTGTATTAATAGGTCAAGAACAAAATCATGGTCTGGCATTTTCCCTAAATGCCTGTATAGACCGGGCTAGAGGAAAGTATATAGCGCGAATGGATGCGGATGATATATCTGATTCTAGAAGATTAAGGAAACAGTATGATTTCTTAGAAAGACATCAGGAATATAGCTGGTGCGGATGTAATGCACTGCTTATGGATGACAACGGCATATGGGGAGAAAGAGAAATGCCTGAAACCCCAACTGAAAAAGATTACTTGAAGTTTTCACCGTATATTCATCCGACAGTAATGTATAGAGCTTCATTATTTGAAGAAACAGAAGGCTACAAGGTGTCTGAAGAGACATTACTTTGCGAGGATTATGAGATATTCATGAGACTTAGGCAATTAGGAAAAAAGGGATATAATATACAGGAAAATCTGTTTGCATATAGGGAGGATAGCGATTCATATAAACGTCGAAGCATGCGACGCAGCATAAATGAAGCAAAAGTAAGATATGAAAATTTTAAAAAGCTGAATATATTATTCCCTACAGGGTTGGCGTATGTACTGCGCCCTATTGTGGCATGTTTAGTGCCAAGAGAATTGATTTACATATTAAAAAGAAAGAAAACATGGAAGAAAGAATACGAGAGAGAATTAATTATTACTGGAAAATAGTAGATAGTAAGCCGGTATATAGACAAGCATTTGGGAAACAAAATAATAAAAAGCTATATAATACGGCAATGATACCTGTACTTATAGAGTTCGTACAATGGGTTATAGAGGAAGCTGGTAGGCTTGGAATAAAGAGGCTGTACTTTCTATCAAGAGATGGATATCAGATGTATCTAGTGGCAAAGGATTTGTGTGCCAAGGAGAATATAGATATAGAAATCAGATATCTGTATGTCTCACGTTATTCAATGAGGGTACCGGAATATTCATTGTTAGAAGAAAAATGTCTGGATAGAATATTCATAGGTGGCATAGATGTAACATTCAGGCGGATAATGAAAAGAGCTGCATTGACTGACAATGAAATAATTGAGATGGCAGAAGAATGTGGATTATCAGATCAGCTTGATAGGATACTTAACTATCAGGAAATAATTACTTTAAAAAATAAATTTGCAAAAAACAAAAGGCTGTTAGATTATATCAAAAAACATTCCGATATAGCATATCCTATGGCTATGGGATATCTGAGGCAGGAAGGCCTGATGGATGATATAAAATATGGACTTGTTGATAGTGGCTGGGTAGGAACCTTACAGCAGACTATACGGCATCTTACACAAAAAGAGAGAATTGATGGTTTTTACTTTGGATTGTATGAGACTCCCAAAGATGAGAGAACAGATATGTACCATGGATTCTATTTTGATCCTGTAAATGGATTGGAAAGAAAAACATATTTCAGCAACTGTCTGTTTGAGGCTGTGTTTACGTCAGCAGAAGGCATGACAGTAGGATACGATGAGCAGGATGGAGAGTATTTTCCGGTAACTGATATGGAACAAAATCCTAATAAAGATGTTATACAGGACAATATAAGGCTGCTGAATGATTATATGGATAATATTGAAAGCTATGATATGCACAGTGATATTCAATTTGTTGAAAAAATATTGAAACCACTGATGGCAAAACCGACTGATAAAGAAGTTGAAGAATTTGGAAACCTCTTATTTTCAGATGATGTGTTGGAAGGAAACTTAAAAAAAGTGGCAGCAGAGCTGACACATGAGGAGATAGTCAATCAGAGATTTATTCCTAAAATGCTTATAATGCTTGGCATATCAAAAAAAGAGATCCATGAAAGTGCGTGGATAGAGGGAAGCATTGTGCGCTTGGGGGAAAGTGTGGATAGAAGCTTGCGTTCAGCAGAGCGATATAAGAAATTTGTATATATAAGAAAAAGAATTCAAATGAGGATGAGATGAGAAAGATAGTATTAAACAAGATATTATACGCAGTTGCAGTTTTGTGCATGGTAATCACAATATTATATTGCCCTACAGATGTTTACGCTGCAACAGGCAGTGTTACATTTGGTTCAGAGAGTTACGAGGCACAGAATAATTCACAATTTCAGGTAGGTGTATATCTGAAAACTGAATCAAAAATGGGATCTTATCATGTTGAAGTAGAATATGATAAATCACGTATGGAGTATACCGGCGGTGCTGAATCAGAAGCAAATGGTGTGATAACACTTGAGGGCATTGGAGTATCGAATCAGATAAAATATATGCTTTCATTTAGGACAATAAGTGGTGGTGATGCCTACATAAAGGTAAAGAATGCATATATATATACCTCAGATGCTAATAGTACAGAACAGTTTGACATGACTGAACTGGACGAGGCAGGAATCAAAATAGAAGGAGAGGATACCGGTACAGCACGAACAGAAGAACCAACGGAATATGTTGGACCATTCGAGACCGATATTCCACATCTTGAGCCTTCAATTAAACTTAATGATACAGATTATTATGTTGTTGACTCGAATCAGTATGTTCCTGAGAGTGTTAGCTGGAAATATGTGCTTGTTCCTGGAAAGCTTGGAAATATGGATGTGACGTTTTATTCAAATGAAGCACAAGATATATTTTTCCTTTCGTTAGTGGATTCTAACGGTGAGACACATTTATATAGTTACAGTAACTCGCAGAAACAGTTGTATGAGTGCGATTTCTATAATACAGGTAATACTGTATATTACTATACATCTCCATATGCCAGTGATAATTGGCCGGAGGAACTTTCTCTAGATATTATCAGAAAACAGGGGATATGTTATGCTTTAAACAGTGATGGAAGTACCGGATTTTATACTGTCAATACAGATGGTAGCCTTACAGAGTGGAATCCGAAAGCTGGTGTAGCATTTGAAGCAGATAAAAACAGAAAGTATATTATAGCATTTGTTGTACTGGCACTTGTGATCACAATAGTTACAGTACTCACATGCTATATAACAATAAATGCCAAAAAAAATAAGCGCAGAAAAAAACGTCATACACAAGAAAAGGATATATATATACAGGAGTATGTTGATATCGATGATGACGATATAATAGATTATGACAGTGATGAAAGAGAACCTGTCATATCTGTGCGAAATGTCACAATGAGATTTAAAATAGCAAACAGCGCAGCATCAGGCATTAAGGAGTATATAATCCAGAAACTGACCAGAAAGCTTTACTATAGAGAACTCATAGCACTGGATAATGTCAACTTTGATGTATATAAAGGTGAGGTTGTAGGAATCATAGGAACTAATGGATCAGGAAAGAGTACTATTCTCAGAATTGTGTCAGGAGTGATAAATCCGACAGAAGGTGAGGTTGTTGTAGATAGAAGTAAGGTACAGCTTCTTACGCTTGGAACAGGATTTGATATGGAGCTTACTGCCAGGGAAAATGTATATCTGAATGGATCTATTATAGGATACAGCAAGGAATTTCTGGATGATCATTTCGATGAGATCATAGAATTTGCTGAACTTGAGAATTTCGTAGATGAAAAGGTAAAGAACTTCTCAAGTGGTATGGTAAGTAGATTAGGCTTTGCCATTGCTACAGCCGGAGATGCAGCGGAGATACTGATCCTTGATGAGGTATTATCAGTGGGGGATGAGTTCTTCAGAAAAAAGAGTCTGGCACGAGTAAAAGAGATGATACATGGTGGATCGACAGTACTTATGGTCAGCCATGGTATGGCAACTATATTAGACAACTGCTCAAAGGTTGTATGGATAGAGAAAGGTAAACTTCAGATGGTAGGAGATGCAAACATAGTTTGCAGAAAATACCAGGAACAGGGAAATGCACGATGAAAAAGCAGTATTTATTCGTAATTAAGGAACTTACTAGCCGTGAGATTAAAAGAAAATATGCCAGAAGTTATCTTGGAGTAATGTGGTCTGTATTAAGTCCATTGCTCAATATGATAGTTATGTCTTTGATATTCTCATATATGTTCAAGAGAAATATTGAGAATTTCCCAGTATACTATCTCACAGGTCAGATAATATATTCTATGTTTAGCACAGCTACAAGTCATGCTATGACGGCACTAGTTGATAATAAGAATCTGATAATTAAATCCAAATTGTCGAAACAGACGTTTATATTGTCAAGGATATATACAGCGTTTGTGAATTTCTTGTATACATTAATTCCATATGTGGGCATTCTTATATTTTTTAGAATAAAAGTTTCGTTCAAGGCATTACTTTTTATACCGGATATATTTTTACTGACATTATTTGCCACAGGTATAGGATACATACTTGCAACAATATATGTATTCTTTGCGGATATCAAACATTTATACGGTATTTTCATGACCATACTCATGTATATGTCGGCAATATTCTATCCGGCAGAGCGATTACCGGATTTTATGCAGCAGATACTTTCATTTAATCCGGTGTATCTTGCAATTGATATTGCGAGATATTCTGTGGTGTATGATCTGTTTCCGTATTATACGGAGTGGATCAAGCTGAGTATATATGCAGTTGTTGCGTTTGTACTTGGAATATTGGTTTATAAGAAGAATGAAAATCAGATGATGATGGAAATATAATTTATGGGAAAGCAAAAGAGTGATGAGGAGATAATTGAAAAATATGGAATGGCGAGGTTGCCACGTATAATCAGTGAGCTGTACAAGAAGTATGGAGATAAGTTCCAACTGATAGATATAGGTGGAGACTGCATGTTCCGGATTGGTGAGACGAATGTTGCAAACGTCTCCTATTTGGCTGTTTATATCAATTTTCTGAAAATACAGAATGAAGAACTGATAATAGAGGGAAATGTATCGTGGCCGACAGTTCTTCTCAAATATTTCGAACTATATATTGAAATAAACGGTAAAAGATACACATGTGATATGTATGATGCAGGTCTTGATATGGAGAAACATGGTGATATATATGAGACGAGAACTGCGTTTATATATCATATGGAGCTTATACAGGGGCAGAAATATATCATTCGCTTTATATATCGCTGTAATGGAATAGACAGCTATAGCGGCAAGATCAATTATATGAGATTTTCACCTATAGCGGATATTTTGGAAAGTCAATATGCTGAACGTAGCGGATGGCTTTTGCAAAATAAAGAAGCAAGTATATGCGTTGAAGAGACATCAGAGGATACTGTAAAGCAACGAGAAGAGGAGTTCAGGTCTAAAATCGATTATGATGATGTGATTGATATCCGTAAAAAATATTTTAAAGCAAGACATAATAAATCAAGACAGATATGGCTGTTTATGGATCGAATCGATCGTGCTGATGACAATGGCGAAATATTTTTTAGATATATCAATGAGTGTTATCCGGATGTTGCGGATTGTTATTATATCATACAGGAAAGTTCACCTGATTATGACAGGATAAAGAAATACGGAAAAGTGATTCCTGCAATGTCGGATGAGCACAAGATATTATTGCCACTGGCAGACTATATATTTACATCACAGGTAAATGGCTGGGTGGAAAACCCATATGGAGAAAAAGAAGAGTATTTCAGGGACATATACCATCAGGCAAAGGTGGTATTTCTGCAGCATGGTGTGACAAAGGATAACCAAACAAAATGGCTGAACCGATTGAATCAAGATTGTCATGCTATAGTGTCAAACTCAAAAATGGAACGGCAGGCATTTATAGAGGGTAAATATTTTTATAAACCGGAACAAATTTGGAATACAGGGATGCCGAGATTTGATAGGCTATATAAGACTAAAGCAAAGTACATACTGTTTCTACCGACATGGAGACAGTGGCTAATGGAGCAACAGTATAATGACGAAGAAGAGATATATACATGGGTGCTTAAACCCAATGGTGAAAATAGTCAATACTTTAAACGATATAGTGAGTTGTTGAGCGATCAAAAATTCATAGATAATTGTGCAAAAAAAGGATATCAGATTGCATATATGCCACATCCACTTATAGAACCATATATGGATAAGATGAAAATTGCATCTGATGTGAAGATAATAGATAAGGATGTGCATTGGAGGGATATTTTTGCATCCAGTGTCATAATGATCACAGATTATTCATCTGTGGCATTTGATTTTGCATATTTGAAAAAGACTATCATATATTATCAGTTTGATAGGGAGAATTACTTTACAGACCATTATTTACCAGGATATTTTGATTATTATAAGGATGGTTTTGGTGATGTTATAGAATCTAAGGAGGCATTGATTGAAGCAATATACAAAGCCTTAGATCGGAAGGGAAGAATGCCATATAAATATGTGAGGAGAGTCGGAAAATTCTATACTCATATAGATAAAAGAAACTGTAAGCGACTGTATAAGAAGATCATGGAGGAAAAAGAGACGTGAATACGGTTAATATAGTAATGAAATATAATAAAGAGCATATAGTGGCAACTTATGCGCTGTTGGCATCTATTATTGAGAATAAGAATGAGGAAAGTATATATCGTATATGGATAAATATAGAAGATATGGCTTCACCTAAGGAAGCACTGAGAGCTATGCAGAGTGATACAGTATATATCGAACTATTTACTGACAACAATATATTGAGCCGTTCCATAAAAAAGGCTATTTATTTACAGTGGAATACGATAGTACAAGGTGATCTGACAGATCTGTATCAGATAAATATGGATGATAAAGCTATGGCAGCAGCTCCTAACGTACCGGATTGTATAAGCTACATTCCTGTATCGGCAGAGAAGTATGATAATTCTGTAATGCTTATTGACTTTTCAAAAAAAGGAGATTCGGTAAAGGAATTGCCAATATATTACAATATGGCTTATGATCAGATGATGCAGAATCCTGAAGGCTATGATAAAGAAAAACTAAGGGAATATGCAGGTATGGAAAAGCCGGATATGAATAAGCTGAGGGCAAAAGCAGTCATCCTGCGTTATTCAGAGAATTTTTCTCCGGAAAATTATTTCGATCATCCATATTCTGAGCAGTGGACAAAATATCTGGCAAAGTCAAAATATAATATGGCTGAGATAGAAAACAGAAAAGCTTATCAGGAAACATTAGGGGAAGTGGAAGAATATCATGACATGACTAATACAATTCCAGTATGTTTTTATATCGAAAACGATGAGACCGCATATGCGGTAGCTCTTATCAATTCTATAATAGAGAATCTCCGAAACGGTAGAAAACTGGACATAAGGATATTACATCATGCGGTTTCAGAAGAACATAAGAGAATGCTGCTACAGATGAAATCAGATAAGGTAAGCATTTCATTACATGATGTGAAACTAGACAGGAGGGAACAGGCATTATTGCTGGTGCCACAGCTCTTCAATAACTGTACTAAGATCATTTGGCTTAACAGTAAGATGATCTGTTGTGGCGACATAGCCAAATTGTTTGATAAAGATATATCAGATGAGTATTTTTGCGCGACAGAGGGCAGCATAAATCTGAAAAAAGCGGATGAAGTAAGCATTGCAGATGAAATGTATCTGGAGAATAAGGTATATCCTGATCTGGCTGTTATATTAATGAATGTCCAGAACTGGATAATAGCAGATATAACCGGTAAAATCCGTTATATGTTAAAAACCGAAAGAGAATTTCAGAAAGCAGTATATGCTGTATGTAAAAATTATATTGGAAAAATTTCGCATGAATGGAATTATAGCGAAATGAGTGAGCAGATGTATCTCTGCCAGTGTAATATATATAATTATACAAATGGTGTGAGTCCATGGCTGAGTGAAGATGGACATATGGCAGGAGATATATGGAAGTATCTGCAAGCACACCCGGAGTATGAAAAGCTCAAAGATGAGATATTAAAAAAGGAAAGCGGGGAAGATGAAGACGTGAAAGAAGTAATGGAAAAAATAGAGAATCTTGAGAAACAGAATGCTGATCTGACAGCGGAAAAAAATACATTAAAACAGCAGAACGAGCAGTTAAAGAAGCAAAATGAATTGCTGGATCGGCAAAAAGGACAGTTCCTTTACGAATTACTTGAGACACGTAAATCATTCACATATAAAGTAGGACGTTTTATAACATTTATTCCAAGACACCTGAGGGGCGGAAAATAGAGAACAGGAGATTGAATAGAATGGACAAGATATTTGAGGCATCCTTTGGAGGATGTATTGGAAATGAAATGTATATCAGAGTAAATGCAGAGAATGCTGAACTTAACGGATTTAAGCTGGGCATTGTAGACAATGCCGGGATATGGACTGCTTTGACAGATAACGATCATTTCTCACTCTCGCTATTGGAAAAGATAAAAGGTACATCCTGGGAGCTTTGTCTGGGAAAGAAAGAAGGCAAAAAGACAAGCGTTTACAGATTAAAAAACAGTAGTATTAAATTATCGCGTAAATATACAGAAGAAATATATGACAGGCGTGAACTATTCGGAAAGCTGACAGAATATGGATTCAAAGGAAAAAGATTCCTGCCGTACTATAAAGTAGATGGTACACTGATGATGGATCTCGTAAAAGAAGAGGATATATTTTCAAAGCAGTTGAAAAACGAGATCGTATTAAGAGCAGAGGAAGACGAGAAAGTCGTACTTTTCACAAAATGTAAAAAGGTGGATGGAAACTATATCGGAATATATCAGACAGGTACAGACTGTTCATCGGTTAAAATGGAATACGATGATATAGAAGATGATAAAGAGTTTGTCTATATGCGATTTGTACTGGATAAGTGTGATGCAGATAAGAGCTATGACATAGCCTGGAAGCATGGCAGCGCAACATATCATGCACCGCTTGTCCAGGCAGGTACATATAAGGCAGCAGAAATAGTAAGCGCAAACTTTACAGAGGATAGGAAACTGGAACTGACTGTAGAGTGGGATAAAAAACATGGAAAGTACTCTTTTATAACTGCGGCTGTATTTGATGATAGACAGCAGTTAAAAGAAAGCATTAAGATAAGCTGTTCACCTGACATCGTAGAAAAAGCTGACAAGATAACAGGAACATTTTGCATAGATACTAAAACTGATATGCCATCGGTTGAGAAGTGGAAGCTGATGCTCAATGGAACGCTTCCGTTTGTAGTAAGAGACCATAAGGATGAAATATCAGAATCACTGTTTGGAAGAAAAGTAAATGATGCAGATGATACCAAAACATACCTGACATTCAATTGTGAAAAAGATCAGTTTGTTATTGAAAGGCACTATACAAGAAATGCTTTGAATAAGAAAAATATCCAGAACTGTTCTGCATTTGTTCCAAAAGGAGATGAATATACACTGGATGAATTCCTTGCGGAGGATGTAGGTCCAACAGGAAAAATGTATGCCGAATTCATACAGGAGCCGGATGGAAGTGTATGGATAGAACCCTGTCAGAAAATGGGCGATGTGAAGGAAGCGAGGCTTGTAATGTTCCATACTCAGGGCATGGGAATCGTATCAACACAGCCATTGGAAGTATGTGACGGAACAGTAAAGAAGTTTAAGTTGGAGGCACCTGATATATACAGTTCTGGAAAGATATTAAAACCGGTAAATTCTGTGTGGGTGAGGATAGCACTTGCTGTGAGGACATCAGAGGGAATATATTTGACACTTCTTAAACAGTTTGACCTGGATACAACAGCAGAAAGTGGACCGGTTTATGATATCCGAAAATTATATTACGATATAATTGGGGAGATTGATATATGTGGAATCAGAATGTTTGCACTGCCATATTATGGTGGAAATCAGACACTGAGCCTTAAATATGCAAGACCGGATCAGATATACCGTTCACAGTTTACAAACGAGCTTTTGGATGTACGGATCAAAAAGGATATACTTACAGTGAAAATGCGTGTTAGAGATTGTGGCGGTACATATAAGGGAGTATTGTTGGAATACAGAAAAGAAAAAGAAGATGATGCTGAGACATATCTTATTCCGTACAAGTCACTGGAAGAGGAAAATGATGGCTGGAGTATTATGCTCACAGAGATAGACCTCAAACAGTATTATCTCAGGATGCTGTACTGGGATATTCGTTGTGCATTTGAAAAGGATGGAAAAATCTATACAGTTTCCTGTCATTCAAATGATCAGAAATTCCTCAGCAAATATAGAGGAGTCTTTGTGGACAGGACATATCCGAACAAGGACAGTATATTGTTTCCTTATGCTACGGGAAATAATTCGGTTGCGTTAATACACAGAGAAAGCTGTCCGCAGGATCACTGGAATTTTCGATTGAAAGAAAGAATAGCATTGAAGCTGTACAATACATTTAAGAATCACTGGGATAATAAAAATATCTACCTCGTGTTTGAAAAATACTGTGTGATGGCGCAGGATAATGGATATTTCTTCTTTAAATATTGTATGGAATCAAATGTGGAAAAAACATTTCCGGGAGAAATGTATTATGTAATAGATCCACATGCAGCGGATTGGAAGAAATTAAAACCCTACAGGAAGAATGTAGTAAAATATCTTTCAATTCGTCATATGATATATCTTCTGGCATCACATCTGCTCATCAGTACAGATACAAAGGGACATGCTTATGTATGGCGTTCCATGGGAAGTGAGATAAAAGCTGCTTCATACAAAAAGAAGCTGGTATTCTTACAGCATGGTGTGACCGCATTTAAGAGAGGACACTTTGAAAGAGGAAGCAATGTAGGCTGTGAGTATTTCATTACGACATCACAGGCAGAACATGATATAATACACAACTACCTGGGATATCCTGAGGATGAGGTACCTATTACAGGATTTGCCAGATGGGATGTACTGCATGATAAGTCTCAGGGACACAGGGAAATCCTCATGATGCCTACATGGAGAACCTGGCTGGATGATGCAGAAAATGAGATTTTTGCTGAAAGTGATTATTGTAAGAATTATATGGCATTACTGAATAATCCGAAACTCGATGAGATACTCAAAGAGTATGATGTAACTCTGAATTTCTATCTGCATCCAAAATTCAGAAAGTTTATTACAGAGTTTTCGGTTGTTTCTGATAATATACGTCTCATACCGTTTGGTGAGGAACCTTTGAATGAGCTTATGATGCAGTGTAATCTGTTGATAACTGATTTCTCAAGCGTGGCATGGGATGTGTATTATATGAAAAAACCGGTTCTGTTTTATCATTTTGATATTGAGGATGCAAGCAAGACACTTGGATTCTACATGGATATGAAAAATGATCTGTTTGGAGAACGTGCTGAGAATCCGGATGAGCTGATGGATCTGATAGTTGAATATATACAGAATGGTTTCCAGATGAAAGATAAGTATAAGGAACAGCATAGAAAGTATTTTGCTTATGTAGATGATAATAATAGTGAAAGAATTTGGAAAGCAATACAACAGAAGAACTGGTAATTAAAATAGTATAGTAGGAGATAATAAAAATGAGTAAATTTTACTTTTCGATGGTAGTATATGTCGATGATGATACAATGTTAAATAAATCAATCAGAAGTATTTACAAAGTTGATAAGAAAATACATGAACTGGTGAAATTAATTATTGTAGATAGTATATGTTCAGAGACTTCTATTGAGACATATGAAAAATGGAAGTCTAAGTTAGGAAAAAAAAATGTATGTTATATAGATGCCAATGGACTTCCTGTAGAGGCTGCATATAATTTAGCAATGACAGAAATAAGAGGGAAATATGTCAATTTTACATTGGCAAGCAACTGGTTTGATGCGGGAATACTGGAGGCTATAACCAAAATTGCTGATATGTGTAATGAACCAAAACTTATTAGTTTGGCACCATGGACGGTAAATGAGAAAGATGAAGTTGTTCAGTATAGGATGTCGCCTATAGCTCAGAATAGCAACGATTATTATAGAAAAATAAAATTGTATAGAGAACCTGAGCAATTACAGTTGATGTTTCATGCATATTTTATAAGAACTTTTCTGTTTTATGATAGAGGCGAGACAAATTTATTCAAAGAGGAATTACATAATGATGCCCTTATAGAAAAATTATTAGAATTATTGGCTGAGTGGAGAGGATATGTATACCTTCCTCTTATAAAGCTGAACTATACAGTTCAGATGGAGGATAATACTTCTACATTTATGCATCAATATGATGAATGGTGGTACAATGACAGTTTTAAGAATTGGATGAAACCATTTGTTGAAAATCTTGCATCTAAAAGCTGGCCTATAGAGAAATTTATACGTGTAGCAATGCTTTATCTTGTATTTGCCAGATATAATTGTAATTACAATGATAGGAATAAGGGTGTTATAAAAGGAGAAAAACTACAAGAGTTTGTACAGCTTACAGGTGATATTTTACAATATGTAGATAGCGATAGAATTTTAAGAAAAAAGAATGATCATCTTTTTGCTATACCTAGATCAGTACGTTTTCTTTTTATGAAAATACGTGCGGAGTCTGCAAATTGTGAAAGCAAGATTGTAACAATGGGAAGAAGTTTTTATTTCTTTGCACATAAAAAGAATATGGATTATAGCAAAGATGCAATCAATATTAGTAATAACAATATCTTTCCTGATATAAATAACGATGCAAATACATTTATACATTCATATTCTCTATTGTCAATGAATGAAACCGGTATAGTGCCAAAAGTAACTATGCAGTATGAAAATGATAATTTATCATATATAGGAGATATTGATAAGGAACAGGTTATTCTTAAAGTTGTTAACTATAAGGATGGAATGCTTGAAATAGATGGAACATTTTCAGGTGGAGATTTCCTTGAAAAAGATAACATAAAAGTGGTGGTTGCTTCGGAGGAAAGGGAAATTGAAGTCGAATTTTCTGAGGTATATGGCTTAAATAAAGAGTTTGGAGTTACTTATAATCATAAATACAATTTTAAAGTAAGTATTCCGGCACATCCATTTATAGGAAAAGAAAACTATCAATTTTATATAGAACTTGCAGAAGAAAAGAGAGTACCGCTACGAATCCGTTCTGGTGCAGTATATTCACATTTGATCGAGAATATTTATGGACAGTATTGGAGTTATACAGACGGATGGGGTGCCAATATTGCAAATAAGACAATATTAAGAATATATCGCTTAAGTGATGAGGATGATAAGGAAAAGGTATTCCAGAATGAACTGATGAAGCGCAGCAAAAATGGTGATGAATATGCGGAACAGGCTTTAAGTATACGAAAAAAATATTTCGAAAAGATAAAAGAAAACCGAAATATATGGATTACATTTGATAAACTATATAAAGCTGGTGATAATGGTGAATATATTTATGATTATATTTCAGAAAATCATAAATATATAGATATGAGATATCTGATAAAGGAGGATTCACCGGATTATACGCGAATGCTTGAAAAGGGAGATAATTTGCTTGTTTGGGGACAGGAAGATACAATAGTAGATGTTTTGTGTGCAAGGGTTATATTGACTACGCATACAAATGTTGTTTCTTATTGTGGAATTGAAAAACCTTTGATCCCATATTTATGTGATCTTTTCAATCCTATCAATGTTTGCATACAACATGGGCTCACAACTCAAAATATTGCACAGTTCCAAAATCGTTTATTTGATAATCTGCAATTATATCTATGTGCATCTCCTAATGAGATACAAAATCTGGAAAGACCTATTTATGGATTTGAGGATGAAATGCTCAAATTAACAGGAGTTGCAAGATATGATGGTCTAAAGAGTAATGATCAGAAACAGATATTGATAACTCCTACATGGAGAAGAAATATTGCAAATGCTAATGTGGCACATGTAAAGAAAGGACATAATGAGTTCTTCAAAAACAGTGAGTACTTTAGAATATACAATTCGCTTATCAATGATGAGAAACTTATTAATGAAGCTAAAAAATATGGATATAAGATAATTTACTTATTACACCCGGCGGTTAGCTCTCAGCTTGAAGATTTTGATAGAAATGATTATGTGGAAATCATACCGGCTGCAAGCGATATGAATTACGAAAAGATTCTTACGGAATCAAGTCTTATGGTTACTGATTATTCAGGAGTACAGTTTGATTTTGCATATCAGCGTAAGCCATTATTATATTATCATCCGGCAGCATTACCGCCACATTATGATCAGAGTAAGGCATATCAGTATGATAAGGATGCGTTTGGTCCAATAATTGACAATCATCAGGAGATGGTTGAACAGTTATGTGAGTATATGAAGAATGGCTGCAAGATGAAACCAGAATATGCTGAAAGAGCGGATAAGTTCTTTGCGTATGATGATTTTGGTAATTGTCCGAGAATCTTTAACGAAATATACAATTTGTATTGTGAGAATTACTAAAATATTGTATTTATTAGGAATATATTGCGTGAAAATTTACATAATTATATATTTGACAGTTTTAGAACAAATTGCTATTATTAAATAGTACTTTAGGAATAAAGGAGGGATGGAAGATATTTCATAATACATGAGATAGACTTTTATATGCTATGAAATATAATATTTCGATAATTGGCTCTTGCCAGTCCAGGGATATATTTAATTCAAAATTTATACCTGATTATAAAGAACATTTTAGCGTGTATTCATATTATACTATGACTTCCATGCTCTCAGTCATGAGTAAGCCTGTGGGCTATAATTATGACAATTTAGAGAGCTGTTCCTTGAGCAATGATAATACGGATCATTGGTTTTTTGAACTGGAGAAACCTATGTTGAAGACTCTAGCAACCAAAAAGCCTGATATTCTGCTTATGGATTTCTATTGCGAAGCGAGATACGGTGCCAGAGAGTATGATGGCGGGTATATTGTAGACCGTTTTTCAAAACTGAGAGGTCTTCGTGTCATTGATAAAAAGAAACTGGGTAAAGAGTATAATTATACAAAGAATACCATAGAGTTTATTGGACTCTGGAAACAGGCATTTGATGAATTTATGGTATTTATGAGAGATAACCTTCCGGAGACTAAGATCGTAATAAACACGATAAAGGGAAATAACGTGGTTGTCGATAAAAAAGGCAATAAATACATTTCTCCAAGAACAGTGGATGTGGATCTGAAAAGGGTTAATGAGTTATGGACTTTTTTTGATGTTTATGCCATTAATAAGTATGGGCTCGATGCTATCAGATATGATAAAGAGTACACACTTGATCCTGACTATATTTTTGGCGGATTAGGTGTGGCCCTGGTTCACTTTCAGCACGAGTATTATAATGACTGTTTCCGAAAACTTGTCGAATTGGCATCTACATACGATAAATGTAAAGATTTATCGTCAGAGCTTAATTTGATCAGTAATAATGATTTTCATGACGGAAAGGCACACTGGTGTCACTGGAAAGGTAATTTCAAAAGAATAAGCGAGGGGGGATGTAATGCATTAACATTAAGAGATTGTAGAGCAGAGCTTGGAGAGTATAAACCACAGATATGGACATTTCCAATTGAAATCATAGGAGATGGAGAGACATTGTATGAATTGTCTTTTGATATAGTGGTAAAAAACGAAATAGTTCTGAAAAGTGAAAATTTGGTTGTATTTGGTATCAGGACATTTAAATACTTAAAACAATATAAATATTCTAATTCTTTAGCATCGGTTTCATTGGAGCTTGATGCACGGAAGTTTAAAATTGAAAAAAAATATACATGCAGATATAGATTTTCATCAAATGGAAAATATGTACGTCTGGCAATTTTTATGAAGAAATATCTGCCGGGAATTGAATATAGTAATATCAAGTTGAAGTATGTTGGTAAGCCTGATTGATTAATGAGAGGAAAAGGTAGTTGCTAATGAAAAAAAATATTTGCAAAATGATTGCGATTATGATTTTGTTGATGGGAATGGTAGTTTTTCCACAGAATCAGACAGTTAAAGCCACTGAGAATAAAGCTTATGTTCTTTATGTGCATGATCAGGAGAATATAGCACCCAAAATACAGAATGCGCTAAAAGCAGGACATAAGTATATTGTAATTCCAAAGGGAGAATATTACTGTACCGGAGTAAATCTGAATGGTACTGATGGCGTCACTATTAAAGCAACATCAGAGACTGTTGTAAAACAATGTGGTTCTGATCCGATATTGTGTGTTGCAAATTCATACACTGCATCCAATATCACCATAAAAGGTGGCACGTGGGATGGTGGCAATGTTGAAACGCCTGTAATGAGGTTTTATGGTGATATAAATGGTATAACCCTTGCAGATATGACAATTACAGGCTCTGCCGACTGTGGAGTGAGATTTAATAATGCAAAATCTGTAAAGATTGAGAATACAGTTGTTCAGAATTGTGGCAGTTATGCTGTACTTTGTGATAATGTTGACAATCTTACAATTACAGACAGTAAGATGAATTCGTCTAAGAATGGTCTTACTCTTAGAACCTGTACAGGTCTTTTGAGCATTGCAAAGAGTGAGTGTATGTCTAACTCAGGCTACGGAATATATGCGTCTGATTGTGGTGATATTACCATGCTGGAGGTTACAGCATCAGACAATAATGCGGGTGTCAGACTTGAGAACAATGTTGGCAAAGTAAGTATGAAGAGTATTTACGCAAAGTCAAACAAAGAGATTGGAATTAAGCTTTACAAATGTTCTGGACAGATTGCTTTCAGTAGATTAGAGCCACAGAAAAATGGCAACTCAGGACTTGTTCTTGAGGAATGTACCGGCAATGCTACTATTTATAAGTCATACGCTTATTCAAATGGTAATATCGGTATTGATGTGAAGAAATGTGCATATGTAAAGTTTAACGGGTGTCTGGTAAAATACAATTCTAACTATGGTATCAATGTAGATGGAAATACAAGACCGGATAATGCATCCTGGGCATTAAAGATTGTAGGAACAACATCACAGAAAAACAGTGATATCGGAATACGAATCATAAATATGCCGGACAAAAATAACAAGATAAACATTGATGCAAGCACTGTGTCAAATGATAACGTAAATGCAGGATTTTATGCAGAAAACCTTGGCTTCGTTATCTTTAATAAAGTTTCAGCGCAGTCCAACAAAGGTTTTGGAATAAATGCAAACCAGTGTAAATCTGTCACAGTGGCATCTACAAATGTTAGTACCAATTCAGACATAGGTGTCAGATTAAATGCATGTGACAAGAGTAAGGTTACTGATTTAGTAACACAGTCAAACAGTAAGAGTGGTATTCTTGTAAAAAGCTCAAAGAACTGCACTGTAATAAATGCTACAATATCAGATAATAAAGACTATGGATTTAACTTTAATGATGTAACAGGAACAAATAAACTTTCCGGAATAGTTGCTACCGGTAATGCTAACTCAGGATTCCTGTTTACTAATGCACAGGGAGTAACACTTGATTCCGCATGTTCGAGCTTAAATAATGGAGCTCATGGTATATATGTAGCAGACAGTAATGTCACACTGAATGGTGTTGATGTTGAGTCAAACTTCTGGTGTGGTGTGTCAGCGACAGGTACATCAGCTAATTTAACTGTAAATGGTGGAACATTTCTGTCAAATGGAACAAGACCGGATCAGTATGAGGATGATGATAATCTTTGTGCCGGAATTGGTATCTATGGTGGTGCAACAGCAAAGATTGTTGAAGCTACATGTAATAAGAATCATGGATGTGGAGTTACTGCAGCCGGAGCAGATGATGGATCTTTGATCAGTACTATCAGCGTATATGGATGTACAGCTAGTGAGAATGGGGATCATGGTATCGGTGCTCGTCCATACGGTAAGATTAATGTTACTAAGAGCAGTAATAATGTAGAGAATTTTATCTGCAATAACAAACATACAGGATTCATTTTGAATGATCACTGTACTGCAGACTATGTAGAGTATTGTACTATTACTGGAAATGGTAAGGCTGGAATCTCAATCAGTGAGAATTCATCAGCAGACAAGATTTGTAATAATACGGTTAATAATAATACAGAAGATGGTATTCATGTATCGGAAAGCTCAAAGGCATCTATACAGTCATGTGAGATTGTAGGTAATGTACAGGCAGGTATTGGTATCTACAGTAATAGTACTGTTGCAAAGATTGAATCATGTAATATTAATGAGAATGAGCACTATGGTATCTGTGTTGATACGAGTACGGTAACAGATATCACAAATGATTCCATCCTGAACAATTTATGGGCTGGAATTCTGGTACGTAACAGTTCTAACGTAAATAATATTTCAGGAACTACTTCACAGGGCAATAAGACTTATGGATTATATGTCAGCAATGGAAGTTCAGCAAATGTTGTTTCATGTAACTTTAATAAGAATACGAATGACGGAATAAGAGTGTCGGATAGTAATTCTGTAGTATCAGTCAAGAAATCAAAGATGAACAATAATGAGGGTAATGGAGTTACAGCTGCATCAGGGGCTAAGATTTCAGAACTGACAAGCTGTACTGTAAGTGGAAATGCAGGATATGGTATTTATGTATCTGAGAAAGCAAATCTTATAGCAAGTGGAACTAATGTTACATCCAGTGGAAAAGATGGAATCAGAATTACCGGATCAGGTGCAAAGGCAACTATCACAAAGGGAAGCACGTCTAAGGGCAAGGCAAATGGACTTGTTGTAACGGGTAATGCTACACTTTCTGTAAATGGAACTAAGATTGCAGAAAATAGAAGATATGGAATATATGTTGCAAATGGTGCTAATGCAAAATCAATTAAAAACCTGACTGTTTCTGACAGCGGAGCCGATGGTATTCGTATTACAGGTAAAAAGACTACTGCTACACTTATAACTAATGTAAACAGTAAGAATAGTACAAAGTGTGGTCTGGTCTTAACAGATAACGCTGTACTTACAGAAATGTCAAAGAGTACATTTACAGGTAATGGAAGTCATGGCGTTGCAGTATACAAAGGAACAACATCTAACAAGGTATCTGATCTGACATGTTCAGGCAATAGCTTGTATCAGATATATGTAGAAGATGGTGCAACTACATGTCTTAGTAAGCAAAAATAATGTGAGGTTCTAACGTATGAAGAAACTATTAGCGAGTGTACTGTTTGTCTGTGTTGTGTCAACTTCGGTTTTTGAAGTTGGCGCAACAGAATTAGCAAGGGGAATAGTACGTGAAAAAGTAACATTTGATGATGTTCTTGATGTCACTGGGATTGAGGTAGATTTTGATGATATAGCTCCTGATGATTTCTATGACGATCGTGAATTGTGTTATGGAAAAACATATTCATCATCTAAGTGGGATAAGTATTCATCATACTATTTCTATAATCAGATGGATAGTACAGCCAAAAAATTTTGGGATGATATGTACAATGAATGTGTGAATATTGGTAATGGAACAGAAGATATGTCATCAGGTTTTACAGGGTATGTATATATAAATGATAATATGTCATCCGACCGTTTGAGGTATATCGTAAATGCATTCAGAGTTTCAAATCCTCAGTTTTATTTTCTGAATACGGCTTATTCATATAGTTATGGAACCAACTATGGGGTTGCAGTTGCCATTGGTATATATGATAATTTTATATCAGGTTCTGCAAGGAAGGCTGCAACCTCAAATTTCTTTTCCCAGCTCAATAGCTGGGAAAAGACTTTAAATGCACAGAATACCGAATTTGATAAAGCTGTCAAAGCTCATGAGATTGTTGTAGATAAGGTAGACTATTTTGATGAGTTGCTTGATGATGGAATCCTTACATCGGATGAAGATGAGCAGTTTTATACACAGTCTGCTTATAGTGTAGTCTGTGGTGACAAGACGGTATGTGCAGGATATTCTCAAGCATATACGTTATTATGTAATGCTGTAGGTGTTGATGCTTTCTCTGTAACCGGAAGTTCGCATCAGTGGAATAAAATAAGAGTAAATGATTCGTGGTATAATGTGGACTGTACATGGGATGATAATGGAAATATGTCATCGATTCCATATTATTATTACTGTTTTATGAAGAATGACGATTATTATATGGAAACAGATCACCATGTAGAGTCATTCTGGCAGGAATATATACCAAAGTGTACCATGGATACAGGTTCTACATATTTTAATGTAGGAGAACTTCCACAGTCAAATGGGATTACTTCGACTCCTGTATTTACAGTGCAAAGATCGAACGGTCAGTATCTTATTTCTATTACAACTGCTACATTGAATGCGAATATTTATTATACTACAGATGGAACTGAACCATCTGAGGCATTTAGTAAAAGTAATAAATATTCTGGAACATTCAATGTATCTGATTATAAAGAAGTCAAGGCTGTTGCGGTAATGGATACCTATCGTGACAGCGAGATTGCAGGAACAGAGGGATGCGTACCTACACCTTATTTGATAACGTATGTTCTTGATGGTGGAACAAATAATGCATCTAATCCATCAGAATACAGTGATACATCAGGAAATATTGTACTGAAAGATGCTTCGAGAAGCGGATATGTATTCATGGGATGGTATTTAGACAGTGCTTTTACTAAAAAGATAGATACTATTACATCCGGAAACAAGGGAGACATTACTATATATGCTAAATGGCAGAAATTGTTAAATAAACCGGTTGTCTCTAATGTGTCTCCTGCAAACAATGGTGTTAAAGTGAGTTGGAAAGCTGTTAGTGGAGCCTCTAAGTATAGAGTTTTTAGAAAAGGTTACGGTGAGAACTGGAAGAAGATTGCAGATACTACAAGTGTGGACTGCATCGATAAGAGTGCTATGAGTGGCACTACATACAGGTATACGGTCAGATGTATCAGTGATGATGGTAAGCAGTATCTTAGTAGCTATGACAAGAATGGTAAAAAGATATATTATTGCAGTCAGCCGGTACTTTCATCTGCAAAGCAGACTTCTGACGGAGTAAAGGTAAGTTGGGAAAAAGTGAAAGGCGCATCTAAATACAGAGTATTTAGAAAAGTTTCAGGAGGAAGGTGGCAGAAAGTTACGGATACTACCTCGACTAGTTACACTGATACAGGTGCTGTGAGTGGAACTACATATGTATATACTGTAAGATGTCTAAGCAGTAATGCGAAGAAATATGAGAGCAGTTATGATACAGATGGTATTAAGGTGATTTATTGCAGCCAGCCGGTGCTGAAATGTATATCAAAGAGCAGTGCCGGTGTAAAAGTAAACTGGAATACAGTAAAAGGAACAGGTAAGTACAGGGTATTCAGGAAAACAACAGGTGGAAGCTGGAAAAAAGTTGCAGATACGACTTCAACAAGCTATACTGATAAAAATGTTGTAAAAGGAACCAAATACGTATATACTGTAAGATGTTTGAGTAAAAATGGCACAGAATATCTTAGCAGTTATGATACTGCAGGTAAAAGTATTCGTTACTAACAGTCACAGATATAGGTAAGGTAAGATATATGAGATTAAAAGGAAATGTAAAGCTTAAGTGGGAAAAACAAACAGTTGACGGATATTTGATATACAGGCTGACCGAGGATGGCTGGAAGGAAATTGTAAGAATAGAAAATACTGAGATTACTTCTATTTTTGTGCCGGATGTTAATGCAGGTGGTGAGGTTATATTTAAGATTGTTTATTTTGTATATGATAATATGAATAGAATACATAAAATACAGGAAAAAAGGGTATATACTCAGATAGACAGAAGTGGAAGAGCCTTGATATATGATATTGGAAAGCCTCAATTGCAATGCGTCGAGAAAGTGAATAATGGTATAAGAATTAAATGGATTGGTCCGAGTGGAATAAAGAGTGGAACAAAATATCGCGTATTCAGAAAAAGAAAAGGTGAAAAATGGAGTAAAATTGCAGATGTCGAAGGTCAGCAGTATGTGGATAGTACAGTGTTACTGGGAGAAACATACATATATACAGTAAGATGTATTAGTAATGATGAAAAATCGTATTTGAGTAATTTTGATACAAATGGATTAGAAATATTATATATATAGTTGTTTTATTATTTTGTTAAAGGAGGAAGATTATGAACAATATGCTGAATAATGATATTGAAAAAATTCAGGAGATGAATTTACCACTTGAGTTACTTAAAAATAAAAAGATATTGGTAACTGGCGCAACGGGGCTTATAGGATCAATGCTTTGCAGGACACTGAGTGAAATTGGTGCAAAAAATAGCTGGAATATTACAGTCTATGCGATGGCAAGAAATAAGGAAAAAGCTAAAAAGATGTTAAACGATGTAGACCATAATGGTAACATTGTATATTGGGAGCGCAATTTGACTGAGCCATTTATAGAAGAACATGTTGATTACATTATACATACAGCGTGTCCTACTGCCAGCAATACATTTATCTCACAGCCGGTTGAGACTATTCAGGCTATCGTAACAGGAACTATGAATGTTTTGGAATTGGCTAAAAAAACACAGTGCGATTCGGTTGTATATCTATCATCTATGGAAGCATATGGACAGATTTTACATGAAAATGAGCTGAAACCGGAGGATGTAGGATATATCAATCCGCTCAGTTTGAGAAGCTGTTATCCGGAAGGAAAGAGAATTGCAGAGAATTTGTGTATAAGTTATTTTAGTGAATATCAGGTGCCGGTTAAGATAGTTCGATTAGCTCAGACTTTTGGACCTGGAATTCCTTCTGATGATGGTAGAGTATTTGCACAGTTTATTCGTTCTGCAATAAATGAAAAGGATATTGTGATGTTTACTGAAGGCGGTTCAAAGAGAATGTATTTGGATACTATGGATGCTGTAAGTGCAATCTTAGCAATCATGCTAAAGGGCAAAGACGGAGAAGTATACAATGCAGGAAATAAGGATACATATAGTTCGATAAAAGAAATGGCTGAGCTTGTAATTCGGGAATTTGGAAACGGAAAATGTAAACTGGTTATAGATAGATCAAAAGATGTGGGACAGTACCCACCGGATAATATGTTAAAGCTGGATGTGAAACCATTAATGGAACTGGGATGGCATGCACATTATGATTTAAAAGATATGTATAAACGAATGATAGATGAAAATTAGGAGGAAAAAGATGATAAATGTACTTATATTTGCAGGTGGAGTAGGAGCAAGGATGAAATCAAAAGAGATTCCTAAGCAGTTCCTGACAGTAGAGGGAAAACCAATTATAATACATACATTGGAGAATTTTTCTAATCATAACATGGTAGACAACATTGTTGTTGTGTGTTTGGAAAGCTGGATAGACGAATTGAAATATCAGATTGAAAAGTACTCAGTAAAAAAAGTCGTAGGAATCATTCCGGGAGGAAAAACAGGCTTTCAGTCGATACACAATGGTCTTGAAAGGATTGCTGAGACATCGAATGATGATGATATCGTATTGATCTGTGATGGTGTGCGACCAATGCTTTCAGAGGAATTAATTACAACTTGTATTGAGGATACAAAAATATACGGAACTGCAGTGCCTGTCACACCTAGTATCGATTCGGTATTATACAGTGAGGATGGAGTAAAATGCAGCAAGAATATGGAAAGAAAGAACATATATATAACACAGGCTCCACAGGGATATAGAATGAAGATAATTATGGATGCACATGCTGAAGCTATGGAAAAAGGTGTTGAGTCTGTATCGTCAGGCGATCTGATGATAGAATTAGGACATGAGATACATATATTTAAGGGAATTAGAGAAAATATCAAAGTTACAACACCTGAGGATATGAATATTTTACGTGCTACACAGTACTATGAGCACTTTAAAAATTTCTCAAGAGAAGAATTGCAATATCAGGTATAAAGTATGTATAACTACTATTGAAAAAAGTTAGATATTCAATTGTATATAATATAGATACTAGTTGTTTGTATTCAGATGTTAAAAATTTGGAGATAAGACATAGTATAAGAAGGAAATTTGTCATAGGATAAAAATAAAATTGATAAATTTCCTTTCGATTAAAAGTATATAATTGAAGATATAAAGCAATAAGAACATCAGATAAAAAAATTGGGGGTATTAATACTGAAGGAAAGAGGGAGTTTCGCTCAATTGAAAAATGTAATTTAGATGGGTATCATATTTTTCTTGCAACAAATGAACATTGTTTCTACAAATTAACAAAAAAACAAGGTGATGTAATTCACTTTTATGCTCAATTTGCTGACTGATTATGAAATATAGAAATTGTACAATATTAGATTGCATAATAAGGAAATAAGAGATTTTCTATTTTGCAGAATCGTGAAAGGAATATAAAATATGGCAACATTTAATATACTTAGTTCATGTATTTGCAGAGATGCATTTGGATTTCAGCAGGAATGTAAACATGATATAATAACTTTTTTACAGGCAACATCGGCATTGACCTGGTTTAGGTTTAATAAAAAACCGTTAAATCCAATGACATTGAATATGCTGGAAGAAAGTGGTCTGTCAAATTTTCAAAAGAAATGTATTATTAAAGATTACAATAAGGAAGTGTTAGCATCATATGATAAGGAAACAGACTATTTTGTAATGGACTTAACAGAGCTTGCTAGTGCAAATATTGCGGAATATGGAGATGCAAAAAAAGGAGAGAATGATTTCTGCTCATATACCAAATGGTTTAATACGGCATATAATAATGGTTTAAAAAAATATTTACCATCCCAAGTTGTAATTCATAATTCAGTAGAACTATTGAAAGATGAATCATTATTGCAACAAACAATAGATAATATCAGGAATTGGTTGCTAAATGTGAAGGGATATAAAGAGAAACAGATTATTCTGGTAAGAAATAAAAAAGTAAATGCTTATACGGATAACAAAGTATTAGTATATTTTGATAATCAATCTAAAAGAAATAGTATAAATGATACGTTAGATAGAATATATGATTGCTTTTGTGAAAAAATTCCGGGATGTCATGTTATAAATATGCCGTTGGGAACATATTCAGATAAATTTCATAAATGGGGAGTTACGGATTTGCATTTTTGTACGGAATTCTATGACTACTTATATAAATGCTTTGATTTAATAGCTTCGGGAAAAGAAAATGAAATTCAACAGGAATTTTATCATTATAGTAAAATAATGATGGAAAATAGAGAAAAATTTATTTTGAATAGCATATATGCTAATCATAAAGAAAATCTTGTCTCAAACGATTTTGATAATATAGCATCAGGATATATTATCAAAAAAGGAACAATTTTTTATAAGAAGAACATTGATCTTTATATTGTTGCTGGTCGCACGAATAAGGCCTTTTCTATTACAGAGTATAGAAATGATTATTCAAAGTTTCAAAGTAATGATAGAGTTTTGTTTGCCGCATCTAATGATTGTAAAAAAGGTTTTACAGGACATGGTATCGAGATCGGAGATACTAATTGGAAGTTACAGAATCAAAGTACAATGGTAGAAATTGATAATCAAAGCATTATTATAAGCCATAATGGAAGTAATTCAAAAGCTCAGATGCAGATTATATCAACATTGAAAGATGATAATAGAGAATTGAGTGGAGAAGTAGTGACGTTATCGGTTTGGGCACGTGTATTAGAAAAGAACGATGCCGGTAAGGGGGGCTGCATATCATTCATTAATGCAAATGATTATAATGGTGGGAAGTTTTGCGCAAAAGAAGAATTTGTAAATACTGAGTGGAAAAGAATTTCTGTCTCATATTGGGTACCGGAAGGAAAAGAATATAAAGGACTTACGATTTGTTTAAGAGCTTTAGCGGGGGAAGAAGAAAATGCAAAAGTGGAATTCCGTAATCCAATTGTTCAAATAGGATCTTTTGCATTTTAGTTTTAAATAAGATGTATGTTGCTGATTGACTATGAGAAAACAAAATAGTACAATACTAAATTGTATAATGACATTCGAATAATAGATTCTTTTATTAGAGGCGTAGGATGAAATATCAAATTTATAGTTTTTTAGTTAATAAGCATAGAGGTATTTCTTATAGATATCACAAGGTTCATGATGGCGCAACTGGAGTTAAAAAAACTTTTTCGTGGATATATTTATTTTGGCTGAATTTTGCGTATTATGTATTATTCTGTCATTTTTTGGCAAGAGCTCCTGAGATGGATATATATGAGGAAAAGAAGCTAAACAGTAATCAGTCAGAATCATCTGCATATCTTTTGGACAATCAACAGCTTCGCGTTGATAAATATGTAGATCAGCTGAGTACATATGATATTGTTTCATTTGATATTTTTGATACTCTGATTTTCCGTCCTGTTGGACAGCCTACAGATGTATTTTACTTGATTGGTGAGAAACTGGGAATATCTGATTTTAAGAATATACGTCAATGGTCAGAGTGGAGTGCACGTGTAAAGTGCAATCAGAGGAATGGACATATGGAGGTATGCCTGTCAGATATATGGGAAGCTCTAGAAGAAGATGTAGGAGCTATGGCAAATGGGGGCATGCAGGTAGAAATTGATACGGAACTGGAATTATGCTATGCGAATCCGTTCATGTTGCAGGTGTGGAAAGAGCTTCAGAAGCGCGGAACTTATATTATTGTGGTTTCTGATATGTATTTGCCGGAATCAGTACTTGCAGAGATGCTACAGAAAAATGGATTTACAGGTTATGAAAAGCTATATGTTTCATGTGAGTATGGCAAAAATAAAGCATCAGGGACATTATTTGAAGTGGTAAAACAGGATTATCTACAGAAAAGTATTATTCATGTGGGTGATAATCCTCACAGTGACAGGGATATGGCTAAAAAGAATGGATTATCAGTATGTCCATATCCGAATGTAAACCACAATATGCTGCTGTATCGCCCTTATGATATGTCATATCTAGTAGGAAGTGCTTATAGAGCTTTGATCAGTAATAAATTGTATAATGGTACTGTAAATGAATCAATGGAGTTTGAGTACGGATACAATTATGGTGGACTGTTCGTACTGGGATATTGTAATTTTATACATAAATATTGTATTGATAATGATATAGATACGCTTCTCTTTCTGTCTCGTGATGGAGATATATTAAAGCAGGTATATGATAAGCTGTATCCTGATGACAGGACGATGTATGTTTACTGGTCTAGAAAAGCTGCTACAGTACAGATGGCGGCAGAGGATAAGCATGATTATTTCAGAAGATTTCTATATCATAAGATAAATCAGAATTATACTATCAGGGATATTCTTCGATCTATGCAGCTTGAATTTATGGCAGATGAACTTACCGGGTGGAAGGATATATGGCTGAATAAGAAAGATATAGATCACAAGGTAGCATTTATAGATTTAAAACCTGATGATGAGATAACTGATAAAAATGCTCATTTGCTGAGATGTTTTATCGAGGCAAAATGGGATGAAGTGATGGAAATATACCATCCTCAGACTTTGGCTGCAGAGAAATATTACAAAGATGTACTGAAAGGATCTTCGAAGGCGGTTGCTGTTGATATAGGATGGGCAGGATCAGGAGCTTTGGCACTTTCTCATCTGGTGGAACAGGTTTGGAAGATTCCATGTACGATTACAGGGCTTATAGCAGGAACAAATACTATACATAATGCAGAACCTGATGCGTCTGAGCCGTTTCTGCAGAGTGGAAAGCTTGCTGCATACCTGTATTCACAGAGACACAACAGAGATCTTATTAAGAAGCATGATCCTAACAAAGATTATAATGTATTTTGGGAGTTGCTGCTTTCATCTCCGACACCACAGTTTACAGGATTTAGAGATGGCTATGAAGTAAGAACAGAGAGTGAAGACCGTTACCTGAAAGAGCTGGATATAACTTTGCAGTATGGTAAGTATGATGCCAATCAGGATGGCATAAAAGATATACAGAGAGGTATTTTGGAGTTCGTGGATGACTATATGGAGCATTTTGAAAAATTCCCATATATGTTACATATCAGTGGAAGGGATGCTTATGCACCTATGCTTTTAGCAGCAGGGGACAATGAAAGATATCTGAAAGTAATAGAGAAGAAGTTTGCTTTGGAAATAAACGTTAATTAGATTTAAAAGACGAAAGAGAGTTATGGATTCAAAAATTTCCTCAGGATGTCAGGTCTCGAGCTTGGTTGTCCTAATTGTGCTGACAATTGAATATAGTCTGTTTTTTGTTTCGGTACCATTTACCAGAGTAAGTCTATTGTTTCTTTTGGCATATGGTTTTCTGACATATGCCATTACATGTAACAACCATGGCAGAAATGTGCATTTGTATTATGAACGAGAAATCAGTCTTGTGTTAAAATGTATAGTGACAGATCTTCTTATGGGGATTTTTCTATATACGTATTTTACAGAAACTGATACGCGTAACTGTAATGGAGTATTGTTTTCTAACAGTACTTGGTGGTTCGGATATGCTGTGATGATAGTATTACACAGCATATCGATTCTTGCATTATGTATTTTTTGGAATCATGTTGTGTATCCCGGAAAGAAAGGTCGTATTCTATACATATATGGAAAGAGTAAACCTGAAGGAATGAGAAGCATAGATGAATGTATATCAATGGATTCGTTACCGGAGCAGTTAGATGCAGCGATTGCAACGAATGAAATTATTTACATATATGATGTGACGGCAGAGAATAGAAATGATATACTAAAGACGTGCTTTGAATTAGGAAAGGATGTTTATATATCATCTAAGATATCTGACATACAGCTTAGATCATCGTATCTGACTCAGGACGAGGATAGTATCTGTTTTTATTGTCCCAGACCTGGAATATCAAAAAGAGCTGCTGTGGTAAAGCGTTTTTTTGATATTTTGATTTCATTGATAGGGCTTATACTTACTTCATGGATTTTTGGATTGACGGCCATTGCCATTAAAAGGGAGGATGGTGGACCTGTATTTTATAGGCAGGATCGCTGTACAAAGGAGGGCAGAGTATTTTCTATTTTGAAGTTCAGAAGTATGGTGGAGCATTTGGAAAAGGATAATTTTCATATAACTGAGCATGAGGATGACAGGATTACTAAGGTGGGACATTTTATAAGAAGAACCAAGATTGACGAGCTGCCGCAGCTTATCAATATTTTGCGAGGCGATATGAGCGTTGTAGGACCAAGACCTGAAAGACCTGAATTGATAGAAGAGATAGTACAGTATGTTCCTGAATATAGATTCCGTACTACAGTAAAGGCTGGATTAACCGGATATGCACAGGTTCATGGTGATTATCATACAGATTTTCTTGAAAAGCTTAGATGGGATATGATATATATAGAGAATTATTCTATATTGTTGGATTTGAAAATAATACTTATGACAATACCTACTCTCTTACGTGGAAGTAGTGATGTATAGGAAATGTAAACGAGATAAGCCAAAGGAGAAAACGATGAAAGACAGTAATATTGTTAATAAAGAAAAGAAACAATTCAAATTTTCAGCTAAGTATATAGTCTGGCTGATTGCTATAGTATTTTTAGTTACAGCTATTGTTGTTTTGACTAAAGTGGTTAAGCTGGGAGTACTACCAACAGGGTATGTAGCAGCAGCGATAGCAGTTCTTGCTGTAATATTGATTTTGGACATTATAGGAGCAAGAAAAGTCTGGTCAGGTGTTATAACAAGTATTATCTCAATTGTACTGATTGCAGCTATGATAATAGGTGTTATCGCTATTAATAAAGTAGATCAGACGGTAGATATTGTTACTGACAAGGGAACAGAGGAAAAGACAGAGATGGTAGTAGCTGTTTTAGCTGATTCAGATGTAGAGAAGATTACAGATCTCAAAGAGCTAATGATAGGATACTTGAATGACTATGATGCTGAAGCGTCTCAGAAGGTAATGAATGAGATAGATGACAGTGTGGGAGGAACAGCAAACTATAATGCTTTTGATGATAAGTTTGCTATGGTAGATGCTCTTTACAACCAGACTATAAAAGCCATGATATTCAATAAAGCAAATATAGAGGTTATCAAAGATGCAGAAGGATATGAAGATTTTGAGGATAAGGTCAAGATAATTTATTCTTCAGAACTGGTAAAATACATTGAAATAGTTGATAAAACTGACAGTAATTTAGATCAGTTTGTTGTATATGTCAGTGGTATTGATACATTCGGAGATGTATCAGTAAGAAGTCGAAGCGATGTTAATATTCTTGCTGTTGTAAATACAAAGACAAAACATATCCAGTTGATTAACACACCTAGAGATTACTATATTGAGCATCCGCAAAGCAACGGTGTGAAAGATAAGCTGACTCACGCAGGTCTGTATGGAGTTGAGAATTCAATAGGTGCGTTAGAAAGTCTATATGGTATAAATATTGATTATTATGTACGAATGAACTTTAGTGGTTTTGAGAACATTATTGATGCGATGGGGGGAATTGATGTTTATTCGGATAAGGATTTTACTGTTGAGCCTGTTAAGCACTACACTGTAGGTGTAAATCACTTATCAGGTATTGAAGCTTTGGCATTCGCCAGAGAGCGTCATGCATTTGCCGCAGGAGATATCCAGCGAGGACAGAACCAGATGAATGTTATCATCGCAATGATCAATAAGCTTTCATCAAAGGATGTGCTTTACAACTATTCAGAGGTATTGGACGGAATTGCAGGAACGTTCCAGACAGACATGACCTCAGATGATATCTATACACTTGTTAAAAGGCAACTGATAGATAATACAAAATACACTATTGATTCATATTCCGTAACAGGTAATGGCGATTCATGTACTACATACTCGACACCTAAGACAAAAGTTTGGGTCATGCAGCCAAATATGGATGAGGTAGAGAATGCTAAGAAACTCATTAATAATGTTTTAAATGAGAAATAATTTATTATGCAAAGTAGCAGTATGCTTATAATCAATCTGGCAGATAACGTATGATAAGTATAATTTTAATAGTAGAATAACAAAATCGCTTAGAACATATTGATCTAAGCGATTTTCTGATAAATGAAGCATTTAAGCTAGCTCTTTCTCACACATATCAAGTACGGAAGCGATGGTAGTATCCATATCATAGTACTTGTACTCGCCGAGACGACCACCGAATATAACACTGGTCTCCTTATCGGCAAGCTCTTTGTACTTGGCATAGAGCTGTCCGTTTTTCTCGTCGTTTACAGGGTAGTAAGGTTCATCGCCTGCCTTCCACTCAGAAGAGTACTCACGGCTTATGATAGTCTTTGGCAGGTCATTGCCATCCTCATCCTTGCCGAACTCGAACCACTTGTGCTCGATGATACGTGTCCATGGAGTCTCGCGGTCTGTATAGTTGACAGCGGCATTGCCCTGGAAGTTAGGAATATCGAGAGTCTCATTCTCAAAACGCACTGAGCGGTATTCCAAAGTACCGAGCTTAAAGCCAAAGTATGCGTCAATTGGACCTGTGTATACCACCTTGTCAGCTAAAGCATCAAGCTCAGCCTTGTGCTCAAGGTAGTCGGTATTTAATCTGACCTCAATGCCGTCGAGCAGATTCTCGAGCATCTTGGTGTAGCCACCGATTGGAATACCCTGGTAAAGAGCGTTGAAGTAATTGTTGTCAAAGGTAAGTCTAACAGGAAGTCGCTTTATGATAAAAGCCGGAAGCTCCTTGCAGTCACGGCCCCACTGCTTCTCAGTGTAGCCCTTCACTAGCTTCTCATAGATATCACGGCCAACGAGCGAGATAGCTTGCTCCTCGAGATTTTTTGGCTCGCCGGTGATTTCCTTTTTCTGCTCCTCAATCTTGGCAGCAGCCTCCTCCGGTGTCACAACGCCCCACATCTTGTTGAAGGTGTACATATTAAAAGGCATTGAGTACAGTTCGCCCTTGTAGTTGGCTACAGGGCTGTTTGTGAAGCGGTTGAACTCAGCAAACTGCGTGATGTAGTTCCAAACTCTCTTGTCATTGGTGTGGAAGATGTGGGCTCCGTACATGTGTACATTTATGCCCTCCTGCTTCTTGGTGTAGACATTTCCTGCTATGTTAGGACGCTTGTCCACAACAAGCACTGATTTGCCTTTGGCTTTTGCCTCGTGGGCGAAGATGGCTCCATAGAGACCGGAACCTACTATTAAATATTCGTATTTCATTGTATTCTCCTTGTTGCATATTGATAATATAATTATAAGTGCATTTTCAAGAAAAACAAGCAGAAACAATGAAAATAATTAAATATTAATAAATAGTTTCTGCTCATTTCATTGCCACAATTAAGATTACATTTCCGAGGCTTTAATTTTATCTTAAAGAAATGGTCTTTCTTAAAATGGGTATCTTACCTAATAAAAATACTATTATCAAACTAAGCAGCATGACAAACAACACGTAAATAATATTTCCTATTAAAGTTTGAAAAAATGCATGACAAACAAATTTATCAATTGTGATCCTTATAACAATATTATGTATAAAGAAAATGCCTAATGTGTTTATGGAGATACTCTTTATAAGTTTAAATTTATGATTGTAATTTAGTGATAGTACAAATATGCAGCATACATTCAGTAAAGTAAAAACAGTGTCATATCCACACCAGACTATATCCCATGGTTCGGCAGTAGCAGTATGATTTGTAAAGAAAACAGCCATTAAATAAAGCATACAACAATTTGCGATAATAAGTAACACAGAAACAAGGTTTCTATATAATGGTTTAATCTTTAAAATAGCGTTTTTACAATGAAATACTATTCCACCTAATGTAAAATATGGGAATGCATAAAACTGTGTCATTCTAAAAATATTATGTTCAGCAAACTGCATAATTTCAGGCATGTTCTGATTATTTGCAATACCAATAGCATATATGGTATATCCAACAGCTTTAATACCAAATCCTATAATAAAAAATATGAACAAAAGAATACTAAAATTTTTTACACTGGATTTGAATATTTTCACAAGTAGTGGTGCAAATATATATAACAAAACAAGAATACCCATAAACCATAAGTGATTTATCCATCCGAGTGGATTAAGAGTAATCAAATTATATATAAAATCATGCGGATTTAAAGATGTATGTGTATAAACTGAAAAAATAATTAAACCAATAATGCCCCATAGAGCTGTAAGCAAAATGATTTTAATGGTTTTAATAATGTGCTTTTGCAAATCAAAAGGCCTGTTAAATAAAAGATAGCCATTACAGAAAAAGAAAAGAGGAACACAAGTTGACATAATTGCTCTCGTAAAATATCTGATATAATAAATAGTTTTGTTATCTGAAAGAAAATTATAGTTATAAAGAGTGGCATGATACATTATTACGAAGAATAATGCGAAAAACTCCATTAAGTCAATATAATTCCATCTTTCACTATTAAGTGTCATTTCTTTGTTATTCATTTTTTCTCCTAACCAAACAGACAATTTTAAACATGAATTTTAAAAATCTAATTTAATATTCTATATTATAGAAAGTAGATATTCAATGGTAAAATATACCTATACTTTAGTTGTATTCTTTTTTATGCGTAAAATCGTATTACAAGAAGAAAGGCTCACTGTTAAAAGTCAAGTGAAGGAATATTGGGTGACTAAAATGTTTGATGAGAAACAACAAAAACCTATAAAAAGTAATAAATTATGCAAATGATTAATAAGTTTTTGTTATTATAAAATGTGGTATAATAATACTTGAAATCAATAGAATTGATGGATAATAGATGATTATCTATTAATTAGTATAAAATTTGCTATATTATAAGGAACAAAAGATGAATGCTTCTGGATTATTTGACTTTAGATTTGTAGATAGAAATGAAGAACAAAAATCATTAAATAATTTTTTTCAAAATGTAACAAAGCAAACACTTTGGATTAAAGGTAACAGTGGTTTTGGGAAAACTACTTTTTTTAACTTTGTTTATAATAGTTGGGAAAACTATTGTTTATGTTATATAAATATAAAAAATGATAGTACAGCATCTGATATTTTGAAATCATTTATTCTGGAATTACAAAAATATAGTGATATTGATTTTTTATCTATGGTAAAAAAAGAATATAAAAAATTTTACAATACTTTTTATAAAAATAGCAAAGAAATTACAAATGATTTATTTCCCAATATTAGTAATATGGTATCAACTATTTTAGATGTTACCTATACAGCTATTACATTATCTGATAAACAGGTAAATTCAGAAGATACACTGGTACAATATATTCGTTCTATTCTTAGTAATAAAAAACTATGTATATGCATTGATAACTTTTCCAGATGTGATTTAGAAACTGCAGAACATTTTTTTAATATATTTAAACATTTTTATGATAATGCGAATTTTAAAAGTTGTATTATTACAACTTCTGAAGATATTAGCGAAAACTTACAGCGAGCAATCTTTTCTAATTTGCCATACAAAGAAATAAAAATTAATAATTTCGATAATTATATATATTTTACTGAAATATTAGATCCTATTTTTGACTTGAAAAATTTTGAAGCGTCTGATATAGAGTATCTTTATAAGAAATGCAATGGAAGTCCAAAGATTCTTTCTACTGTAATTTCAAAATTATTGGAAAAAGATGGTATTACAATTAGAAATAATATAAAAGCTAATATAGATAAGAAAATGCTATTTTCAATTTTACAATCTGAATATATTCAATTTGATGCAAGTGATTTTACTACAGCTCAAAAATGGATTATTTTTTCATATTTATGCTTAAATGAAAAAACAGATGTGCAAATGTTGGAGGATTTAGGCTTATTTATAGCATCAAAAATATATTTGCTGAAAACATATAATAAAATTACCTTTTATAAAGAACTACAAAACTTAATTGATAATAAAATTTTGTTGTATAACTCTGATAATACTATTTCTCCAATTCATGATATTGATTATAGGGATTTAGAGAACATCTTCGAAAACTCACCTTTTAGACCTATGTTTTCACAATATGCATATGAGTTTTTAAATGGAAAAAAGACTATTTTGGAAAAACAAAAATTACTCTGTAAACTTGCTCGTAATGCAGAAATTGTAGGTTGGGAACATCTCAATTTTCGTTATGGAAAAATGTTAGCACGAAACAAACAATATTATGATGCACAAAAGGTTTTTTCTTGTTTAAGTGCTTCGTTTAATAAATTAAATATTATGAATGTAATTTTTATTGCAATAAACTCTTATCGAACAGGAGAGTATAACCTTGCAATAGAAGAATTTAATACCATAGATTGGAATGAGTTACAATATAATAAAGTTAAATTTTATTATCTTTTTTATATTGGAAAAAGTTATAATAATATAGGAAGAACTAAACAAGCAGCAGAAACATTGGAAGAGGCACTAAAATATGTTGAAACAAATAGTCGTGAATACGTGCAAACTCTGAATGTATTGCATATGTACTATTTTGAGATAAATGATACAGTAGACAAATCAAAAAAATATTTTAATATAATAAAGAATGAGTATCGAGAAATGTTTCCAGATATTTGGGCAAATACTATGAGAGGTTGTCACAATTTTTTGAAATTTGATGATGCCATAAATGTATTGTGTGAAGCAGAAAGACTATTAAATGATGAGTTAGAAATTGCATATATAAAGACAACAAAAGGATTTCTTTATGCAAAAAATGATCAACTGTCTGATGCAAAGGAAATTTTTTATGAATCTTCCAGAACCATAAAAAAGCTTCGGCTTCATGAGTATTCATACGCTGCGAATAATTATGCAATCTGTTGCATGTTAGAGCAGAATTACCAAGAAGCAATAGAAGTACTTCAGGAGGCACTTCTATGGAATCGAACTGAGTATGGCAATATTGTATTACAAAATCATTTAATGGTGTGTACACTCTATTTGCATCAAGAGCAAGAAACAGAAAGATACTATAGTTTTTTAAAAAATTACGTGGAAAAATATTCTCAAATTGATACTATAATGAAAAGAAAATTATATATTAATCTTGCCATTGTAAGCAATGAACTTAATTTAGAAATTGATAAAAATAGTTATTTGAAACAATGTGAATCCTTAGTCAAGGGCACTTCTAGTGAATGGCGTTACTATTACTTATTGAATAATAACTCGAATAATAATCCGATACCACGCCCCAAGGAACAATGTTCAAATACATTGTACTTCGAACCTTGGTTTTTAGTGTACGCGCATGATTAATTCATGTTAATCGATCAAGAACAGTAGTTAAATAATATTGAACCATTTTAGAAAATAGAATATTGTTTTTTTGTGCAATAAATCCAATTTCACTTGTGCTACTGAAACGTGGTGCGGAGTTTATTTCAATAAAATCAAATTCTTGTTTTGAAACATTCACACGATAATCAATACGGCATATATCATGAACACCTAATGTTTGGGCTATTAAAATTGATTGCCTTTTAATAGCCTCAACTAAATTAGTTGGAATATATTCATCATCTATAAACAAAGTTCTAAGTTTATTTTGTTTTTCGTTAATACCATAAATTGCATAAGAAGATTCATCAAATAATTTAGCGGTAACAATGCTATTTATATAATATGAAGCATTATTTCCAATCAAATAATTTGTTACATCAATACCTTCAACATATTCTTCTATGATAATTTCTTGAAAGTCCATGAGCAATTTGTTACATTTTTTGATTACTTCATCAATTGTATGGCAAACACAGTCATTCGAAATACCCAAAGATGAGCCTTCACAATTTGGTTTTACAAATAAAGGATATTTCCATTTTCTTAATTGAGCACAATTAAGTGGAAAATCATGATTTACAATACAAGATTTAGGCATTCTGATTCCTAAGTTTAGTAATGCTTTTTTACAAAAGTGCTTATTATTCATTAATGCAGATGGGAACACACCTGAACCACTATATGGAACATTTAATATCTCTAATAATGCAGGAGCCTGTATACGGCTATAATCCTCATCCATTCCATCTGAAAAATTTAAAAAAATACTATCATCAAAGCTTTGATTTGTATCAATTGCGTGAATCAATTCAGGAATACCTCCGAAATAATCACAATTGTATCCCAAGGATTTGATTGCATCCATTATTTCCGTTATATTTTTTTGGCTCGGATGATCATTATACATTTTATTTGTATTAGCTCGGGAATAATCAACAAAATTTTCGCGATAATCACATATAATCAAAAATTTCATAAAAAACCTTTCGTAATTAGTTTGTTAAAAAAGAAAATAGTACGTAACATGAAAGATAATCATCTATTATCCATCAATTACAATCCACCAACTTAGTGATGGATTGTATAATAATTAAAAATGAAAATCTTTTCTAGGATGTTTGTTTATTAGAATATCTTTTTGCTTTGAGACTGCTACATGAGTATAGATTTGAGTGATATTAATTGAACTATGCCCAAGCATTTCCTGAATATACCGAATATCAACATCAGCTTCTAGAAGGCTTGTGGCGAAAGTGTGTCTGAACATATGAGGTGTTATATGTAAATCAATAGATGAGAGAGAGGCATATTTATTTATCATTCGACGAACAGACTGATCTGATAATGGTTTTCCGGATTGACTGGAAAAAAAGTGATTACACTGTACGATTTCATTGTAGAAGTCGTTTTTATATTCTTTCAAAATATTAAGTACGGAACTATTTCCAATTTGCAGAATTCTTTCTTTGCTTCCTTTTCCGTATATTAAGATGACACCATCAATTAGGTTTACATCACTGATTTTAAGATTACATAGTTCTGAGATTCGTATTCCTGTGGAGAATAGCAGCTCAACAATAGCAGCATCGCGTAAGGCATTTCTTTTTTGATAATTAGTTTTGGCGGCAGAACGTTGTTTATATATAGTAAATAAGAATTCTTCCACTATATAGAGAGGGATTGTTTTGGGGAGGATTACCGGTTCTCGAAAATGAATTTGTATTTTATTAAATGGATTTTGCAGTATTATGTTTTTGTATTCTAAATAATGAAAAAAAGCTTTAATTGATGCAATTTTCCGCCTGACAGATTTCGGCTTGTATTTTAGATGCATTTTTTCTATATATTTTTCTAAATCATAGGATGCAATCTTACAAGGGTCTGATATTGATATTTCATTATAAAATTGAATAAGATCAATTCTGTAGGCTTTTATAGTCTTTTCATCAAGCCTTTTTTGAGCCAGACAGTATTCTAAATAGCTGCTTATGTGTGTTTGTAAGTTATTCATAGTAGAATCTCCTTTTGATAATTTGATATTAGTGATTATTATACTATTATAATTATATTGACATAAAGAATGTTTACTTTTATTAAAAAAGTGGTACTATAGACTTATGATGTATGTGAGTACATTGTATGAGAAAATATTCAAAAAATATGAGGGTACAAATATGGATAAACAATTTATTGAAGAGGCATATAGAAAGCTGAAAGGTAGTGTATATTTAGATAAAACAGTTCCTTTTTTAAGAATGAGGATTGTGGAGTTTGAAAGAGGAGATATAGATAAAAAGATAGAAAACATATATGCAGCTCTTAATGATGAAATAAAATGGAAAGTATTTAAGAAAAATATATTAGAAACAATAAATGTTTTGACATTTCCAAAGGAGATAAAAACTAAGAGTGACAATGTGATCGAGGATGAACCGATTGTAATTTCAAATATAAGCGGAACAGATGTGACAATAGAAAAATATAACAATTTTATAGATATGTGTGTAGAAGGACATATAATAGGAATTCTTTGGATATTAACAATTGGGTATGGAATGGATAAAGAGCTGGATAAAAATTGCTATGGAAATCGTCTGAATGAAAAGTTGATTTTTAATGATCAAACAACTACAGCATCTCCTAATTTGTTTAAACCATATTTTAACCAATATGAGAGTTGGCGAAATCAAGGATTGAAAAAGGCTGATGATGTTGTGAATAATAATGATGAAGATAATAAAAGTGTTATATTAACTATGCTTGATTTATCTAGATATTATTACAATATTGAAATTACAGAAAAGATTTTTGAAAAAATGACAAATACTTTTTATGACAACAAAGATGATAGCTTAAATCGATTAAACTATTGCGTTTATGATATAATGAAAAAATATTCAGAATTATGTGGTTGCGATAAGGAATATATGTTGCCTATAGGTTTTCTTCCTTCTTCTATAATTTCAAATTATTATTTAAAAGATATTGATGAGAAGATGTCAAAATCTAAAGGGGGAGTATATTATGGGCGTTATGTAGATGATATGATACTTGTAACGCAAATAGAAAATTGGGATGATTTAAAAGAAAGAATTTTAAATGAAGGGAATCAATGTGTTTGTAACTATATGATTAAGTTATTGGAAGAATCGAAGATTCTGGAAAATGATAATGATGAGTATTCATTAAGTGGGTTTTCTAAGCTGAAATTTCAGAAGAGTAAATTTCGATTCTTTTATATTGATAAGGATGGGTATAGTACTATAATTGAAAAAATACAAGATGATATCTGCAAGAATTCAAGTGAGTTTAATTATATACCGGAAACTGCAATAGAAGAACTGGATACTGATATTTTAAAGTTTGAAAGAGAAGATACGGTGAATAAAATAAGAGCAATTAACAAAAGTACTATTGATAAGTATACATTATCTAAAACCGTAGGAAAGAACATAATGATGTCAAAATTTGCAGAGGATGATACAGCAGAAAAGTTCGCAAAAAGTCTTGAACAGGTGTTAAATCATAAGGAGATATTAAGTAACTATACATTATGGGAGAGCATTCTTAATTATTATGTTATTAATAATTATGTGGAGGGGATTATTTATCTATCTAGAGCTATAAGTTCAGCTATTAAGCATATGGATGAAGAAAAAAATAAAAGTGGTGAGTATACATATTTAAAAAGTCTGCAAATTGAGAATGTAGGAAACTCTTTAATTTATTACTATCTTGCTTGTTTGACAAGAGCTACAGCAATATCATGGGGAGAAGAAATCAAGAAAGCACTTCAGGAAAGTATTAAGGTAATTAAAAGCCTTGAAAAATACGAAAAGTTTAATAATTTATATAATTGGATGAATATTGAAAATTTACGGAAAGCATATTGTAATTCGCGAATGATAAACAAAAGTTTACTGCCGGTCAGCATAGAGGATTGTATGTCAGCATTCCGACGAAATGATATGAAAAATAATGGAGGATTTTTTTCTTTAGACAATTATCTAAACTCTGTCTTAAAGTGCAGATTTAGTAAGCAAAATCAGAAATATGCACCATATATCAAAAGTCCTTTTGAAATATTGTATAGTGATTTGATAAATCAGATTAGAGCTGGTAAAGAAGAATTGCGTTCTGATCAAGAGAGTGTACAAATACTATGTAAAAAGTATGCAGAGAATTTTGGTAAGATGGATGAAGAATATATTAAAGAATATATTGAGGCTGATTTTTACGATGGAGGCAAATATATAGTAAAAATTAAAAGTGATAAAAAATATAAAGATTCAAAAGTGAAAATTGCGGTTGCTAATGTGAGAATGTCAGATGAAGATATTTTAAATATACTTAATGGTAAAAACAGGGATATATCTAAAAGATGTCAGGAAATAGGAAGAATTCTTAACGAAGCTATACGATATAAAGCAGATATATTGGTATTTCCTGAGGCATATATTCCGTTAGAATATTTAAAAATACTTCAATCTAAAGCTGCTAAGCATAATATGGTAATAATAGGTGGCATTGAACATATAACACATAACAAGTTGGTATACAATTTGACTGCTACTATCTTACCGATTAAAAGTAATAGCATGTCGTATGCGGTTCCATTTTTTCATCAAAAATTATATTTTTCACCACAAGAATTAAAGGAGGTACAAAAACGTGGCTATAAACCGGCAAAGGGACAAAAGCATACACTGTTTAGTTGGGGAGATATGTATTTTGTGACATATTGTTGCTATGAACTGACGTCTATAAGCTTAAGGCATGAATTTCAAGGACTGGCAGATATAGTTTTTGGGGTAGAATGGAATAAGGATACATATTACTTTGGCAATATTATGGAGGCACTAAGCAGGGATATATATTGTTATTGTGTGCAATCCAATATGTCAGAATATGGTGATAGCAGGATCATACAGCCAACAAAGAAAGATTTAATGAATATTTTAAAAGTAAAAGGTGGAATTAATGCCTCTGTATTAATTGGAGAAATAGACATAGAGGAGTTGCGCAAACATCAAAATAATAATACCCCTAATAATGGTGTGTATAAGCCATTACCTGCGGGATGGGATTTATCGAAAACAAATTTGAAGAATAAATAAGTGGCTGGGTATATGATTTATAAACTTAATATATGATCTACAGATTTGTTGGATTCTGCATTTATTACCAACAAATCTGATCGTGTTTGCTTTGAAACTATTTGCTGGAATCGGTTTGATACAATTAGGTATCGATTTTTTCCATCAAATAGAATAGACAGTCGTTTACTACATATGGTATTGTTCATCTCTTCAATTATGAGAGAAGCATGATACTTTTTCTTGAAGGACCAGATATCCATTAGACCGATGCCGGTGCCTCCTTCATCAGTATGAGTGGATGCCTCAAAAATTCCAAATTTCATATATGTATCGATTTCAAAAGGAATTCCACTATCTGAAACAGAGATAGTTGGAACTCCTTTTAACGTTTGAAGAGATAATTCGATAAATCTACCATGAGCATGTTTCGTGGCTATTATTGCATTTTCCAATAAATCTGAAAAAAGGTGAACAAGATCTAATTCGCTTGATGTGGACTGCTTTGAGTTAAAAAATGTACTATCAAAATTGAATTTTAATACTATATTATTGCTTGATGCTTCCTTTGTCATAAAAGAAATAATTGCATCAATACCGGAATAGTTTGTCAGTGGAATAGATGTCATATCTGGCATGCATTGGTTTAACAGCTCTTGTCTATAGACCCTGATGGCATTGATTTCATTGGACAGGGATAAGCCTTTTGAGTGTAGCGCTTCAATATCAGAGTTTTCAGATGTGGCAAGGTAAGTGCATACAGAATCAGCCATAGCATTTACAATTCTATTGTCTTTATGGATGATGGCTCCGAGTCTTTTATTTTCAGCTTCAAGTTTAGCTATATAAGCTTTGTATTCGTCTTTTGATGCGCGCAATGTTTTTATTTCGAGAAGGCGTAGCTTCTCTCTATAGCTTTTGGATATTTGTGATCTGCACCAGGATAAAATTATGATTAAGCAGATTGGAATTACTATAGCTCTGAATCTTCGCATTATATGTTCATCTGATGGAGATACCTGTTCAATGGTCATTGTGGCTAGTGCTATTAAGCATACAGCGGTATTGTAGTTTATCATTCCATTGAATATTAAGGTAGAAATGCTTTTATAAACCGGTTTTATTTTCAGAGTACACATAATTATTAAAGGGTACACTATACAAATTGCAATGGTGATTTCGTTTATATATATAAATGAAATTTGCGAGAAAACAACAAGCAATGTACAAATGACAAGGGAAACTACATGAAACATTAGTAGATTAATTACATAAGATGATAATGAAATACAAAATATGGATAACGACCATGTCCTCTTAATTGCACATGTGAAAATAATAAGGCAAAGGGCCGGCGCATAGTATGCAATATATGGAATATGTATTTTGCAAAAGTATATGATAATAGCAAGGATTAGAGAAAAAAGCATATATTTTATAAATGTATATAAAGAGCGAGTAAATGATTTGGTTAATTTGTCCATTAAATAAAGACTTGTAAATATTATAATCAGGTTTTTCAAAATTGATGTAAGCATATGTACTACTCTTTCTAATAAAAAATAACTACTCTAATAGAATAAGAGAAAATGATTTAGGCTGGTAACCTCCTATATAAAAGGAGGTGCATTGCATATGTTTAAGATAATAGACAGAATATTAGAACTATGGTCACTTACTTCAAAGTTTTAGAACTAAAGTTCATTGCGGAATTTATTAGCATAATGATAAATAAATTCGGTCAATGTAGGAACACCACGCTCATAATTAATTACTGCCGTATAGTTGCGGGCTAAATCTTCAGGATTACCATTAGACCAGGCTTTGTTTATGGCATTCTGCATGGCTCTTTCAATGCTTGCAGGTGTTTTCCCATGATGATTATCTGCTATCAGTTTTGGCAGGTTGGGCACAGCTTCCTTAGTTGCAATGATAATTGCTTCGGTTAAATATTCATAACCGATTGCTTTGGGACTGATACCAACAGCATCAAGTTCTCGATGAATGCGTATGGTAAGCTTACGATTCTGTTCAGCAGGAGTAAGTGTGGGAACTGTTGTGTCGGGTGAGGAGTGTTTTTGGATGGCATTCCTCATCATGCGCAATAATTCTACAGGCTTTTGAGCGGAATAATCTCTTTCATATTTAGTAATTATAAAGTCGGCTCCGAGTTGTCGGGCCGCTTCAAGGGTAACATTACTGGTGTTCTGTGTAGTAATCAGAATATAAGGCAGTTTTTCTAAAGCCAAATCATGTAACTTCGATAAGAAGAATAGTCCATTTCCTCCGCCTTCGTGAAGTTCTAAATCCAAAATAATCGCATCAGGAACACAATATTTAACCATGTCAAGTGCTTTATTTGAGTCATCTGTTATGCCTAAAAGCCGCATATCATCAAGTTGATCTATGTAATTTCTTATTTCTTCGCAGGCAAACTTATCATCTTCAATAAGCAAAACAGTTAATTCACGTTGGTTTTCCATAGGCTTTTAATCCTCCATATGTGTCAATTGTACATTAGTATTCGACAAAATACAACACAATCCAACAAAAAATAATAAAAAGTGTAAAGAATATATAAGTTTTTTGAAAAGATAAAAATGATATAATAGTACTAGCAAAACGTAGTACTAATTACGCAAAATCTATTTGGAAAGGAGTTGTATATTAAGGATAATTGGGAGAAAATTAGTAGATAATATAATAAAAAATATATAAGTGAGGAGAAGAAGTTAATAATATGAATGATAAAATATTACACAAGGAAATAGATGTAATTCAATCCTGTATACAAAGAATGGCTGATTGTTCATTTAAACTGAAAGGCTGGTATATTTCACTTATTACGATAGCTTTAACATTATTAATTGGACAAGAGTGTAAATTGTCAATTATTGGTTTGTTTATGTTTAGTATTACTACGGTCTTTTGGGGATTAGATAGTTTTTTTCTGAAAACAGAAACATTATATAGATGGAAATATGATTGGGTAATTGATGCTAGACTGAATGGTAATATGGAAAATTTATATGATTTGAATCCTATGAATCGAAAAATGTGGAAAGAAGCTGATAAGAAGAATCCATGCATTATTAAATATGTTCTATCTAAGACTTTGTTACCTTTTTATGGAATTATTTGGTTAATATCAGTTGCTATAATAATTTATATTGTATTGAAATATTAGGAAAAAGTGGGAGGAACTATAATGGAAAGCTTAGGCAGAGTAAATGTATATCGTAATATTATAGAAAATAATGATTTGAAATTGAATGGCGAAATCATAAAGCTATTTAAGCTAAATGAAAGAATCTTAAAAAATATAGAAACACTTTTTTTAATAAGGGATAATATTGAAAATAGAGATTCTCTTTTTGAAATGTATATTCAAGATATAATTAATCAGGGGCAAAATTTAGCCGAAGCTGTAGATGTACCCAATTATAGAAAGCTATTAAATGATATTATCGAAATAGAAGAAAGCAAGAAAAAAACAGCAAACAAATTTAATGCACTAATAAAAAAATTAAGTGAGTTTAACGATAGGAGATTAGAGAATCTGGAAAAGCAGGGAGTATTTATTTTTTCAGATTATAAACCAAAAGGACTAGAGGATTATAAAGATAATGCATATAATAGTTATCTTGAAGAAAATTACAATAATGAAGAGAATAGTATGGTTTTTCTATCATATGCGTATGAAGATAAACTATATACAATAGCGCTTTTCTTTTACTTTCAAATTAAGAAGATTTTCCTTTATATTGATTGGATGAATAATGGAAAAGAAGATAAGGGAAATGTATTGAAACAAAAATTACGTAAAGCATTGGACAATTCTAAACAGTTGGTGTTTCTAAGGACACCAAACAGCGAATTGAAAATAGAGGGAAATTATTATGTAAGACCTTGGTGTTCTTGGGAACTTGGAAATTTTTATGAGAGACAGGGGTCAGGACAAAAATTTTTCATTGATTTATATGATCATGGGAAAATTGATAATTTACAGTTAGATGGAATAAAATTATTGACTGGTGTAGCAAATGGAGAATTGAGTGGAATAATACAGTAAATAGTAGTTTACATATCATATTAAGTTCATGAATATTTATATATTTTATAAACTTAACATACATATAATGTGAATTAATAAATATTTATAAAGACTACCAATTGGTATATTTTCATAGTATAATGTTTCTGAGAAACTAAAAGATTTATATTTTATACTACAATTTTTACGGGGACATATAATTATGAAATACACAGATTCAAATGAATGGAAATTATATATTGAATTAACAAACAAAAGACCGGATCTGTTTATTCAATCGGAGGATCTTACCATCATTACTGATCCGGATACTGTAAATAAATATGTTGCTGATTCAGGACGGAGACTTGGGGTTGTTTATAAAAGTCCATGGAATACAATGCTTGTTGATTTGGTTAAAAATAAAAATGGAGATTTGTTTTCTTATGACAGATTGATCGGTACATCAACAGGAGTACCGGTTGTTACCATTCCTGTATATGATGGTAAGTTTATACTTATCAAACAGTATAGACATGCTATACGCAGCATGCAGTATGGTTTTCCACGTGGGTTTGGAGAAGATGGACTGTCAGCCGAAGAGAATGCTGTTAAGGAGCTTTCGGAAGAAGTTGGAGCAACTTTCACTGATGATGCAAGAATTAAGGTAATAGGAAACATCACCGCCGATAGTGGAATTACATCAGGAAAGATTTCTGTAGTATATTGCGAAATTTCATCTTACGAGGAAAAGATAGGATATGAGGAGATTCAAAAGACGATTTTATTGTCTGGGAGAGAATTGGATGATTGGATAAAAAGAGGGCGAATCGATGATGGATTCACCCTTGCTGCTTATTCATTATTTTCATTGTCAGCGGATTTACGATAATATGAAATGCCACGAGGCTGTTTTTGGGTAACACGGATATCTTTAATAGTTGCTTTGAATAGGTTAAGGCTGTCAAGCAGGTCAGCGAGATGTATTTTATTGGAAATGAGTGATCCAATGATACTGAATGCAATTGTTGATATGAATGCAAAAAGTATTGTTAATATAAGTATATTATGGAAGTCCGGCTCTACAGCACCCTGTATCCAACCCAGTATCGTGTTAACAAAAACAAATAAAAATATACTGGCACCGATTGTACCGATGATTTTGCGGAAACGTTTGTTTAAATAAATCTTTTGTGATTTTATTTGTTCTAAATGATTTTGTTCGTATGTTTCAGCGGATTGTGGAATGGTGTCAATTTTTTCAATTATGCGATCAGCAGTATCCCATGGGGCAAGCTGTACTGAGCTTAAAATCCAGTTATCTAAATCGGGTTTTTCATCTTGATAATAGTGTACTTTGCAGGATGAATTATTGATATTCTGTGAATCTTTCCAGTACATTATTAGGCGTGAAGCAAAGTCGTTCCAGAAAGAACCTGAAATTCCTGCTTCGCCATCATAGTGTTTACACACATTTTTTATTCCTGATTCAACAACATAATTGTATAATAGGTCGATAATCAGATCGGCGATATGGCATGTATCTGTATATGAGGTATCCTTTGCGAGATATTCATAAATGTGATTTTTCCAGACAGATCGACAGTTGCTCTTAGGCGGGAGAGTTCCATTAATATTGCTAAGTAGTCCATGGACACTATTGTTGGAAATAGCGGATATCAGTTTGTCCGTGGAAGCAGCTTGTTTAGGCTGAGATTGTAAAGAAGACAAAAGTCTGTCACGGCTATTTAAAAAGAGCGTTATTAATTCGTGTAAAGAAATGTGTGATTTTATGGGCTCAGCAGTAGAAAATTGGGACTGGCTCATGGCAATTACCATTGTAACGACGTTTATAACATAATTCCAGGTATCATTATGTGCTTTTTGTTGTAGAAGCGGGAGGTCGCAGAAGGTTATGGCCTGATGTATATCGTGAATATCATCATGGGTAAGATTTAAACCTTCGAAAGTAGAAAAATGAAATGAATCAGGCGTAGATAGAGCCTGCTGAAAATACTGTGATGCAGTGCGCACAAGAGTATTATCTTGTTTGTAATACTGTGCAACTTTTAAATGTCCTAATTCAAACATATGAATTATTTGTTCGGATGTGTCTGTGTTTGCTAACGAGCGAAGAAAGCCACGAGAATCAGATAATTGATTAAAAGATAGTACAACAGAGTTACCATTGAGAATAATTTCCTCGAAAAGTGCTTTCTGAGCACGCTCAATTTCTGCTTTGGAATTTCGAACAGAATCCAGTTCGAATAAGTAAACTTGTTTTCTCATTTGTATCCCCTTTCAAATATTGTTATAAAAATTGTATGATATATAAGAAATGATGTCAACAAAATCTATGAAAAGTGTTATAATTTTATCGTATTAACTATTTAAGAGTTGTAAAATATAGGAATACAAAGTTAAAGGAGAATAAAGTCATGTCAAATTGTTTTAACCTGGCAAATATTTTATTGCCAAAAGACGGCATAGATATGGAAAAATGGTCAGTTATAGCTTGCGATCAGTATACAAGTCAGGCTGATTACTGGAAGACCGTGGAAGAGTTTGTGGGTGATGCACCATCGACACTCAATGTGGTATTTCCGGAGATATATCTGGGGAATAAGAAGAATGACAAGAACTGTGCATGTGAAAATGGCAGTTGTGCGGATGATCATACAACAATGTATGCATTAATGTCAGACTCAGAGCGTATTGCTTGTATTAATTCTACGATGGAGAAATACTTATCAGATGGTATTATACAACAGGTGGTTACAGACGGATATGTACTCGTGGAGCGCACCACAGAGTCAGGAATCCGTCTAGGAATAGTAGGACTTGTAGATTTGGATGATTATGATTTTGATCCCAAGAATCCTACACTTATAAGAGCAACAGAGGGGACAGTTATTTCACGTATCCCACCAAGAGTAAAGATAAGAGAGCATGCTGCAATTGAACTTCCACATGTAATGCTTTTGGTGGATGATCCTGTTGATAAGGCAGATGCTATATCTGATAAGGGAAAATTAACTGGTATTTACAATATCGGAAATGTAGAACATGGAATAATCGAATATGTATATTCTTTAAAGGACAGTTTCCGTAAGCTTTATGATACAGACCTTATGCAGGGAGGCGGACATATCCGCGGCTATGCTATTGAGGGTGAGGCAGCAAAGCAGGTGACGGATGCATTTGCCAAAAAACAGGAGCAAAGTGGAGGCTTCCTTTTTGCGGTAGGTGATGGAAACCATTCTCTTGCCACAGCGAAGACTTGTTGGGAAAATATTAAAGAATCCGGAAAATTTACAGAGGAGCAGTTGAAAACTCATCCTGCAAGGTATGCTCTTGTGGAAATCTGCAATCTGCATAGTGAGGCACTTGAGTTTAAGCCTATTCACAGACTGCTTACAAAGGTAAATGTGGAAGATATGCTGGCATTTTTTAATGAACAGCTTAAAGAACAAGGACTTGAGTGTGCAGAGGGGAATGAAATAATATTTGAATATGTTGAATCAAGCGATAGTATTGATGAGAATGCTTCAGGATATGAAGCACGGGTTTGTACATATGCAATCAATATCATAAACAGGGGTGATCGTCTCCCTGTTGAGATACTTCAGGGAATACTTGATAAGTATATTAAGTTGCATGAGGATACAGAGATTGATTATATCCATGGTGATGATGCGCTTCATAGATTGGTCAAAGAGACAAATGGATGTGGAATTTTCCTTCAGTCAATTGATAAGAGCACACTCTTCCCGGCAATAAATGCAGGTGGTGTGCTTCCAAGAAAGACATTCTCTATTGGTGAGGCTAATGAAAAGAGATATTATATGGAGTGTCATAATATACAGGTGAAATAAAACTTGTTCATATAAAATGTGTAGTTAATATAATGTAACAAAAAGCTTTGTAAAGTGTATAATGTCATGAAATATATAAATAATAATAGGAATAAGTTAAATAAAGTGGATATAAGAATGGATAAAATGAGTATAATAGTTCCCTGTTTTAATGAGAAAGAGGCTCTGCCTCTTTTTTATAATAAAATAACTCAGGTGTTTGATCAGATGAGTCAAGAGAGTGAGACAGTGGGATTGTCCTATGAACTGATTATAGTGGATGATGGCTCTATGGACGGGACGCTCGATGTTGCAAAGGAGCTTGCCGTAAATGATTCCGGTGTGAAATACATATCCTTTTCACGCAATTTTGGCAAGGAGGCAGCCATGTATGCAGGCTTGCAGCATGCGGTGGGGGAATATGTGGCAATAATGGATGCAGATCTTCAGGATCCACCGGAAATGCTTCCGAAGATGTATCAAGTTCTTATCAAAGAGGGCTATGATGCAGTAGGCACGAGGAGGGTGACAAGAAAGGGCGAACCACCGATCAGATCTTTTTTTGCCAGAAAGTTCTATAGGCTGATGAGTAAGATTTCAAAGGCAAATATGGTTGATGGGGCACGTGACTACAGGCTGATGAACAGGAAATACGTGGACGCACTGCTTTCGCTTAAGGAATACAACAGGTTTTCAAAGGGACTGTTTGGCTGGGTAGGATTCAAGGTCAAATGGCTTGAGTTTGAAAATGTAAACAGGGTGGCTGGCGAGACAAAGTGGTCATTCTGGCAGCTCTTTTTGTATAGCCTTGACGGAATAGTGGCATTTTCCAACGCGCCGTTATACATCGCATCAATAGCCGGAGTGTTCAGCTTTATTGTTGCAATAATTGCAATGCTCTTTATCATTATCAGGAGACTTGTATTCGGAGATCCGGTAGCAGGCTGGGCTTCGACCGTTGTTATCATACTTTTTATAGGTGGGATACAACTGCTTAGCATAGGCATTTTGGGATTATATCTGTCGAAGCTTTATCTCGAGGCAAAGGACAGACCGATATATTTAATAGGAGAATCAAATATAGAAAAACCTACAGAGAAATATTAAGGCTTTCTTAAGAATTCTTAATTCGATAGCATATGACATTTTTTTCGGATGTTATGTGCTATAATTTTTTCGGCAACGTTTATTATTGCATGAAAGAGGACTAAGATGAAAAACGTACTTGAGTGGCTTGAGACCACAGTGGCAAAATACCCTGACAAGCCTGCATTTTCGGATACTGAATGCAGCATTACGTTTGCGCAGGTGTATGATATAGCAAGAAATACAGGAGCATATCTGATAGAACAGCTTGGAGTGGACAGAACCCCTGTTGCAGTATTTGCCGGAAGAAAAATGGTGACACCGGCATACTTCCTGGGTGTGGTATATGCAGGCAGACCGTATGCACCGATTGATGCATCGCTTCCTGACAAGAGAATTGAAAAAATTCTTGAAAATCTGTGTCCAAGGGCTATTGTGGCTGACAGGGAAAGCCTGGAGCATGTGGAGAGCATAGTGGATGAGCTGGCAAAGGCAGAAGGCTTCGATAGACCGCAGATATTTATTGCTGAGGATATATCGAGCTTCGAGCAGGTGGCGTGCGCTGATAGTAATTGTAAAATCAGTGAATCAGCAGGAGACGCTGTGACGGATAGTGAGAACGATATGCTCGCAACAGTCCGCAGGCAGATGTCCATGACAGACCCATTGTATATTATCTACACGTCAGGCTCCACCGGCAATCCAAAGGGAGTCATGACATCACATCTGTCACTTATGACATACATCAATGCTTACTGTGATGTGATGCATATAGAGGAAAGTGATGTGCTGGGCAATCAGTCGCCGCTTGACTATATTGCGGCAATCAGGGACATTTATCTGCCGCTAAAGACCGGCTGCAGCACAGCGATTATTCCAAAAGAGTATTTTATGGAGCCAAATGCCCTGTTTGATTACATGAATGATAAGAAGGTCAGCAGTGTCGGCTGGAGTGTTTCGGCATTTACCATCCTTACATCGCTTGGGGCATTTGAGGAAGTAGGGCTTAAGAGTCTCAGAAAAATCTGCTTCTCAGGCTCAGTAATGCCATGCAGGGTGCTCAGAAAATGGCAGGAAAATCTGCCGGAAGCACATTTTGTGAACCAGTATGGGCCGACGGAGACCACAGCATCATGCACATACTATAGCGTGGATCATACAGTGGAAGATGACGAGGTGCTTCCTATAGGAAAAGCCTATGACAATTACAGGGTTTTCCTGATAGATGAGCATGGAAATGAGCCGGCTGTCGGAGAACAGGGCGAGATATGCGTATGTGGACCAATCCTGGCGTTGGGTTATTATAATGATCCGGGGAGGACAGCTGCGGCATTTACACTCAATCCACTCAACAAGGCTTATCCTGAGCGGATGTACCGCACTGGGGATTACGGAAGGCTCGATGAAGCCGGCATACTTCATTTCTGTGGACGTATGGACCGCCAGATAAAGCACATGGGACACCGTGTGGAGCTTGATGAGGTGGAGCATGCCGCCAATGTGGTCGATGGAGTCGCAGAAAGCTGCGTTATATATAATAAAGCAAAAGAGGTGCTGATACTTTTCTACACAGGTGACTGTGACAGGAGAAGCCTTGCGCTGGCACTGAGGGACGAGCTCCCGGGCTTTATGGTGCCAAGGAAAATCAAGAAACTGGAGCTGCTTCCTAAGCTTCCAAACGGAAAATATGATATGAAAAAACTGGAGGAAATGTAAAATGAGAGACACAATTTTAGAGATTTTAGAGGAATTAAGACCAGATGTGGATTTTGAGAAGGAAACAAAGCTCATCGATGACAAAATTCTTGAGTCATTTGATATAGTTTCACTCGTATCGGAGCTGACTGATGAGTTTGACATCACAATCAGACCAAAGGATCTGGTTCCTGAGAATTTTAACTCAGTTGATGCAATCGAGAAGCTTGTGAAAGAGCTTGTGGAGGAATAAAGCATATGAGACAGACACCGTACTATGTATTTGATACGGACGAGTTTGCAAAGAGAGCAGCCATGATAAGGGCTGCTCTTGATTGTAAAGGAGGACGTAGGATACCACTTTGTTTTTCGATAAAGGCAAATCCGTTTCTGCTTCACAGGCTGCCGGCGGGCTTAGACCATGTGGAGGTGTGCAGCCCGGGAGAGCTTGAGATATGTATATCACTTGGCGTGAAGCCGGAGTGCATCATCTATTCAGGCGTGATGAAGGAAAAATGCGATATAGAGCGAGCCGTTTCGTATGGCGCCGGCATACTGACCTGTGAAAGCATAAGACATGCGACGCTTATATCAGAGGTGATGCTTGAATGTATGTCTGAAGGCGCGCAGGAAGCCGGATTGGTCGAAAAGAAGGCACAGGTCATACTGCGCCTGACAAGTGGCAACCAGTTTGGCATGTCGCTTGAGGATATTGAATATATCATTTCGCATCCGGATGAGTTTAAGGGTATTGCGGTAATGGGCATCCACTACTATTCCGGCACACAGAAGAGCCTGCGCAAAATAAATAAGGACTTGGAAAAAATAAAGTCTGCACTGACCGGATTAAAAGAAAAATACGGCTTTGAGCCACAGCTTGTAGAGTATGGCCCGGGACTTTGCGTGGAATATTTCGAGGAAGACTGGCAGGAAAAGGAAAAACAATCACTTGATGAGGCAGCAGAGGTGCTTAGAGAATTTGCTGTGGAATATCCGCTTGGCATTGAGATGGGACGATTCCTCGCAGCCTCATGCGGTAAATACTACACACAGGTAAAGGACTTAAAATCGACAGGTGATGCCAATTATGCGATTCTGGATGGAGGAATCCACCATCTGAATTACTTTGGGCAGAGGATGGCAATGCAGGTGCCGCCGATTAAGGTGTTTGATGGTATTGAATGGGAACTTGAAAAATCATCTGATGTATGTAGAGTACTTGGTATGGTCGGATATGAATGTATGAACGATATTATTAATAAAAATATGCAGAAAGCAAATGATTGTGAGGACTATACTTTGTGTGGAAGTTTATGTACAGTTGCAGATGTCATGGTGCGTGAAGTTGTCTTACCAAGACTGGAAATTGATAATATTATAGAATTTGGCCATTGTGGAGCATATTCGGTAACGGAAGCTCCGGTATTGTTCCTGTCAAGAAAATTACCGGCTGTATATGCATATTCAAAGCAAAAAGGTTTTGAATTGCTGAGAGGCTATGTGGCTGCATCGGATATAAACAGAGCACATATGTTTGACTGCATTTAATTTAATAGAAATCTCGTGGATTAATAAGAACCACGAGATTTTTGTTTTAATATATATAATTCAGGATAATTCAGGCTCATTAATATTATTCTTTTAAAATTAGAAAATGTGTGATAAAATAATAGGGTATATTGAATTTTGGAGGTGCTTATGTATCGAAAAAAAAACTCTGAATGGCTTAAACATTTGGATTTTGAGTTATTAGATATTATATGTATGGAAATTGCATTTATGCTTGCGTATGTACTTAGACATGTAGGGCATGAATATTATTTTCCACGAATGTATATGAGATTATGCATTGTACTTGGAGTTATTGATATAGCGGTATTATTTTTTACTAATAATTATAAAGGCATTATACAGCGTAATAAGTGGCAGGAGATTATTGCTACAGCAAAGCATATTACAATAGTTCAGGTATTACTTCTTATATATGAATATATGACGCAGGAAGCTTATCTGCTTTCAAGAACAGTATTTCTTGTAAGTTGGGGATGCGCTATTGTTTTGTGTTTTTTTAGCAGGTGTGCATGGAAAAAAGTTATTCGTAGAAGAGTTATGGCAGAAAAGAATCAGTCAAGTATGCTCCTGATTACTACAGAAGACAGAATTGTTGAGATGACAGCAAAATTACGACATAAAGATTATAGAGATTATAAGATAAGTGCAATTTATATAGAACGCGAATTGGCTGATGCAAAGGATAATATTATAGAAACGGATATTCCTATTATCTATGGAAAAAATAGCTTACTGGAATACGTTAGGCAAAATGTTGTGGATGATGTGTTTATCGATGTGTGCAATAGCAAGGAGCAGTTGACAGAACTCTCTGATATATTCTTGCAGATGGGAATTGTTGTACACATAGGCATGGGATATCTTCCAGATAATCTCCCTAACGCTTTTATTGAGAAAATGGGAGAGGCTGATGCGATAACCGCATCAATAAATACGGCAACAGGTTGGCAACTGTCTATAAAGAGAATTACAGATATAATTGGTGCGATAGTAGGACTTATGATTACTGCTATAGCGTTTATTTTTGTTGCGCCAGCTATCAAAATTGCATCTCCAGGCCCTGTGTTTTTTAAACAAAAGCGTGTTGGAAAAAACGGAAGAGTATTTTATATATACAAATTCCGCTCTATGTATATGGATGCAGAAGAACGTAAAAAAGATCTTATGAAAAAAAATGAAATGCAGGGACTCATGTTCAAGATGGAAAATGATCCGAGGATCATAGGATCAGAGAAAGGACCCGGAAAAGGAATTGGCAATTTTATCAGAGAGACAAGCATTGACGAACTGCCACAGTTTTGGAATATACTAAAAGGAGATATGAGTCTTATAGGAACTCGTCCTCCAACAGTAAACGAATATGAACAGTATGACCTGCATCATAAGATACGACTTAGTATGAAACCGGGGCTTACAGGAATGTGGCAGGTCAGTGGACGAAGTGATATAACTGATTTTGAGGAAGTGGTAAGGCTGGATACTGAGTATATAGAGAACTGGTCAATTGGAATGGACATTAGGATACTGTTTAAAACTATTCAGGTGGTGTTATGTAAAAAAGGTTCGAAGTAGCAATTGAAGCATATAATGTTTTATATTGAATATTTGCTGGATATGAGGTATACTGTACTATAATTTGTGCATATGAGAGGATTAAAGATGAATTCGATATTAGAAGAGAGAACCATAGATTTAAGAGATTTATTTGCAGAGATAGTGCAGAAACTTGCAATAATTATTTTAGTTGCTGCATTATGTGCTGTAATCTTTCCGACATATAAATATGTTAGGGATTTAAAGGATACAAATATAGTAACGGAACTTACAGATGAGGAGAAACAGCAGGTTGAGACATATCTTAGCAAGCAAAGTGCTTATGAAAATATGGAAGAGTATGTGGATAAATCAGATTTTATGAAATTGAATCCTTATAATACAGTTCAGGAAATTATAACATATAGGGTAGACGGTATTGATTCTACAGCTGATGTAAATGGAATTGTAAAAGTGTTTAAAGACTGGATAAATGGCGGTGGAATTGAAGCTATAGATAATGATTTGATAAGCTGTGATAATTCTATTACCAAAAAGTATGTTATTACTGAGAATGAGGTGAATGTATTTACTGTAACTATATGGGCCGCAGAGACATCTGAAATTGTAGAAATGAAACAAAATGCTGAGAGTGGGATAGAGGAGTTTGCCGCAAAGCTTCAGGACACATATAATTTTAACCTGACAAAGACAAATGAGGTGAAATCTAATATTTATAGTACAGAAGTGGAAAGTCGTCAGCAATCCGTTATGACAAATTTGAATACAGTGAAGACGGAATTAGACTCATTATATGGCTCATTTACAGATAGTCAGAAAAATGCAATTAAGAGTGATACTGATGAAAAACAACAAGAGGTAAGTGTAAAATTTTCTATTAAATACATTTTAGCAGGCATGATATTGGCTATAATTTGTTCAATTGCAATAATAATTATTATATATGCAATAAAAGGAAAATTAATCTCAAATGATGCAATATGGGAGGAATTAAATATAATAAATTATGGGAAGGTTATAACAAAAACAAAAGGTGGAATATTTAGAAATCTGGCTGATAAGATTCGAAAAATTAATAAAACGGATAGCATTGAACTTATAGCAGCAAAAATTATGTTAAATGTCGAAGCCGGTAATGTTTTGATTTTTTCGGGAAAAGTTGATGACAAATTAGGAAAACTCTTTATTGATGCTATAAAGAAAGTTGCAGATAAGAATGTTCACGTCAAAATTCTTGATGGTGAAATGAATGATGTTGAATTTATGAAAAATAAAGTCGAAAATTATAAGGTGGTTTTATTGACACATCCGTATAATGATAGTGTTGTAGATATTGTTAAAGATGTTTTAGAAAGAAAAAATTATCATATAGATGTAATTGGGAATGTTGAGGTAATATAAATGAAGGATGTTAAAATATGCTTGGTGGGCTCGTCGGGGGGACACTTATCTCACTTATATATGCTAAAGCCATTTTGGAAAGACAAGAATCGTTTTTGGGTTACGTTCGATAAAGAAGATGCAAGAAGTCTTTTAGAAGGAGAAAAAATGTATCCTTGTTTTTATCCAACTAATCGAAGTATTAAAGCTTTGATTAAGAATACAATAATTGCATGGCGAGTTTTACGCAAGGAAAATCCGGACATTATAATATCATCAGGTGCAGCTGTTGCAGTACCATTCTTTTATTTAGGTAAGTTGCGAGGAGCGAAGCTGATTTATATTGAGGTCTTTGATCGTATTGATAAGCCAACAATGACAGGGAAGATGGTGTATCCAATAGTTGATAAGTTTATAGTGCAGTGGGAAGAACAGAAGAAAGTATATCCCAAAGCAATAAATTTGGGAAGTATTTTTTAGAAAGGTAAATTATGATATTTGTAACAGTAGGAACACATGAGCAACCATTTAATAGACTGGTTAAAGCTATTGATGATCTGAAAAAAAACGAAATTATAAAAGAAGATGTTTTAATACAGACGGGATTCAGTACTTATGAACCTAAATATTGTCAATGGAGTAAATTGATACCTTATCAACAAATGGTTAATAATATAGAAGAAGCACATATAGTTATAACTCATGGCGGACCAGCTAGCTTCATTATGCCGCTTCAAATGGGAAAGACACCTATAGTGGTGCCAAGGCAACATCAGTTTGATGAACATGTTAATGATCATCAGCTTGAGTTTGCAAGAAATGTGGCTGAGAGAATGGGAACAATTATTGTTGTAGAAGATATTCGAAAACTGGAGGAGTATATAACTAATTATGATGAAATAGTTACAAGTATGCAACATGGTATGAATAGTAATAATGCAAAATTTTGTGAAGAATTAGAGAAAATTGTAGAAGAGATGTAATGAAGAAAATAATTATAGTTAGTACTGTTGGACTGATATATGATGGGATTACTAGCGTAATAACATCTTACTTAGAAGCTATGAACAGAGAAGATTTGAAAATCTATGTTGTCTCAACAATTATGTCAGAATCCAAAATTGAAAAAAAAATAGAAGAATTAGGATGTGAAATTGTTCAGCTACCGTCTAGGAGAAAAAGCCCAATTGTTTATTTTTTTTCTTTGGCGCATTTTATAAGAAAAAATAATATAGAAGTTATTCATGCACATGGAAATAGTGCTACTTTGAGCATAGAATTATTAGCAGGATTTTTAGGAGGATGTAAAAGAAGAATTGCTCATTCTCACAATACAAGATGCGATCAGGTTAGGGCAGATAAAATGCTTAGACCATTGTTTAATTTATTATATACTGATGCGTTGGCATGTGGCAATGAAGCTGGGCTGTGGCTGTTTGGTAATCGAAAGTTTAAAGTATTAAAAAATGGTAGAAATGTAAAAAAATATTCATTTTCATTAGAAAAAAGAAATGAAATGAGAAAAAGGCTGGATATATCAGATTGTATAGCAATCGGACATGTTGGTGGATTTTTTGAACAAAAGAATCATAAGTTTTTAATAAAGATATTTAGAGAAGTACTTAATAGAAAACCAAATGCAAAATTATTTTTGATTGGAGATGGACCTTTAAAAGATGAAATCATGAAAAACGTTTCAGATATAAGAAAAAGTGTTATATTTGTGGGAACTGTTGATAATGTAAATGATTATATGCAAGCAATGGATATAATGGTTTTACCATCGCTGTTTGAAGGACTGCCACTTGTGGCAATTGAATGGCAGATAAATGGTCTGCCTTCATTATTATCTAATACTATTACAGAGGATTGTAATATTACGAATATGGTTAGATTTGAATCGCTTGAGGAAGCACCTTATATTTGGACTAATGATATTTTGGAAATGTTAGAAAAAGAAAACAGATTGGAAAATTCTCAAAAAGCAATTAGTTTGGTTAGAAAAAATGGCTTTGATATATACGATAATGCTAAAATTTTAGAGAAAATTTATAAATCCTAGTGACAAATTGGATAAAATAATGATTGATAGGAAGAAAAATGAAAGTTTTAAATTTATTATCTGCAGGTGGAATAGGCGGAATAGAACAGTTATGTAGCAATATTGCTAAGTATGCTAATTATGACAATACATTTTGCTTTATGTTTGAAGACGGACAAATATATAAAGAAATGAAGAAATCAGGGGCTGATGTAATCTCTTTTGCAGAATGTTCTTCAAAAAAAATATCAAAAAAAAGATGGGAAAGCTTATGCGAATTAGCAGAAAAAGCTGATATAATAGTTACGCATCATTGTACCATAGCGTTGCATATTTATTATTGTGCATTAAAAAAAAGATTTAAAAATAAAAAATTTGTTATGACTATACATTCATGCTTTGATCCGGAATTGAATTATAATTATGGATCATGGATTAAGAATAAAATAGCAAAATGGAATATAGAAGAGGCACTGAAGATATCTGATAAGATAATATTTGTTTCTGAAGCTGGACGAAGATCATATTTAGATAATTTCAATATTGATGTAACAAAAACGAAAGTGATCTATAATGGAGTCGAAGTGTCAGCGATATCTATTGATAGCATAAAATTAGAGAATAATTATACCCGTATTACTTATATTGGCAGAGTAGAAAAAATCAAAGGTTTGGATTTATTTGTATGCGCATTAAAAAAATTATTGAATGACGATTCAAACATTAAAGTTTGGATAATTGGAGACGGCTCTTTTAGAAATGAATTGGAAATGCTGGTTCAAAAATTGGATTTAACAGGAGTTATAGAATTTACAGGAGCAAAAAGAAATATTGGTGACTATTTAAGAAAGACTGATTTATTTATATATCCATCTACTTGTCAGGAAGTATTTGGGATTTCTATAGTTGAGGCTATGTCATATGGAGTACCTTGCGTTGCTAATAATGTAGGAGGAATACCTGAGATTATAGAGAATGACTACAATGGTTTCATTACTTCTAAGACAAATGATGATGAATTATATAAATGTATGTATAAATTTATAAAGTTGGATCCAAAGTTAATTACACAAATGAGAAATAATTGTTTATTGACCGCTGAAAAATTTAGTATTAATTGTACTATAGATAATTTGGAAAAAACTTTAAAAGGAATGATGTAAATTGATAAGGAACAAAAAAGATTTAAAGCAATATTTAAAGCAGGACAAACAACAACTTGGGATAACAAGAAAATACCCAAGACCATTTACTGACGAAATTTGGAAATATGAGATTGCACTTAGAAAGTATGAATATTGGTTGAATACTTCAAAGTCTAAAGCTAAGAAGCTTATTCTCCAATTTTATAAATTAAGATGGCATATATTAGGTGTTAAATTAGGAATTTCAATTGGTCCAAATGTTTGCGATAAAGGACTTAGCATAGCTCATTTTAATTGCATTAATATAAATCAGTGTGCTGTTATAGGAGAAAATTGCAGGATACATGAGGGTGTTACGATAGGTGCCTCAGGGGGGAGTGATGCTCCAATAATAGGAAATGATGTTTTTTTAGCATCAGGATGCAAGGTGATGGGAAAAGTAAAAATTGCTGATGGATGTGTAATTGGGGCTAATGCAGTAGTAGTTAAATCAGTAGAAGAAAAGGGAGTAACTGTTGGTGGCGTTCCAGCTAAAATAATAAGTAAGAATAATTCTGACAAATTTATTTATTGGTATAAATAAAGGATGGAGGAGCTAGTGTGATAAATAGGTTGAAATATAAGAATATTATATTGATTTTTCTATTGATTCCATTTCTGTGTCCGAGAGGTTTTTTGGAATATTTTAGTTTTTATAAATTATTTCTCACAGCATGGTTATATTTATCAGTAGGCATAATTTATATAGTTGCAATTGCAAAATTATTAACTTTAAAAAAAATTAAAATTAATAGTTTTGTAGGTAGTATGATTTTATATTTTTCTATAATAATTATAATAACTTTTTTAGTTAGACAAAGTTTTTCCGGGGCATTACAGAAATTGTTTGCAACTCCGGCTTTGTGTATATTTAGTGTATATTATTTAAAAAAAAATCCATTGCAAATAATAAAATATACAAATAATATATTGATTATTATTTTTGTATTGAATAGTACAATTTTTAGTCCATTGTTTTGGCCGACATATTTTAGACCAATATCTAATCACCTACTGTTTATAGGACATGTTCAGACAGCTGTTCAGATCGGAATGTTAGCAATTTTAACGGCATACATAGAATATGAGGTATATAATGGTAATAAAAAAAAATATGTACTTCTTATGATTTTATCATATATTAATATGTTAATGTCTTTTACGAGTGCAGCGTACATATCTATAATTTTATTGCTTCTTTTTAAAATACTTGGTAACTTTAAAATTTATGGTTCAATAGCACTTGAAGGACGAGTTTATTTATCGTTATATTTACTTTTAAATTTTATTTTTTTCCTTATTATATGTGCTGGAAAGTCATCTCTTGAGATTGCAGGATTCTCTTTAAATGGAAGAGGTTTTATATGGGCAAAAGCAATAGAAAGTTTTTTTAAAAGTCCGATATATGGATATGGAGCTAATGGGGTTCTAATTAAGGTTTTTTGGAGCTATTGGGTTGGCGATGGACAAGGCATGAATTATATGCATAATCAGATTTTACAAATTTTAAACGACGGAGGTATTATTCTTTTTGCGGCATTTATTTATATGTTATATATAGCAATGAGTACAATAGATAAATTAAAAGGTAAAAAAATACGCTATCAGATTTCAACATTTATTGCAATTATTCTTATAGTAATGACTTTTGAAAGTGTTATGGAATATTTCTATTTTAGTTATATTTTATGTATTGTGGCATATTTACCTAAATTAGTTCAAAACAGAGGTGCAAGCAGAGATGAGTATTAACGATAAAGAGAAAAAAAAACTTCAAAGAGCAATTTTGATTATAGCATGCGAGGTTGCAAGAATATGTAAAAAAAATGATATTCCATATTTTATTAATGGAGGAACCCAGATTGGTGCAGTACGGCACAATGGATTTATTCCATGGGATGATGATTTTGATATTGGCTTTAAAAGAAAAGATTATGAAAAATTTATTAAGGCATGTGATAAAGATTTAAATAAGGATAAATTTTTTCTACAGACACCGGAAACAGAAGAATATTATGCCTTTGACTTTGCAAAGTTGCAGCTTAAAGGAACTGAAATAATTGAAGATTTTTCTAAAAATGTAAAAATACAACATGGTATATTTGTGGATTTATTTCCTCACGACAATATTCCGGATTGTAAACTAAAAAGAAAGCTTTTTTTGTTTAAAAATCATTTAATGAAAAATATATTATGGGTAAAATGCGGTTATGGTGAGAAAAAACATAAGTCTAAGCTGTCATATAAAATGGTAAAATTCGTTTCAAAATTCTTTTCCATTAAACAGATAAAACAATCCAGAAGCAAGTTATTGGATAAATATAATAATACTAAAACTACCCAGTGTATTATTAGTGATTATCCTAATGATTTAATTATGAATTCATGGTTGGATGATTTGCAATTATTCAGGTTCGAAGAAGTTGAGTTTTATGGAATAAAACAATATGATGCATATTTGAAGTCATTATATGGGGACTATATGAGTTTACCACCTGAATCAGAAAGAATTGTTCATTCGAATTATAAAATAGATTTTGGATTATATGATGGATTGTTGGAGGATATGCTATATGGGAATAATATCTAGAGGAAAAGCTTTATGGGCAAAGATTTATTATCAAAAAAGAATAAAAATGAAAGCTGCTGCTTGTGGTGAAAAATTATATGTAGGCGGAAAATCGTTTGTTAATTCAAATACGTATCTTGGATATGGGGTGTGTTTTAATGGAATGTCGATTTTGGGACAGGGAAAGGTTGAGATTGGAAATTATTTTCATTCAGGGACGGAGTGCCAGATTATAACTTCATTTCATAATTATGAAGGAGAGCAGATACCTTACGACAACTCTTATATAACTAAGAATGTTAAAATTGGTGATTGTGTATGGCTGGGAAATAATGTAATAATCTTGGGAGGCTGTGTAATAGGAGAGGGAGCCATTATACAGGCTGGATCAGTTGTATGCAAGGATATACCTGCATATTCAATAGCAGGAGGGCATCCGGCCATTCCGTTTAAAACTAGAGACAAAGAACATTATTTAAAAATGAAAAAGGAAGAACGTTTTCATTAACTGGTAAGATTGTATATGAATAAATTATTGAATAAATATAATAAAATATCAGAACCGGTAAAAGCATCAATATGGTATACAATATGTAATGTGATAAATAAGGGAATAGCGTTATTATCTACTCCTATTTTCACAAGGGTTATGACTGAAGAACAGTATGGAACATTTACTATTTTTCAATCATGGTATAGTATTATTTTTATTTTTACGTCATTGAATATATTTTTAAGTGGATATCAAAAGGGATTGTTATTATTTGGAAATGATAGAAAAGCCTTTACATCTTCACAATTAGGTTTAACTACAACAATAACATTATTTTTTGGTATAATATATTTAATTAAACCAAATTTGTGGACCACATTATTTGAATTGCCACCAATTTTGATGTTTGCAATGTTTTTAGAATTATTGTTTATGCCAGCTTTAGAGTTTTGGGCTGCTAAAGAAAGATTTGATTTTAAATATAAAAAATATGTTGTAGTATCAATTGCGATGACAATATTAAGTCTCGGCGGTGGTGTTATTGCGGTTATAAATACGGATTATAAGGTTGAGGCACGTGTGTACACCGATGTAATTTCTAAAGTTATTTTTGCCGGAATATTATTTTTTATTTTAATGCTTAATGGAAAAAAAATATATTCAAAAAAATACTGGAAATATGCACTGGCTTTTAATATACCATTGATTCCGCATTATTTGTCTAATTACGTGTTAAGTCAATCTGACAGGGTAATGATAGGAAAAATGGTTGGAAATGATAAAGCAGCATTATATAGTGTTGCGTATACTATTTCGACGATGATGATTTTAATTGTTAGTGCAGTAAATAGTTCCTTGACACCTGTTATTTATAAAAAACTTGACGAATATGAAAATACAAAAATAAATTGTAATATATTGAGAAGACAAATTATAAATGTTACAACACCAATTTGTCTGTTGATCGCTGTTTTATGTTTAGTAACTATGTTGTTTGCTCCAGAAGTAATACTTATATTTGCTGGAAAACGATATATGGAAGCTGTATATGTTGTTCCACCAGTTTCGTTATCTGTTTATTTTATTTTTTTATATAGTATGTTTAGTAATGTGGAATATTACTATCAAAAGACAAAATTAATTTCAATAGCTACTTTTATTAGTGCAGTATTAAATTTGGTATTAAATGCAATTTTTATTAAGTTATTTGGGTTTTGTGCTGCGGGTTATACAACATTGGTTAGTTATATCTGTCTTGCTATTATGCATTTTATTTTTTATTCTGTTATAATAAAAAATAATAAAATGAAATATGTGTTTGATATAAGAATGATTTTGATTATATCGGTATTTTTGGTGTTTATTATGATTTTAATTACTATGACATATAAGGATATGCTGATTAGATATGGATTTATTTTTTTAATAATGTTATTATGTTTTTGTAAAAAAAATCGAATAATTGAAATTATAATTAAAATGAAAGGCTAAAGTATGAATATAGTTAATTATATAAAAGAAAAAGGACTGAAAAGAACTATTTTAGTTATATATCAATATAAAATTGATATTGTTATACAAAAAATGTTATATTTATTTCTAAAAAATAAAGAATTAAAAAATATAATAATAATAGAAAGCCATAATGATTTTGATGCAGAAGGAGGCGCATTTTATGATTATTTAATAAAAAAAGGCTATAATGAAAAATATAAGATAATATGGTTATTAAAACATAAAGTAAATAAAAAATTTAAATTACCATATAATGTTAGGTATTTTTATATATTTAAACCTAGTATAATGAAAGATTACTATATTAATATAGCCAAAATATTTACAGCAGATAATTTTATTACTCCAAAGTTGCGAGATGAGCAAAAATCGTTTTTCTTTAGACATGGTGCGGGAGGTTTAAAAAATACTAAGGGTATAGGTAGAATTCCTAGCACAGTGGATTATATTTTGGGAATGTGTGAAGATTATTCAGATATAGAAAGAGATCAGCTTTCTATGTCTGAAAATGATAAAAGATTAGTATATTTGGGATTCCCTTCACATGATGTATTGTTGTCAGACAACCATGATGAATTGAAAAAGATTACAGATAATAAGTTTCGAAAAGTTGTCTTATGGATGCCAACATTTCGAAAGGGAGGAGGATATAATAGAAATGATTCTGAGAGGGAACAGCCTTTAGGTATTCCATTAATTAATGATATAAAAGAGTATGAGAATTTAAATGAGTTACTTAATAATTCAAATGTTTTATTAATTATTAAAATTCATCCTATGCAGAATTTAGAAGACCTAAAAATATATGATACGTCAAACATCAAAGTTTTAACAGGTGATAAAGTGAAACAAATTAGAGTAGATAATTATAGATTAATGAGTTGCTGTGATGCAATGATAAGTGATTATTCGGGAGCAGCATATGAATTTATTCAGTTAGACAGGCCATTAGCATATGTTTTATCAGATGTAAATGATTATAAATTAGGTTTTGTTGTTGATGATATTGAGCCTTTGATAGCCGGTAAAGAAATATATAATTTTAAAGACCTTCAAGATTTTATTAATGATGTTGTTCTTGAAAAAGATGAATATAAAGAAAAACGAGAAAAATTGAGAAATATATTTTATAAATATCATGATACGAACAACTGTAAACGAATTGTTGAATTTATGGGATTGTAAAAAGGAGAAATAGAAATGTTAAATTTTACAGTAGGACCAGTAATGTCTTCGGAAGAAGTAAGAGCTATAGGGGCAGAGCAGGTTCCCTATTTTAGAACAACGGAATTTTCATCTACAATGTTAGAAAATGAAAAATTTATGTTAGAGTATGCGAAAGCACCGGAGGGATCAAAAGCAGTTTTTATGACATGTTCAAGTACAGGATCTATGGAAGCTGTTGTTATGAATTGTTTTACTAAGAAGGACAAGGTTTTAGTAATTGACGGAGGCAGCTTTGGGCATCGTTTTGTTCAACTTTGCGAAATACATGAAATACCTTATGTGGCTTTAAAATTAGAGCATGGAAAAAAACTTACTAAAGAAAAGCTTTATGAATATGACAATCAGAATTTCACTGGTTTACTTGTAAATGTGGATGAAACATCCACAGCAGTGCTTTATGATACAATGATGATTGGTGAATTCTGTAAGAAAAATAATATGTTTTTTGTTTGTGATTGTGTCTCTGCTTTTTTAGCGGATCCTTTCAATATGAATGAGTGTGGTGCAGATGTTATGATTACAGGTTCTCAGAAGGTTTTGGCATGCCCTCCAGGCATTTCTGTAATTGTATTAGCGCCTCGTGGAGTTGAGAGGGTTGAAAAGTCTAAGGTAAGGACTATGTATTTTGATTTGAAGGATGCCTTGAAGAATCAGGAAAGAGGTCAGACACCTTTTACTCCTGCTGTTGGAATTTTGCTTCAAATTAATGAGAGACTTAAAGAAATTAAAAAGCATGGAGGAGCTGATGCTGAAGTTGCAAGGATTGCATCCCAGGCGGCAGATTTTAGGGCAAAGATTAAAGATTTGCCGTTTGAACTTGTATCAGAAAGTCCAGCCAATGGGGTTACATCTGTACACCCGACGACAGCAAATGCTTATGATATTTTTCTAAAGCTTAAAGATGAATATGGTATATGGATTTGTCCTAATGGTGGGGAAATGAAAGATACTATTTTCAGAGTTGGACATATAGGGGCATTAACACATGAAGATAATACTACACTAGTTAATGCTTTTAAAGATTTACAAAAGAGAAATCTTTTATAATCTCGAAAGGAGATATATTCTATGACCAAAGTGATTACATATGGAACATATGATTTGCTACATTATGGACATATCAGGTTGCTTGAAAGAGCAAAAGAGCTTGGAGATTATCTGATTGTTGGCGTTACTGCAGATGATTTTGATAAGACTAGGGGGAAGATTAATGTTCAACAATCTCTGATGGAAAGGATTGAAGCTGTCAGGGCAACGGGATTAGCGGATGAGATAATAGTAGAAGAATACGAAGGTCAGAAAATTGATGATATACAAAGATATGGAGTTGACATTTTTACGGTAGGCTCAGACTGGAAGGGAAAGTTTGATTATTTAAATGAATATTGTAAAGTTGTATATCTAGATCGCACAGAAGGGGTTTCAAGTTCTGAAATCAGAGCAGAAAAACGTAAGATTTTTATAGGAACAATTGGAAATAAGGGATTGTGTGATAAATTTATAAAAGAAGTTTCATATGTCAATGGAGTGGAATATAAAGAGTGTGATGAAGAATATTTAGGAGTTGATGCGGTTTATATTGCAACCCTTCCGGAAAAACATTACAGTGACGTTAAAAGAGCGTTAGAGAAGGGAAAGCATGTAATATGTGAGTCGCCGATTGCGATGAGCACAATTCAATGCAAGGAGCTTATAGAATATGCAGAGAATAATTCGTTAATACTTGTAGATGGAATTAAAACAGCGTATTCCACGGCCTATTCAAGGCTTTTAGTTTTGGCAAAAAGTGGACACATTGGAGAAATTCTTTCTATTGATTCTGTTTGTACCAGCAACAGAGTAACTGGAATAACAGATTTGAAAAATGAACAGAATAGCATTTGTGCCTGGGGACCAACAGCGTTGTTGCCGATATTTCAGTTGGCTGGAGTAGAATATAATGATATGCAGATAGTGACAAAGCTGTTTGATAAAAAAGCAAATTTTGATGCTTTTACAAAGATATCGTTTGAGTATGATAAAATGGTGGCAACTGCAAAAGTAGCAAAGGCGGCTAAGTCAGAGGGAGAATTAATTATTACGGGAACAAAAGGATATATTTACGTGCCAGCGCCATGGTGGAAAACTGAATACTTTGAAATCAGGTATGAGAATCAAAATGAGAACAAAAAGTATTTTTATCAACTAGATGGTGAAGGGATTAGGTACGAAATTGTTGCTTTTGCTAGGGCAGTTGAAAATAAGAAGAGAGGATATTATTTAAAAGATGACATCTCTTTGACCATAGCAACTGTCATTGAACGTTTTAGCGAAAGAAAATACAAGGAATTGAGTTAATAGACATGAGTAAAGCAAAAGAGTTAACACCAGAACAATTTAGAAAAATGCAATTAACAGAATTGGATATGTTAGTTGAATTTGATAAGGTTTGTAGAAAACATAATATTAATTATGTGTTATTTGGAGGAAGCCTGCTTGGAGCAGTTCGACATAAGGGATATATTCCATGGGATGATGATGCTGATATAGGTATGCTTAGAGAAGATTATGATACTTTTAAGAAATATGCATCAGAAATGAATTCTGAAATATGTTATTTTCAGGATCATGATACCGATCCTGAGTACAGATGGGGATATGGCAAGCTTAGAAGAACTAATACTATATATGTCAGAGTAGGACAGGAACATTTGAAAAACAAGACAGGAATTTTTGTGGATGTTTTTCCAATGGATGATGTTCCATTGAGTACTTTAGGCCAAATTGTGCAGGATAGAAAAGTGTATTGTCTTAGAAAAATATTATGGTCAGAAGTTGCAAGAGTACAATCGACCGGATTCATGAAGCTGTGGTATAGTGTGTTGGCAAAAATCCCAGTAGAATGGGTATTTAGTCGACTAAATAAATATGCTGTTAAGAGTAAAAATATAACACCAAATAGAGTTAGATGTCTGTCATTTCCTGCCACAGGGACGTTATATAAGAAGAATTCATTGAAGACAAGATATAGTATGCCGAAGAGTTGGTTCACAAATAGATCAGAATATTTATTTGAGGGAAGGTTATTGTATAGTTCCAAGGAATATGATGAAGTACTAAAGTATATTTATGGTAAATACATGGAATTGCCTCCAAAGGATAAAAGGGAGCAACATTCACCATTTTCCAAGATTAAGTTTCAGGATGAGGAGATGATAGTGTGAATATTATAGAATATTCATCTGATTTGTATGTAGGATTGTACACGATACTAAGAGATACATATGATTCAAAGATTAGTAAGGAAGATTTAGAAAATAATTATCTATGTCATGACAAAATGATTTTTCTCGCTCTAATAGACAATACGGTTGTTGGCTGTGCGTTTCTTGAGGTTAAAAGGGATTATGTCAGAACATATAAATATGGATATATTTCTTATGTTGCAGTGGATGAAAAATACAGACAGCACGGTATAGGGCGAGCTTTGATAGAGAGGTTGATTTCAACTGCAAAGGATATGGGGTGCAGTACAGTTGAATTGACAAGTGCTAATTCTAGAAAAAATGCACATGTATTTTATCAAAATCTTGGATTTTCTAAAAAAAAGACTACAGTTTTTATAAAGGAGCCTTTATAATATGTCGATGAATAGAAACTGGGAAAGATGAAAAACATTGAGTACAAAATTTTTGAAAGAGGCAAAGTGTTCATTGGAATGATAATGGGAATGGGATTAAGCTGATGACAGATGAGACACGAATACAGGTACTGAAGGAGCCCGAATGAAATCTCGAAACTGATTCTTTCATGTGGCAGTTCCGCTCAGGTGAAGATGGACTGTCGCCTATCGTCCTTTACCACTACACGGAAACAAAGGCAAGATACAATGCAGTTGATTTCCTTGATTGTTTTTCGGACGGATACCTGGAAACGGATGGTTATCAGGGCTATAATAATCTCCCTAGTATCAGGCGCTGCTCCTGCTGGGCTCATACAAGAAGATACTTCATTGATGCGGTGTCAAAAGGAAAGCAGTATGATTACAGCAATCTGGCAGTATAGGGAGTCCAGTTCTGTTCAAAGCTTTTTGAGTATGAGCGCAGATCACAGAACAAGAAGCACACATTTGAGCAGAGAAAAGCCTATCGTCTTGAAAAAGAAAAACCGATACTTGATACGTTCTGGAATTGGCTTGACGAGCAGAAGCCACATAAGGGAAGTCGTTTCGAGACAGCGGTGAAGTATGCCCAAAAATGGAAAAATATTAAGAGAATTAGGCGCAAGCATTTTTGATACAGGAACATCAAGTGTATTTAAGGGAGATGTATCCGATTATACAGATAATATCATTAATTTTAGAAAAAATATTGATATCAGATAATGGATTTTTATTATAGAGGAGATAATTTTCAGAATGGATAAACAAAAGCGAACTATATATTTTGATTATCTGAGAGTTATGGCAACGTTGGCGGTGATAATGTTGCATATGTCCGCTCAAAATTGGTACGTAAGTGATGTTAATGGATATAATTGGCAAGTATTTAATTTATATGACAGTATAGTCAGATGGGGTGTTCCTGTTTTTGTAATGATTAGTGGGGCACTGTTTTTAAAAAAGGAGTTGTCTTTAAAAGTAATATATACAAAATATATTTTCCGAATGGCAGTGTCTTTGGTAGTATGGTCAGTAATTTATGCATTATTTAGGTATGATGAACAGCAAGGACGCTTAATTAATTTTATTTCAGCCCCATATCATTTATGGTTTATCTTTATGATTATTGGATTATACATGATGATTCCAATCCTTAAAAAAGTGGTTGAAAATATGTATACATTGAGATATTTTTTATTTATGTCTTTTATTTTTGTTGGTTGTATCCCTGAATTGATAACTATCATTCGTGATTTTTGCACGAATAGTACAATTTTGAATTGCCTTGAAATTATTGAAAAAAATATAAAGGAGTTGAACATAGCATTCGGATATTCTGCTTATTTTGTGTTGGGATTTTATTTAAGTAAAATTGAATTTAACAAAAAACAGAGAAAAATAATTTATATTTTAGGGTGTTTAGGCTTTATATTTACTATTGTAATGGATTCTTTTGTAGCATTAAAAAATCAACAATATTGTAGCAACTATTATAATAATTTTATGATAAATGTTATGATGGAAAGTATTGCAATATTTGTATTTTTTAAATATAGAAAATTTAAAAATGATAACATAAATAAAGGCATTAGTTACATAGCGCAAAGGTGTTTTGGAATATATTTGGTTCATGTTCTTTTGATAAAAATATTAAAAGAACAGATGGGAATAAATACTATGACATTTAATGCTTTGCTTTCAGTACCAGTTATAACAATTTTGGTTTTTTCAACAGGGTTGATTTTATCAATAATATTAAACAAAATACCATATATAAAAAAATATATAGTGTAAAATAAATGACAAATTATTTAATTACAAATACGAGGATAAGCAGATATTGCCCTTATCATCAGCTGGATGAGGATGAACAGCCACATAAAGGGATACAATTGTTATGGTGCATTTTACTTATAGTACTTCCTATTGCCTTGGTATTTTCAGAAAGTTCTATGAGTAAGTTGTAGTCGGTTAGTATTGTGGCAACATTTCCAATAGCTATAGTAATTGTGCTTATTACTATAAGTTTTTTGAAAGATGCGAAGAATTATTTGAACGACGATCCAAAATAAATCCAAATTAAATTTTTGAATAAAAGCTGCAAATTTACTAATTACGAGGTGAATTTGTAGCTTTTTGTATTATTATTAGTACTGGTGTGCTATAATACAAATGATATTATATGAAAGGATGAAATAAAATTGAGTATGAAATTTTTTGAAAGAGGCAAAGTGTTCATTGGAATGATAATGGGAATGGGATTATTATTTTGCGGACATAATTCGGTTAAAGCAGTTCAAGAAGAATATACTGCTGGATCTTCTATTAAAACAGAATATGAAGGTGAGGTGAATTATGATGAGGACATTCAGACATATTCCAGTGGTGAAATCTTAGCCCAATCTGCAAGTGGATGGAGAAAAGATAATAATGGCTGGTGGTACCAATATTCTGATGGTTCGTATCCAGCCGGTAAATGGATGCAGAATGGAGGAAAATGGTATTATTTTAATCAGTATGGGTATATGGTAATCGGATCACAATATATTGATGGCAGTTGGTACTATTTTGATGGGAAAGGTGAAATGCTTACAGGGTGGCAACAATATAGCGGTGGTTGGTGGTATCATAATGCGAATGGAGTTTGGATATCATCAGATTATGCTAATAACACCATAAAAGGAATTGATGTATCATATTATCAGGGAAATATTGATTGGAATGCTGTAAAAAATGATGGTATACAATTTGCTATATTAAGAGTATCTGCAAGTTACTATTCGGATTCATATCATCATTTTACTGACAAGAGATTTAAGGAGTATGCTGCAAACGCTAATTCTGTAGGCATGCCTATAGGGGCATATATATATAGTAAAGCAAGGACAACAGAAAATGCAGTATCTGATGCAAGGTATGTGATAAATGAATTGAAGGGATACACAATTTCATATCCGGTAGCTATTGATTTGGAGGATTCATCACAGACCGATTTATCAAGGCAACAGTTGGGGGCAATAGCAAAAACTTTTTGTAATGAAATTAGAAAAGCAGGCTATACTCCTATGGTGTATTGTAATGAAAATTGGTATAAAAATTATATAGATGTAAGCCAGATTTCTAATGAAGAAATGTGGGTTGCGAGATATAATTATCACTATAATACAGATATTCATAGAGCTATTTGGCAGAGTGGTTCAACATGCAGAGTCTCAGGAATATCGGGGAATGTTGATATAGACTTTGCAAATAAAGCTTTTAGTAGTTGGAGATATAATAATGGTAGGTGGAGTTATATTGGTACTAGTGGAGAAATGTTTACAGGGTGGCATAGTATAGGCGGAAAGTGGTATCTGTTTAATTCGAATGGAATAATGCTAACTGGATGGCAGAAACAAGGAAAAAAGTGGTATTATTTAGATGAAAACGGTGCTATGAGAACGGGATGGCTTTTGTTAAAATCAAATTGGTATTATTTGAATAGAAGCGGAGAAATGTTTACAGGATGGCATAGTATAGGAGGAAAATGGTATTTATTTAACACTAATGGAATAATGCTTGGAGGTTGGCAGAAACAAGGGGTAAATTGGTACTATTTAAGCAATAATGGTCAAATGCTTACAGGATGGCATAGTATAAGAGGAAATTGGTATCTATTTAATTCTAATGGGGTGATGCTTACTGGGTGGCAAAAAGTAGAAGGAAAATGGTATCTAATGAATAAGAGTGGTGAAATGCTAATAGGTTGGCAGAAGATTGGAAAAAATTGGTATTATATGAATTCTAGTGGAAAAATGCTAACAGGTTGGCAAAAAATTGGAAATAAAATGTATTATATGAATTCTAGCGGAGTTTGGCTATATTAGCGGATTTGAAATGTAATATTAAAACGAATAGGAGATGGAAAATATGAGAAAAATAATCAAATGGGCATTATGTATATGCTTGTGTATATGTTTTGTATGCATAGGGCATAATTGTGTATATGCTGAAAATGAGGTTGAAGCAGGGGAAAAGCAAATTGTATATAAATGGCTTCGTTGGGAGGATAACTATTATTATTATTATGTAGATGAGAATAATAATAATAATTATATTGTAGGATGGAAGTGTATCGATGGGCATTGGTATTATTTTGATACTGATGGTAAGATGATATCTGGTTGGCGGCTAATTAATGGAAAAACATATTATTTTGGAACTGCTTCTGATGGAAAAATGAGACATGGCTGGCAAAAAATAAATGATACATGGTATTTTTTTGGTGGAACAGAAGATGGCAAAATGGCTACAGGATGGAATAATGTAGGAGGAAGCTGGTATTATTTTTCAAAAGACGGATCAATGAAATATGGTTGGCAGAAGATAAATGGGCGATGGTATTTCTTGGGGGATAAAAATGATGGTGCTATGAAAAGTGGTTGGTTAAAGAATAATACTAAATGGTACTATTTGTCATCGTGGAATGATGGTGCTATGAAATGTGGCTGGCAAAGAATCGGGGCGACATGGTATTTGTTTGCAACAGATGGGCATATGCTATCTGGCTGGCAGAAAATAAATAATTCTTGGTACTATTTAGGCGGTAATAATGATGGTGCTATGAAATATGGTTGGAAATATATAAATTCAAACTGGTATTATTTTGGTGGTGTCAATGATGGAATTATGAAGTCAGGATGGCAATATATAGGCAATAAGTGGTATTATTTTTATAGGGAGAATGATTCCAAAGGTGGTACACATGGTGCTATGGCATCTAATAGAAATATAGATGGATATTATGTATCAAAAAATGGTGATTGGATTGATCCAAGTTGGCTTAATAGTTGCGCGCAAGGGTATTCAAGTTCCACAAAATACTTGATTTTAGTGGATCGCTCTTCTTGTATGGTGGGAATATATCAAGGAAGTAAAAATAATTGGAAATTAAAATATTTCTGGCCTTGTGCTCCTGGAAAGGCATCTACACCTACTATATCAGGAGAGTATAATGTAGCTGGTAAAGGATACTATTTTGATTCAGGAAATTCTAGATGTTTTTATTATACGCAGTTTAAAGGCAACTATTTATTCCATAGCGTTTTATATAATAAAAATGGCACGCTTCAAGATGGACGTGTAGGTATACAATTATCTCATGGATGTGTAAGATTAGAGATTAATAATGCGAAGTGGATATATGATAATATTCCTAGGGGAACACATGTAGTTATTTATTAATTTATAAAGTTATAGTAAAAAACAGACAGGTTATGGCTACCTGTCTGTTTGAGTATTTGTTGATAAATACAAATAGAATAAGGATTTATAAAATGAATAAAAAAAACGATAATGTCATAACATTTCTTCAGGTGGTAAGTGCATTTTCTGTAATTGCATTGCACACTAATTCCTGCTTTTGGAATTTTGATGCCAATGCAGGTTATTGGTTTTCAGCAAACATAATAGAGAGTGTATTCTATTTTGCAGTTCCGGTTTTCTTTATGATAAGTGGTATTACATTGATAGATTATCAGGAAAAATATAGTACAAAAGTATTTTTTCTTAAACGCGCAAAAAAAACACTTTTACCATATATTATTTGGAGTTGTATAGGTATTTTTTACAATCTACATGTAGGATATTTCAGTATTGATACATTAGGTATAAGAACAGTTTTAAATGGTATTCTTGGTGGAAGTGAAATAATTAGTGTATATTGGTTTTTCCCATGTTTGTTCTGTGTCTACCTTGCGATACCATTGTTTGCAGCTGTTGATAAGGAAAAAAAGAAGGAGATATATAGATATATCATTCTGATAGGGATTGTTTTAAATACATTAATTCCATTTATTAATAATGTGTTTCAACTGCAAATAGAATGGTCATATACTATTTCGGTGGCATCGGGATATATTTTGTGGGTTGTTATTGGGTATGTCATATATAAATATCCTATGAAAACATTTTATAAAGTTTTTATTGGAGTAGCCGGAATTATAGGGCTTTTTATGCATATATGTGGTACGTATATATTATCTATAAGAGATGGTTCGGTTAATCAGACGTTTAAAGGGTATAATAATTTACCATGTATAATGTATTCCTGTGGCATATTTATTTTATTGTGCTTTATAGGAAAGAAATTTATGAAATATAAGGTAAGTCAAGCGATTGTAGGTACAATTGGAAAATACACATTTCCGATATATTTAATGCATTGGTTTATATTAGATTATGTTGTCAGACATTTTGATGTTGATACAACATCGCTGCTTTGGAGATTAGGAGCACCTATACCAATTGGGTTAGTTATTGTCGGAATTACATGGATAATTAGAAAGATTCCGATATTAAGGCAAATTGTACCTTAATCGTATGAAGAAGATGAAAGAGAGAAGATTATGGAACAGACTAAAAATAATGGAAAAGAGATATTATATGGGATAGCATTGGCTATAATATTAATTACATCACTGATACCACAGACTGCTATCTACACAAGAAATGAGAATGCGTTACTTGGCATTATCACAAACTCAATACAGGCATTGGGCTATTTATTATGTTTAGTGAAAATTGTATTGTCAAGAAAAGAATATTCTATAAATGAAATAATATTCTTTTGTATTTTGTTTGCAGTTTTTTTAATCAGTGGATTTAATATTCAGCATAAATTTTTCTTTTTGACAGCGATATTGTTGATATCAACTGTGGGGGCAGACGCTGTGTCTATATCAAAAATTTCTTTGTGCATACAGAGTGTAATTTTATTTGTGGTTGTATTTTTGTCACAGATTGGTTTATTGGAAGATAAGATTTTTAATCCGGAGACAAGAAGCCGACATATATTGGGATTTAACTGGATAACAGTAGCTCCCATATTATTTTTCTTTATTTGTCTTTTGTATATTTATATTAGATCTGAGAAATTTAAATGGTATGAAGCCATTGTATTAGAACTTATTAATTATTATTTTTATCATATGACAAATACCAGAATGACATTTTTACTGTGTAGTGTTGTTATTATATTTTTCACAGTACAAAGTCTGTGGAAGGGGTTCTTTGGTTATCTGAAAAAGTTGAATTGGGTATATTTTATAATTCCAATCGTACTGGTTATTGTTTCTATTGTTGCTGCTTATTTTTATAATCCGGACAATTCCATATTTTTAAAGGCAAATTCGATTCTCTCAGGGAGATTGCAATTGGGGCATGATGCACTTCATTATTATAAATTTCCATTATTTGGACAGGTTATAATATGGAATGGTTTTGGATTATTAAATGATGGGATAGTCGATAATTATAATTATGTAGATTGTTCCTATCTGCAGATAGGAATGTGGTACGGTGCTTTTGTGCTGATATTGCTTATTGCTATATATATGTATGGTATATATAAGTCGATAAAGGCAAATAATTATTGGGCTGTGTTTGTTTTTTTATTTGTTCTCGTTCATAGTATGACAGAGCCACATCTTATAAATGTGGCTGTCAATGCGATAGTATTGCTACCACTATCTGATATAAGAACAATTGAAGATAATTAATGAGTTTTAAATTTGGATAAAAGATTATTTTTCACTTCTGTTATAAATTGTTCTTTTAATAATAAAAGAACAATTCCATATACTGGAAAGAATATAATAGCTGATATTGCAAGGGTAAAGAATACATGTAATGATGTGTTCTTTACCCAGCAAGAACAAAGAAGCCCGGCAATAACAGCGATTACTATTTTGTATACTTGAAAAGTTTTGAACATTTCTCTTATATCACTATCAATAAGTATAAATTGAACAATAAATACTGCAAATTCAGCTACCAGAGTTCCAATGGCGGCACCGGCTGACTGGAATTGAGGAATCAGTATTGCGTTTAATATCAGGTCTACCAATGCCCCGACAATAGTTGAATAAAGAACATAACGTTCCTTACCTAATGGAATAAGAATCTGTATTCCAAGAATGTTGGTGAGTCCTATAAAGAGTAAAGTAGGCATTATTATCTGCATTGGAATGGTTGATGGTACGAATTTGGTACCTGAAAGGAAAAAAATACATTCTTTTGCAAATACAATAAAGTATACTATCATTGGCAATGAAATAATAAATATGAAGTTAAGTGCTTTAGAGCTTATTTTTTTGAATTCGGATGTAAAACCATTCTCAATGTAATATGAAGCTCTTGGAAGCAATACTGTTCCTAGGGATGTAACAACAGCTACAAGTAAGGCTTTTATCTTTACTGCGGCATTATAATAGCCAACATCGGTATTTGTAGCCATAAATCCAAGCATGACTGTATCCAGATTGGTATAAATAGTTGAGGCACATGTCATGGCAAAGAGTATGAATAGTGGTTTTAGATGTTTTCTGAAATGATAGTGTCCAAGAGGTTTAAATGTTATATATTTTTGTGCTTCGATAAAATTACAGATATTTGATGCAGATGCAGCAAATACACTTATTCCACCATAGATTATATAATCTGATTGACTTTTTACCAATAAAAACATTCCTATTAAGGCAATAAATTTGAAAATAAGAGATCTTATCGTAATGTACGTGTATTTTTCCAATGCTTTGTATAGCCATTCCATTCCAATCAGATTGAAGAAAAGAGTGGATGAAACGAGTATATATAATGGCTTTTCAGATGCTATCTTAGGAATGGTAATAATTGTTATTCCAAGAATTACATACGTTATTATGGTGGAAATGGTACAGATAATTGACAGTTCCTGTACGGTACGTGATAGTTTTAGCCTGTCATCTCTGTATTTGGCGCATATTTTTACTCCGTATGTAGGCAGACCTAACTGGGCAAAATAACTGAAATAGGTTATAAATGATGTTGCAAGGTTGACTTTACCCCAGGCTTCAGGCTGCAAAACTCTAGATACATAAGGGAAAGTTATGAGTGGAAAGATAATGGATGAGAGCGTAAGTATTATATTCATTAAGAAATTAAGTTTAAGTGATGCCTGTTTTTTCAAATTGATTCTCCTTATAATTCTTAAGATTTGTATAATATAATAACACAGGTTTGCGGATATTGCTATTATTTGTTATAATACTAATAGCTATGTAAAGATTTTAATGAGGTAATACAAGAGCATGAATGCAAAGATTATAATTGCAACTCACAAAAAATATTGGATGCCAAAGGATGAGATGTATCTTCCGCTTCATGTTGGAGCAGAAGGAAAGTTTGATGCATCAGGAAAACCTTTGGACTTAGGATATACAAAAGATAATACAGGTGAAAATATTTCTGAGAAAAATTCATATTTCTGTGAACTGACAGGGTTATATTGGGCATGGAAGAATCTGGATGAAGATTATATTGGTTTGGTGCATTATCGCCGATATTTTTCAATGCATAGAAGGTCTTCATTTGAGAATGTTTTGACATATGAAGAGCTTAGGCCTTATCTGGGAAGGATAAGATTATTTGTGCCTAAGAAGAGGAATTATTTTATTGAGACACTGTATAGCCATTATGAGCATACACATTATATAGAGCAATTGGATTTGACAAGGACAATAATTAAAGAAAAATATCCACAGTATATTAGCGCTTTTGATATAGTTGTGAACAGGAAATCTGCCTATATGTTTAATATGGCAATAATGGATAAGAGACTATTAAATGAGTATTGTACCTGGCTGTTTGATATTTTATTTGAGCTTGAAAACAGAATAGATATGCCTGATCTTAATGCATTTCAGAGTAGATTTTACGGAAGAATTTCAGAAATTATATTTAATGTATGGCTTGAATATAAAATTGAGAACAAGAGTCTTTCAAAGTATAAGATAATGGAACTAAATTGCATTCACCTGGAAAAAATTAACTGGTATAAAAAGGGTAAAGCCTTTTTAAAAGCTAAATTTTGTGGTGAAAAATATCAGGGGAGTTTTTGATGAGTATATATATTGTTACACACAAGATATTTGATATTCCAAAGGAAAACGGATACATTCCGATACAGGTTGGTGCCATTAGAGGGCATGTTTTGCCCAAAGGTGCATATTTTGATGATGATGGAGACAATATTTCCGATAAAAATAAGAATTATTGTGAGCTTACAGGAATATACTGGCTATGGAAACATGTAAAAGATGATTATATAGGAATAGTTCATTATAGAAGATATTTTTCAAGGCATTATAATGGAAGGCTGCTTAGTAAAAGCGACATTGAAAAGCAGTTGAAAAAACATGATATGATACTTCCTTTTATAAGACATTTGGATAAAACTGTTATTGAGCAGTACTGTGAATCCGGATATAAGAAGGATTTATTTATTACGGGAGAAGTGATAAAAGAAAAATACCCGGAGTATTATGACGAGTTTGAAAAGTTTATAAATGGTAAAGATGTTTATTTTGGAAATATGTTTATAACAAGTAAGACTATTTATGATGATATGTGCCGATGGATGTTTGATATATTGTTTGAGGTGGAACGCAGAGTCGATGTATCGGAATATTCAGAATATTTTTCAAGAATATATGGCTTTATATCAGAGAGACTATTATATGTGTATGTGAGTCACAATAAGCTTGATATTTTTGAAACAGGTGTTGTAAATACAGAGGAAAAGTGGAGTTTTAAGAAACGTTTTTTGACAGGGATTAAGCGTGTGATAAATTATTATTTAAAAGGATGACTATGGATTTGTCAGAGAAAATAGAAAAAAAAGAACTTATATGTCTGGCAGGAATATTTATATTTGTTTTCGCTATGCTTATGGATCATACATATGTTGTTGCAATGGATGATGCTGCTACATTGAGAAGTATTGGAACATATAGTAAATATCTGGCATATTTTCTTTTATGTATAAAAATATTATGGGATCAGTATGATAATAGGAATATAATATCTGCTATAGCATATATGGGGATATTTGTGATAGCTGCTTTATTTGCCGGAGAATTTAATTTTTGCTTATTCTTTCTGATATATGTTGCAACAATAGGCTGTGATGGCAAACGTATAATTTCAGTTAGTATATTTGCTCAGGCTATTATCTTAATTGGATCAATTGTAGCTGCTTTAACCGGTTATGTACCTAATTATGATTTTTCGGAACTTACCAGAAAGCGTATGGGCATGGGATTTGCGTGGTGTACAACAGCACCTATAGTCTTTTACTTTATAGCACTTGGGTATATATATATCAGGGGAAGAAAATTTAAATGGTACGAAGCTGTTATGTTGGAGGTAATAAACTATCTGATTTATACTCAGACGAATACACGCATGACTTTTTACGTTTCTACAATTTTTCTCTTGTTTTTTGCAATTCAAAGTTTATGGGATAATCCGTGGAGAATAATGCATGTGTTTAAATGGTTGTGGATTATGATGCCGTTTATATGTGCTTTGATTTCAATAGGCACAACAATAATGTTTGATGAGGATTCTACAATATGGCTTAAAGCGAACGCATTTTTAAGCGGACGATTAAACTTGGGATTTGATGCTATTAAAGAATATGGATTTACATTATTTGGACAGCCTATAGAGTGGGTTGGATCCAGTACATTAAACACATCTTTATATGGATACAATTATGTTGACTGTTCTTATTTACAGATTGCTTTAAGTTATGGAATTATAGCTTTGATAGCAATTTTAACTATATATTCTATAGCTATATATAGGGCATGTATAGCGGATGACTATTGGCTGGTATTTGTTTTGATATTTGTTTTAATACATTCATTGACCGAGCCGAGGTTATATAATTTTGCGTTTAATACATTGTCTTTTGTTGCATTTGCTAAAATTAATTGTGATAGAAATAAGGAACGTGGAAGAAATGATATCATTTATAATTCCGGCGCATAACGCGACGGCATATTTAAAAAGGGCTATTGAAAGCATAGAAAGTGATGCGAATGCGTGCGGGGGACAAAAAAAGATAGAGATAATTATCGTGGAGAATGGATCTACAGATGATACTTATTTATTGGCTGAAGATATGGCTTCTTTATATAGCAATATTACAGCTGTGAGATCACAAAAGGGTGTTTCAGCAGCTAGAAATAAAGGAATTGATATAGCAAAAGGAGAATGGATTTTCTTCCTGGATGCAGATGATTTTATTTTAAAGGGATCTATAGCTAAGCTTTTGCATGATGCCGATAGGATGGCTCCTGACTGGATATTGTATGGTCACGTAAATGGCTCAAGAAAGATACAGCTTGCAGGAACAGAAAAAACATATAATGCAGATGATATAGAAAGGTGCCGTGCGGAATTTATTTCTAATCCAACCAGATATTTGCAAGTATGGGCTAAATTATTCAAGAGAGATATTATAATTGAAAATAATATAAGATTTGATCAGGAATTAAGGCTGGCAGAGGACAGCGATTTTTCTATCAGATACAGTGCATTCTGCAAATGTATATCAGTTAGTGACAATATAGTATATAATTATTCTATTGACAATAATTCTACGGTTAGAAGTGTTAATGATGATAAGATTAATGATTATATATTTTCTATGGAAAGGACTGTGTGTTGGATAGAACACGAAAGCAAAACAGTTAAAGAGGCATTTTCAAAATATATATTAATGCATTTTAATATTGCTATGGTCAGGGGAGTTTATGATAAAAATATTAAAAAGAATGCAAAAGAAAAGATAGGGATACTGAAGGATACCATATCAAGAAAAATCTTTAGTGATTCATTAAGAAATATTAAATTCAAAGAATGCAGCTCGTTGAGGATGATTCCGATATTTTTAATAAAGATTAAGTGTTATAGATTGGCAGGAGTAGTATATTCAATAAGAGCAAAACAAAATGCAAAGGAAAGTAATAATGTATAGAGTTTTAGTGTTTGGAATGACAGAAAATCCGGGTGGAGTGGAGAGTTTTTTGATGAATTATTATAGGAATATAGACAAATCAAAAATCCAGTTTGATTTTCTGTGTAATTCACATGCACCTGTTGCATATGAAGATGAACTTATAGGTATGGGAGCGAGAACATACCATATTACAGCGAGAAGTACAGATTATCGAAAGTATAAAGCAGAATTGGAAGATCTGTTTAGAACTAAAAGTAAAGAATGGGATGCTATATGGGTCAATGTAAGCAGTCTTGCAAACATTGACTATCTGAAAATGGCTAAGAAGTATGGGATTAGGAAAAGAATTATACACAGTCATAATTCAAGAAATATGGATAGCAAACTTAGAGGATTTCTTCATAAAATAAATCGTCTGGTAATTAAAAAGTATGCGACCGATTTTTGGGCATGTGCACCGGATGCAGCTCAATGGTTTTATACAAATAAGTTGATGGAACAGGTAATAATAATCCACAATGCTATAGATGTGGAAAAATTTGCATATGATGAAGAAAAGCGTAAGAAGTATAGAAAACAAATAGGATGTACCGATGAATATCTGATTGGAAATATTGGTAGATTCCATTTTCAGAAAAATCAAATGTTTCTTTTGGATGTGTTTGCTGAGATATTAAAGATTGATTCTAAATGTGCACTTGTTCTTATTGGGCAGGGGGAAGATGAAGAGAAGCTAAAAAAGAAGGCTGTAGATTTAAATATATCAGAAAAGGTTTATTTTGTTGGAATCCAAAAAGATATTCCTGGATGGCTTAGTGCTATGGATTTATTTTTATTTCCATCGGTATTTGAAGGCTTAAGTGTAGTAGCGCTTGAAGCTCAGGCAAACGGAGTTACGGTTTTGGCTTCTAAAGGTGTTATTACAGAAGAGTTGAGAATGAATGATAATTTTATGTTCTTTTCGCTTGACAAATCTCCTTATGATTGGGGAGTTGAGGCTTTGGCTATGAAACAATATGTCAGACCGGGTAACGAATATATAAAGCAGAATTTTAAACTAAAAGGCTATGATATTCAGAATGAAGTGAAAAAAATAGAAGACAGGTGGTTAAAAGATGAAAAAACAATATATTAAGGCTGTTGATGTAATAGCAGAGGTTTTGCGGAAATGGTATATACTTGTTATATGCGTTATTTTGATGGCAGTGGCAGTGCCGAATTTTAAATATAATAATGATAAGAAGCTGGCAGAAAGTAACAAAAAACTGATAGAACAAATGAAAGAGAAAGATGATGCGGCAGATGACCCTGATAATGATATTGATTATCCGGACGAATACTATCAGGTTCAAAATCAGATAGATGAGTGGAAATCTTATCTTGAAAAATCAGCGTTTATGAAACTCGATCCTTATAATATGGTGGCGGTAAGACTGACATATGAGATTGATGACTATAATGTTGCACTTCCTGCTTACATTGCATATATAAATAAAAAATCAATGGCACAAGATATTGGGAATACTCTTGAAAATTATACAACAGTAGATATACAGGATTTAGTGAGTTGTGAGATATTAGGATCTACAGAAGATTCTAAAATTTTATCTGTGAATATATATGCTTCAAATAAAGATGAGGGTGATACTATTTCATCTGCGGTTAAGAAAGCGATATCTGATTATGGAGAAATAAAGGGATTGTCCATGCCTAATTTGATGGATGAGGTCTGTTATGGGGGCATGTTTACAGGAGTGTATGATACACAGGCAGCTAATGAGAGCCGTACATCAGCTCTTGTGACTAAAAGAGATTCTTATGTGCCGAAAAAAACTGATACTACGGAAGCTTCATCCCAGACATCTGATGCTACTGTTGATATTAGCAAATTGGTTACAGAGGCACATTTTAATAAAGCCTATATATTTATAGGAGCTTTCCTTGGAGTGATACTTGCTGTAGTAATCAATATAATAATAATTTGTGTCAGTGATAAGATTAGAAATGATTCAGCAATCAATGAAAGTTTCGGATTGGACTATTTTGGCCGCATTAATAAGGATAAAATATCAAAGTGGAGCAAATTTGTGGATAGACTGTGTTATAGAAGATATTCACAGGAAAATATATTGGTTTCTGCACTTAGGATTGCCAAAATATGTGACAATACAGATGTTAAGAAAATATATTTGACGGGTCATATATCAAATGCGGATGAAAACATTAAAGTACTGGTTGACGAACTAAAAAAACAAGAGATAGAAGCTGTATGGATTGATTCTTTTTCACAGGATACGGATTCTTTGAAATGTATAATAGAAAATGGTAATGTAGTGTTTATAAATGAATTGAGAAAGGCTTATTTTGGAGACGTAGTACAGGATATTACAGTCGCAAATGAACAAAATATCAGTATTTTAGGATATGTGACAGTAGGAGCTTAAATAAATTTGAATTATTTAGCATAATAACCGATTTAATAATAATATTAAGGAAGTCTTAACAGTCTTAAGACAAAGGATATGGTATAATCTCCCTAGCAAATTGTTAGGGAGATTTTTTATGGATTTATATTCATTTGGTTTTTTGTTATTTTTAATTATATTATTTATTTCTTATTATACAATATTTAAGAATATGCAGTGGATATGCCTTCTAATATTCAGTATAGCATTCTATGCTTTTTCGGGCATATATAATCTTATATATATTTTGCTAACAGCGACTACTGTATATTATGGAACTGTTTTGATGCAGCAGATGGCTGGAAACTTCCAAAAAGTTAGCAGTAATAAGAACCTGGATAGAGTTAGTAGAAAGAAAATAAAAGCTTCTATTGAAAAAAAACGCAGAATTGTATTTTGGACGGTTATTATTATTAATTTTGGAATGCTTGCGCTGCTTAAATATTGTAATCCATTTAAAGGCGGTCTATTGATTCCTCTCGGAATTTCTTTTTATATATTTACAGCGATTGGGTATCTCATAGATATTTATTTTGAAAAATATGATACAGAATCCAATTTTTTTAAATTTTTACTATTTATATCATTTTTTCCACAACTGATTCAAGGACCAATAAACAGATATGACAAGATGAAGAATCAGTTATATGCTAATAGAGTTGTTGATTGGAATAGGTGTAAGCGGGCATTGGTTATTATCCTTTTTGGTATGTTGAAAAAGTACGCAGTGGCAAATCTTTTGGTGGATACAATATCTCAGATACTCGATAATCCTACAGAAGATACTCCAGGAGCTGCAATAGTGATAGGAATTTTATTGTACTCTGCACAACAATATGCTGATTTCTCGGGTGGAATTGACATGGTTATGGGAATCGCAGAATTATTTGGAATTAAAATGATGCCAAATTTCCGACAACCGTATTTTTCTGTCTCACTTGGTGATTTTTGGAGGAGGTGGCATATTTCTCTTGGAGCATGGATGAGGGATTATGTATTTTATCCCTTGGCTATCACAAAGCCAATGCAAAAAGTGGGCAAATGGGCAAAAAGACACTTGAATGTTCATTTGGGCAGAGTTCTTCCGGCTTCAATTGCCAATATTGTAGTATTTTTTCTTGTCGGCTTATGGCATGGTGCTCAGTGGCATTTTATATTATGGGGATTATATAACGGAATAGTTATTGCGTTTAGCGATATTTGTTCTCCGATATTTGAAAGGGTAAACCATATATTTAGTATCAAACCTGAAAGTAAGTCTTTGCATTTGTTTAGGATATTAAGGACTTTTTGTGTTGTTAATATAGGATGGTATTTTGATAGGATATACGATATTAAAGATTGTCTTATGTGTATGAAAAATACTGTTTTTAGTTTCCGATTGGAAAAACTTGGAAGCTGTATGAAGCCGATATTGGATATTGTGTCTAGAAAAGCCTTTATTATAGCTGCTATATCATTAATTATAGTGTTTATAGACAGTGTCATCAAAGAAAATGGTCGAGATACTATAGAGTTACTGGACAAGTGTCCGGCTATTATAAGATGGGGTGTGTACTATGTTGTGATTTTTCTTGTGCTATGTTCATTTAGCTTTGCTATAGGTGCTGGAGGATTTATGTATGCAAATTATTAAAAAAATTATACCTGTTATGTTTATTGCAATTTTTTTGGCGTTAAACACTATTTTGAATTATATTTTGGTCAATGCAAATGGGGCCAGTGAGGTCATGTGGAAAGACTTTAGAAATGAAAAAACGATTGACACTGTTTATCTTGGTTCTTCATTTTCTCAGGTTACATTCAATCCATATATTATAGATGAAAAACTGGGGTGGAAATCTTTCAACATGGGGACTCCGGCGCAGCCTCTGGATCAATCATATGTTGCTCTTCAAAATGCAATAAAAGAAAAAAAAATAAAAAGAGCTGTTTTAGCTTATGGTATTCCGACAATGGAAGATACACAGAACGATAATGCGAGAATAACATTTGCACATGCAATGAAATATGGATGTAGTTGGAAACAAAAGGTAAAAATGGATTGGGATTTTATTACGGATAAAGAGAATATTAATACAGAGTCATCTATTAATTACTTATTTCCATGGATTTCAAACAGTATTGAATGGACTAAAACGGCTATTGAAAATAATATTAAATTAAAAAAACATAATAATGATGCAACTGAAAATATGAAGACTACAGAATGGTATGCCTCATATATAGGAAAAGGCTATGCACCTATACTAACAGGTGGATTTGATTATAAAAATGCAATTACAGATAATACAAAAGCTAATTATAATTGCATTATTTCTGAAACTGCTTACTGTAAATTGGAGAAAATATGCAGGTTATGTAAGGATAATGAGGTTGAATTTATTATCGTTAATACACCTAAGGCTCCGTATGATATTTCAATGTATGGGGCAGATGAATATTTTGCTATAAACTCAAGAATTGAGGAGATATGCACCAAGTATGGTTTTTCATATTATGATTTTAATCTTATTAAACCGCAAATATTTCAGATATGTCCTGAGTATTTAAATAATTATGAACATCTTAGTAAAGCGGGTTCAGAAGCTTTTTGTAATGCATTCTCCAATTTTATCAGATTACATGATTCGGGAGAATGCATGACAAATTATTTTTATAATGAAGAAGAGTATCTGGACTCAGTAAAAGATATTGTTCAATGTATTAAGGAATAAGTTCTTTTAACATTTCATCTTTTAATACAATGAGCATAAGTAAATAAACAGCACATCCGGAAATAACCAGGATGACCGTGCCTACAAAGTTTATTGGCAGATAATTATCCTCCAGCAAAAGAAATATTAGCATAGTTAAAGAGGCAATAATATATTTATGTGATGATTTTAATACAGATTTGAGGTCTATTTCATTACGAACAAAATAAAATTGCATTATTGTTATAAGTAATTCTGATAGCACTGAAGCCACTGCAGCACCATATGAATAAAATTTAGGTATTAGAATTAAATTCATAATGAAATTTGCTATAGCGCCTATACAAACAGATCGCGTGAGGAGATATTCACGTTTTGTTGTGATAAGATATTGAACACCGGTTACATTACTTAATCCTACTATGATAAGCAGAACGGATTGTATCATAAGTATATAAGGGACTTTATCGTACCCATGACCGAAGAACCATGGACAGAAGTTTCTTGAAACACCAATTAATCCACAGCACATAGGACATCCTATAAGCCATATAAAACGATAGCTTTTATAAAGCAGTTTTTTTACTTCGTTGGTTTTACCTTCACTGAAGCATTTTCCTATACGTGGCAGCATGACAGTACCGAGGGCGGTTACAACCGATAAGGCAACCTTATATATTTTGAATGCTTGTTCGTAGTAGCCATTTTCGATAGGTGAGCCGGTAATTTCATTGAGCATTGTTTTATCAAGATTGATATAGATGGTAGATGCTATTGTTGGTATAAATAGTGCTATTGTTGGTTTAAGGTGCCTTATAGGATGTAATTGTTTAAAATTTGGTCGATTTATATATTGCGGAACGTAAAACCATATTGAGAGATTGGACGCTAGTTCGAGCAAACATAAGCCACCTACGTAAATTAAAAGGTCATTTGGACTCTTAACGAAAATAAAAATAAACAGTATATTCAGTATCTTAAATACGACATTTCTGCTAACTATTTTACCGAATTCTTCCATTCCCTGAAGCAACCAAGATATGTCTGTTGCAACAGTAATGATAGTAAAAGCCTGTACAAGAAATAAGCTTGTATATTTATGGTTTATAAATAGTATAAAAAATGAGTATGCTGCCAGACAGCATAATACACTTCCGATACTTAAAAACTCTATTTCCCAGAAAACGATTGAGCGATTTTGACGATCATTTTGTAGGTAGGATATTTCCCTGTTGCCATAATTGATGGTGCCAAGGGCTGCAAACATGACAAAATATGTAACGATAGATGCGGTATAGCTGTATATACCTATGCCTTCGACCTTAAGCACTCGCGAAAGATACGGGGCTGTAATCAGAGGCGTGATTAGTGTAAGTATTTGGTAGCTTACATTGTATATGTAGTTTAATTTTATGCTTTTTGTTTTTTTTATTTTCTTTTTCATATAGATATCATATCACATATTGACTTATTTTGGCTATGCAGTTATTATATAAAAATCGCAAATTAACATTACTATCAACTTACACGTATATAATCCGACAGGATAATAAGTACTGTCACATAGGTGGAAATATGGATAATATTATAATACGAAACAGGAAAGAGGAGTTTAAGGAGCTTGTTTTATACACGGTTTTTGGGAATATGACCTTTGTAATAAGCATAGGCTCGTATGCCATTTTTAATGTATTTTTTGGAATCAATGAGCTGATTGCAAATGCACTGGCGTGGGTATTTGCGGTACTTTTCTCATATGTTACCAACAAGAAGTGGGTGTTTAAGGTTGCAACACCGACAAAGACGGCATTTTTTGTACAGATGTTTGCTTTTTTTAGTGGCAGATTTATTACGCTTGTCATGGAAGAGACTATTATCTTTGTTTTTATAACACTTTTAGCGTATCCAAGTATGTGGGTGAAGCTGGCGGCACAGGTAGTGGTTGTTGTACTAAATTATGTGATAAGCAAGCTGTTTGTATTTAAGAATCATTAGAATATGAATATTTAATAAAATAATAAGAACTATAATTAATGTGGTATGATATAATGAGTATATATTTTGTTTGAAGTATATTTTAATATATTTTATGAGAAGTTGATTTATAAGGGCGATAAAAGCTGTAAATATTTTGCAGTGTGGGGTAAAAGGAGAAAGTCCTATATGAAAAATAAGAATTTTAACATAAATAGTAACACTAATGATGGCAGTAAAGTCAACGATAACAACACTAATCATAAAGGTGTAACAAAATATGACGGCCCTGAAAAACCTGATGCTTATATGGGAAATGACAGACAGTGGGTTGTGAGAGCTTTTTTGCTGGCATTTATAGATGTATGTATTATGGCGGTGTCATTTTTCTTTGCTTTAATGATAAGATTTGAGTTCGCGTATTCACATATTCCGGATTTATATCTTGCAGGTTATATAAAGATAGTGCCTGTTTTTGTGGCAATTGCTTTGGCTGTGTTTTATATTTTCAGACTTTACCACAGTATATGGCGTTTTGCGAGCATCAATGAATTTATGCATATTATTGGTGCCTTTCTGGTGCTTGCGGTTGTGAGCGTTATCATTCATGAGGTGTATGAGATCAAGATGCCGTATGCCTTCTGGATTATCGGACTGATGCTCAGCTTTGCACTTTGTACAGCATGCCGTTTTGCGTATAGATTTATCAGGACAGGTCAGAAGATGCTGGAGCAGAGAGGCTCCGCAAACGGTGATGAGAAGGTCATGATTATAGGAGCCGGAAATGCGGGCAGGATGCTTATCAGAGAGCTTATCATGAGCTCACATCTGCACACAAAGGCCTGCTGTATCATAGATGACAATCCGGCTAAGCTTGGCCGATTCATAGATGGTGTGCCTATTGTCGGCAATCGAAACGATATTCCTGAGATGGTTGAGAAGTATGATATTACAAAGATTGTGTATGCTGTCCCATCCACATCAGGTAAGGACAGGAAGGATATACTCAATATTTGTAAGGACACAGGCTGTGATGTGTCTGTGGTTCCGGGAATTTATCAGATGGTGGACGGAAGAGTGTCGGTTTCCAATCTGCGTCCGGTAAGCATTGAGGATTTGCTTGGAAGAGATCCGGTTGTTGTGGATAATGATGGTATTCATTCATTTTTACAAGGCAAGGTGGTCATGGTCACAGGTGGCGGTGGCTCAATCGGTAGTGAGCTTTGCCGTCAGATAGCCAGGGAGGATCCTAAGCTTCTTATCATTTTTGATATTTACGAGAATAATGCATACGATATACAGCAGGAGCTGAAGCGTAAATATCCTTATGTAAGGGTGGAGACGCTGATTGGCTCGGTGCGCAATACTAACAGGCTGCACTATGTATTCCAGACATATCACCCTGAGATTATTTATCATGCGGCTGCACATAAGCATGTACCGCTGATGGAGGAAAGCCCGAATGAGGCAATAAAAAACAATGTGCTTGGCACATTAAAGCTCTCAAGGATTGCAGCTGAGTACCATGTGAAGAAGTTTGTGCTTATATCTACGGATAAGGCGGTTAATCCGACCAATATCATGGGTGCATCAAAGCGTCTGTGTGAGATGGTTATACAGATGATGAACAGGCAGACGGAGACTGATTTTGTCGCTGTGCGTTTTGGAAACGTGCTTGGCAGCAATGGTAGTGTTATACCGTTGTTTAAGAAGCAGATAGAGGATGGCGGTCCTGTTACGGTGACGGACAAGCGTATTATCAGGTACTTTATGACAATTCCGGAGGCGGTGGCACTTGTGCTGCAGGCTGGGCTCTATGCTCATGGAGGCGAGATTTTCGTGCTCGACATGGGCGAGCCGGTCAAGATTGATGATATGGCTAGGAACCTTATCAGGCTTTCAGGACTGGAGCCGGATGTGGATATTCAGATTGTATACACAGGCTTGCGTCCGGGCGAGAAGCTATACGAGGAGATGCTGATGAGCGAGGAAGGCCTCAAGGAGACTCCGAACAAGCTGATTCATGTGGGTGAGCCTATTGAGATGGATGATGAGCTCTTTGAGAAGCAGCTTGAGATGCTCGAGAAGGCATGCACCTCAGAAGCAAAGGATATCAAGCAGATAGTTGCCTCTGTGGTAAAGACATATCATCCTGACCTGGAGGACTAAATATCTTTTGAAGCTCATAATATAGACTGTAAAAACCAGATGTTTGGCATATTTTATGCCGGAAGCGAGGAACATAACTATGGAAAAGAGACAGATTTCATTTTCACCACCTGATATAACAGAGGCAGAGGTGTCAGCTGTTGCTGATGCGCTGCGAAGCGGCTGGATTACAACAGGTCCAAGAACCAAGGAATTCGAGAAGAGGATTGCTAAACTATGCGGCACGAATAAGGCTGTGGCTCTTGGCTCTGCTACTGCGTGTCTTGAGTCGATACTCAGATTCTTAGGAATAGGTGCGGGTGATGAGGTCATCACGAGTGCATACACATATACTGCATCTGCAAGCCCTGCGGTGCATGTAGGTGCAACACTTAAGTTTATAGACGTAGCACCTGATTCATTTGAGATGGATTACGATGCATTAGAAGCTGCTATCACAGAAAAGACAAAGGTTATCGTGCCGGTTGATATTGCAGGTGTGCCTTGCGACTATGACAGGATTTTTGATATTGTGGAGAGAAAGAAGGCTCTTTTTCATCCGTCAAATGATGTGCAGAGGGCAATCGGACGTGTGATTGTGGCGGCTGACTCAGCTCATGCTTTTGGTGCTTCTTACATGAGAGCAGGTGAGCGGATTATGTGTGGTAATGTGGCTGATTTTACAAGCTTTTCGTTCCATGCGGTCAAGAATCTGACCACCGCAGAGGGAGGAGCACTCACCTGGAGACCTATAGAGGGCTTTGATGACGAGTATATCTACAAGCAGTTTATGCTGCTTTCACTCCACGGACAGACAAAGGATGCTTTGCACAAGAATGGTCTGGGCAACTGGGAGTATGATATTGTGGCTCCTTCGTATAAGTGCAATATGACTGATATCCAGGCTGCCATTGGTCTGGTACAGCTTGACAGATATGAGGGGCTTCTCAAGAGGCGCCGTGATATTATAGAGCGCTATGACAAGGCATTTAAGCCGCTTGGTCTCTTGACTGTGCCTCATTTTACAGACAGGCATACATCGAGCGGACATTTGTATCTGCTTCGCATACCGGGCATCGGCGTGGACAGGCGCAATGCGCTTATAGTGCAGATGGCGGAGCGAGGTATCGCCACAAATGTGCATTTCAAGCCGCTTCCGATGATGACAGCATATAAGAATATGGGCTTTGATATAGCCGATTTTCCAAACGCTTATCATCAGTATGAGAATGAGATTACACTTCCTCTTAACACAAAGCTTAGCGATGAGGATGTGGAGTATATAATTAATAATTTATTGGAGATTTTACATGAGTAGATGGAGAACATGGGGAGAGATTCCTACATTCATGAAAAATGATTTTACACTTAAATATTACAGGCATCTGAGCAGAAAGAGGACAAGCATGGTATTCAAACGCATTTTTGATGTGATTATGTCCGCTGTTCTTCTTGTGTTGCTTTCGCCTGTTATACTGGTCCTTGCTGTCTGGATAAAGGTGGATAGCAGAGGACCTGTTTTTTTCAGACAGGAGCGTATCACGCAGTATGGCAGGAAGTTTCGCATATTCAAGTTCAGAACCATGGTGAATGACGCTGACAAAAAGGGCTCACTCGTGACTGTCGGTGGGGATTCAAGAATCACAAGAGTCGGCGCTGTCATCAGAAAGTACAGGCTTGATGAGATTCCGCAGCTCATAAATGTGCTATGTGGTGATATGAGCTTTGTTGGCACAAGACCTGAGGTGGAGAAGTATGTCATGGCATATACACCTGCGATGATGGCAACACTTCTGATGCCTGCCGGAATCACAAGTGAGGCAAGCATCAGGTATAAGGATGAGGACAGGCTTCTTGAGGCTTCTGATGATGTGGATTACACATATATCCACAAGGTGCTGCCGGGCAAGATGAGGTACAATCTTAAGTATCTTAAGAGATTTTCACTGATAAATGATATTAGACTGTGCATAGAGACTGTGCTTGCGGTAATACATTAGTCTGCTTGTCTGGGAGGATGATACTTATGAATAAAGTCAAATTTTCAGTATTACTGTCAATTTATTACAAGGAAAAGCCTGAGTATTTCAGGGAGTGTATGGAAAGCATATATTCACAGACTGTTTTACCGGACGAGATAGTGCTGGTGGAGGATGGCCGGCTGACAGATGAGCTTTATGAGGCAATCAGTGAGTATGAATGCAGGCCTTCGGAAATAAGTTTTGTTACGGTAAAGCTTGAAAAAAACAGCGGGCTCGGTCTTGCGCTTGCTGAAGGCATAAAGCATTGCTCTAATGAGCTTGTGGCCAGAATGGATACGGATGATATATGTGTGCCTGACCGGTTTGAGAGACAGCTGAATGCTTTTAATCAAAATAAAAATTTGGATGTTGTGGGAGGCTATATTGCAGAGTTTGATGTTGACAAGGAGCATATCACTGCAGAGAGAAAAGTGCCTCTAAACCATAAAGAAATTGTAAGTTATCAAAGGAAACGTGATGGATTAAATCATGTAAGTGTTATGTTTAAAAGACGGTCAGTATTGGAATCCGGAAACTACAAGAGCTGTCTTTTAATGGAAGATTCATTACTTTGGGCCAATATGATAAAGAATCATTGTCACATGGCAAACTTGGATAAAGTATTGGTTTATGTAAGGACTGGAGAAGATATGCTAAAGAGGCGCGGAGGCTTTGATTATTTCCTTAAGTATAGGGAAGGACGGAAAACAATTCTGAGGACAGGTACTATTAGTAAATCAGATTATTTTATCACGGTTGCGGCACAGTTTGTTGTCTGTATGATGCCACTTTGGATGAGGAGCCTGGTGTTTAAAAAAATATTAAGGAACTAAAACTTTTCAAATGCACGTTAATGTGGTAAAATCGGTATAGTTAACATTAATAGGCTTATTACTAGCTGACACAGGAGGTTAATATAAATGGATTTTAGAGCGGAGTACGAGAAATGGTGTACAGACCCATATTTTGATGAGGCTACAAAGGCAGAGCTTAAGGCTATCGCGGGTGATGATAAGGAGATAGAGGACAGATTCTATCGCACACTTGAGTTTGGTACAGCAGGTCTTCGTGGTGTAATAGGAGCCGGCACCAACAGGATGAATATATACACAGTCCGTCAGGCTACACAGGGATTGGCGAATTACATACTTTCACAGGGAGAGGACGCAGTAAAGAGAGGTGTTGCAATCGCACATGACTCACGTAATATGCATGATGAGTTCACAGATGCCACAGCACTCTGTCTTGCAGCTAACGGAATCAAGACATATGTATTCCCACAGCTCGCACCTGTTCCTGAGCTGTCATACGCAGTAAGGACACTCGGTACAATAGCCGGTGTTGTTATCACAGCAAGCCACAATCCTCGTGAGTACAATGGATACAAGGTATACTGGGAGGATGGTGCACAGGTTACTCCACCTCATGATACAAGCATCATGGCTGAGGTGGCAAAGGTTACATCATTTGACCAGGTAAAGACTATGGACAAAGCTGCTGCTATTGAGGCTGGTCTTTACAATGTCATCTCTGATGAGGTTGAGGAGGGATATTTCGGAGAGCTCCGCAAGCTTTCTATCCATCCAGAGATTATCAAGGCTATGGCAAAGGATATCAAGATCGTTTACACACCACTCCACGGCACAGGTCTTCGCCCTGTACAGAGAGTACTTAAGGATATGGGCTTTGAGAATGTATACATTGAGCCAAGCCAGGCAGTGCCTGATGGCAATTTCCCTACATGTCCTTATCCAAATCCTGAGAATCCTGATGCATGGAAGCTTGCACTTGAGCTGGCAAAGGAAAAGGATGCTGATATCGTTTTAGCAACTGACCCTGATGCCGACAGACTCGGTGTATACTGCAAGGATACAAAGACAGGTGAGTATGTGACATTTACAGGAAATATGTCAGCTATGCTTATCGGTGAGTATATTTTAAGCCAGAAGAGTGCCAATGGTACTCTGCCTGAGAATCCTGCATTTGTTGAGTCAATTGTTTCTACAGATATGGGTAAGGCAATTGCGGCAGCATATGGTGTAAAGCATATCGAGGTTTTAACAGGTTTCAAGTATATCGGAGAGCAGATGCTCAAATTTGAAAAAACCGGCTGCAACAATTATGTATTCGGTATGGAGGAGAGCTACGGATGTCTGCCGGGCACATATGCAAGGGACAAGGATGCTCCTGCAGCAGTTTGTATGCTGTGTGAGGTGGCTGCCTTCTACAAGTCACAGGGCAAGACTCTCTGGGATGGCATGATTGACATGTACGAGAAGTATGGCTACTACAGAGAGGGCATTTCCACAATGACCTTAAAGGGCATTGATGGTGCTGCACAGATAAATGAGATTATGACAAAGGCACGTGCCGCTGAGCCAAAGAAATTTGGTGATTATCAGGTGATTGCTATCCGTGATTACAAGAATGACACAAGAAAAGATATGACAACAGGAAAGGTTGAGCCGACAGGTCTTCCTTCTTCTAATGTACTTTACTACGAACTTAACGATAACGCTTGGTGCTGTGTACGCCCTTCTGGTACAGAGCCTAAGATTAAATTCTATTTCGGAGTTAAAGGAGTGTCTCTTGAAGATTCACAGGCTAAGCTTGATGCTTTGTCAGCTGAGGTTCTCGGACAGTTTGAATAAAGACTATGATGAAAATATACATTTGCCCGGATTGTGGCTGGATACGGATGGTTTCAAGAAGGAAAGAGGTTGAATGCTTCAAGTGTGGCAGGCCGCAGATGCGTCTGACGAATCTGGAGTTTGGAAAGTATACCAATATGTCAGAGAAGGAGCGTCAGGATTACGCAGACGCGTGGCTTTACATTCATAGGAAAAAGGAAAAATAACATGGCAAAGAAGAGAAAGAAAAAAAGAAACGGCAAAAAGAAGATAATACTATTTATATTTGAAATTTTACTGTTGCTGGTCGTGCTTGGTATTGTCTGGTTATATAATAATACACTAGGACAGGTTAAGTATGAAGATGGACTCACAGACAGCCAGGCAGGAATTAATGAAGATATTGATAAGGATGCACTGGAGAATATGCATGGATATTTGAATGTAGCATTGTTTGGTCTTGATAATAGAAGCGATGGCTCTTATAATGAGGGACATTCCGATTGTATCATGATTGCAAGCTTGAATTATGATACAAAGGAGGTTCAGTTGGTATCTGTATATAGAGATACGTATCTTCCGGTTGGCAATGGAAAATATGCGAAGGCGAATGCAGCATATGCTAATGGTGGGGCAAAGAGAGCAGTAGCTATGCTTAATTCAAATTTGGATTTGAATATTACGAAGTATGTTTGTGTTGATTGGAAAGCTCTGGTAGATGCTATTGATGATCTAGGAGGACTAGATCTTGAGATAACACCACAAGAAGTCAAAGAAATTAATAAATGTACAGTTGAAGTAGACCAAATGACAGGTAAGAATACACCAGATGTCACACAATCAGGTAAAGTTCACTTAGATGGAACTCAGGCTACTGGATATGCACGAATAAGAAGTACATCAGGAGATGATTTCCTTAGGGCATCTCGTCAGAGAATTGTGCTTCAGGCTATGCTTGACAAGGCTAAGCAGGCAGATTTAGGATCGCTCACAGAGATGTGCAAGGATATTATGAGTCAGATAAGTACAAACTTTACAGCAACCGAGATAATACAGTATGCTTCTTATGTTACAAAGTTTCATATGAAAGAGACAACAGGCTTCCCATTTGAGCTGACTACAATGAATTTGTCAACTACGGGCGATACCATTATTCCTATAGACCTGGCACAGAATGTTTCTGAGCTTCATCAGTTCCTGTTTAATGAGACTGATTATCAGCCAACAGAGACAGTTCAGAATGTAAGCAACAAGATTGCAAAGAAGACGGGGGTTACTTCAAAAACTTCTGCATTTGATTTGACACAGTATAATAATACAGTTGGATCTGATGGTACAGAGGGAGCAAAAAAGAAGAATAAAGCGAAACAGGAAGAATTAAAGAAGAGCCAGTCAGAGTCTGAAAATAGTTCAGGAAAAAAATCATCATCTGATGATTCAGATGAATAAATGCTTAAATACAGCTATTAGGGAGAATTTATGAAAACAGAAATCAAAGAAAAAATCACGGCAACAAACCAGAAATACTTAAAGAAATTCTTAACAGAGGAAGCTCCGGCTAAGCTTGAGAGCCAGCTTGAGCACATGGACTGGTCATACCTTGATATGATTCACAACAAGGAGCAGCAGAGAGGTACATTTTCACCGCTTGCTGCTATGGAGATTTCAGAGATAGAGGCAAATAAGGACAAATACCTTGCAACAGGTCTTGATGCTGTCAAGAATGGCAAGGTCGGTGCAATTCTTCTTGCCGGTGGACAGGGGACACGTCTTGGCTTTGACAAGGCTAAGGGCATGTTCAATATCGGAAAGACAAAGGAACTCTACATCTTTGAGCAGCTTGTCGCAAACCTCATGAAGGTTACAAATCAGACCGGTACATGGGTGCCTCTGTATGTTATGACAAGCGAGATAAATGATAGCATGACAAGAGAGTTCTTTGAAGAGCACGACTATTTTGGATACAACAAGGATTATGTGAAGTTTTTCGTGCAGGAGATGGTTCCGGCAGTTGATTTTGATGGAAATCTGCTCATGAAATCTGAGGATTCACTTGCCATGTCACCAAACGGAAACGGTGGATGGTTCAAGTCACTCATCAATGCCGGTCTTGACAAGGATTTGAAGGACAAGGGTGTTGAGTGGCTCAATGTATTTGCTGTGGACAATGTGCTTCAGCAGATTGCAGATCCTGTATTTGTCGGCGCTACAATAGAGTCCGGCTGTGTCAGCGGCTCTAAGGTGGTCAGAAAGTGCGATCCATACGAGAGAGTCGGCGCTATGTGTCTTGAGAATGGCAAGCCTTCGATTGTCGAGTATTACGAGCTTACACCTGAGATGGCAGAGGCAAAGAACGAGAATGGTTCATTACAGTATGGCTTTGGTGTTATCTTAAACTATTTATTCCGCGTGGACAAGCTTATGGCTATCGCAGAGAAGAGCCTTCCGCTTCATGTGGTAGAGAAGAAGGTACCTTACATTGATGAGAATGGTACAGAGCATAAGCCTGAGACTCCGAATGCATACAAGTTCGAGACACTCATCCTCGATATGGTATACATGATGGACAATAGCCTGCCATTTGAGGTAGACAGAGAGAAGGAGTTTGCACCTGTAAAGAATGCGACAGGTACAGATTCGGTTGAAACAGCGAGAGCTCTTCTTGAGAAGAACGGAATTGAAATTTAATATATGATTTATGGTAACTGTTCATTGGCAGGGATGTATTGATATTCTGCAATTTCTATTTATCGCAGACTTAGAGGTGCATCTGTCGATGAGCAGTTATTTTTATTCGGAGAATAGCACGGGGATTACAATTTATGAAAAAATAAATAATCCCGTCACAAATTAAACACAGATTGACAGTATACTTCTAATTGTAAACGAAAGGAGAAATTATTATGGATAACAATTATAGAAATATGAATGATACAAATAATACTAACAGTACAAATAACACAAATAACAATACAAACAATGTAAATTTCACAATGTCGGGTAATCCTTACAATCCGGATGAGTCACAGAAGGCTGCACAGACTAATAATACATCAGCGGAAAGCTATTCACAGAGCTATAATCCGTACTCGCAGGCTTCTGCAGCAGGACAGCCAAATGTAAATCAATCATATGCAAACCAGCCTTATTCTAATCAGGCATATAATTCAGGCACAAATAATAATGCATATGGCAGCGCATCAGCCGGTTCGACAGACAACTCATATAGCCGGATGAATATGAATGGTCAGGCATACCAGCAGACTGCAAAGCCTAAGAAACAGAGAGCACCTAGAAAGCCTGGTGCATTTGGACCATTTGCAGCAAAGACAGTAGCGGCAGCTCTTATCTTCGGACTCGTCGGAGGCGGTGTTTTCACAGGAGTAAGCTATATTGGCACGAGAGCTATTTCAAATTCTTCTACTGCAAGTGCAAAGCTTACCACTACAACATCCGGTGGGACTAAGCAGACATCCTCAGGGAATGCAAAGGATCTGACAGATGTATCATCAGTTGTCGATGAGGTAATGCCTAGCATCGTTGCTATCACAAATACAGGAACAGTCACCTACAACAGCTTTTTCGGAAAGCAGTCACAGCAGTCTCAGAGCTGCGGCTCAGGTATCATTGTGAGTGAGGATGATGATTATCTCTACATTGCTACAAACAACCATGTTGTGGCAGATTCAGAGGAGCTCACAGTACAGTTTGATGATGATTCAGTGGTAAAGGCAGAAATCAGAGGAACAGATCCGGATGACGATCTAGCAGTTGTACGTGTAAAGAAAGCAGACCTTGGAAAAGATACTTACTCAAATATCAAGATTGCTACAATCGGAGATTCTGAAAGTGTAGCTGTTGGAAGTCCTGCAATTGCTATCGGTAATGCACTTGGATACGGACAGTCTGTCACAACAGGTATAGTAAGTGCGCTTAACAGAACCGTAACTACACAGGATTCACAGACAGGTGAGACTGTTACCAACAACAAGCTTATCCAGACAGATGCAGCAATAAACCCTGGAAACAGTGGTGGAGCACTCTTGAATGAAAATGGCGAGGTCATCGGTATCAACTCTGTAAAATATTCTTCAACTGAAGTTGAGGGTATCGGATATGCAATTCCTATGTCGGTTGCAAAGCCTATTATTGAGAGCCTTATCCAGGATGGAAAATATACTAATGAGAATCAGGCATACCTTGGTATCAAGGGTGGCGATGTTTCATCTGAGATGGTAGCCTATGGCTTCCCACAGGGTGTGTATGTTTCATCTGTTTCAGCTGGTTCAGGTGCCGCAAATGCCGGCTTACAGGAGGGAGATATCATCACTGCTGTTGACAGCACAAAGATTTCTTCTATGACAGAGCTGCAGTCAGCGTTAAAGAGCTACAAGGCCGGAGATAAGGTTACTCTTACTGTTGCCCGTCAGAGTGGCAGACAGTACGAAGAGAGCAAGGTTGAAGTAACCTTAAGCTCTGCAAAGGATATTCAGCAGTAAATAATTCATTTATATTTATGAGTACAAAAACGCGCCAGTGTGGCGCGTTTTTTGTTATGAAAAATATAGTTAATGGTTGATTTTTTTAATAAAAAGGTGTAGTATTATGAATGTTCATAAAAACATAAGGAGAGGCGAACATGAACAAACAAGAGAAAGATATACTGAACACGTTATATCATCAATCAGTTAACAATCAAAGAGAAATATCAGAGTTATCCGGTCATTCTCTGGGAGTTGTAAACAAATCAATAAAAGAATTGATGAATGAAGGTTATATAAATGAAAAATGTGCTGTTACGCCTAAGGCACTTAAAGAATTCAAAGAAAAGGCTCCGAAGAATGCAGTAATTCTGGCAGCTGGGTATGGAATGCGAATGGTGCCTATAAATACTGAGACTCCAAAGGGCCTTTTAGAAGTAAATGGGGAAGTTCTTATAGAGCGGACTATCAGACAACTTCATGAAGTGGGAATTTATGAGATATATGTAGTAGTCGGCTTCATGAAGGAGAGATATGAGTATCTCATTGATGATTTTGGGGTGGAGCTCGTTGTCAATGAAGAGTATACGACTAAGAATAATCTTTATTCAGTAAAGAAGGTTTTGAATCATATATCAAATACATATATCATACCGTGTGATATATGGTGCGACAAGAATCCGTACCATCACCATGAATTATATTCCTGGTATATGGTCAGTGACTTGATAGACGATGACAGCACGGTGCGTGTTAACAGAAAAATGGAACTGGTTACCATACCGAAGGCTGCCGGAGGCAATGCTATGATAGGAATTAGCTATCTGCTTGACGATGATGCACAAATTGTCAAAGGCAGAATTGAAAAACTGTGTAGTAATTCGGCTAATGATGGTGCCTTTTGGGAGACTGCACTGTATGATAAGGACAGAATGTTTATTACTGCCATGGTAGTGCATTCGTGGGATGTGGTTGAAATTAACACATATGAGCAGCTCAGAGAGATGGACAGCGATTCAAATCATCTGAAAACTGATGCAATACAGGTTATCTGCGATGCCTTATCTGTATCAGCAGACGATATTGTAGATATTACGGTATTGAAAAAGGGCATGACAAACCGATCGTTCCTGTTCTCATGTAAAGGGAAAAAATATATCATGAGAATTCCGGGAGAGGGAACGGATCAGCTGATAAACAGACGTAATGAAGCAATGGTTTATAATACTATTGATGGCAGACATATATGTGATGATATCGCTTATATAAATCCGGATAATGGATATAAAATCACTGCTTTTTTAGAAAATGCGAGAGTATGTAATCCGGAAAATAATGATGATGTTTGTAAATGCATGAAGCGTCTTAGAGAATTTCATGAGATGAAGCTTAAAGTAAATCATGAATTTGATATATTCGGTCAGCTTGAGTTTTATGAGAGCCTGTGGGATGGTTCACCTTCGGCATACAGACATTACAGGCAGACTAAGGAAAATATCCTTTCACTCAGGCCGTATATAGAAGCTCATGTAAATGAAAAGGTTCTTACGCATATTGATGCTGTTCCGGATAATTTCCTTTTTGTTAAGAATGAAAATGGAAATGAGGACATCAGACTTATTGACTGGGAATATGCAGGAATGCAGGATCCGCACGTAGATATAGCCATGTTCTGCATATATTCCATGTATGACAGGGAGCATGTGGATAAGTTAATTGATGCATATTTCACAGAAGGGTGTTCAGCTGAAATCCGAATAAAGATTTATTGTTATATTGCAGTATGCGGACTTTTATGGAGTAACTGGTGTGAGTATAAGAGAAATCTGGGTGTTGATTTTGGTGAATATTCACTCAGACAGTACAGATATGCAAAGGATTATTACAAAGTAGTACAGGATGAACTGCAGAAATTGGAGGATAATTAAAAATGCATGAAGTAAAACGCGCGATTATCATGGCAGCAGGACTTGGTAATCGTATGAGACCGGTAACGCTTACTACTCCGAAGCCATTGGTAAGGGTGAATGGAAAGCGTATGATAGATACGGTTATTGAAGGCTTACATGATAATGGAATAACGGAGATTTATATTGTTGCCGGATATTTAAAGGAACAGTTTTATGAATTAGAGAATGAATATCCGGGAGTTACTATAATTGAAAATTCTTATTATGAAAGCTGTAATAATATTTCATCACTGTATGTTGCAAGAGATCATATTGAGGATGCAATTATTCTTGATGGCGACCAGATTATATATAATCCTGAAATTCTATCAAAAGAATTCGAACGTTCGGGTTATAACAGTGTATGGACTGATGATAAAACAGATGAGTGGCTTCAGACAGTAGAAGATGGAATTGTAACATCCTGCAGCAGGAGTGGCGGAAGTCATGGATGGCAGCTTTATAGCATCTCCAGATGGACTGCGGCAGATGGGCGCAAACTGAAAAAACATCTTGAAATGGAATTTGAGAACAAAAAAAATACTCAGATATACTGGGATGACGTTGCAATGTTCTGCTATCCGGATGAATATCAGCTTGGCATATATGAGATGCAAAAAGGCGATATTATTGAAATCGACAATTTGCAGGAGCTTGCTGAGATAGATAGCAGCTATAAGAAATATATGGAGGATTAGTATTATGAAAGAGAAAAAAATTGATTGGATTATCACACTTGTGCCATTAGCAATAATTGTGGCATTGTGTATATTATTTTTCGCATTACCTGAGCAGTCAAATGCCATACTCAGTCAGGTGAGATTTTTCTTTGGAGATACGTTTGGTATTTATTACCTGATTATAGGTTTAGGCATATTTTTGATATCTATATTTATAGCTGGTTCGAAGTATGGAGATATTGTTCTTGGAGAGCCGGATGAAAAACCAAAGTACTCATTTTTTTCATGGGGATGTATGATGTTCACATGTGGTCTGGCAGCAGATATTCTTTTCTACTCATTTTCTGAGTGGATTATGTATGCAACCAATCCCCACATTAAGGAGCTTGGAAGCATACAGGAATGGGCCGGTGTATTTCCTCTGTTTCACTGGAGCTTTATTCCATGGGCATTTTATCTTGTTTTAGCAGTTGCATTTGGTTTTATGCTTCATGTAAGGAAAAGAAACCGTCAGAAATATTCGGAAGCATGCAGACCTGTTCTTGGAAAACACACAGATGGTTTTGCAGGACGTATTATAGACCTGTTAGCTGTATTTGCGCTTTTAGCAGGAACAGCAACCACATTTAGTGTTGCAACACCTCTTATGGCAACAATTATTGGAGATGTGTTCCATATATCGCTTAGCAGAACCGCAATCAATATCATTATCCTCATAATTACATGTATAGTTTATACATATTCATTATTACATGGATTTAAGGGAATAAGCATTTTGGCAAAAGTCTGTATCTATTTCTTCTTTGGACTGCTTGCTATTGTACTGCTGTTTGGCGGTGAAACAAGATATATTCTTGAGACCGGGTTGTCATCTCTTGGCACTATGGTGCAGAATTTTATAGGATTATCTACGTATACCGACCCATTACGTAAAACCAACTTTCCTCAGGACTGGACCATATATTACTGGGCTTACTGGATGGTATGGTGTGTAGCAGCTCCTTTCTTTATTGGAAATATATCAAGAGGAAGAACTATCAGACAGACAATTCTTGGAGGATATGGATTTGGTGTTGGCTCTACGCTCATCAGCTTTATCATCTTAGGTAACTATTCAATGGGAAAACAGATGTCAGGAGCAGCAGATTTTATTGCGCAGTACAACAAGAGTGGCGATTTATATGAGTTGATAGTTACTATTCTTAAGACATTGCCATGTGCACCTTTGATAATGATAATAGTTTTAGTGACAATGATAGCTTTTTATGCTACATCATTTGATTCTATTGCTTTAACTGTATCATGTTACAGCTACAGGAAATTAGGTGAGGGGGAGCAACCGAACAAACTCATTCAGCTGATGTGGTGCATACTGCTTATACTTTTACCAATTGCTCTGTTATTTGCTGAGAGCTCAATGAGTAACTTGCAGTCTGTAAGTATAGTTGCTGCATTTCCGATAGGCATAGTTATTGTTTTGATAACAATCAGCTTTATGAAGGATGCGAAGAAATATATGGGTGAATTAAAGAATAAACAGAAATAAAATAGTGCAATATATGTGTAAGAATGCTTCGCTACATGGTAGTAGGAGCATTCTTTTTTCGCATATGTCCCTTACGCTGAGGACGAAATGTTGTTCAAATCAGTTCAAAGTACTAGACAAATTCCCTAAAATATTAGATAATGTATATAAATAATTTTACTTTTGCACCGCATATGAATTCTTCAAAATTGATGGTTTATATGTAGATTTATCATAGTATATACATCGGTTTATGATTATGAGATATAATACACATTGAGCGGATGCAGCATAGGAGGTCGGCATGAAGAAGAAAAAAATAGTTATTGCACTCGGACATGATGCTCTTGGAACAACTCTTCCGGAGCAGCACGAGGCTACAAAGCATACAGCAAAGGCAGTTGCAGATTTTATCAGGGACGATTATGAGGTTGTTATCACACACAGCAACGGACCGCAGGTGGGCATGATTCACACTGCTATGTCTGAGTTTTGCAGGATTTATCCTGAGTATACAGCTACACCTACAGCTGTCTGCTCTGCAATGAGCCAGGGCTATATAGGATATGATTTACAGAATGCTATCCGTACAGAGCTTCTTGGCAGAGGAATTTACAAGACCGTTTCAACAATACTTACACAGGTGGTTGTTGACCCGTATGATGAGGCTTTTTATCATCCAACAAAGATCATTGGCCGTGTTATGACAGAGGCAGAGGCTGAGGAAGAGGAGAAGAAGGGCAACCATGTGACACAGGTTGAGGGAGGCTACAGAAGAGTTGTGGCAGCTCCAAAGCCTGTTGATATAGTGGAAAAGGATGCTATTAAGGCTCTTGTTGATGCGGATCAGGTTGTTATCGCATGCGGTGGCGGCGGAATTCCTGTTTTAGCACAGGACAATAAGCTTCAGGGCGCAAGCGCTGTTATCGAGAAGGATCTTGCAGCAGGAAAGCTTGCAGATACTCTTGATGCCGACAGACTTGTTATACTTACAAGCGTTGACAAGGTCTGCCTGAACTATGGCAAGGAGGATGAGAAGCCACTTGATACCATGACTGTCGATGAGGCAAAGAAGTACCTTGCAGCAGGCGAGTTTGATGAGGGTACTATGGCTCCAAAGATTGAGGCGGCTATCGACTTTATCGGTGACTCTGCCATCCGTTCAGTGCTTATCACAAAGCTCAATAAAGAGGGCAAGACAGTTTCAGGTGGTATGGGCACTTTAATTACAAAGTAGAGCTTAATTGTTATAATTCACATATATCCCACACGTCTATATGCATTTTGCAGAGCAGATGTGTGGGTAGTTTTATAAAAACATCGTGCGGTTTTGCGAATGTGCGTGGGTGGTTCTGAAGAGTTGAAAACAAGGTAACTATTCAAAACCCCCCGAGAACAAGAAAAGTAAGATAGAAGGTAACACAAAATGAGTGAGAAAAGGCTTCAAAAGAGAGATGAAATCTCAGACGAGTACAAATGGAAGCTTGAGGATATGTATGAGACAGATGAGCTGTGGGAGGCTGAGTGTGAAAAAGCGTCACAGCTTGCAGAAAAGCTCTCGGGCTTTAAGGGACATCTGGCCGACAGTGCAGCAACGCTGCTTGATTTTTTTAAGAAGCAGGATGAGCTGTCTTATTATTTGGAGCGTATAGTTGTCTATGCGAATGAGCGCTCACATCAGGACACTGCCGTGTCGAAATATCAGGCATATGTGTCAAAGGCAGAGACACTGACTGTTCAGGCATCAGGTGCGCTGGCATTTGCGAGTCCGGAGATTTTGCAGATAGATGATAAAAGGCTTGAGAGCTTTTACAGTGAGAGCAATGAGCTTATGCACTATAAGCGTGCGATTGATGAGATAATGCGTCAGAAAGCGCATACCTTATCGGCTGCAGAGGAGAATATCCTGGCGCAGTGCGGTGAGATGGCTGCAGCACCGGAGAATATATTCAGCATGTTCAACAACGCGGATATCAAATTCCCATATATCACTGATGTCGAGGGAAATAAAATCCGTATCACGCATGGCAATTTCATAGATTTTTTAAGCAGCAAGGACAGAAGCCTGCGCAAGCAGGTGTTCCGTGGAGTCTATGATTCGTACAAGAAGTGGAGCAATACTGTTTCCATGATGTACATCAGCAAGCTGAAAAATGACACTTTTTATGCAAGGGTTAGAAAATATGACAGCGCAAGGGCCATGTATTTATCCGATGGCGATATTCCTGAGAGCGTATATGACAATCTGATTGAGAAGGTTCACGCACATCTACCGGCTCTGCACAGGTACATGGCGCTTAGGAAGAAGCTTTTAGGTGTGGAGCATCTGCATATGTATGATTTGTTTGCACCGATTGTGGACAATGTACAGACCACCTACACCTATGATGAGGCGAAAAAGCTTGTGGCAAAGGCGCTTGAGCCTATGGGCGATGAGTATGTCAGCACACTTAAGGCTGGCATGGAGAGTGGCTGGATAGATGTATATGAGAATGAGAACAAGAGAAGCGGTGCGTATTCATGGGGCGCTTACGGCACTCATCCGTATGTGCTTTTGAACTATGCCGACAATCTGGACAGTGTGTTTACGCTGGCTCATGAGATGGGACATGCGATGCATACATACTATTCAAATGAGCATCAGAGCATCACCTACGCAGGATACCTGATTTTTGTGGCAGAGGTTGCATCCACCTGCAATGAGTCGCTTCTAATGCACTATATGCTTGAGCATTGTGAGGATGAGAATGAGAGAAAATATCTCATGACACATTTTCTGGACGGCTTCAGGACGACACTTTTCAGGCAGGCGCAGTTTGCAGAGTTTGAGCATATAGCTCACCGGAAAATGCAAAAGGGCGAGCCGGTTACCAAGGATGTGCTAAATGAGCTGTGGCATGAGCTGAATGTGCAGTACTACGGACCGGATATGCGCGTGGATGATGAGATATCATATGAGTGGATGCGCATACCGCATTTTTACACACCATACTATGTATATCAGTACTCGACAGGCTATTCGGCAGCAGTTGCTTTTTCAAAAAAGATACTTGAGGAGGGAAAGCCTGCTGTGGATAAGTATATAGGAAATTTCCTGTGCGGTGGATGCTCGAAGAATCCAATCGAGCTGCTAAAGAGTGCCGGTGTTGATATGAGCACACCAAAGCCTGTGGATGATGCACTCAATGTATTTGAGGATTATCTGAAGCAGTTTGAGACAGCAACTAAGTAAGGAGAAACATTTTTATGGAAAGAATTAAAAGCTTTACAATCAATCATAATATTCTTAAACCTGGATTTTATATTTCAAGAAAAGACGGAGAAATCGTCACATACGACCTTCGTACAAGAAAACCTAATGCAGGCGATTATATGTCCAATTCAGCTATGCACTCAGTGGAGCATATGTTTGCAACATGTGTGAGAAACTCTGAGATTGCAGATGATGTGGTATATTTTGGACCGATGGGCTGTCAGACAGGCTTCTATCTCGTTGTGAGGGATGTCGAGCCGGGGAAGGTTTTTGAAATCACCAAAGAGGTCTTAAAACAGATACTTGAGTATGATGGACCGGTATTTGGTGCATCAGCCATAGAGTGCGGACATTACGAGAATCTGTCACTTGACGAGGCGAAGAAGGAGTGCCGTGCATATCTTAAGGTGCTTGAGAGCCAGACAAATATGGAGTTTACTTATCCACAGTAAACAGGTATTAAAAGCTTTGACAGAAGTTGTATTGAGTACAGGAAAATCTGATGCTTACATGTGCGTATAACGCATCAGTCTTGGGTTCTCAGTGGTTCTGGATAGTTATATAGAAAGATACTATAATAGCAAGATAGCAGGAATGGAGAAATAAAATGACAATAGGTGTAATTGGTGCAATGCAGATGGAGGTCGATGACTTAAAGGCTCAGATGACAGACACACAGACAGAGGTTTACAGCGGAGTGGAGTTTGTTGAGGGCAAAATCGGTGATCAGTATGTTGTTGCGGCAAAATGCGGAATAGGAAAGGTATTTGCGGCAATATGTGCAGAGGCCATGATATTGAAATATGATGTAGATATGATTGTCAATATCGGAGTGGCTGGTACTTTGACAAAGGACTTAAACGTGCTTGACGTGGCAGTAGCCACAAACGTGCTGCAGCACGATATGGATACATCGCCAATCGGAGATCCGAAGGGACTTCTCTCAGGCATCAATATGATTCTGCTTCCGGCTGATACAAAAATGGTGGAGCTCATGTGCTCATGCTTAGCTGACAGGAATATCCACTACAAAAAGGGCAATATCGCAACAGGAGATCAGTTTATTGCCACAAAGGAGCAGAAGGATTATATTTCGAATACCTTTGATGCAATCGCAGCAGAGATGGAGGGCGGCAGCATAGGTCATGTGTGCTATGTGAACAAGGTGCCATTTGCCATTCTTCGCTCAATATCAGACGGCGACGGCGGCGAGACAGACTATCAGACCTTTGCGGAGAAGGCTGCGCATCAGTCGATTGAGGTAGTGCTTGAGTTTATCGGAAGGGCAGAAGAACTGAAATAGAGTTATTTCATTATTCATAATTTGTGATAATAAAGAATAGTATATAGCATGAGTGAATACAGAGCATACATGCAAAATACAAAACTACATAATGGGACAAAACGAAAGAAACGCCGACACAGATTCCTTTTTGGAGTGCTGCTGTCGGCGCTTCTTATTACAGGCGCTTTATATGGCAGAGAGTATGACATATCGCAGCTGAAAAATATAGAGGTGATGGAGACACTTAGCAGTGCTGTGAGTCAGTTCGGAGACAGAAAGCTGCCTGTATATTCGGTTCAGACAACAGAAAAAAAGATAGCCCTTTCATTTGACTGTGCCTGGGGAGCAGAGGATTTTGACAGTATGATGGAGACACTTGACAAGCACAACGTAAAGGCTACATTTTTTATGACAGGAGGTTTTGTGAGTGATAACCCTGAATGTGTAAAGACGCTGGTTGAAAAAGGGCATGAGCCTGGAAATCACAGTGAGCACCACTATGATATGGCAACAATCACTGCAGGCGAGATGAAGACAGAGATAATGGATGTGCACAAAAAGGTCAAGGAGCTGACCGGAAAGGATATGAAGGTGTTCAGACCGCCATACGGCTCGTACAACAATGAACTGATTGACACAGTGTATGGCTGTGACTATTATCCAATCCAGTGGGATGTGGATTCTCTCGACTGGAAAAACTATGGTATGCAAAACATTATAGATACAGTGTGCAATCACAAAAGCCTGGATTGTGGCTCGATAATACTCTGCCATTTAGGCGCCAAATACACCTCGCAGGCACTCGATGAGATGCTCACGAAGCTGCAGGACATGGGCTATGAGATAGTTCCGGTATCAAAGCTTATCATGACAGAAGGCTATCATATGGATGCAAACGGTATGCAGATCAAGGACTGAGCAATTTCATAAATCAATATTTTAGTCAATATTTAGTCAATAATTTAGCCCTTTACGATATTGTTATTTACAGACAAGTGTGTTAAACTAAAGCTATATTTTAAAGAAGCTGTGAGACAGCTATGGGGGTAAATTATATGACAGATACAGGTTTTTTAGTAGCATTCTTTATAGTTATTTTTTTAGTTATCATCTTTGCGCTTGTCGCTGTAATCGGGGCCGTTACAAGTGCTGTTGCAGGTATCAATGATGATGAGGATGAGATTGAGGAAGAGGGCATTTGAAGCTAAAATAAATAAAAGATATTAAAAGATATTTAAAGACATTTAAGGACATCGAATTATATTAATCGTATAATTGGGTGTCTTTTTATTGTCAAAATCTCTTAAAAAAGTATAAACCAATTGAGTTGCAATCCGACACATTGTATAATAATAGTATAACAGCGAATTAAATATATTGTGAAAATCGCAGTAATCATTGTCTATTAAACTAATGCAGGACATTATCAAGAAAAGAAAAAGGAGGGGTTAGATGATATCCAGATATAGTGTAAAAAAGCCTTTTACTGTACTTGTAGGAGTATTGCTGGTAATAGTACTTGGTGTTGTATCGCTTGGCAGGATGACGACAGATCTGCTGCCGGATATGAGCTTTCAGTATGCACTTATCGTGACAACAGATATGGGAGCAAGTCCACAGGAGGTGGAGAGCGATGTCACCGCGCCGCTTGAAGCAGCTATGGCAACTACGTCAAATATCAAAAACGTAAGCTCAATGTCATATAACAGCTATTCGCTGGTGACATGCGAGTATGAGCAGAATGCCAACATGGATTCTGTAGTGATAGAGATGCAGCAGAAAATAGATCAGGTCAAGGCTGGCTGGAAGGATGGAGTGGGTACTCCGACCATTATGAAGATAAATCCGGACATGCTTCCAATCATGATGACTGCTGTGGATATGGATGGGAAAAGCAAGTCGGAAATCACAGACTTTGTGGAAAACACACTTAAGCCTGCAATTGAGAGTACAGAGGGAGTCGCATCAGTGACTGCGACAGGTGAGCTCACCGAGCAGATACAGGTCACGATGAATCAGGCCAAGATAGATGCGCTCAATGAGAAAATAAATAATGCCGTTTCAAAGAAATTTGACGATGCAAAAAGTCAGATGGATGATGCAAGCGCAAAGATAGAGAGCGGACAAAACGCAATCTCATCTGCATCGGATCAGATGAGCGCGGGAGTGGATACGCTAAAGGAGCAAAAGGCAAAGCTTGTAGAGCAGAAGACTCAGCTAGAGAGTACTCTTGCAAGCTTAAATGAGCAGAAGAGCCAGCTTGAAACAATTCAGTCAGCTCTTTCAGACTTCATGAATAGTGATACATATACAAAGACAATTCCGTCACTCAAAGAGGGCGCAAATGTACCGGGTGAAGCGGGCACAGCACTCAAAGCGCAGCTTGAGCAGGTTAATAAGCAGATTGCAACACAGTTTTCAGGTCTCTCGGCGCTTGGAATCACCGTAAACACAGCAGATGATCTGCCTGCGGCAGCGTCAGCGATAGCACAGACTCTCATTCAGGTGAATACAGGTATAGAGCAGTGCCAAAGTGGGCTTGACCAGATAGCACAAGGAGAGACAGCACTTTTAGATGCATATGATAATCTAAACAGTCAGGCAGCTATAAGCTCGATAAGCATAGGACAGCAGTCAGCTCAGCTTGCAACAGCAGCGGCATCTCTTGACAGCTCAAAGAAGGAGCTTGAAAAGAGTAAGGATGATGCACTTGACAAGTCAAACTTAAATGCAGTTTTAACAATTGACTCGCTCTCGCAGCTGCTCGTCGCTCAAAATTTTGATATGCCTGCAGGCTATGTAAATGATTCAAATGGCACGCAGTACATAGTACAGGTGGGAGATGAGATAAAATCAATTGATGATTTAACAAATCTAGTGCTTATGGATATGAAGCTTGATGGAATAGCTCCTATTCATGTCGGTGATGTGGCAGATGTTGAGATGACTGACAACTCGGATGAGACATATGCGATAGTCAACGGTAATCCCGGAATAATGCTCTCCATGGAGAAGCAGACCGGCTACTCTACAGGAGACGTCACAGACCGTCTTTTGGACAAGCTTGATTCGCTGGAAAAGGAAAATGACGGATTACACGCCACAGTGCTTATGAACCAGGGCGTATACATTGACATGGTAGTAAAGAGTGTTATGGAAAATATGATAGTGGGAGCAATACTTGCTATTTTCGTATTGCTCTTGTTCTTAAAGGACATAAAGCCAACGCTTGTTATCGCAGCATCTATACCGCTATCGGTTATTGTGGCTGTGGTGCTTATGTATTTTACGGATATCACTTTAAATATCATTTCAATGTCGGGACTTGTGCTTGGAATAGGAATGCTGGTGGATAATTCAATCGTAGTAATCGAGAATATCTACAGATTAAGGGGAGAGGGATATTCGGTAAAGAAGGCGGCTGTTGAAGGTGCAAATCAGGTGGCAGGAGCCATTTTTGCCTCTACACTTACCACGGTAAGTGTGTACGCGCCAATCATTTTTACTGATGGAATCACGAGACAGCTCTTTGTAGATTTGGCTCTTACTGTGGCATTTACACTTATGGCATCTCTTGTAGTGGCACTCACATTTGTACCGGCAATTGCTTCAGGCATGCTCAAAAAGACGAAGGATATAAAGCATCCATGGTTTGACCGTTTTAAGGATTGGTATGGAAATGTGCTCGGCACATGTCTTAGATTTAAGCCGGTGGTATTTATTGCGGCAGTAGTGCTTTTAGTCGGCAGTGGTGCACTTTGCATGTCAAGGGGAATGACATTTATGGATATGGACATGGAGTCAAATCAGATTTCACTTACCATAGAGGCAAAGGATGACGAAAAGCTTGATTTCAAGCAGCTTACAGAGCTGTCTGATAAGGTCATGGACAAAATCTCTGATATAAAGGGAATAGACACAATAGGAGCTACAGCAGGCGGCAGCTCGACTATGAACCTGATGAGCTCAGGAAGCGACAGTGTGAGCATGTATATATTGCTTGATGAGAAGTCGGATGTTTCATCAGATAAGGTAATAGATGAAATTGAAAAACGTACAAAGAATCTGGACTGCAAGGTAACAGCATCTTCACAGGCTATGGACTCATCAGAGTTTTTCGGAAGTGGTCTCTCTGTCAGGATTAAGGGGAATGATATAGACAAGCTGCAGAAGCTTGCAGGTGATGTGGCAGATATCCTTAAGGACACAAATGGAGTGACAGATATAGATGACGGTCTTGGAGATACAATCAATGAGCTTAAGATAACTGTGGATAAGGAAAATGCAGCAAAGTATGGCTATACGGTGGCTCAGGTATACCAGCTCGTATCCGGTGAGATATCATCTCAAAAGAGCGCAACAACCATTACGACCGACATAAAGGACTATGAGGTATACTTACAATCCGCAGAGCAGTCTGATGTGACTGTGGACGACATCAAAAACCTTACATTTACCTATAAGGATAATGATGGCAGTGAAAAGGAAATTCCGCTCAGTGATATCTGCACTATTTCACAGGAACAGACCCTGAGTACCATTCATCGAGATGCTCAGACAAGATATATTACAGTATCAGGTGCGGTTGATGAAAACCATAATGTAACATTACTAAGCAATAAAATTAAATCTAAAATTGATAAACTTAGCATTCCTGATGGCTATTCAATAGACATGGAGGGCGAGGATGAGACAATAAATGAGTCAATGAGTCAGCTTGGACTTATGCTTGTGCTTGCAGTGATATTTATCTATCTTATCATGGTGGCACAGTTCCAGTCATTGCTTTCACCGTTTATTATCATGTTCTGTATACCTCTTGCGTTTACAGGAGGCTTTATAGCTCTTTTCATCACGGGAAATGAGCTCGGAATCATATCAATGCTTGGCTTTATCATGCTGGCAGGCCTCATTGTAAATAATGGAATCGTGCTCATTGATTACATCAATCAGGCCAGGAGAGAGGGCATGAGCAAGCATGAGGCAATCATAGACGCAGGCCGTACAAGGCTTCGTCCAATACTGATGACAGCGATGACCACCATACTCGCAATGTTTACATCGGCGATAGGTATCGGAGATGGCTCAGATATGATAAAGCCGATGGCAATCGCAATAATAGGAGGTCTCGTATACGGAACCATCCTTACGCTTATCGTAATTCCATGTATCTATGATGCATTCAACAGAGAGAAGAGCATGGTAGAGGAAGAACTGTAGCAGGATAGAAGGAAAAAAGCTGGAAATATAGAGAGTTGGAGGATTTTTACATGGCAAAGTATATTATGGCATTAGATGCGGGCACGACCAGCAACAGATGTATACTTTTCAATGAGAAGGGCGAGATGTGCAGTGTGGCACAGAAGGAATTTACGCAGTTTTTTCCAAAGCCGGGCTGGGTGGAGCATGATGCAGAGGAAATCTGGGCCACACAGCTTGAGGTGGCAAAGGAGGCAATGGCCAATATCCAGGCTACGGCAGCCGACATATGTGCGATAGGCATTACTAACCAGAGAGAGACTACAATTGTATGGGACAAAAATACAGGTGAGCCGGTTTATCACGCGATAGTATGGCAGTGCAGACGCACGGCAGAGTATGCGGATTCACTGAAGGAAAAGGGGCTTACCGAGACCTTCAGAAAAAAGACAGGGCTTGTGATAGATGCTTATTTTTCGGCAACTAAGCTCAAGTGGCTCCTTGACAATGTGCCGGGAGCGAGGGAGAGAGCCGAAAGAGGCGAGCTTTTGTTTGGAACAGTCGAGACATGGCTTATATGGAAGCTCACTCAGGGACAGGTGCATGTCACGGATTATTCCAATGCTTCAAGAACCATGATGTTTAATATCAATACCTTAAAGTGGGATGATGAGATACTTAAGGAGCTTGATATACCAAAGAGCATGCTTCCAAAGCCAATGCCGTCAAGCTGTGTATATGGTGAGGTGAATCCTGTGTTTTTCGGGGGTCCGATTCCAATCGCAGGAGCGGCAGGAGACCAGCAGGCTGCGCTTTTTGGCCAGACTTGCTTTAGGGCAGGAGAAGCCAAAAATACATACGGTACAGGCTGTTTTCTGCTGATGAACACAGGTGAGATGCCGGTATCCTCAAAGAACGGACTTGTTACCACTATAGCCTGGGGCATAGACGGCAAGGTGGTATATGCGCTGGAGGGATCAATATTTGTGGCAGGAGCCTCTATCCAGTGGCTACGCGATGAAATGAAATTTATCGATTCCTCAACAGATTCAGAGTACATGGCGAGAAAGGTAAAAGACACAAACGGCTGCTACGTGGTGCCGGCATTTACAGGGCTTGGAGCACCGTACTGGGACCAGTATGCCAGAGGAACAATTGTGGGGCTTACGAGAGGTGTAAACAAGTATCATGTCATAAGGGCAACTCTGGAATCAATGGCATTTCAGGTAAATGATGTGCTTGAGGCAATGAAGGCTGATTCGGGCATCAATCTCACATCACTTAAGGTAGACGGCGGTGCCAGTGCCAATAATCTGCTCATGCAGATGCAGGCTGATATCAGCAATGCACCGGTCAACAGGCCTGTGTGCGTGGAGACAACAGCCATGGGCGCAGCGTACCTCGCAGGGCTTGCGGTGGGCTACTGGGAAAGCATGGATGATATAAAGAGAAACTGGTCTATTGACCGTGTGTTTGAGCCGGAGATAGCGGCTGATTTGAGAGAAAAGAAGCTTAAAATGTGGAAAAAGGCTGTCGCCTGCGCATTTAACTGGGCGAAGGATGAATAATAGCTTATGCTTGCATTGTTTTAAATGAGCTTAGTGATACGGCAATTAAACAATGTATGGAAATTGGTAGGAGAAAATAACATGTATGATGTAGTAATTATAGGAGCGGGAGTATCGGGAAGTGCCTGTGCAAGAGAGCTTTCGAAATATAACCTGTCCATTTGTGTGGTGGAAAAGGAGGAGGACGTGTGCTGTGGCACTTCAAAGGCAAACAGTGCTATTGTCCATTCCGGAATTGATTGTAAGACCGGTACACTTATGGCACAGATGAATCTCCGTGGAAATGAGATGATGGATGAGCTTTCGAAGAAGCTTGATTTTGAGTTTCGAAGAAACGGTTCACTGATAGTGTGCTTTAGTGATGACGATATGCTAAGGCTTAAGGAGCTTTATAATCAGGGGATTGCAAACGGGGTGCCGGGACTTAAAATTCTTGATGCAGGCGAAGCGCATGAGATGGAGCCGAATCTGTCTGATGAAGTTGTGGCAGCTATTTACTGCCCGACAGGGGGCATTGTATGTCCGTTTGGCATGAATATTGCATTTGCTGAGAATGCTGCGGCAAACGGTGTGGAGTTTTTATTTAACACCGAGGTGAAGGAGATACAAAAGGAGCAGGCAGGCTATATTCTCATTACTCAAAATGGAGAAATTCATGCACGCTGCGTTGTAAATGCAGCCGGTGTATATGCTGATGTATTTCACAACATGGTGAGTGAAAACAAAATCCATATCACACCAAGGCGCGGAGAGTACGAGCTATTAGACAGGGCAGCTGGTGGTATCGTTGACAAGACAATCTTCCAGCTTCCGGGAAAATACGGCAAGGGCGTGCTTGTAACCCCGACAGTACACGGAAATATCCTAATCGGACCTACAGCAGATGATCATGATGACAAGGATGGTACAAATACAACAAGAGCGGGCTTAGCGCATGTTACGACATCCGGCACACGTTCGGTGCCGTCACTTCCTATGCGTCAAGTCATCACATCGTTTGCAGGAAACCGTGCACATGAGGACGGACATGAGTTTATCATCGAGGAGCTTAAAGATGCACCATTTTTTGTGGACTGTGCAGGTATAGAGTCACCGGGCTTATCAAGTGCGCCGGCTATCGGTGAGAGAGTGGCAGCAATAGTTGAGGAGCTTTTTAATCCTTCTAAAAATGCGGACTTCATTGAGACAAGAAAAGGTATTTTAAATCCAAAGAAGCTTTCAGAGGATGAGTATAAAAAGCTGATAAAAGAAAAGCCTGAGTATGGCAATATAATCTGCCGCTGTGAGATGATTACGGAGGGCGAGATAATGGATGCGGTAAACAGACCGCTGGGCGCAAAGTCACTTGATGGTGTGAAGAGACGCACCAGAGCCGGAATGGGCAGATGTCAGGCGGGCTTTTGTTCTCCGAGAACTATGGAGATTATCGCCAGGGAGAGAGGCATTTCGCAGCTTGACATCACTAAAAGCGGTGGAAAGTCAAAGATAGTTGTTGGAATGAGCAAGAATCGCGGATAGTCTGTCTTATTTCCAAGAGACAGGTGACGATAGCTTGATATTGGATTAATATCAGATTAACATAGGGGGCAATATGGAATTTTACGATATTGTGATAGTAGGAGGAGGCCCGGCAGGTCTTGCGGCAGCAGCTTCCGCTAAGAAAAATAAAATAGATAAAATACTTATACTGGAAAGAGACTGTGAGCTTGGTGGTATCTTAAATCAGTGTATACACAACGGCTTTGGCCTGCACACCTTTAAGGAGGAACTCACAGGCCCTGAATATGCCGGCAGATTTATCAAGGAGGTCAAAGAGCTTGGCATAGAGTACAGGCTCAATACGATGGTCATGGACATCTCAACCGGTGGCGAGTTCGAAAACGGGGCAGATGACAGGCATGATGTAAAGATAAAAGATGAGGCAAACGATAAAATAGTTACAGCTATGAACCGCACAGACGGACTTTTCCATATCGCTGCAAAGACCGTAATACTTGCGATGGGCTGCAGGGAGAGAGCAAGAGGTGCTCTTAACATACCCGGCTACAGACCGGCAGGAATTTTCTCGGCGGGCACAGCTCAGAGACTGGTGAATATAGAGGGCTACATGCCGGGACGAAAGGTAGTAATACTCGGCTCAGGAGATATCGGTCTTATCATGGCCAGGAGAATGACCTTGGAGGGTGCCACTGTGCAGGTAGTCGCAGAGCTCATGCCGTATTCAGGAGGCTTGAAGCGTAATATCGTGCAGTGCCTGGATGATTTTGGAATTCCGCTTAAGCTCAGCCACACAGTGGTTGATATAAAGGGCAGGGAGCGTGTTGAGGGTATCACTCTCGCACAGGTGGACGAGCACAACAAGCCTATTGAGGGAACGGAGGAGTTTTACGAGTGCGACACGCTTTTACTCTCATGCGGACTTATTCCGGAAAATGAAATTTCAAAAACAGCCGGTGTAGAGCTCAATCCGGTAACAAGCGGACCGGTCGTAAACGAAAGCCTTGAGACAAATGTGCCCGGTGTATTTGCCTGCGGAAATGTGCTTCATGTGCATGACCTCGTGGATTATGTGTCAGAGGAAGCGACAGCAGCAGGCCGCCATGCCGCAGAATATGTGAAAAATGGTGGTGATAAGAGTTGCGATGGAAAAGAAATATCGATAACTGCTACAGGCGGAGTCAGATACACTGTTCCAAGCACTATAAATACTGCACAAATGGATGATACTGTGACGGTAAGATTTCGAGTGGGAGCCGTGTATAAGAATTGCTATATTGCAGTATATCTGGATGATAAACAGCTGCAGCACCGCAAGCGTCCTGTTATGGCGCCGGGTGAGATGGAGCAGGTAGTGCTTAAGAAGAAGCAGCTCATCGAAACAGACAATCCCCGCACAATTACGATAAAGATTGAGGAGGCATAGTATCATGGAAGAAAGAAATTTGACATGTATAGGCTGTCCTCTGGGATGTGCCCTTAAGGTGACAATAGATGGAGAAAATGTCACAGTAACCGGAAATACCTGCAAGCGCGGAGCAGACTACGGAGCAAAGGAAGTAACGCATCCGACACGAATTGTGACAAGTACAGTCTGTGTGAAAAATGGCACAATACCGATGGTATCCGTAAAGACGGCACAGGATATTCCAAAGGAAAAGATAATGGATGTGATGGAGTGTATCAACCAAATCACGGTAGAGGCACCGGTGCATATAGGTGATGTACTGCTAAGCGATGTTGCAGCAACCGGTGTGGATATAGTCGCAACTAAGAATGTTGAATATAAGTAAAGAAAAAATAAAGAAATCTTATTGATATTTTCTTTGCTGTTGCATATACTATAAGCAAGAAAGGAGTGTTGTATATGTCACAGTCAGTTAATGTTAATTTTAAATTGGATGCAGATGTAAAAAAAAGCATGGAACAGGTGTGTTCGGAATTAGGTCTTTCTATGAGTGCAGCGTTCACCGTTTTTGCAAAAAAAGTAGGCAGAGAAAAGCGTATTCCTTTTGAGGTATCGGTAGATCCGTTTTATTCTGATAGCAATATCCGTTATTTGGAAAATATCGTGCGCGATATTAAGGATGGCAAAGCTCACTTCGCAGAGCATGATTTGATAGAGGAGGACTAATGAGGTTACTATGGGAAGATAGGGCATGGAGCGATTATTTATACTGGCAGACGCAGGATAAGAAAACACTGAAAAGAATTAATGGACTTATCAAGGATATTCAGCGAAGTACGTTTGAGGGTATAGGTAAACCGGAACCATTAAAGGAAAATCTTAGTGGTATGTGGAGCAGACGCATTGATGACACTAATCGAATTGTTTATTATGAAAAAGATGAGATAATTTATATTGTTTCATGTAAAGGTCATTATGATGATTGAAAAATCATATTGACAAATCACCCAATGCACTTTAATATTGTAGAAAGAAACAGGCAAATATTTAAAGGCATAAGAAAGAGGAGTACATGACGAAAGCTTTCAGAGAGAGCATCCGGTCCGTAAGATGGTGATACATTTTGGGCAGGCTGAAAGATGCTTAAGACAGAAATCATGGAAGGTAGCTTTTGAGCTGAAGAACCCAGAAAGCCGCAAGCGGCATAAGTTCTTCCGATTCGTCCACGTTACAGGACAAGAGGCATTCGAGTTTATATGCATATATATGCTCCGATGTAAACGAAGGTGGTACAGCGCTAATTCGCCCTTCCGGTCAATGATCGGGAGGGTCTTTTTATGTACACAGACCGGAAGATTGCGCATGCAATCCAATCGGTCGCCCGTCGTAAATAAAAAGAAAAACAGCAAAAGCTCACAGCCTGAATTATCAGGCCGCGCATTATGTATGGAATTATGTGATTTATGGAGCTGCCTAGAGACTGTTAAAATTATGTACACAGCCCAGCAACGCACGCACATGGACGTGCGGGCGAGGCGTTAGCGCCATGGACGGCGCTAAAAGCCGGTTGCGTCATGGTCTAAGCAATCCCTAATCATAATTTTTACAGTGTCTTGGCAGCGTAATCATGAACATAATTCCATACATAATGCGCGACCTGATACAAAACACCCCCAAAGCTTTTGCGTCATTCATATAAAAGGAGGAAAACATGAGCAAAGAACTAAACAAAACCTACGATCCAAAGGACATCGAGGACCGTCTTTACAAAAAGTGGGAAGACAACGGCTACTTCCATGCTGAGGTAGACCGCAGCAAAAAACCATTCACAATCGTGATGCCACCACCAAACATCACAGGACAGCTGCACATGGGACATGCCCTTGACAACACCATGCAGGATATCCTTATCAGATACAAGAGAATGCAGGGCTACAATGCACTCTGGCAGCCGGGAACAGACCACGCATCCATCGCAACAGAGGTAAAGGTCATCCAGGCACTTAAAGAGCAGGGAATCAACAAGGCAGACCTTACAAGAGAAGAGTTCCTGGAGAAATGCTGGGACTGGAGAAAAGAGTATGGCGGACGTATCGTAAAGCAGCTTCGTAAGCTTGGATCATCAGCAGACTGGCAGCGTGAGAGATTTACAATGGATGAGGGATGCTCACACGCAGTACAGGAGGTATTTACAAAGCTTTATAAGAAGGGCTGGATTTATAAGGGCTCAAGAATCGTAAACTGGTGTCCGGTATGTAAGACATCTATTTCAGATGCAGAGGTAGAGCATGAGGAGCAGGACGGCTTCTTCTGGCACATTAACTATCCTGTAGTTGGCGAGGAAGGCAGATTTGTAGAGATAGCAACAACACGTCCTGAGACACTTTTCGGAGATACAGCCGTAGCTGTAAACCCTGATGATGAGCGTTATCAGGATATTATCGGAAAGACATTGAAGCTTCCATGCACAGACAGAGAGATTCCTGTAATCGCAGATTCATACGTAGATAAAGAGTTTGGAACAGGCTGTGTAAAGATTACACCTGCACACGACCCTAACGATTTCGAGGTAGGAAAACGCCACAGCTTAGAGGAAATCGTTGTAATCAATGATGATGCCACAATGAATGAAAAGGCCGGAAAATATGCCGGAATGGACAGATACGAGTGCAGAAAGGCACTGGTTGAGGACCTTAAGGAGCAGGGCCTTTTAGTAAAGGTTGTACCACACTCACACAATGTAGGTGTGCATGACCGCTGTCACACAACAGTTGAGCCAATGATCAAGCAGCAGTGGTTCGTCAAGATGGACGAGATGATCAAGCCTGCAGTTGAGGGAGTAAAGAACGGAGAAATCAAGCTTCTTCCTTCAAGAATGGACAAGACATACTTCAACTGGACAGACAATATCCGCGACTGGTGCATCAGCCGTCAGCTCTGGTGGGGACACAGAATACCTGCATGGTACTGTGATGACTGTGGAGAGATGGTAGTTTCAATAGAAAAGCCTGGCAAATGTCCTAAGTGTGGCAAGGAGCACTGGACACAGGATCCTGATACACTTGATACATGGTTCTCATCAGCGCTCTGGCCATTCTCAACACTTGGCTGGCCTGAAAAGACAGAGGATCTGGACTATTTCTATCCAAACGATGTGCTCGTAACAGGCTACGATATCATTTTCTTCTGGGTAATCAGAATGATTTTCTCGGGATACGAGCAGATGGGCAAGGCACCATTCCACACAGTGCTTTTCCACGGACTCGTAAGAGATTCACAGGGCCGCAAGATGAGTAAATCACTCGGAAACGGAATCGATCCGCTTGAGGTTATCGACAAGTATGGTGCAGATGCACTTCGTCTGACTCTTATCACAGGAAATGCACCGGGAAATGACATGCGTTTCTACTGGGAGAGAGTTGAGGCTTCAAGAAACTTCGCCAACAAGGTATGGAATGCATCAAGATTTATCATGATGAACCTTGAAGGTGTAGAGCTTAGAGAACCAAAGCTTGATGAACTTCATGCAGCGGACAAGTGGATTCTTTCAAGGGTAAATACACTTGCAAAGGATGCCACAGAAAACATGGACAAGTTCGAGCTTGGAATTGCAGTACAAAAGGTATACGACTTCATCTGGGACGAGTTCTGTGACTGGTATATCGAGATTGCAAAGGTTCGTACCTACAAGAAGGATGAAAACCCGGAGTCAGCAAATGCAGCACTCTGGACACTTAAGACAGTACTTGTAAATGCACTGAAGCTCCTTCATCCATATATGCCGTTTATCACAGAGGAAATCTTCTGCACACTTCAGTCAGACGAGGAGACTATCATGCTCTCTAAATGGCCTGAGTACAAGGAAGAGTGGAATTTCCCGGCTGAGGAAGCAGCAATCGAGCACTGCAAGGACCTCGTAAAGGGTATCAGAAATGTCCGTACACAGATGGATGTTCCACCTTCAAGAAAGGCAAAGCTTTTCATCACAAGTGATGATGAGGCAGTCAGAAAGGTATTCGAGGACAACAAGGAGGTATATGTAAATCTTGCATTTACCAGCGAGATTACAGTACAGCAGGGCAAGGCCGGTATTGGAGATGACGCTGTATCAGTAGTGATACCTGATGCGGTTGCATACCTGCCGCTTGAGGACCTTGTTGATTTCGAGAAGGAAAAGGAAAGACTCAATAAAGAAAAGGATAAGCTTACAAAGGAGCTTGCGCGCTCAAGGGGCATGCTCTCAAATGAGAAATTCTTAAACAATGCAAAGCCTGAAAAGGTTCAGGAGGAAAAGGACAAGCTTGCAAAGTATGAGCAGATGATGGCTCAGGTAGAGGAACGTCTGGCTCAGTTTAAATAATTAAATACAGATTATATTTTGTGAACACTGTTTTCCTGGGGCAAGGATGCAAAGAAGGCCGTCCACAATGCGGTGGTTCTTGAATAGAATAGAACAAAGAAAGAATATGGAGATAAAACAGAAAGGAATAAACAATG